>ERZ1066117.477-NODE-477-length-31246-cov-14.159213_pt1 | contig 31246 bp, 45 predicted proteins | sample MGYA00382764_ERZ1066117 | MGnify/ENA primary metagenome ERZ1066117 (study PRJEB33369, sample SAMEA5778347) | biofilm metagenome | biome: Industrial cooling water; feature: Water cooling tower basin; material: Biofilm | place: United Arab Emirates | collected...
ATCTTCGAGATATCGCGTCTCAAACGGTAGTAGGTTCTTTTTATCCTCCGGTTTTCACGCCGAGGGCGCGCTTGATCTCTTGCCTTTCCGTTTAGTGTTTTCGTACCGTCCCTCGCTTTTCTTTTAGTGGGCGCGTCGGATCTCGATCTTATGTGTTTTCTAGTAGCCCCAGAATTGAGACGGGGTCAAAAAGCGATCGATGGGGCTTTTCCGCCGCAGCCGGGGGGCGAAGCAACACCTTCCTAACACCTTTCCAACATCTTCCGCGACACCGTCATCCGGCTTGTTTTTCCCTCTATAACACCTTCAACACCTTTCTTCTTCTAAAAAGACCTCTAGAGAGGAAGGATATAGATTAGATAGTAAGATAATATCATAATCTAGGTAATATTCAGAGGAGTCTAGAGAGGTATATAGGGAAACAGGGTCCGCGGGGTGTTTTGGGGTTATCTTGTTGAAAACATTAGCTTTTCTTGGTGTTCGAGGGTGTTTGCGGGGTGCCTGACGGGTGCGGACGGCGGTCCGTTTTCGAGGAACACGGGAGATCTTCGGGGTTTTTGCCCTCCGTGGTACACTTCGCGCTGGCCGCGAGGCCCATGCGGAGGGCGGACCGCCCGGGAGGTAACGCTATCCGAACGGCGGTCCGCTTTCAGGGCAATCGGACCGCGGTCCACTTCGAGGGGCCCTGCGGCCACTTCCGGGCGGGCGGAGACCCGGACTCCGGTCCGTCCTTGCCCTCGGGTGTGCTAGGCTCCGCGCATGGCGATTATAGACCACATCGAGGTCAACATCACGGTTACGACCGTGACCCCCTCGCGGCCGGCCTTCGGGGTGCTGCTCATCGCCGGATACCTCGGCGCCTCGCCCCCGTTCACTGGCCTCGTGCGGGACTACACGAGCCTTGCGGCGGCGGTCTCGGACGGCATCGTGAACGCGGGGCCGACGCAGGCGGCGTATCTGAGTCTCGAGGCGGCCTTCTCGCAGAGCCCTCGGGGGCCTCTCGTGCGCTTCGGGCGCCTCACCACGGCGCCGGCTCCGACATACACCCTCGAGTGCCTGAGCGCCGTCCAGGGCGACGTGTACAGGCTGAATCTCGAGGGCACGGAGATCACGTACACGGTCCCGGGCGCCGCTACGACGACGACGGTGGCGACGGCCCTCGAGCTCCTGATCGATGCCGTGACGGGCGTATCGTCCACGTCCTCCGCTGCGGTGATCACCATCACCCCGGACACGGCAGGTAAGCGCCTGCGCTTCCGTAACTGGAGCTCGAATCTCAAGTTTACCGAGACCACGGCGGACCCGAGCATCGCGAGCAACCTGGACGCGATCGCGAACACGAACAGTAACTTCTACGGGCTCTCCATCGTCGGCCAAGGGCGCCTCGAGACACAAGCGGCGGCGGCGTGGGCGGAGACCCGGCCGGTGTTGTTTTTCCCAACGTCGAGCGACAGCGCGGTCTACGATGGCGCCTCGACGACGGACACAGCTGCCGTGCTCCGGGCGAGCAACCTGGACCGCACGACGCTGATGTTCAACGGCAACGATAACCAACGCAACAGCGGCGCGGCGTGGTTCATGGACCGCAGCACGTACCGCCCGGGCTCGGCCACGTACAAGTTCTCCCGTCTCCGCAACGTCGTCGCCGATGACCAACTCACGCAAACGCAGGTGAGCGCCATCAAGGCGAAGCGGGCGAACACCTTCCTTACGGACGCGGGCCTTGCGTTCACGCAAGAGGGGACGCTCGCGGGCAACACGAACGCGCAGTGGATCGATGTCCGCTTCGGGCTCGACTACCTCGAGTCGGAGATCAAGGCGCGCGTCATCGCGGCGCTCGTCGGCAACCCGAAGCTACCCTACACGAACGCGGGGCAGGAGGTCCTGATGTCCCTCGTCCGCGGGGTGCTTCTCGAGGCGGAAGACCCCTCGTGGGCGCTCCTTGCGCCGAACAGCTCGATCGTGACGGGCCAGGACATCGACCTCCTTGATCCGAGCGTCCGCGGCACGCGGGTCATGAGCACGATCAGTTTCACCACGCGCCTCGGCGGCGCGATCCACAAGGCTGTTGTGACAGGCAGCGTGAGCTTCTGAGAGCACAGCCCCGAGGCGTAGGCGGCCCCCGAGGCACCGTAGGAGACGACCATGGCAGACTGGGATCCGACAGAGTGCACGATCACCTGGGGAGGCGTGCTCATCGACAGCGGCTTCGCGCCGGGCACATTCATCTCGGGCGGCTACGCAGAGGATCGGGTGCTCGTGCAAGCGGGCGCCGACGGCACCATCGCGCGAGCGATCAACGCCTCGAAGCTCGGGGCGATCACGATCACGTTGCAAAACACATCGTCGAAGAACACGGAGCTCACGGCGGTTCTTCGTGCGGCGCGCGTCGGTGGGGTGAAGTCGCCGAAGGCGGCCTTTGCGATCGTGGACCGCAAGGGCACGACCCTCGTCGCGGGCTCCGAAGTGTGGGTGCAGAAGGAGCCCGACATCACACGCGGCAAGGAGATCAGCGAGACCGCGTGGACGTTTCAGGGCCGCTTCGAGGATATCGCCGCGGGCGGTAACTGAGGCAGGCCATGCAGGAGCTTCATACCGCGGAGATCGACGGGTTCACGTACGAGTTCCGGTGCGTCCCGATTCGCCAGGGCGCGGACTTCGCCGTCAAGCTCGCGCGGGTGGCCAGCGCGGCCTTCGCCGGGGGCGACGACACGAGCCTCGCCGATCGCCTCTCGGCGGCTGCGGATGCCCTGCCCCCGGGGGAGATCGCCCGCCTCGCGGACCTTCTCGCCGCGAGCTGCACCGTGCTCGGGAAGGGCACACGCGAGCCCATGGCGGGCCTCGTCGATGCTCACTTCGGGCGGCGGTACCTCGCCTTCGCGCAGTGGCTGCGGGAGGGCGTCACGTTCAACTTCGGCCCGGCTTTTCAGGACCTCTTGCGGGGGCTCGGCGCCGCCCCGCGAGAGACGCCGTAGCCATCGAGCTCCCCGAGGGGGTCTCGTGGTTCCTCTGGCGCTTGGCCACGTCGCCGGATCTCCGCGTGACGTTGCGTGAGCTTGACGCGTGGACGTACCACGAGGGCCTCGAAGCTCACGCGGTGCTCGACGCGCTCGATGCCGCTAGGGTAGAGGCGCACCGTCGCGCGGAGCAACGGGCGCGGCGGTAAGGAGAGGGCAGCATGGCGGCGACGATCGTTGAAGAGCTCGCGATGCTCGTACAGGCGAAGGTCGACAAGGCCTCGTTCATGAGGGGCAAGGCAGCCTTCGAGGGGATGGAGCGCAAGAGCAAGGCCGCGGCGAAGTCCGCCGGGGGCCTCGGCGAGGCGGTCTCGGGGCTCTTCGCCGGCGGCACCCTCCTCGCGATGGGCGCCTTCGTCAAGGGACAGATCAACGTCGCGAGCGCCCTCGACGACACGAGCAAGCGCCTCGGGGTGACCGTCGAGGATTTGCAACGCCTCACGTACGCGGCGGAGCAAAGCGGTGCTTCGGCGGATGCTGCCGCCAACGGGCTCAAGTTTTTGCAGAAAAACGCATCGGAAGCAGCTTCGGGGTCCGGCGCCGCGGCCGATGCGTTTCGCAGCTTGGGTGTCAGCGTCAAAGATGCGAATGGCAACATTCGCCCGACGACAGACATCATGGCGGACGTGGCGGACGGGTTCGTCAAGCTGCCCGAGGGGGCGCAGCGCACGGCAGCGGCGATGGCTGTGTTCGGTCGCGCGGGCGTTGATCTCGTCCCGCTCCTCGCGGGAGGGGCGCAGGGCGTGCGAGAACTCGCTCTCGAAGCAGAAGACCTCGGGATCGTCTTCTCCCAAGAGCTCGTCACGGCGGGAGACGATGCGGGGGACGAGCTCCTTCGGCTGCGCAAGTCCTTCGATGGGTTGAAGATGAACATCGCGGCGCAGTTTTTCCCCGTCATCCAACGGGCGAGCGAAACGCTGCGCCGATGGATCAAGACGACCCGCGAGGTCGTGTCGAGCACAGGCGCGATGCGGTTGATCTTCGCAGGGGCCGCCGTCGGCGGGGCGCTCGCCTTCGGCAAGCTCGCGACATCCGCCCTCAAGGCCGCGAACATCCTCAACGTGACGAAGAAGGGCCTCGGCGGCGTGGCGCAGGGGCTCGGGCAGATCGGGAGCAAGCTTCTCTGGCCCCTCGCGCTCGCGTTGATCCTCGAAGATGTATACACGTGGTTGAAGGGAGGGGATTCCCTCATCGGGGACTTTTTCACGAAGTTTTTGGGGGCGGAGAAGGCGGCGGAGCTTGCCGGGTCGCTGCGCGAGGCCTTCTCGACGTTCGGCACGACGCTGGACAACCTGAAACCCGTGCTCACGGAGATCCTCGGGGGGCTCGCGCGCCTCGCCGCGGACATCGCGCCGACCCTGGCCAAGGCCCTCGGGGTCGTGGTCAACGTCGTTGCGGCGCTGGTCAACGGGCTCTCGACGGTCGTGCGCGTGCTCGGCGCCGTCTTCTCTGGGAAGAGCGGGGGCGAGATCGGGAAGATCTTCGACGAGCAGGGCGCACGCATCCTGAAGAACCTGTCCGATGCGGCGGGCTCGTTCTCGTCGACGCCCGCCCTCCCCGCGCCCCCACCGGCAGGCGTCGCCGATCAGGGCCCGAAGCTCGAACAGACGAACACGATCAACATCACAGGGGTCCAGGACCCGGCGCGTGTGGCGCAAGCCGTGGGCGGGGCCGTTGGCTCCGTCAATGCGGACGCGCTCGCGGCGATGGGCCGCTGAAAAGGCGAAAGCCCGGGGTTGTACCCCCGGGCCTCCGTCTGCGCCGCCAGGGTCTCTCCCTCCCCCGCGGCGCCCGCGCCTTGCCTCGCCCTGAACAGCCTACGCGGGGCAGTGCTAGAGTCAAGGCGTGGGCACAGGCGTCGTGATCTTCGAGTGGGAAGACCCCAAGAGCGGCGCGCGCCTGCTCGCGTTCCGTGACGCCGTCCAACGGGACTCCGAAACGAACGTCCTCGTGACCACGGACTATCCCGTAGAGGAGGGGTTCAGGATCACGGACCATCTTCGGGCCGAGCCGAAGAGCCTCGCCTTCGATGTGTTCGTCTCCGCGGACCCTTCGCACGCCGGGGTGATCCTCGAGGACGTGACGTTCCCCGTGACGGTGCCGGATTCGCCCTCGGCGCAACCTTTGGAGAAGCTCGTGGACGGCGCCGCCGCGGCCTTCGGGCGCGCCGTTGGCTTCCCCCGCAACGGGCCGGTGACCTCGTTCACCTCGAAGCGTCCGCCCCGCGGGAGGGACTTCTTGCGCGAGGTCCTCGAGGCCCTCGAGGAGTTGCAAGGTCGCCTCGAGGGGACGAAGCCTGCGCTCATCAAGGTGACGTCCACCCTGCGCCCGATGATCGGGCTCTACGCCCTGACGAATTGGACCCCGGAGCGTGGCGCACCCGAGGGCGATGGCATGCGCCTTAGCCTCGAGCTCCGGCAGGTGCGCAAGGCTAAGGTGCGGCTCGTCCCCGCGCCTCGCCCGACGGTGATCCGCGCCACGAAAAAGGCTCCCGTGGGCTCGCAACAGACGAAGCCCCCCGACGCGAAGGTTGACCGCAGCGCGTTGAAGCAGCTCTTCGTCACAGGCTCGAAGATCGCAGGGGGTGGATGATGGCGCTGCAAGTGATCCCCACGCGCGATGCCCCCTTCTACTCGCAGACGACGGACCTCGACGGCACGCCGTACGTGCTCTCTTTCTCGTACGATCAACGTCACGATCGTTGGTTGTTGGCTATTGCCTCGGCGACGGACGGGACATCGGTGATCTCCGGCCTGCGCCTCGTCCCCGGGGCGGACCTTTTCGAGCCCTACAGGCACGCGTTGAACATGCCCCCCGGCGGCCTCTTCGTTGTGCCGCTCGGGCCCGACGACTCTCCGCCGGGCCTCGCAGATCTCGCCCCCGAGGGCCGGTGCGCCCTCGTGTACTTCGCCGTGACGGAGTGATCGATGGCGGCCGGCGATCTCTTCGGACGTGTATACAAGCTAACGATCGACACGTACGAGGTCTCGGAGCTTGCGTGCTCGTTCGTCGTAAAAAAGACGCTAAAACCCGAGCCAAACACGATCGCTCTTCGTGTATACAACCTTCCCCCTCTCGTGCGCGGAGAGCTACAAAAGCAGCGGAAAGACGGCATCCCCGTGCGCCTCGAAGCCGGGTACGAGGGGACGGGCCTTAGCTTGATCTACTTCGGCGAGACCCGCTCGGCGTGGAGCTACCTCGACGGCTCGGATGTGGTGACGGAGCTCGCCGCGGGGGACGGCGAGAAGGCTATGAAGCAGCGCGTGCATGTGCCGCTAGGCCCACGCACCCCGCCGGACGTGGCCCTTGACGGCATCGTGCGCGCCCTCGGCGTCAAGGCAGGCAACGTAGCGGCGGCGCGGCAGGCGTTGAGGCTCCGGGGCAAGGCGCTCTTCCCCGCGGGGGGCGCGCTCGTGGGCTCGGCCGCGAGGGAGCTTAGCGACTTTTGCCGTGCGGCGGGCCTTGAGTGGAGCGTGCAAGATGGTGCGCTTCAGATCCTCGAACGGGGGCGCACGACGCCCGAGAGCGCGTTCCTGTTGTCTTCGGCAACGGGCCTCGTGGGCTCGCCCAGCGCGGGCAATCAAGGCATCGTCAACGCGCAAACGAAGCTCCTTCCAGATCTGCGCCCGGGGCGCCTCGTGGTGTTCGAGGCCACGAAAGTGCGCGGTGCCTATCGCGTCGAGGAAGTGGAGTACGAGGGCGATACGCACGGCGAGTCCTGGGACGCGAAGATCGCGTGTAAGAAGTGGTGAGAGAAAAAAGCGCGCCATCGTGATAAAAAACATTGCGCTCTAGTAAGCCACGTCCTAGAGTGAGGGCATGGACGAACGACGCAACGTGAAAGCGAAGTGCACGGTGGCCTCCCTCAAGGAGGCTGAGAAGGTAACCAAGGAGCGCATGCTGCGCCTCGCCGCCGGGGGGAAGGTCACCCCGGCCCTCATGATCGCGGTGGCGGTCTACGACGAGACGGAGCGTGCTCTTCGTGTGGCCCGTGAGCGCCGCACCACCCTGATCCGGGAGGGCGGGTTGCTGTGAAAGCCAAGCCCCGCAAGCGTATCCCTGATCACGTGTTCGAGGTCGCGTATGACGATCTCGACAGCGGTCCCTGCGCCGCGGTGTTCGAGGGCCTCATGGAGGCCCTTCGATTCTCCGTCGATCGGACCTTCCGCGGGCGCCCCGCGGGGGTCGTCAAAGTCGAGGTGATCCCGTGTCATCGCGAATGAATGCGGGCCCCTACGCCTCCGCCGTGGCCGCGGCATCCTGGTGCAGGCGACATAACCACGGCACGGCGGCGGACGCGATCCTGCGCATGTACCACGGGATCCGTGAGCTCCCCGGGGACCGCGATGCCCTCGTGCGGGCCGCAGACCACGCGCGCTCTCGCCCGGTGTCCGTGAGGATCGGACGGACGATCCTCCGCGCGATTAGCCTGCTCGACGATGCTGTCTTTGCCCGGGCGATCCGCCGCCCGACGGGAGAGTGAACATGCCCACCAAAGCCCACACACGTCCCTGCGCACGTTGTCGCACGGCCCGGGTGGTCCTCAACAAGCGAGGCCGCCCGCGGCTGTACTGCGCCGACTGCCGCGCCGTCGTGCATCGGGATGCCGTTGCCGCTGCCCGCGCGGAAAAAGCCAAGCTTTCCAAGCATTAGCGCCGCGTGATAAAAAACATTGACAAGGCCTGGCCTGTGATTATTATCACTGTTGTGAGCGGCGCGATGTCGTCGCGGAGGAGGATGAGGCGATGGTGATCGAAGTGCAGCGCTGGAATGTCCCGCCGGAGTGCCAGGGTCAGATCGTGGAGTACGCCTACGGATGGAGCGCCGAGTGCGACGGCACGCTGTATATGCGCGTCACGGATCGCAGCGACCGAAGCGTAACGTACTACCGCCACGAGGATGCAACAGACATCGACGAGGATGTGTGGAGCGCCGCTCCCCCGGGACCGTGGGTGAGCCTAGAGGACGCGGTGGCGCCGTGACTGCAGCCGAGCACACCGCCGAAACCCGCAAGATCCTCGCCCGGGCGCTCGGCGCCCGCGGCGCCCTCGCTGACGCCCTTGCCCACGCCACCGTCGCCGCGGCCCGCGCTGCGGCACTCTCCCCGAAAGGCCCCCGATGAAACCCGTCACCCTCGCCCTCCTCGCTCTCGCCCTCTTCGCCCTGGCTGGCTGCGGGCCCTCGTTCCGCGTCGAGGTCGCGGCCCCTGCCGTCTACTCGATCGACCCCGAGGCCGCCGCCTACGGCGAGGACCTCACCCTCGCCCTCGCACACTGGGACGCGGCACTAGGCCGGCGGTCCGCCCTGCGCTGGCTCGTCCCCGGGGAGACGCCGGTCGGCGTGCGGGTGACGGCACTCCCCGAGGCGCGCATGGTCGCGCCGCAGTACGTGGCCTACGCCGAGCGCTCTTCCGCCACGATCACGATCAACAGGGACAGGCTCGTGCCTGGCCGCGGGGCCGCGGTGCTCGTGCACGAGATCGGGCACCTAATCCTCGCCGACGAGAGCCACCTAGACCGCGGCATCATGTGCCCCGGCGTTTCCCGCAGCGCCCCCGCATGCGTGGACGTGACCCTCGCCGCGGCCGCGGGCGGCGTGCCCACGTGCACCGCAGAGCAGGAGCTTGCCCTCGGAGACGAGTGCATCGCTCCCGAGTGATAAAAAACATTGCTCCGTCGACGCCCCTCTGCTAGGAACTAACTATGAACGCCGCCTGCCCCCTCTCCGATACCCTCCCCTCCGCCGGCAACGTCCGGGAGCCCTTCACCACGGTCCCCTTCGATCTTGAGGCCCCGATCGAGCTCACGGAGGCCGACTTTTTGCCGGACGGCCCCGAGACCCCTCGGGTGATGATCGCCGCGGTCCCGTACGAGACGTGCCCCACGATCCCGACCATGCTCCCCGCCGCGGCGATCGCGCACCTCTTCTCCGAGGACTTCGAGGGCGTCTCCACGCGGTGATCTGCGCCAGGGCCTGCTAGAGTAGGCCCGTGCCCCTCCCGGTTTCCCTCCCTGAGCTCCTCGAGGCCGCGTCCGTCGCGACCCTCGAACGCGTCCACACGGTGCTCCCCGCCCGTGTGCTCCGGTTCTACCCGGACAAGCAGGCCGCGGACATTGAGTACCTGGTCAAGGCCTCGTATGTGAACGCGGAGGGTGTGCGCGAGTCCTTCGACCTACCGAACATTGCAGAGGCCCCTGTCGCGTACCTACGCGGCGGGGGCTTTTTCTTCGCTGCCCCGCTCGCCCCGGGGGACGCCGTGTGGGCATGGACCACGGAGGAGGCGATCGGGCACTGGCGCGTGAGCGGCGAGAAGTCTGAGGGGAACCTTTGGCGCTTCGCTGCGGGGAGCGTGTTCGTCCTTCCGGGCGCCTTTGCGATGTCGGCTGCTCTTGGCGACGTGTCCGCGACAGAGCTCGTGCTCGGGCGCGACGGAGCAGCGCAACAGATCCGGATCTCCGCGTCCGAGATCCGCCTCGGGAAGACGGCGAGTCAAGCCGTCGCGCTCGCGCCGAACATCGAGACCGCGTTGGCGTTGATCGTGGACCACACGCACGCGGTGTCTGGTAGCACGGCGGCTCCGTCCTCCGCGTTATCTGCCATGCCCACGACTTGCGCGGCCACGATCGTCAAGGGGCAATGATGAGCACCCTCCTTCAGACGGCCGATGGAGATCTCGACATCGCGGGGCACACGTTGCGGCTCGTGACGGCACCGGACGTCGAGGTCGCGCAGAAGCTCGCCGGGCGCTTCCGCCTCTTCCTAGGGGAATGGGCCTTCGACCCGCTCGCCGGGGTCCCGTACTTTGAGAGGATCCTCGGGACGAAGGGCGCGACACTCGCAGCCGTGGAGACGCTCATCCAGCGCATCGCGACCGAGTGCCCAGGCGTCGCCGCAGTCGAGTCCCTGACCACGGAGCAAGATGCAACGTTGCGCTTGACAACGTTCAAGTTGCGGGTCCGGGCGCAGACGGGTGCGCTCCTCGTGGGGCAAGTCGGCGGGTTGTTCCGCGTCGAGGAGGGCTAATCATGCCGGGTGTCACGCTTACGGGGTTCGAGGCGAAGACGCAGGAGGAGATCGAGACGAGCTTGGCGACATCGATCCGAGGTGACGTCGATCCCGCCTTGGACTTCTCCCCCGAGACGCCGCAGGGGCAGATCAACGCCATCTTCGCGAACGCCCTCGCCGAGGTATGGGAGGTCGCCGCTGTCATCCGCAGCGGGATGGATCTCGATCAGGCAGAGGGGTTCCAGCTAGACGTCATCGGTGCGTTCCGCGGGCGCCCTCGTCTGCCCCAGCGCTTCGGGCGCGTCGGCGTGACGCTGAACTTGGCAGCCGCAGCGACGGTGCCGCAAGGGACGGTGTTCCACGTGAGCGGCGACGCGAGCAACACGTGGGCCCTCGAAGCACCCGTGACTGCGGTACTCGCTGGTAACTACGCGGGGGTTGCCGTGGCGACCGCCGCGGGGCCGATCCCCGCCCCGGCTGGTACGCTGACGGTGGTCCCAACCCCGATCCCGGGGCTAAACAGCGTGACGAATGCGCTCGATGCGACCGTCGGAGCGCTCGTGGAGAGCGACACGGCATACCGCGCACGGTTGAAGATCGTGGGGTTGCCCTCCGGGCGTGATGCCCTTGAGGCGATCCAGGATGCCGTCGAAGCAGTGCCCGGCGTGATCAGTGCCCGCGTTGCGGAAAACATCACCATGGTACCAGACCAAGGCATCGCGGCGAAGGCGATCCACGTGGCTGTTTGGGACGGCTCGCCGAACGCCGCATCGAACGACGAGATCGCAACGGCCATCGGACGGTCGAAGGCGGGAGGGATCCAGGCGTCGCCGAATACGTTCGCACCGCTCACGAATTACACGGGGAACTACGTCAATTCGCTCGGGGTCACGCGGGTGATCGAGTTCTCTCGCGTCACGGTCGTGGACTTGTACGTGGACGTCACGGTGCAAGTGATCGCTTCCCGCTTCCCGGGCGACGGCATCGCGCAGGTGAAGAACAAGCTGGCGGAGCTCGTGGGGCTTACCGGGCAAGGAGGCACGGTCTACTCGCTGCAATTGCAAGCGGCGCTTCTCGAGGCGGGCGGGGGTATCTCCGGGGTGATCAACGTGCCATCCTTCGCGATGGGGACGTCGGATCCGCCTCCTGTGCTGAGTAGTCTTGTCGCGAATTACTACCAGATCTTCCGCTTGCTCGTCGCAAACATCGACGTAGTGGTGACCACGTGAGCGCGCCTCGTCTCGGCCGGTCTAAGACCCACGAGAGCCGCGCGATCGGCCTTCTCACTAGCGCCTTCCGGAACAAGCCCGTCGTGAGGGCTTACGTGCGCGCGCTCGCGCGGGAGGTACAGGAGATCGAGGACACCCTTTGGGACATCCTTTTTTCTCGGCTGCTTCGCTGGGCGGACGGCGTCACGATCCCCTACCTCGACGCGGAGGGAGGCGATCCGATCGTCGACGCTACGGGGCCGCATCTCGATCTGGCGGGCGCCTTCGTCGGCGTGGCGCGTCTCGGGCGCAGTGACGCCGCGTACGCCCTAGCGATCCGTTTGCGTGTCCGTAGCGAGCTCTCCGAGGCGCTGGAGGAGGACATCATTGCGGTCGCCCGGCTCGCGGCCCCTGACGCCGTCGTCTCCTACGCCGAGGCGTATCCCGCGGCGATCTTGCTCTCGGTGGCACCGGTGCCCGCGGACGGGGTCGCGATGATCGAGGCGCTCACGCGGGCCCGCGCTGCCGGCGTCGCGTTGCAAATCACGCTCGGGGTCACGCCCGCTGTCGACGACGGTTTCACATGGGGCTGGACGAGCGGGCCGGTGGTAGAGTCGACCCTGTGGGCCTGGACTAGCGGCACGGCTGATCGGCTGTGGGGTTACGGAGCGGTGATATGAGCAAGATCGTTCTGCCGTACACGGTGAATTGGGGCGAGGGTACCTACCCTGTCAGCGGCGATCTGTGGAGCGGGCAACCCGTGCGGCAAGCGCCCGCCGTGCGGTACTTCACGCCGAACGAGAGGGCCGCGACACCCCTGATCAACTACGCGCTGTGGGAGTCGCAAGAGGCCGCGCGGAGGATCTCCGACGCTCTCGTCGTGGCAGATCTCGAAGGGGGGAATATGTTCTCGTCTTCGGCTTATTTCTACAACACGACCGCTAGCGGGTACGACGAACAATACGGAGCGATGATTAGTTCTTTTACGAGTGCCACGGAGCACGGCTTCCTTGAAGTCCGGCAAGCCGCGAGAGGGAACGTTGCGGGTACTCCTGTTTGGCCTCTGGCTACGGTCGGGCCGTGCGTCGCCCTCGGGTTTGGCTACGCGGGCTCGCTCTCCCCCGGCGACTGGCGCCGGTGGATGTTCCGTTCCGGGGGGTCGTCGGGGGACGCCCTCGTGTGGACCGTGGGTGTCGGTTTGACTGCTATCGGGGCGGGAGGAGCGACGCATACGATCCCCGCGAACAGCAACGGCGCGTGGATCCGCGACGGTGTCACGATGTGGCTCGCGGCGACGGTGCCTGCGAGTAACTTCATTCGGTTCTTTCGGTACAACCCCGCGACTGGTAATTGGCACTCCTCGCAGGAGCTTGCCCTCCCGGCCAGCCACGCGGGATGTCTGCTCGAGGCGTCGATCGGCACGCCACGCACCATCGTGACCACCGCGCTCGGAAACACCAACGTCATGCGTGTGTTCCGCCTCTCCGGACCCCTCGGAACGTGGAGCGAAGGAACGCCTGTGACGGCGAGCACCGCCGGCATGGAGTGGATCGGTTGTCAGTGGGACCCGTTCCGCGAGCGCTACGTGGCCGTTGCGGTGCTTCGGTCGACGCCTTTCACGTATGATGTTTGGGAGTCTCTCGATGGCCTCGCGTGGACGAAGGCGACAGACAACGGAGGCGACTTCAACTTCGACGGGCTGACGCCGATCGGTGGGGCGTTGAAGGGCGAGTGTTTCCGCGTTTACGGCTCCGCATGGTTGCTCCTTGCGTCGAGCGGGACGACGGCTCGGATCTGGTACACCTTTGACCGCGGGATGTCGTGGCATGCCGCCCGGACGTACGTGGACATGGAGGCAGCCACCCCCGCGAATTGGGCCGTCGGGGCGTTCCGCGCGCCGAAGATTGTGGCCAGCCCCATGGGGCTGGCCGTTTGGGGGTATCGCTCGACATCCGGCGGGGCGGGGACTACCAACTTCCTTTGGCTCGGTCCCGTCGGCGGGCGACGGGGCCCGCTGTTCTTTTAGTAGCGTTTGAGCGCCCACAGCAAGATGCCCACAGCGTCCGTGACGTTGTGGGCTTTGCTCTTCGGAAGGCCGCCGAGGCACCGGGCCATGGTGGCGGCCTCGGCGGGGGAGAGCGCGAGCTTCGTCCTCGCGAGGGTCACGCGATCAGGGGCGTTACCCTTCCATTGCGTAGGTAGTACCGGCGTCACAGACCAGCCATAGAAGCGGAGGAGTCCCGCCGTCTCGCCCGCGCGCCACGCAAGCTTGACGATCGAGTTTGGGTCCTTCGTGCGGCCCCCGGGGTAGACCATCGGGTGCTCGATCGTCGCGGCTCCCGCGAGCGGGATGAAGTCGCGCGGTACGTCGCCGAGGCCGCACCCCCAAAGGCACCCCCCGTGTGCCAGCGCCCACCCTTGATCTGCGCCAGGGTCGATCGCGAGTGTGTACGGGCCCGCCGGCCACTCGCCGCCTTCGATTCGCATCACTTGCCGTCCTTTCCGTTCCCGCCGTCCTTTCCGTTCCCGCCGTCCTTTTTCGCGTATGCCTTCTCGCTTATCATCTTGAGAGCCAGGAGCTCGGTCACGTCGAGCCCGTCGAGATCGGGAGAGTCGAGGATCTCCGTCGGCTTGCCGTCCACGAGTTGTTTGACGTGGAATACCTCTTTCAGCGCAGCTGTGAGCTCGCGCAGCTTGACGGACGGGTTCGGGACCGTGCTCGACAGAGACTCTCTCAACGTCTTCTGTGTCTCCGCCAGCGTGAGGTGAAGCAACCCGTGGAGCGCCTCCGACAGGTTGCGCCCGAGGGCCTCCCCGCTCGCGCGGATCTCCGCCTCGACGGCCCCGCGATGGATCGCTGCGAGATGATCATCCCACGCGCGCGCCCGCTCGTCCCATCGGTGATCGCGGTACCACCCTCGGGAGTCCCGCATGGAGAACGGCCCCGGCACGTAGTACCGCCGCGGCGCCGGGCGTTGCAGGTACATGCAGAAGGCGTGCCAAGCATCGTCGGCCTCGCATTCGAGGCGGTCCCAAGGCTTCGTTTCGGGGGTCATACCTGGCGAAGTAGCACACAACGCGAGCGTGCGCACCCGGACCACGGTCCGGACGTGCTACACAGAGGGGCAATGGCACACCAGCGTTTCGAGGTCTCGCGCCTTGACACCCGAGCCGACGGCTTCCGGGTGACGGAGTCTGGTGCGCTCACGGTGCCGGCCACGCCCACGCGAACCGGCGTGCTCCGTTACGTCGACGAGGAGACCGGCGCGACGGTGAACGAGTACCGCCCGCCGAGCGAGGTATTCGACTGGGATTCGCTTCAGTCGATGGTGAGCGCGCCGTTGACGGTCGATCACCCTGCGGGGCCCGTGACGGCGGATACGTGGCGGGAGCTCGCCGTCGGACACGTTGCCCGGGCGACGGAAGCAGGCGTGTGGGTCGACGCAGTGGCCGTCATCGCCGATGCGGACGCGATCAAGAGAGTGATGGCGAAGGAGCTCGTGGAGCTCTCCGCCGGGTACACGTGCGAGGTCGACGAGACCCCCGGCATGACCGAAGACGGGTTCGCGTATGACCGCGTGCAACGCAAGATCCGCTACAACCATGTTGCGCTGTTGCCCGTTGGGTGGGCTCGCGCGGGACGAGGCGCGAAGCTCCACGTGGACTCGTGCTATGCAGCTCCGGAGGACGGCACCATGACGCTGGAAGAGGCTCTCAAGAAGGCAGCGACGGCGGAGGCGGCGGCGGCCGTCGCCTCGGCGCGGGCAGATCAGGCGGAGAAAACCGCCGCCGTGGAAAAGGCTCGCGCGGATCGCGCCGAAGGCGAGCTTGCCGCGGCGAAGGAGAAGCTCCGCGCGGACACCGCGCCCGAAGTGATCGAGGCGAAGGTTCGCGCTCGCGCGGCGCTCGTGGGCGATGCCCGCGTGGTGCTCGGCGAGGCCTTCAAGGCCGACGGGCTGTCCGAGGAGCAGATCCTCCGCGCGATGGCAGGCAGCACGGCGCCCGCCGATGCGAGCCTCGACTACGTGCGTGGCGTCGCCGCGGTGAAGCTCGACGCGGCGAAGGCTGCGAACCTTGCGGGCACCCCACCGGCCCGCAACCCCGCCGACACCACGGCGGAGGCGGATGACATCGTGGAGATCGCTCGGCGTGATGCTGAAAAGCGCAACGCTGAGTTGTGGAAGACGGGCGGATTCCGCCGGAAGGGTGCGTGAGCCATGCCGCAATTGACCCATACGCAAACCCTGGCGCCCGCCGTAGCAGGCATGCCTGGGGACACTGAGTTTGAGCTGGTCTCCTTCGTCGCCGAAGAGGCCATCCCGTTCGGGCGCTTCGTCGAGTGGAACGCGACGAATAAGACCGTGCAGCTCCCCAAGAGCACGACCCTCGGGAACGTCGTGGGCGTCGCGGCGTACCCGGACATGAAGACCCCTCTCGTGGGTCAACCCGGCCCGACGAACCCCTACGGCTACGCGAAGGGCGAGATCGTCCGCGTGCTCCGCAAGGGCCGCGTGTGGGTCGAGGCCCAGGGCACCGCTGTTGCGGACTTCGCCCGCGCGAACATCATGCACGCCTCGACGGACGGCAGCGGCAACGCGCAGCACCGGGGCAAGGCGACGGCAACGGCAACGAGCGCCACGGCGGGGGCAGAGATCAGTCTTGCCCCGACGGCCGTGGTTGCGTTCCCTCCCCCTTCAACCAACCCCGCGGGGCTTGCCCTCGTGGAGCTCAACCTCCCCGCCTGACGGCACCCTGACTGAGGACAACCATCATGAAGCGTACGATCCTCGCGGGTGAGACCGCCCGCGCAGTCTACGAACAAGTACTCCGCGCGGACGCGGAACGGCGGGGCGTCCGCTTCGACGCTGGCGAGACCGCGGCCTTCGCGCGGCAGTTTGAGAACATCGAGGCGGAGCTCTATCGCTACGTCTACGGCCCCGAGGCGCAGTGGCGCACGATCTTCCCGGTCGTGTCGGCCGCGAATTGGGCGGAGTTCTCCACGCACCGGATGATCAACCGAGTCGGCGAGGCGGACGAGGTCGACGACCTTGCGACGGACTTCCCTCACGTGGAGATCGTGGGCGAGGAGGCGACGCAGCCGATCCGCAGCTACGGCGCCTCGTTTAGTTACTCGATCGACGACGTCCGCAAGGCACTCTACGCCGGCATGGACATCACGTCGGAGAAGGCTCTCGTGGCCCGCGAGGCGATCGAGCGCAAGGTGGACCGGGTGATGGCGTTCGGCGATGCGCGCATGAACATCCCGAGCTTCGTCAACAACAGCTCCGTCCCCGCGGTGTTCAACGCGTTTACGCCAGTGACAGCGTCGACGAAGACATCGGGAACGCAGTGGAACGCAGCGGCGAACGCGGGCGACGTCACGAAGATCCTGCAAGATATCGAAGCGATGGTCATTGCGATCCGCAGCGCCACGCTGAACGGCTTCGGCCCCGCAGCGAAGGTCGATCTCATCGTCGGGACCTCCGGATGGAACTTCCTTATGGAGACCGCGATGAAGACGACCAACTTCGTCCGGGAGACGTACGGGAGCTACATCCTGGCGAACATGCCCTCGATCGAGGCCATCAAGTACTGGCCGCAGCTCGACACGGTGGGTGCGGGCGGGAAAGAGCGCATCATGATGAAGCTCACCGATCGGCGCGTGGCCGGCGGTCTCCTTCCCGTGGACTTCGAGATGACACCGCCCGAGGCCCGCGGCTTCGGCTGGCGCGTGAATGCCCGCAGCAAGTCCGGCGGCGTCGTGGTCCGCTACCCGAAGGGCGTGGCGTGGATGGACGGCACGATGGTCTGACCTCGGGTGACCGAGACCGTGAGGCCCCGGGCGCCCGTGCGCGTCCGGGGTTTTTTCGTAGGAGGGCAGCATGGCCGTCACGTCCGATCGATTCCGAGCCCGCTTCCCGGAGTTTGAGCTGTTGCCTGAGGCAACGTTGCAAGAGTACCTACGTTCGGCCGAAGCGCAGATCGACGCTGCGGTGTGGAGCGTGCTCGCGGACGAGGGTGTGTTGTACCTCGCGGCGTCCCTCCTCGCCCTCACGCCGTACGGACAGCAAGCAAAGCTCGCCGATGCGAGCGGGAAGAGCACGTACCGATCGCGGTACGATGAGCTCGTCGGCTTCGTGTCCCTCGGGGTCTGCCGCGTGGCGGGAGAGACGTTCCGATGACGGCAGCGCCCGGACCCGCGGGGAAGGGTGTCGGCGCTGCCGTGCGCGCGCTCCTCGCGCGGATGAAGAGCATCGACGAATCCCCGGGGACCTTCGTCGGCATCCTGTCGGAGGGCAAGGCGAAGCAGCCCCACCCGAAGGCGGAGGGCCTCACGATGGCGCAGCTCGGAGCGATCCACGAGTTTGGCCTCGGGGTTCCAGAGCGATCTTTTCTGCGGTCCTTCCGCGATCAGCGCGCGGACGACATCGGCAAGGTCTTCCTGCTCCTCGTGCAACGGCGCGGCGTGTCCCAAGCGGTGTGGGAGCTTCTCGGTCAGTGGTGCGTGGGCGAGATCCAGAAACGGATCGCTGCAGGGACGCCGCCGCCGAACGCACCCTCGACGATCGCACGCAAGGGCTCCTCGACGCCGCTCATCGACACGGGCCAGCTCCGGTCGAGCATCACGTACGCCGTTCGCAAGGTGCAGCGATGAAGGCCGCGCAGAAGGAGGCCCTCCGCGGAGTCGTCGCGGCCATCGCAGGGCCCCGCGTCGAGGTGAAGTGGGCGACGCACCAGCCCGAGCGCGTGGCCCCCGTGCGGGTGCGCCTCACGAAGACCAGCGACACGTTGCAAGGTGGCGACGTGGAGCGCGAGCGCGTGGTGCAAGGCTCGCGGTACCTCGAGAAGATCAGTGCCCGGCGCCTCGCCCTGATCACCGTGCTCGTCGAGCAGTTTCAGCCAGCGGGCGAGGAGGCGTGCGACATCGCGGCACGCATCGCCATGGAGCTACATCGCCCGGAACGCATGCGCGCGTTGCGAGAGGCCGGACTTATCCTCCTCGGCGGCCCGGGTAGCGTCGTGGAGATCCCCGTCTCCGCCGACTCGCGCGTGCTCCTGTCCGTCGTGACGGAGCTCCGCTTCCGCTACACGATGACGGACGAGGGCGAGACGGCGGAGCCGCAGACGTGGGTTGAAAGTGCCCCTGTTGACGGAGACTACACATGAAGCTCGCGGGTGTTTACGACTTCACCATCCAACAGGGGGCACGTCTCGAGGTCACGTTCTTCTGCCAAGACCCCGACGGCACCGAGATCGATCTGACAGGCTACGCGGCCCGTGCCCTCGTCCGGACGGATGCCGTGGTCCTAGACCTCGCCCCCGTCATCACGGACCCCGCCGCGGGGCGCATCGAGATCGATGTGCCCGCCAGCGTGACGGCGGCCCTCGGCGGCTGGCGTGTCGCCACGTGGGACCTTGAGATCTACACCCCCGGGGACGCGGACGTGCAACGCATCCTCGAAGGGCGTGTCACGCTATCGCCGGAGGCTACGCGATGAGCAACATCCACGTGATCGTGATCAACCGCGGGCCGAAGGGCCTCGACGGGGGCGGAGGCGGAGGGGGCGGCGCGCCGACGAACGCGCCGTTCGTCACCTACGGGGCGAACGCGACCCTCACAGCGGAACGTGTCCTCTCCGCGGGGGACGGCACCGCGATCGACACGGCAACGGCGGGGCAGATCAAGGTCTCGACGTCGAAGGCGCTCCTCGAGGGCGTGCTGTCGCTCGGGAGCGGCCTCGTCAAGGCCGCCGCCGGGGTGCTCTCTGCAGCGGCCCCCGTGGCGGGCGACCTCGCTTCGGGGGGTTCCGCCGGACAGGTACTGCAACGGGACGGCGGCGGCGCGCTGTCGTGGGCCACGGTCTCGGGGGGCGGCGGCGGGGTGTCGCTCGGTACGGGTGCCGGCTTCGCCACGGAGGCGATCAAGACGGCCCACGAGACCGTGCTCGCGCTCTCGGGGACCGGCTCCCGCATCGTGCGTGCTGCGGCCGGCGGCGCGCTCTCTGCGGCAGCGCTCACGAAGAGCGAGATCGAAACGGCAACGGCCTTGGGGAGCGGCTTCGTTCGCGCTGCCTCGGGGGTGCTCTCCGCGGCAGCGCTGCTCAAGACGGAGATCGAGGCGGCCATCGGGCTCGCCTCGGCGGGGTTCGTCCGTACCGACGGCGGCGGTGTGTTGTCGACCGGGGCCCTAACCAAGAGCGAAGTCGAGACCCCGATGGCCTTGTCCGGCGTCGGGACCCGCTTGGTGAAAGCAGCGGCGGGCGGTGCGCTCTCCGCGGCGGCGCTGCTCAAGACGGAGATCGAAGCGGCGCTCGGTCCGTTCGGCGCGGGGTTCCTTCGGAGCGACTCGGGCGGCGTGCTGTCCTCATCAGCGCTGACTAAGGGTGAGATCGAGGCGCCGCTCTCCCTCGGCTCGGGGTTCCTCACGGCCACGACAGGGGCATTCAACGCGGGTCGCGCGATCGCTCCGACGGATCTTGGCGCCACGTCCACGACAGGATTCGTTCTCACGCGCACCGGCGCCGGGACGATGGACTGGCAAGCCGGGGGCGGCGGGGGAAGTGTTACGTGGGACACGGATCTCGTGGGCTCCTCGGACACGAGCCAGATTGTCGTCGGCCTCACGGGGAACACCCAAGGCGGCGGAACGGGCGTGACGATCCTCCGCGCGGGGTCCGCACCGTCGTCCTCCCCCGCATCGGGGGAGCTCTACGCGTGGAGCGCCGGGGGCAACCTAAACCTCAGGAACGCCGCGGGCGACGTGTCCGCGATCGGCCCCGCGTTCTTTTCGACGGGCCCGAATGCCCCTGCGACGGGAGATTTCCGGTTCGGCCGAGCCGCTAGCGGTGGCCGGGACATCATGGTTGGCCGGAACGCGGCAAACACGGGGGATCTACCGATCCTGAGCCTCGTTACCGGCTCGGACATACTGCGGATCGGGATGCCCCAGACCGGCGCCGGGACACAGTGGAACACGTTGCAGATGGCGGGGTCCTCCGTCGCTCTGCTCAACGGGGCATCCGTCGCTCTTGACTGTAATGCGTCCAACTTCCAAGTAGGGCGAGCGCTCATCACATGGGCAAACTCGATGGCAGCTCCCTCGATCCGACAGGGGGCGAGGTCCTCTGATCTCGCGCCGCAGAATCTCCTCATCGGGGCGCAGAACGCCTTCGCTTCGGCGACGGGTACGAACCGCGACGGAGGGTCTCTGGAGCTCCAGGGCGGCCAGCGATCGAACACGAACGGCCGACGCAAGGGTGTTCAACTGGAGCTCGACCAGAACACGAACACGACGCTCCTTGAGGTCGCGGACGTCCAAGCGGAGGCGACTTCCCTGTCCCGCGTCCTCGCCCTTCTGAACCTGTCCCCGATCTCCACGGCGCAGATGCCCACGGGAACGGGTGACCGGGTGATCTACATCGCCAATGCGGGGACCGTCCCGAGTGCCAACCCCGCCTCGGGCGGTATCCTGTACGTCGAGGCCGGAGCCCTCAAGTACCGCGGCTCGTCCGGCACCGTAACAACGATCGCTCCCGCGTGAGGAGGAATGCATGTACATAGACAGCGTATTCCAGGTTTTGGACAGCGGCCCCGGCGGGGATCCTCCGTACCGCCTGATCGTGGCCACGGCGGACGGGGCGCAGTTACACCCCGGCCCCGTCAAGTGCCCCGCAGACGTCCTCGAGGCCGCGGCGAGGCTCCACGACGCGGCGAAGGGGCCCGCGGTTTACGGCTGGGGATGGTACGCACCGATCAACGGCGAGCGTGTCTCTCACGAGGCCGTCGAGGACACAGCCACGGTCGCCGAGTGGGTTGAGCGGGTGTCCCCATGAAGCGCCCTGCTTGGCAGACCGTCATCGGTGCGGCCGTGGACATCGCCCTCGCCGGGCTCGCGACGTACGCCCTCGGCCGCGGGTGGCTGACGGAGATCGGATACGTGACAATGCTCCTTGCGGTGGCCGCGACGTGGGCGCACATCCGCAACGGGAACGTCCCGCCCCACGGTTTCGTGCTATTCGTTGCCTCGGGGGTGCTGGGGGCTCACTACACGATGGGGCGAACATGAAACTCCTCGACGTTTTCGCGAAACTGACACTGCCGCAGGCCCTCGTGGTTGTGGCTCTCGTGGGTGCGGCCGTGTTCGCAATCCACGCGGATAAAGTCGATCCTCTCCTGCGAGTCCTCGCGGCCATCGCAGGCCTCGGCGCGGGGGTCGCTGGGTTGTTCATGAGTCCGCCGAAGGCGCCGCCGGCCCCGCCCTCCGAGGGGCCGTGACGCCCATCGAGGAGCGCGTGCTCGGGTACTTTGCCTCGGTCGCGGCGCTCGTTGGCTGGTTTGCCCTCGTGGCGTGGCTGGTGTTCGGCTGCGCCGGCGGGTATGAGCGCCGTTTGGACGACTGCATCAGGCAAGCGCGGACGGAGCCGGAGGCCCGGGTGTGCATGCACTCCGTCGACTGCGAGTACGGAAGGCCCGAATGCTACGCCCCCCGAGGCTCCCGATGATCCGTGATCTCGCCTTGCTCGTCCTCGACATCGTGCGCGCTGGCCGTGAGGAGGCCTTGGCTCGTGCGCGCGCACGGGCGGAAGCTCGCCTGCGGGCGAAGTTTCCACGGTGCCCTCACTGCCCGGCGGGCGTCGTACCGCCGTGCTCGGAGTGCAAGCCATGACGCCGCTCCCGGCGACGTTCGGTCGCGCTCTGCGCGACGGGGCGGAGAGCATGGTCCCCTTCGGCGTCGCCGTCCGTGACGCCGCCGAATGGGCGTGTCTGGTGTTCCAGCTCGAGAGCGCGGGGACGTGGAGTCCGGACGTCCTGAACGGCCTGGCGAAGCTCGTCCCTGCGAGCGGACCGAAGGACCTTCGCCCGGAGGTCGTTGGCTCCGCGCCGGACGGTGCCCCGTTGCTCCGTCTCTCGCACGGCAGCGGCGCCCGCGGGATCTGGCAGAAGATGCCGGCTGTCCTGCGCCCGCGCGACGCCAAAGCGGGAGTGCCCGCGCTGATTCGTCTCTACGGGACGCGTGACTTGACGAAGCAGTGTGAGGAGGCCTTCACCTTCTGGCGCGCGATGGTTGCCCGGTTCACGGACGGTGTTCCGCTCCGTCACGTCGGGGAGTTCTACTGTTTGAACTTCTTGCCTGCGAGACTCAAGGCCCCGCGGCGGCAGGTGATCCTCGCCGACGGCCGCGAATGGCCCGTGGGTAGCGATCAAGCGCGCGTCCGGTGGAGCGAAGGCTATGTTGCGAATCGCAACCTTGATCTCGAGGGGAAGGGGTACATCACCCTCGGGGACTTGCAGGATCACCTACTTCGCTCCGGGGCGACGTCCTCGGGCAAGATCCGGATCGCCGAAGCGCTTCGCCTCGCGGGGCTCTGATCACCACACGCGCCACGAGGCCACGTGTCCGACGCAGACGGGGGCGACCCCGAAGCGCCGGGCCGCGGCCTCCGCCGTGTGCCGGTCGATGAAGTCCGCGCCGGCTCGATGGGCTTGCGTCATCAAGACGGTCTCGGGAAGGTCGGGAAGCCCCACGAGGGCATGGCCGAGACCGTGGAGCGCGAGTCCCTTGAAGGAACACCGCGGGCCGGCGAAGGTACACGCCCGGGTGTTGAGATAGACGATCGGGCCGATCGCGTACTCGAGGGCGGGCACTGCTCCAGACCCTGTCGGGATCCACGCCTCGTCGCCGGGGAGGATCTCGTGCGTCGCCTCCGCGCGGGCATCCGTCTGCGAGACCCGTTGCACCGAGGAGAGCACCGCAGCCCAGTCTCGGACGGCCGCCGCGGCCCCGGCCCGCGCCTCCGGGGGGAGCTCCGGAGAGACCCACACCCGCGCGGGAGGCACGTGCTCGACGGCGGGGCACGCGGGCGGGACTAGGTGACCAGCGCAGCCGGCCCCGGCAGCCAGCGACACGAGAGCGGCGCCGAGGGGTCGCCAAGCGGGATGATCCATCCCCCGCGGTGTAGCACGGTGAGCACGTCCGCGGCCTTGCGCGCGTCCGCACCGTACCGGCGCAGCACGGGGGCGAAGTCCCGCCCCGGGGCACCTCCCGGGGGGAGCTCGCGGATCCAAGCGGCGGAGGCACGGTCCGGCCCGCGGATCGGAAGCACGGCGCCGACGGCGAGCATCGACGCGAGAGCGGAGAAAAACGCGGCCCGAGATGCGTCCTTCGGGAGGGTGTACCCGACGCCGAGGGTGACCTTCCCCGCGGGGGACGTGACCACGAAACGATCCCCCATGCGGTAGCTAAAGCTCCCCTCGACGAAGGGCACGGCCAGCTGCGGGGGCGGCGGAGGCGGAGGGGTCTTCATCGCGCCCCCTTGCTCGGGGGGAGCGCGTAGGTCCGGCTGCCGCCCCACCCCTCGGCGACGATCGCCCCTGTGGAGATCAGGTACTGTGTCGCGGCTGTGAACGCGTGCCGCCCGGCGCCCGTCACTCGGCGCAGATCGGCCCCGTAGAGGGGACGCTTCGCCGCGCGGAGCAACGTCACGATGCGGTCGGCGAGCTTCGCAAAGGGCTTTTTTGAGCCGGAATTGTAGTAGCGGGGTTCAAGTCGCGTGTCACCCATGGGGCTTAGTATACACCGTGCTAGACTCCGCGCATGAAGTCGAAGGCCCCTCGGCGCAAGATTGTCAACCAGCCCCCGAAGCCGCCCCGGAGGGACTCGTGGCTGAATACGAAAACGGGCCTTGGGACCGCGACGGACAAGAGGATGTGGGCCTCGATGTCCAACCCCGTCCCCTTCGACACGCGGGTCTATCGGGCCATGTACTACGCCGACCCGATCGCGGCGCGCATCGTGGACGCCCTCCCCGGCGCGGCAATGCGCCGGGGATACAAGGCGGACGACAGCCTACGGGAGGATGCAGATCGCCTCGGGCTCGACGCCGCGGTGTTGAAGCTCATGCAATGGGGTCGCCGCGACGGTGGGGCTTTGCTCTTCCCCGGTCTCCCGGCGGGCGATCTGAAAAAGCCGCTGACCCCGGGAGAGGTAGGCCGCACGGGCGTCGTGCGGTTCTTCCGTGTCGTGCCTCGCCGGCGGGTGACGATCCTCACGTGGGACGAAGACCCGCTCTCGCCACGGTACGGGCAACCCGCGGTGTACCAGATCCTCTCGCGGCGCGGGGCCGTCGTGCATGTGCACGCCACGCGCGTGTGGCGATGGGACGGCGTCGAGGACGACGACAGCGATGAAGCGGGCCTCGCCGGATGGTCGTGGAGCGTGCTCCATCGCCCGTACGAGGCGCTTCGGGACTTCGCGACGGCGACGGGTTCCCTTTCGACGTTGCTCGCCGATGCAAGCCAGGCCGTCTGGAAGATGCAAGGCGTCGCGAAAGCGGCCGCTGTTGCGAAGCTAAACGAGCTTGTGGCCGTCCGCATGGGGTGGGCCGATCAAGCCCGCGGCGCAGGCAAAGCCGTGGTGATCGACAAGGACGGCGAGGACTTCGCCCGCGTCGCGACTCCGCTCTCCGGCATCCCGGAAAGCGTCGATCGGCTCATGGCCCTCGTCTCCGCCGCGTGCGGGATCCCGCAGACGATCCTGTTTGGGCGATCCCCCGCGGGCATGAACGCGACAGGGGAGAGCGATCTCACGATCTGGTATGACCAGGTTCGCGAGGAGCAACCGAAGATCGCGGCGCTCCTGCGCTGGTGTTACCGCCTCCTCGGCGCCGCGGAAGACCTTGAGGTGACGTTCCCCCCGCTGTGGGAGCCGACAGAGACGGAGGCCGCGGGCGTCGAGAAGACCAAGGCGGATGTTGACGTCGCTTTGACGCAAGCGGAGATCCTTCTCCCGGAGGAGGCGCTCCTCTTGCGACGCGCACCCGCCGAGGACATCCCGGAGATCTTGGAAGCGATCCTCGAACGTGCGAAAGCATCCCTCGCAGGCGGCGGGGCGCGTGAGGCTGTAGCGGCGGCCGCACCCCCGCCGGCCGATGTACCACCCGAAGCCCCACCGCTCTCGGACGCCCCCAAGCCCCCCGTCAACGAAGAACCCGAGGAGGACGCGTGACCCGTGGCAAGCCGGGCAAAGCAGCGCGGCAACGCGCCCTGCGGAAGCAAGCTAAGACTGCCTTCGCAGCCTCACGAAAGGCGGAAGCACGCTACGTGCGCGCCCTCGTGGGTACCCTCCGCGGGGCAGCGGACGCGACGATCGCCGCCCTGGCGCCACACTTCCGGGGTGACCGGAGTGCGGGCCCCGAGGCGGTTCGCTCCGACGCGGCGTTCGGCTGGTCTGCGGCGCTGAGCCGCGTCGAGGCCGCCATTCGAGGGCGCCTCGCGGGGATCGTCGGCGGGGCCTTCGATGCCATGGCCAGCGTGCTGCAAACGTCGGGGTACAAGGCAGCGGCGAAGATCCTCGGCGTGCGCGCAACGGAGCTCGGGATCAACGCGCAGATCGCTCGTGCGAGGGACCGCAACATCCGCCTCGTCGAGGACGCGCACCGGGCCTACGCGGAGTCTGTGCGTGCGATCATCGGCGATCCGGCGAACTTCAACAAGCCTTGGGAGGAGATCCGCGATCTTCTCCTCGCCCGCGGCGACGTGTCGGAGAGCCGAGCGGAGCTCATCGCGCGCGATCAAACCCTGAAACTGAACGGCGAGATCGCGCAGACCCGCATGAAGAACGCGGGCGTTCGTCGCTACACGTGGAGCACGAGCCGCGACGAAAGGGTGAGACCCGATCACGCGGCCCTCGAGGGTCAAGAGTTCTCTTGGGAGGCCCCGCCCGTTGTGGACGAGCGCACCGGGCGCCGTGAGCACCCGGGGCAAGACTTCCAGTGCCGATGCGTGGCCATCCCTGTCATCGACGATCTCGAGGGGTTGGACCTCTAGACCGGTTTTCGCCCGTGGGTGAGGCGGGTTTCGCGCGTGCCGTCCGCGGAGAACTTGGACCACGTGGCTTGCCACGGCCCTCGCACCGTGAGAGCCCAAGCCCCGGTCCGAGGGTCTCCGACAACCCGGTGAACGTGCCCACGCGGCGTTCGCTTAGGGCGCCAGGACGGTATCCAACTTTTCGCCACGAGACCGAAACGGGTGCGCACGATCTCCATAACGCCGCCCGCAACCCACCACGTCCATGCGTTGAAGGCGTGGGAGTGAAACGTCTCCCGCCCGCCCGGAGACACCGGATGTCTTACCGCCATCCGGCCTGGCCCAGCAAAAACGAAACATCACGGGACTCCTTTCAATCCGTCAAGGGATGCGACGAACGCAGCCCACCCCTCGGGTAGGACGAGCGCCAGACACGCATGGTCTGCCTCTACTTCGGGCACCACGCGGTACGCGTTCGCGTAGTAGACGTGCGAGACCCCGAGGGCCCGCAACATGCGATGGCAGACGGCGCACGGGGCGTGGGTGATGTACACGTCGGCCCCGGCGAGGCTCACGCCCTCACGGGCGGCCCAAAGGATGGCGTTCTGTTCGGCGTGGAGCGCGTTCGAGCAATGCCCGTGGAGCATATCCCTGCCGTCGCGGTGATCGCAGTGTCGGTGCCCTGGCGGAGCGCCGTTGTACCCTGTAGCGATGACCCGGCGATCGCGGGCGAACACGCACCCGACTTGCGCGCGAGAGCACGTAGACCGTGCAGCCGCAAGGGCGGCCATAGCCATGAAGGAGACGTCCCACGACGGCCGACGAAGGGCCGGGGGAGAGGGAGGGTACCACACGTCAAAGGTCGCCGTCGATGACGGCTCGGAATTGGATCCAGTCGACGAAGTTTCGGCACGGTCCGTTGCCTGTCCGGGCCACATGCTCGAAGGGGCTCCAGTGATGTTGGGTTGCAAGGCTTTTTCCTTTCTCGACGTCGCCGGCGAATGTTGTGTTTGGGAACAGTTCAAGGGACACGCGGGCGCAGCGCATGGCACTCACGTACGGGGCATCGGGCCAGCGGGCCTCCTCTGCCGTCAGGAACGGGAAGTGTTCCGTCCGCGGCGTGGGCTCGTGCTCGTGCAAGGCAAGCTTCACCAGCCGCGCGAGCTCGAAGAACTCCTCGTGCGCGTAGGGTGTCCCGTCGGGGGCGAGGGCCATACGTTGGCGGATCATGTTATCCCACGACGTCGAGGTCACGATCGTGGTGATGTACGCGAAGGGCTCAAGGATCCTATTCACCCATTGCTTATGGGCGAACGGGGCGATGCACCATGCGGCGACGCAAGCGAAGCGCGAGGCGAGCCACCACCACGCGGCGACCCACCACGCGACGAAGCCTGCGAGGCGCGCCCCGGGGCGCATGCCCGGGCGGTTCGCGGCGAACGACGGGCGGAAGGGGGTTCTCCAGACCTCGCCGATCTTGCGCTTGGCTGGGATGGCGCGAGAGCTCCCCGCGCAGACGCTCCACGCCCGGTAGCGGAGGGTCTCCGCGTGGATCGCGCGCGGCGCGCGCATGCGCAGTGTTGTGAGGCGCGTCCCCTTGCGAGGGTGCACGGAGTCTAGGATCACTTCGACGGTGATGCCGAAGGCCCCGCGGTAGATCGGGAAGGTCATCCGCCCACCCTTCGTGCCCCGCGGACGTCGAGCGTCGGGGTTCGCGCGTTCGGGTTGATCGACACGGCCATCCGGTGGCCCCCGACAGTCATGCCCGGGCGCTGGCCGTCGCGGACGTAGCCGAGGAGCTCCTCGAGGCGATCGACCTCCCGAAGGAGTCGGCGACACTCCCTTTCTAGGCGCGCCTCCCTGCGATGGGCCTCGTCGAGCTGTATCGTGAGTGACCTCTCCCGTGCTTCCCATTCCGCTTTCATCCCGCACCACCTTCCTTTTTTTGCTTCATCGCGAGCGCCATGATGCGCTCGAAGTCCGAGACGCTGTCCCGGAAGTGATTCAGGGCTTGCGTGAGCGCGTCGACCTGGTCATCGTGCGCGCCCGTCGGGAAGGCGAGTAGCTCCGAGAGGAGCGCCGGGACCCACGCGGCCCCGCGGCGAAAATGCACTTGTCGCGCGGCGAAGAGGCCCGTCACGGCGTGTGCCCTCGCGACCTTCGAGCCCATCGGTTTCACGGGCACGAGCCCGGGCACGACGTTGCGCAACGTGGAGATCACGGCCGGACCGTTCGCCTTGTCTTCGACGAGGACGGCGGAGGCGCCGGGATAGCGACCGCTCAGAGCGAGGATCGCGTCGACGGCGCCAACGAAGTCGAGGCGCTCCCGCACGACTTCGAGCACGTAATACAGGGCCCCGACGCGCGCCACAGCCATCCCGCAGACGTAGTCGGAATTCACCTCGTCCTTGAACGTCAAGTCCCACGAGAGCACGACATCGACAGGTTCGGCGCCGTACACGTCCTGAGAGGGCAGATCGTCGAAGTAGACGATCTGCTCCTCCTTGAAGAGTGCCCCTCCGGCGGGGGCCGGGCGCTGTTGGAGCTGCGCGGCCGCACGGAGCGGGCCAAGCCCGCGGGCCTTCTCCCGAAGCACGGACTCCGGATGCAGCGCGGGCCAAAGGATCTCTTCCGGCTCCGTTCGCCAGTCTAGGTCGTCGGCTTGCGCAGGCTCATAGAAGGCAGGGAAGCGGAAGCCCTCCCATCCTGGTTCGTCAAGGAGGATCCCGCAAAGGTCCTTCTGGTGAAGGCGCTGCATGATCACCACCATCGCAAGGCGGTCATTGATACGAGGGACAACGGTGCCGCGGTACCAGGTCTCGCACGCCGCGAGCTTCTTGCCGTCGACCTCCGACGGCTTGATCGGATCGTCGATGACCAGACGCTCCATGTGATGCCCCGTCAAGGCGCCGCCCACGGACGTAGAGAAGCGCAAGCCCCCGCGCGTGTTGCTGTAGAGGCCCGTCGCCGCGCCGCCGGGTACCCAAACTTCCGGGAAGCGAGCACGGAACCACGCGCTTTCAATCAGATTCAAGACGTGCTCCGAGTCACGGAGCACGAGCTTTTGATCGTAGGAGACGAAGGTCTGTCGGAGCGAGGGTTGCGTAAGCCACTCCCACACAGGCCAGAAGATGCACGTGAGGGAGCTCTTCATGTGCCCAGGAGGCACGTTCAGGATCACCCGCTTGCGCTCCCCACGGGTGACGGACTCGAGGATCTCACACAGCACGCGGAGAAGGGGCCCGTCAACGAAGGGGATCGCAGGGTACACGATCGGCCACGCTGCGCAGACGAACGCGTGGAGCGACCGCCTCCCGAGGGCACGATCGATCTGCGCGGGCGTAGGGACCTTCGTCGGGGGCACGTGGACTAGTCTCCGTCCTCGCTAGCGCAGGATAGTCCGTACCCAAGAACGGTCTCCGGGGCGTCTAGGGTGTCGAGCCCTTGGAGGAGCAGCTGCTCCTCCGCGTCGAGGGACTCCGTGAACGACGTCACGGAGATCTCCTCGCGGGCCCGTAGGATGAGGGCGAACTCGATCTCGTCATCCTGCACCCCTGCTTCCCCCGCGGCCACGATCAGGGCCGCGCGAACGGAGTTCACGATGTGCGTATGGGCGTCACCCGTCGTCATGCGGGGCAGGGCGGCGTCGACGGAGGCGTGGGCGGCGGTGGCAGCGGGCTTTTTCACGGCTTGGTCTTTCGGTGATGTTGGATGCGTGCTTCTGCGATGCGGATGTAATCAGGGTCGCGCTCGACACCGACGATCTCTCGCCAGCCTGCGCGCTCGGCGCCGATCATCTCGGACCCCGCACCGGAGTACGGGACGATGATGCGCCCTCCCTGCGGGGGCAAGAGCAGGCGCGCCAGGTACTCCGTCAGGGCGATCGGCTTGAGGGTCGGATGATGGTTTCTCGCTCCTCCCCCGCGACCCGCACCGGCCCGGGGGCTGTCGAGTCCGACGGATCCGTCCTCACGATCCGTCATCTCGCCGGCGCTCTTCGGGGGCAGGTGATCGCAGCCCGCCTCGCGTTCCGACTTCGAGGCCTTCGCGGTGTAGAAAAAGCGGCTCGGGCCGCCGTCGTCGCTATACCCCCCGGCCGTGCGTTTGGAGAAGGGGAGCACGGCGCCTTCCGCGACGTTCTCGCGAAACGGGGTGCTCTTCCGCCGCCCTACCCTCGCGTCGAGATCCGCCGCGGCATCCTCGTCGAGGAGTACGTTCGCGGGGAATCGGCCACCGGGGTCCGGCGCGTATGGGACCGTGGGAGCTCCCCGGTAGCCGATGCTCGAGGGCGAGTACTCGCCCCGATGGTACTCGGTGCGGTCTCCGACGGACCTCCCGATCCGGCACGCATCGATCGCAAGGGCGCCTGTCCCCCAGCGCTCCACGTTCGCGGCCACCGTGCCGTCGAGCGGCTTGCGGGCGAGGATGATGGGGCTCCCACGCGGGCTTGAGGGCCGTTCCGTAGCCGGACCACTGCCGGGCTGAGCCCCCGAAGCGTTCGTGCGCGTCGATCGCCTTCGACACGTCGAGCGACTTCGGGAACCCCGAGCCGTAGAGCCACGTGAGCGTGTCGCGGATCTCCCAACCCGCAGCGCGAAGACCGAGCGCGATCAGATCGAAGGTCCGTGAGCCCCCGAACACCAGGGCATGCCCGCCCGGCCGCACGACGCGGAGGAGCTCTCGCCACGTGGCGACGCAGGGCACAGACCATTCCTTGCCCATGAAATCGCCCCCCGTGTCGAGGCCGCCCCCGGAGAGGAACTCGAGGAGTTCCTCGGCCGTGGGCTGACGCGACCCTAGCCCGTAAGGGGGATCGGACAACACCGCATGGAAGTGGTTGTCCGGGAGGCGCCGAAGCGTCGCGAGGACGTCGCCGGCGATGACGATGGACAGCGGTTCGGGGAGGGTGGTCATGTGGCGGCTTTCGATAGCGCGCCCCTAAGGCGCAGGTAACAGGCCTTACAACGCTTGCCGCGGCAAGCCACGTAACAGTCTACGCAGCGACAACACTTATGCTTCGTCAAAGGCGAACGCAGCTTCGCACGGTGCAAAGCATTCGCTTTACGCGCGCGTTCGTAGCGACAAGCCTCGCAATACAACCTAGGCCTACCTGTGTTTTTTCGAGGGACGAGGATGCCGCAAACGGCGCAAGCCGTGGCCGGTGTACCAGAAGAAACTGGGGTGGCGATCCTCAAAGCAGCGGCGCGAGCG
>ERZ1066117.481-NODE-481-length-31050-cov-44.372899_pt1 | contig 31050 bp, 26 predicted proteins | sample MGYA00382764_ERZ1066117 | MGnify/ENA primary metagenome ERZ1066117 (study PRJEB33369, sample SAMEA5778347) | biofilm metagenome | biome: Industrial cooling water; feature: Water cooling tower basin; material: Biofilm | place: United Arab Emirates | collected...
CCTCGGCATGCCCCCCGTCGCCCTCGGCGACTGAGCCCTCACCGCGCCCCCGCCCGCAGGCACGGACCACCCGTGAGAAGCGGCTCGCCCGCCCCGGGCTCCGTTGTGAGCTGTCCCTTCGACCAGGCCTCAGCCGCGGGATGGACGCTCGTCCCTCGCGCCCAGCCCGCGGCCCCTTCACGGACGACGCCGGCTCCCTACAGGCCGAGCACCTCACGCTCCGAGCGCCCCGCCACCGTCTCCAACATCGAGGAGCCCGCCGCCGAGGCTCGCCGTCTCTGCGCCACCGCCTCCAACATCGAAGAGCCCGCCGCCGAGGCTCGCCGTCTCCACGCCACCGCCTCCTACATCGAGGAGCCCGCCGCCGAGGCTCAAAATCTCCGCGCCACCGTAACATCGAGGAGCCCGCCGCCGAGGCTCGCCACCTCCACGCCATTGTCTCCTACATCGAGGAGCCCGCCGCCGGGGCTCGCCATCTCCACGCCACCGTCTCCTACATTGAGGAGCCGGCCGCCGAGGCTCGCCGTCTCCACGCCGCCGGGGTCCGACATCGAGGAGCCGGCTGCCCCGCCGGAATGGCCGCGAGCCGGGCGCGAGGAACGAGCGACCGTCTCGCGGCTGAGGTCTTCCTCCTCACGCCGCCCTGCAGCGCAGCGACGGACCGGCGACGACGCATCTCACGGAGTCACCGTGCATCGGGCCGGGGATGCGGGTCGTCGCCCATCTGCAGGCAATGGAGGGCGACGAAGTCGACCTCCATGCCGAAGCCTGGGCGACGACCCGCATCCCCGGCCCGCTGCGAGGCGCCTCCGGCAAGTTGCCCTGCGCGCCTCGACGACCCGCATCCCCGGCCCGCTGCGAGGCGCCTCCGGCAAGTTGCCCTGCGCGCCTCGACGGCCCGCTGCGAGGCGCCTCGACGCCCCCCACGCCGGCCCGCGCTCACTGCGGCAGCACGCTGCGCACCTGCCCGCCGGTCATGTCCGAATAGACATAGTGTCCGCCCGGCACGATCACCTTCTTGTCCCACTGCACATTGTCCTGGTCGATCTTCCACGCGAACCCCGCCTGGTCGACCAGCCACAGGAAGCCCTCGATATCGATGCTGATCCCGATCGCCGTGCTGCAGCCCGGGGGCGTGTGCTTCTTGACCAGCGTCCGCGTCGCGCGGTCGACCTGGACCAGCCCGCACGGGCTGTTCGACGCCACCCACACGTACTTCTCGCCGGCCCCGATCCCGCGGTGGCACGCGCTCGTCCCGGCGACCGAGAACCACTGGTTCGCGTTCACATCGTACGTCGACACCGGCCCCGAGCAGCCGCCGATCCACGTGTTGCCGTCGGAGTCGACCGTCATCCCGTAGGCTTGCACGTTCGCGGGCGGCGTGAAGCGCGACAGCGTCGGCGGGTTCTCGTCGACGTTGACGCGGATCAGCTCCCCGCGGAGCCCCGTGAACCACGGCTGGAACTTCTGGTCGAGCGCCCCGCCGTAGGGCGCGTAGCCGCTGCCCTTCCACGCCGGCACCGGGATCGTCGCCTCGACCACGCCCGTCTCGCCGTCGATCCGGACGATGTGGGCCGTCCCGGGCACCTGCGAGATGTACCCGAGCCACACCTTCGGGTCGACGAACTTGCACTCGTCGAAGCTCCACACTCCGGGCGTCCAGGTCACCCCGCGCGGCCCCGCGGGGACCCCGGCGGCGACCGGGTGCTGGATCGACCAGATCATGCACTCGTCGGCGCCCCACGCCTTGACGTCGGCCACCCCGACCGACGTATCGATCACCCCGTTCCCGTTCTTGTCGACGCAGTCCGCCTTGTCGGCCGCGAACATCGTCGTCCGGCCGGTCCCGCGCCCGTTGACGACCACGAAGCGACCGTCGGCGCTGACCGCCGTGCGCGACGGGTTCTCGGTCCCGCCCGACGGCCCGGTGCGGTAGCGGCCCTCCTCGATCAGCGTCAGCGTGTTGACCTTCGCGATCGTCCCCTCCGTGTGCGCCGGGATCCAGATGTAGCTCTTCTCGACCATCCCGCCGTCGCCGGTGTCGCCGGGCAGGCACACGCCCATCCCGCCGCCCGTCGTGTCGTTGTTCGTCCCGCCGCCGGTCGACGACCCATCGCCCGTCGTCGACGTCCCCTCGCCCGTCGAGCCCGGCATCACGTCCATCGTCGTCCCGCCGGTCGTCCCCGGCCCGCCGCTCGTGTCGTCGACCGCCGTCGTCCCCGGCGCCTCCGTCGTCCCCGGCGCCTCCGTCGTCCCCGGCGTCGTCGCCGTCGTCGTCGGCCCCGCCGTCGTCATCCCCTCCGTCGCGCTCGCAGAGCCCTCCGTCGCGCTCGCGCTCGACGTCGCCGTCGTCGCCGTCGTCGACGTCGGGTTCGGGTTCGTCGTCGACGGCCCCTCGGTCGCGCTCTCCGAGCTCGACGACCCGTTGCCCGACGCGCTCGTCGTGTTGTCGTCACCGCATCCGGCGAGGACGACGGCGACAGGGAGGAGAAGGAGCCCGTAGTGCTTCGAAGTCATCATGGCGTATCGGCCATGATGGGTGCGGCCCGCGGGCCGCACCAGGGGATCCCCGCGCCCGACCCGCGTGTATTCCCTGCACGCGCGCGCGATCGCCACGGAGTCACCCTCGCCTCGCGCGGCCCCGCGCGCCGCCGGTCACGCCGCCGTGCGCCTGCGCCTGCGCGCGACCGCGACCGCGACGAACACGAGCAGCCCCGCCCCGCCCCGGGGCGACTCCGCGCACCCGCAACCTTCTTCATCGAGCTGCCCGTACCCGTCGGGGAACGGTCGCTGCCCGTCGACCGGCGGCACGCCGTCGTCGCCACCGTCGGTCAGCGTCGGATCGCCGCCGCCGGTCGTCGGATCGCCGCTCGTCTCCGGGATCCCCGAGCCGCCGCCGCCGGTCGTCGACGTCGACGTCGTGCTCGGCGGCTCCGGCGCGTCCTCCTGGACCGTCACGCACACCTGGTTCGACGTCGTCTTGTTGTCCGACGCGTCGTACGCGTCGGCGACCAGGCAGTGCTGCCCGACCGGGAACGGCACGTTGTTCCACGTGTACGGCCCGGTCGTCTTGCTCGCCTCGAGCCCGCCGTTGATGAACAGGTCGACGCGGTCGACCCCGACGTTGTCGGACACCTCGATCGTGATCGTCAGCGCCGCCGGCGCGAAGTACGTCTCGCCGTCCATCGGGCTCGTGATCGAGATCTGCGGCGCGACCGCGTCCGGCTCGCGCAGCCCGAACAGCCACACCAGCTCCTCGTGCGAGTTCTGCTGGCCGCCCCCGCAGAACTGCTGGTGCTGCTGCCCGCACTGGATCCCGATCTGCCCCGGGTCGAGCGTGAAGCACTGGTCGATGAACGACGGATCGCCGCCCGCGTTGTACGGGTTCATGATGTCGTTCTCCTGGTTGACGTGCTCGAGCCCGTACGCGTGGGCGATCTCCTGGCTCATCGTCGTCGCCTGGGTCGCCGCCGAGAACTGGTCGTTCGCCGAGTGGTACGCGAACACGATGTTGGACGCCTGCCCGTCGAAGCAGTCGAGCGGCGCGATCCCCAGCACCCCGCCGCCGAACGGGTTGGTCGGCGAATTGACGCACATCGTGTACGCCCCGGAGTTCGGCCGCACGTCCGTGATCACGACGTCGTACTTCGACCAGTCCGACACCAGCGCCTGCAGCGACGCCGCCCGCTTCGGCCCGTCGCCGTACGGCGCGTACTGCATCGCGAAGTCGGCGAACTGGCTGACGTTGTTCGCCGCGTTGTCGGCCCCGCCGGTGTAGTTGATCGTCACCCCGTCGTAGTTCAAAAACAGCACGTTGGTCTTCGCCTGCGCCGCCTGCGGCTCGCGCGGCGCGTCGGCGAGCTCGTCGACCAGTTCCTGCGGGATCGGGCGCGGGTCCGCCCGGCGGGCCGGCGGCTCGGCCGGCGCCGCCGACGCGGCCCCCGCGACCAGACAACATGCTCCCAGGGACAGGACACGAACCCGGCGAGACGAACGGAGCGAACGGCGAACGGACATGGGGGACTCCATGGGAGTGACGGGTACGTCAGCGGACCCGGAGGGTCATCGTCACCCTAGGCAAAGCGTGCCTCGCCGCACAAGCCCTTTCGTGCCTCCGCTGAAACCTCCGACTCACGGGGGCCCCACGCCCCGACCCGCACGGCGCCCGGCGGGTCGTTGCCGCTGCAAGCGATCCTGGGACCTGCCCATGCCGACCTCGCGCGGCGCCTCACGTACGTGGTCCAGGCGCACCGCTCGGGCCGCCTCACCGCGCCCCGTGAGCCTGCGCAAGCGCCTCCGCGCCGCCCGCCCACCGCCCCTCGGCTACCCTCCCCCCCGCCGCATGCGCCCGGAGCTCTCATGAACGATGTCCTCGTGCTCGGGGGCGGCGTCGCGGGCCTGACCACCGCCCGCTGCCTCCTGGCCGCGGGCCGGACCGTCCGGATCGCCGCGCGGGCCTTCGTCGGCGGCACCACCTCCTCGGTCGCCGGCGCCTTCTGGTACCCCTACCGCGCCTATCCCGAGGACAAGGTCGCCCCGTGGGCGCGCGTCAGCTACCAGCGGTTCGCGGCGCTCGCCCGGACCACCCCGGAGGCCGGCGTCGTCGCGCGCGAGGCGATCGAGCTGTTCCCAACCGCGACCCCGGCCCCGGCGTGGGCGCGCGACCTCCCCGACTTCGAGCTGCTCGGCCCGGGCGATGACCTGCCCGCGGGCTTCGTCGCCGGCCACCGCTTCACCACCTACGTCGTCGAGACCGCGATCTACCTCCCCTGGCTCCGGCGCCAGGTCGAGGCCGCCGGCGCCACGCTCGTCACCCGCGACTACGCCAGCCTCGACGAGGCCCTCGCCGAGTGCCCGCGCGTGGTCAACTGCGCCGGCCTCGGCGCGCGCGCGCTGGCCCCCGACCCCAGCCTGCGCCCGGTCCGCGGCCAGATCGTGCGGGTCAAGAGCCCCGGCCTCGCCCGCGTCTGGATCGACGAGCACAGCGACCACGGGATCACCTACATCGTCCCGCGCAGCCAGGACGTCATCCTCGGCGGCACCGCCGACGAGGACGAGGAGGACACGACCCCCGACGATGCGCGCGCCCGCGAGATCGTCGCCCGCTGCGCCCGCCTCGAGCCCGCCCTCGCCCGCGCCGAGGTCACCTCGATCGCCGTCGGCCTCCGCCCCGTCCGCCCGACCGTCCGCCTCGAGCCCGAACCCCGCCCCGCCGGCCTCGTCGTCCACAACTACGGCCACGGCGGCGCCGGCGTGACCCTCTCGTGGGGCTGCGCCGAGGCGGCCGCCGAGCTGGTCCGAAGCACCTGAACCAAACGCCATGTCGCACACGCTCACCCACCTGCGCCAGCTCGAGGCCGAGAGCATCCACATCATCCGCGAGGTCGCCGCCGAGTTCGAGCGCCCGGTCCTGCTGTTCAGCGGCGGCAAGGACAGCGCGTGCATGCTCCACCTCGCGCGCAAGGCGTTCTTCCCGGCCCCGCTGCCGTTCCCGCTGCTGCACATCAACACGACCTGGGACTTCCGCGAGCTGCTCGAGTACCGCGACTGGTTCGCCGCCGAGCACGGGATGCAGCTGATCGTCTACACCAACGAGGAGGCGATCGCCGAGGGTATCAACCCGTTCGACACGCCGACCCCGAAGTACAGCGCGGCGATGCAGACCCAGGCGCTCGTCCAGGCGCTCCGCCGCGGCGGCTACGACGCCGCGTTCGGCGGGGCCCGCCGCGACGAGGAGAAGGCGCGCGCCAAGGAGCGCGTCTACTCGTTCCGCAACAGGCAGATGCAGTGGGACCCGAAGAACCAGCGTCCCGAGCTGTGGAGCGTCTACAACGGCAAGGTCAACCCGGGCGAGAGCATCCGCGTGTTCCCGCTGTCGAACTGGACCGAGCTCGACGTCTGGCTCTACATCTACCTCGAGAGCATCCCGCTGACCCCGCTCTACTTCGCCAAAGAGCGCCCCTGCGTCGAGCGCGGCGGGGCGATCATCGCCGTCGACGACGACCGCATGCGCCTGCACCCCGGCGAGGTCCCGGTGACGCGCACGGTCCGCTTCCGCACCCTCGGCTGCTACCCGCTGACCGGCGCGATCGAGAGCCCGGCCCGCACCGTCCCGGAGATCATCGAGGAGATGCTGGTCGCCCGCCACTCCGAGCGGCAGGGCCGGCTGATCGACTACGACGAGGCCGGCAGCATGGAGCAGAAGAAGAAAGAGGGCTACTTCTAGCCATGACGGACCCGACGACCGACATCCACGCCTACCTCGAGCGTCACCAGCAGAAGGAGCTCCTGCGGCTCTTGACCTGCGGCAGCGTCGACGACGGCAAGTCGACCCTGATCGGCCGGCTGATGCACGACACGATGGCGATCTACGAGGATCAGCTCGCCGCGATCCGGCGCGACAGCGTGCGCCAGGGCACCACCGGCGGCGAGCTCGACCTCGCCCTGCTGACCGACGGCCTGCGGGCCGAGCGCGAGCAGGGCATCACGATCGACGTCGCCTACCGCTACTTCAGCACCGACCGGCGCAAGTTCATCATCGCCGACTGCCCCGGCCACGAGCAGTACACCCGCAACATGGCGACCGGCGCCAGCACCTGCCAGCTGGCGATCATCCTGATCGACGCCCGCCACGGCGTCATGCCGCAGACCCGCCGGCACAGCTACATCTGCGCCCTCCTCGGGATCAAGCACCTCGTCGTCGCCGTCAACAAGATGGACCTCGTCGGCTGGAGCGAAGATGTCTTTCAGGACATCCGCCGCGCCTACACCGACTTCGCCGCCGGCCTGCAGATCCAGGACATCGCCTTCATCCCGATCAGCGCGCTGACCGGCGACAACGTCGTCGCCGCCAGCGAGCGGACCCCGTGGTACCCGGGCCCCCCGCTGCTCGCCCACCTCGAGACCGTCCACATCGCCTCGGACCGCAACCTCCAGGACCTGCGCTTCCCCGTCCAGCTGGTCCTGCGGCCCGACCAGGACTTCCGCGGCTTCGCCGGCCAGGTCGCCTCCGGCGTCCTGCGGGTCGGCGACGAGGTCATGGTCCTGCCCTCGCGCGCGCGCTCGAAGGTCGCGCGGCTCGTCACCTTCGACGGCGACCTGCCCGAGGCCTTCGCCCCGCAGTCGGTCACCGTCGTCCTCGCCGACGAGGTCGACATCAGCCGCGGCGACATGCTCGTCCACCCCGGCGCCGAGCCGCAGCAGGCCCACGAGATCGACGCCATGGTCGTGTGGATGGACGAGCGCCCGTTCGTCCGCGGCCGCAGCTACCTGATCAAGCACACCACCCGCACCGTCCCCGGCGAGCTCGACGTCCTGCACCACCGGATCGACGTGAACACCCTCGAGCGCCGCCCCGCCGACAGCCTCGCCATGAACGAGGTCGGCCGCTGCGTCCTCGCCCTCCACCGCCCGCTGACCTTCGACCCGTACGTCCACAACCGGGCCACCGGCGCCTTCATCGTCATCGACCGCGTCACCAACGGCACCGTCGGCGCCGGCATGGTCGTCGACCGCGCCGACCGCAACAACGCCACCGACCCGTGGACCGCCACCGGCGTCGACGAGGGCGGCCGCGACGTCGCCAGCGCGATCCCGCGGTCGATCCGCGAGGAGCGATATGGCCAAAAGGCCATGACCCTCCTCCTGACCGGCCTCCCCGGCAGCGGCAAGGCCACCCTCGCCTACGCCCTCGAGCAGCGCCTCTTCGCCGCCGGCCGCGCCGTCACCGTCCTCTACGGCCCCGCCATGCGCCGCGGCCTCTCGCGCGACCTCGGCTACACCGCCGACGATCGCAGCGAGAACCTGCGCCGCTCCGCCGAGGTCGCCCGCCTCTTCAACGAGGCCGGCCTCCTGTGCATCTGCGCCTTCGTCGCCCCGCACGAGGCCGTCCGCCGGCGCGCGAAGCAGGTCATCGGCGAGGGCCGCGTCCTCGAGGTCCACCTCAGCGCCCCGGCCGACGTCTGCCGCGCCCGCGATCGCACCGGCATGTACGCCCGCGCCGACGCCGGCGAGATCAAGGCCTTCCCGGGCGTCAGCGCCGCCTACGAGGCCCCCGAGCGCCCCGACCTCGTCCTCCCGACCCACGAGCTCGCGGTCGACGCCTGCGTCGACGCCCTCGAGGCCCTCCTGCGCTCGCGCGGCGCCCTCGGCTGACCTCGCTTGCTGCGCGGGCGCCCTCGCCCATCGTTCCTCTCGACGGGAGGAGCGACCATGCCGCGTGGAGCCGACCCCAAGCGCGAGCGCGAGTACAACGACCTCAAGGACGAGTTCAAGAAGGAGCGCCGCTACCCCGGCCGCGAGGAGGAGGTCGCCGCGCGGATCGTCAACAAGCAGCGGCGGCAGTACGGCGAGACCCGGGACGCGCAGGAGAAGGATCGCACCGGCCGCTCCCCCGATCGCGGCCTCCCGATCGGCGACTACGAGCAGCTGACCGTCCCCGAGATCACGCGCCGGCTCGCCGACCTCGGCAAGAACGACCTGCGCAAGATCAAGCGCTACGAGGAGCAGCACAAGGGCCGCAAGGGCGTCCTCGGGGCCATCGGCCGTCAGCTCGCCGCCTGATCCTGCTCCTGATCCCGGCCACGGCTCGCCACGCCGTCCTCCCCGTCGCGCCGACCGCGGCCGCCGCGCCGCCCCTGCTATCCTGGGAGTCGTCATGTCCGAAGGCACCCCTGCCCTCCCGCGTCACAGCGCCGTCTTCGGCCTCACGATCCTCGCGAGCATCGCCGTCCCGATGTCGGGCACCGTCAGCGTGCTCGACTGGCTCGCGCGGATCTTCCAGCGCGACCCCGTCGCCGGCCTGATGACCCTGTTCACGATCGGCTCCCCGTTCCTGTTCGGCCTCGCCGTCGGGCTCGCCGGCGTCCTCCGCGATCACGACCTCGCCGCGCGGCTGATCCGGCTCCCGCTCGTGCTCGTGCACACGATGCTCGCGCTCTACGCCCTGCTGGTCGCCCAGGTCCCCGGCGCCGTCCCGCTGCGCTGGCCCTTCGTCGGCTTCGCCGGCGTCGCCTGCCTCTACTTCATCTATTCGAGCGCCGAGGCCGACGCCGCCGGCCGCCCGCTCCGCCCCGCCTGGCTCGCCCGCTGGGGCGGCGTCGTCCTCGCCGGCCTCGCCGCCTGGCTCGAATTCCAGACCCTCGGCCACCGCCCCTTCGGCCCCGCCCTCCACCTCGCCCTCGCCGCCGCCGCCCTCCTCGCCGCCACCGCCCCGCGCCGCCCCGGGCGCCCCGCCGACGACGACCCCACCCTCAACTGACCCTCCGCCCCTCCTCGCTCAGTAATCGACCCGCACCCCGAGCGTCGGAAAGATCGGCAGCCCGAACCCGCCCACCGTCTCGCGGTAATCGTAGCTGTACACGAACACCTCCACGTTCTGCCGATTGTACACATTGATCACGTCCAGGAACGCCAGCACGCTGAAGCGCTTGTACACCCAGCGCCGGTCGACCCGCAGATCGAGCTGATGGAACGGCGGGAACCTCGCCGAGTTGTAGGGCCCGAACAGCGGCGCGAACAACCCGTCGTACTCGATCGACCCGACCACCGGCGTGTACGGCTGCCCCGACACCAGGCGGAAGCGCCCCCCGATCTGCCACCCGCGCGGCAATTGATACGACGCGATGATCGTCAGGTTGTGCCGCTGATCGAAGTCCGCCGGGAACTCCCGCGCCTCCTGATCGCCGAGCGCCCGCTGCAGGATCGAGCTGTGCATCCACGTGTACGCGATCCAACCGTACAGCTTGCGCGTCAGCGGCCGCCGCAGCAGCAGCTCCACCCCGAACGTCCGCCCGCCCAGATCGCGCGTCGGCTGCCCCGTCACCGAGATCGGCGGGTTCGCGTTGTCCTGCTCGCGATAGAACCCCGTCACATCGACCGCCAGGTTCGCCGCCAGGTCGTGCGACACCCCTGCGCTGAGCTGCAGCGCCCGGATCACCCGCAGCGTGTCCTTGCGGGGCACCAGGCTGAACACCGGCTCGAAGCTCGCGAAGTACCCCGGCAGGATCACCTGGTTCGTCCCGACCCGACCGCCCTGCGGGATGATCTGGGCGTCGACCGCGAACTGGTTCAGCCGCGCCTGCGAGTAGATCCCCGCCCCGAAGCGCAGCCGCCAGCGGTCCGCGAACTCCCACAGCCCCGTGATCCGCGGATCGAGCGCGAACGCCCGCTCCGACCCGACCGCGAAGCCCGACGCGCGGAACCCCGGCACCAGCAGGAGCGGCCCCAGCTTCAGCCGACCGTTGAGGTACAGCCCGAGCCACGTCTGGTTCCCGCTCACCCGCTGCTCGGGCGCCGAATTGCTGACGAAGTCGGGCACCCGCCCGCGCGCCCGGTAATGGTCGTAGATCAGGTCCGCCCCAACCACCAGATCGAAGCGCCGCGACATCGTCCGCGTCAGCTCCGCGCGCAGCGACCCCACGTAGTCGCGGCGGAACTGCTCGCGGCCCTCGAGCGGGATCAGCTGGCGCCCGACATCGAACCGCAGCGCCGGCGAGATCATCGCCGTCCACGCCCCGAGCCGCTTGCGATACGTCAGATCGAGCCGGTGGAAGCTCGATCGGAAGTCGAGCCCGTCGACCAGCGCGTCGCCCTGGCTCGGATCCTTGAAGCGGAACAGGATCCGGTCCCCGACCCCGATCAGCCGCGCCGACAGCGACGCCTCGCCCTTCAGCGTGAAGTCGACCATCGCCTGGTAATCGTAGTACCTCGGCAGCACCGTCCCGTTCGCGTCGGTGATCGACTGGAACGCCCGCAGCCCCGCGTCGATGTACCCGCGCTGCGCCCCGACGATGAACGACCCGCGCTTCCCGAGCGGCCCCTCGACCATCGCCCCCGCGGCCGCCAGATCGATCTCCGCGAACCCGTGCACCCCGTCGCGTCGCCCGCGGCGCGGCTCGAGCACCACCAGCCCGCCCGACGCGTTCCCGTAGCGGCTGTCGAAGTTGCTCGGCACGAAGTCGAGCCGCGAGATCACGTCCGCCGGCACCACGCTCGCCAGCGCCAGCGCGTGGAACGCCCGCGGCACCGGGTGCTCGCCGATGAACACCCCCGACTGTCCCGGGCTCGCCCCGCGCAGCACCAGGAGCCCCAGCCCGCCCGGCGTGCGCGCCACCCCGGGCAGGTTCTGCAGCGCGCGCAGCGGGTCGCCCTGGCTCCCGGGCATCGTCGCGATCTCCTCGCGCGACAGCGATCGCGCCGTCGTCTCCGGCCGCCGCTCCGTCCGGTTGCGCACCACCGTGCGGTACGGGTTGAGGTCCGTCGGCCGGACGAAGAATTGCCGCTCGCTCACCTTGCCCGGCCGCACCTCGACCGCCTGCTCGAACCGCACGAAGCCCGGCGTCGCGATCACCACCTGCGTCCGCCCCGGCGGCAGATCGATCACGAGCCGCCCGGCCGCGTCGGTCTGCGTCGCCGCCGTCCAGCCCTCGCCGACCAGCACCACCCGCACGTCCGCCAGCGCCGTCCGCAGCCCCGCCGCCCGCACCCGCGCGCGCAGCGTCCCGCAGCCCGTCCGCCCCGCGCACGGCTCGCCCGGCGCCGCCCTGCCCGGCGCCGGCGGCTCGGCCGCGCGCGCCTCCCGGCCTGTCCCCAGGGCCATGCCCACCAGAACAGGACCCAAGAGCCAGCCCGCTCGACTCATCCCGCCACGACCTCGACGCGCAGCCACGCCGCGTCGGCGCTGCGGACGTCCGCGAGGACCACGTACAGGAACACCACGCCCGGCTCGTCCGGCGCCGTCCACGTGACGTCGAGCCCCTGGGCCGAGTCGAGGAAGAACGGCGCCGGCGCGGTCGCGAACCACGCCGCCGCGCGGGTCTCGGTGACCGCCGACGCCGTCGCGTCGCCGCCGTCCGGGTCGATCGCCAGCAGCACGTACGTCTGCGGCTCGTCGGCGGCGACCAGCGACAGCGCGACCTGGTCACCTGTCCCGACGGTCAGGGTCCCGCCGGGCGCCAGCTCGACGGGGCGCTCGCCGCCGCCGGGCGCCGGCACCCGCGCGGTCAGCCCGGCGATCCGCGGCGGCACGTCGGGCTCGATCCGGACCACATCCCACGGCAGCTGGTCGGGCCGCAGCGGCGTCGCCGCGCCGGTCAGCGCGCCGACCAGCAGCGCCCGCCACGCCGGCCCGATCCGCAGGTTGCGGACGAACAGCAGGCAGTCGCGCAGCGACGCCGACCTCTCCTCGAGGCCCGCGAGCCGGCGGACGCACTCCGCGGTGTCCGGCCCCTCGGGCGTGCCCGCGACCATCATCACCGGCACCCCGAGGTTGATCGCCGCGACGACGTCGCGCATCGGCCCGATCTCGAACTCGACCGCGTCGCCCTGTCCCAGCAGACATGTCTCTTCGTTCGGCAGCGCCACCGCCCCGCACGGCGGCGCCGCCTCGGCGAGCGCGATCGCCTCGTCGCAGCTCGCCTGGGCGCACGCGTAGAACCGCGGCCGCAGCGACGCCGTCGGCACCGGCCCGTCCGGCCCGGCGACGAACGCCGTCACCCGCACGCGGTCGCCCGGCATCGCCTCGAGCACCGGCCCGCCCGCCGCCGGCGTGTCCGACCCGTACGGCCCGGCCGCGACGACCTCCAGCCGCATGCCGAGCACGTCGGTGTGGTCGATCACCCAGAACGGCGGCTCGTCCGGCAAGCACGCCGCGCCGAGCAGCGCCGCGCTCACGGCGACAGCGACGTGTCGAGCTGCGCGGCGGATCACGGCGCGAGCGTATCAAAAATTCATTGAAGGACAGGGTCCCGTCCGTCATCCTCCCCGGCGCATGCCGCGGACCCCGGAAGAGACGCTGCACCGCGCGTGGCTCGCCGAGCTGCTGCGGAGCTGGCACGAGTTCAACAAGCAACACCTCGGCGGCGTGCTGCGCCCGCCGTCGCTGCAGATCGATCGCTCGACCGCGCGCCTCGGCCACTGGCAGCGGGAGACCCGGACCTTGAGCCTCTCGCACGAGCACCTGATCGGCCACCGCTGGGACGACGTGCTCGGTACGCTCAAGCACGAGATGGCGCACCAGTACGTCGACGAGGTCCTGGGCGGCGACGAGCGCCCGCACGGCCCGCACTTCGTCCGCGCCTGCGCGCTGCTCGAGATCCCCCCCGACGCGACCGGCAACCCGAGCGCCGGCGACGACGCCGCCGCGCGGATCCTCCGCCGCGTACAGAAGCTGCTCGCGCTGGCCACCAGCGCCAACCGGCACGAGGCCGAGGCGGCGATGGCCGCCGCCAACACGCTGCTCCTCCGCTACAACCTCGAGCTGCCGAAGGACGGCCCGCGCCCCGGCTACGAGGCGCGCCGCCTCGGCGACAGCGCCGCCGCGATCCCGCTCGACTGGAAGCTCGTCAGCGCGATCCTCGGCGAATTCTTCTTCGTCGAGTGCATCTGGGTCACCACCTACAACGCCCGCGTCGACCGCCACGAGCGGATCCTCGAGGTGATGGGCAGCCCCGAGAACCTCGAGATGGCCGCCTACGTCCACGACTTCCTGCACGCCGCCTGCCGCCGCCTGTGGGACCAGGCCCGCGAGGAGCTGTCCCTTCCGCCAGGTCGCCGCCGCGAGTTCGTCGCCGGCGTCCTGATGGGCTTCCGCGACAAGCTCCGCAGCGAGCGCCAGCACAACGAGGAGCAGGGCCTCGTCTGGCTCGGCGACGCCGACCTCGATCGCTACGTCCGCCGCCGCCACCCGAACATCCGCAGCATGAGCGGCGCCGCCGTCCGCCACGGCCGCGCCCACGCCGCCGGCCGCGCCGCCGGCGAGGGCCTCACCCTCCACCGCCCCGTCCACGACCACCAGTCCCGCGGCCTGTCCCTCCCGCCAGGCCGCAAGAGCTGAACCCCGCGTGCGCGGCTCCCCGGCTCTCGGACGGCGACGGGTCCGCCCTCTACCCCGCGGCCCCGCGCGCCCGCCTCAACGCGAGCCCTGCGACCCCACCATGAACCCGATCAACTTATAGAGCACCCGCGCCCCCACATTCCCGTCCCAGTCGTCCCCGTCCTTCCCGGGCGCCACCTCGTTGAGATCGAACCCCACGATCCTGCGCCCGCTCTTGCACACCCGCGACAGCAGCGCGATCGCCTGCTGGAACGACAGCCCGCCCGGCACCGGCGTCCCCGTGTTCGGGCACAGCGACGGATCGAGTCCGTCGATATCGAAGCTCACGTACACCTGCTGCGGCAGCTGCTCCACGATCGCGTCGGCCACCTTGTTGAAGCTCTCCCCGTCGAACAGCCGCGCGCTGATCTCCGGATCGGTGAACGCCACGATCCGCCCCTCCGAGCGCCGCGCGAACGCGATCTCGTCCTCGGACAGATCGCGCAATCCGACCTGCACCAGCCTCGCCACCCCCGGCAGCCGCGTCGCCACGTTGTACATGATCGACGCGTGCGAGTCCTCGAAGCCCTCGTAGGCCACGCGCAGGTCCGCGTGCGCGTCCACGTGCAGGATCCCGAGCCCCGGGTACGCCGCCGCGTGGGCCGCGATCGCCCCGTACACCGACGCGTGGTCGCCCCCGACCGTCCCGACCAGCTTGCCCTGCCCGATCAGCCCCGCGACCGTCGCCTCGAGCCGCGCGTTCAGCAGCCGCGACAGCGCATTGACCCGCTCGAGCTTCGCCTCCAGCGCCGGATCCCCCGCCACCTCCCCGGCCGCCGCGATCACCGGCTCCGACGCCGCGCACGCCTCCGCGTTCCACCGCACGATCTCGGGGTCCTCCTCGAGCATCGCGATCCCGACCTCGTACGGCCGCCCCGTCTGCACATCGAACAGATCGACCTGCAGGCTCGCCTCGCGGATCGCCGCCGGCCCGCCTGCCGTCCCCTTGCGGTACGACGTCGTCGGCTCCCACGGCACCGGCACCAGCACCACCCGCGCCTCCTCGGCGGAGTGGGGCAGACCAAAGATCCCGCCGTAGGCGGCGGGCCCGCTCGGATCGAACTGCGACGACGCGCTCACGCGCGGAGGGTTGCCGCTCGCGCCGCTCGCGTCAAGCCGCCCGCGCCGGGAGCAGCTCGCGCCGCACCAGCGTCACGTACAGCAGCAGCCCGAGCGGCCCGAACAGGAACGTCAGCGCCTGGCACGGCACCACCTGCCAGCGCGGCACGTCGCGCGCCCGCGCGTCGCGCCCGATCCACGCCCCGACGAACAGGTCGAACGCCAGGTAGTGCACCCACGCCGCCAGCGCGATCCACGGGATCTGGAAGATCCGCATCACCCCCTCGAGCGACCCGAAGTCGGCGAGGCCCGCCGGATCGAAATGGACCGCCACGATCGCCAGGTACAGCCCCGCGAACAGCAGCGAGAACACCCCGCCGTGGACGAGCACCCGCGTGACCGGCGAGCGCGGCGCGACCAGCAACAGCACCCACGCCGCGAAGGCGGCGGCGTTGGCGACCTCGAACAATCGGTGCGGATCCATCGGCCGCATCCTCGCTCGAGCCCGGCGCCCCGCGCCCTGAGGTTTCTCACCGCCCCCGGCCTTCGGTCCCCGCCCGCCTCCGAGCCTTGCGCCCCGCCGCCGCGCTCGCCACCCTCTCGCCGGTGTTCTCGCGCCGCACCGCCTGGCTCCCCGCCGACGACCTCCCGCCTGTCTCTTCGGCCAGCCCGGTCCTCGACCTCACGATCTCCAACCCGACCGCCGTCGGCCTCGTCCACCCGCCCGACCTCTACGCCAGCCTCGGCGACCCCGGCGGCGCCGCCTACGACCCCGACCCGCTCGGCCTCCCCTCCGCCCGCGCCGCCGTCGCCGCCTACTACGCCGCCCGCGGCGCCGCCGTCCCGCTCGACCACCTCTGCCTGCTCGCCGGCACCAGCGAGGCCTACGCCCACGTGCTCGCCCTCCTGTGCGACCCCGGCGACCAGGTCCTCGTCCCCCAGCCCGGCTACCCGCTCCTGCCGATGATCGCCGACCTCGCGAGCGTCGAGCTGCGGCCGTACCCGCTCCTGTACGACGGGACATGGTCGATCGACCTGCACGGCCTCGAGGCCGCCCTCGCCGCCGCCCCGCGGGCCCGCGCGATCGCCCTCGTCGCCCCCAACAACCCGACCGGCAACTACCTCTCCCCCGCCGAGCTCGCCGCGCTCGAGTCGCTCGCCGCCGCGCGCGGCCTCGCGCTCGTCGCCGACGAGGTCTTCTTCGACTACCCCCTCGAACCTGTCTCCGCGGCCAGCCCGATCGACGCGACCCGGGCCCTCACCTTCGTCCTCTCCGGCCTGTCGAAGGTCGCCGCCCTGCCGCAGCTCAAGCTCGCCTGGATCGCCGTCCGCGGCCCCGCTCCGCTCGTCCGCGAGGCGACGCGCCGGCTCGAGCTCGTCGCCGACGCCTTCCTCAGCGCCGCGACCCCGGTCCAGCGCGCCGCTCCGACCCTCCTCGCCGCCGCGCCCGCGATCCAGCGGACGATCCTCGCCCGCGCGCGCACCAACCTCGCCGCCCTGCGCCGCGCCTGCGCGCCGACCACGATCACCCCGCTCGCCGTCCAGGCCGGCTGGACCGCCGTCGTCCGCCTGCCGCGGCTCCACGAGCTCGACGGCCGCGGCTGGTCGCGCGAGCTGCTGCACGCCGGCGTGCTCACCCAGGCCGGCGAGCTCTACGACCTCCCACCAGCCCACCTCGCGCTGTCGCTGATCACCCCCGAGCCCGAGTTCGCCGCCGGCCTCGCGCGGCTGACGGCCCACGTCGAGCGCGTGGTAACCTCCGGCCCATGCTCTCGCTGATCGGCCCCGAGCTCTCCGCGTACGTCGACGCCCACACCAGCGCCGAGGCCCCGCTGTTCGCCCGCCTGCGCGAGGAGACCCACCGGACCCTCGCCATGCCGCAGATGCAGGTCGGCCACGTCGAGGGCGCCTTCCTGCGGATGCTCGTCGCCGTCAGCCGCGCCCGCGCGGTCCTCGAGATCGGCACCTTCAGCGGCTACTCCGCCCTCTCGATGGCCGGCGCCCTGCCCGACGACGGCGTGCTCGTCACCTGCGACATCGACCCCGTCGCCACCGCCGTCGCGCGCCGCTACTTCGCCGAGTCCGGCCACGGCCACAAGATCGACCTCCGCCTCGGCCCCGCCCTGCAGACGATCGCCGGGCTCGCCGCCGAGGGCCGCCGCTTCGACCTCGTCTTCATCGACGCCGACAAGGCCAACTACGTCCACTACTGGGACGCCGTGCTCCCGCTCGTCCCGGTCGGCGGCCTCGTGCTCGCCGACAACACCCTGTGGAGCGGCAAGGTCGTCGCCCCGCAGGACGCCAGCGACCACGCGATCGTCGCCTTCAACGCGCGCGTCCGGGCCGACCCGCGGGTCGAGCACGCGCTCCTGTCGATCCGCGACGGCATCATGATGGCCCGCAAGCTCCGCGACTGACATGACCGATCGGGCACCTTCCCGCTGGCTCGCCGCCGACCCCGGCAAGGCCTGGGCCGAGCGCTTCTTCCTGCTCTACAGCCCGGTCTGGATCGCGCTGGTCGCCTGGGCCCTGCTCAGCGGCGCCGTCCTCGCGTGGGACGACCCGACCTACCTCGCCTTCGGCCTCGTCGTCGGCGCCCCCCCGGTGCTCGTCCCCGCCCTGCTCCACCGCCGCGTCCCCGCGCTCGCCGCGACCCCCTGGCACCAGAGCTACTGGTTCAAGTTCAACGCCTGGATCTTCCTCTTCGTCTTCGTCGGCACCTACGTCCTCACCCACTACTTCTTCGACGTCCTCGGGATGCGCTACACCTTCCCGACGCGGTGGAACGGCGGCGCCGCGCTGGTCGGCCGCTCGCGCGCCGACATCCCGCTGTTCATGTACCCGCTGACGCAGGCCTACTTCGTCACCTACCACGTGGCGATGCTGGTCGTCCTGCGCCGCGTCCGCGGCCTGCTCGGCCTCCCGCCGCCTGGCGCCGCGGACATGTCCCCGGAGCCATCCCGCCTCGTCCGCCGCCTCGCCTTCGCGCTCGTCACCGTCGCGCTCGCCTACGCCGTCGCCTGGGGCGAGACCTTCTTCATGGCCGTCGACGCGATCGCGCCCTACTTCGGCTACGCCGACAAGGCGCGGATGCTCACCTACGGCTCGCTGTTCTACGCCTGCTACTTCCTCGTCAGCCTCCCGCTGCTCGCCCGCCTCGACGAGCCCCCGGGCGCGCGCACGCCCCTCGGCCAGGCCGTCCTCTCCAGCCTCGCGGCCGGCATGCTCGTGTTCCTGATCCTCGACCTGCTCGCCTGGGCGATCGGCCCGATCGTCTGACGCGCGTGGTATCCTCGCCGTCCCCCGCGATGTCGCGCCTCCGGCTGTCCGCGCTGTGCCTCGCCCTCGCCACCTGCGACGGCCCGTGCGTGCTCGAGTACGACCCGATGACCGACCCGTGCGGCAACGGCGTCGTCGACGACGGCGAGGAGTGCGACGACGCCAACGGCGTCGACGACGACGACTGCAGCGACGCCTGCTTCCGCCCGCGGATCGTCTTCGCCACCGCCGGCACCTACGACGGCGCCCTCGGTGCGCTGGCCGGCGCCGACGACAAGTGCGCCGCCGCGGCCGCGGCCGCCGGCCTCGGCGAGCCCGGCGACCAGTGGCTCGCCTGGCTCGGCGACGGCTCGGTCTGGCCCGAGAACCGCCTCGACACCGCGTTCGGCGGCTGGTACCGCCTCCCCGACGGCGCCCTCGTCGCCGAGGGCTGGGCCGACCTCGCCGACGGCGCCCTCCTCCACCCGATCGACCGCAACCCGCACGGCGACCCGATCACCGGCGAGCCGCGCTACGCCTGGTCGAACGTCGGCGAGCGCGGCGACGCCGTCGACACCCGCCACTGCGACAGCTGGACCGCGAGCAGCGCCCAGCTCCAGGGCCGCGTCGGCTCGCTCGACGCCGCCGACCGCGGCTGGACCACCGACGGCGCGCTCGTCACCTGCGACACCCCGCTGCGCCTGCTCTGCTTCCAGCAGCGCTGACGCGGCCGGGCCGCCTCACGCCCCGGTCTGCGCGTTCGCCGGCAGCCGCACCTCGGGCGCGAGCCCGGGCCCGGCCGTGAACCGCCGGCTGTTCACCACCGGCCCGCACACCTCCTCGACCCGCGCCGGCTCCGTCATGCAGTGCACGTTCCAGCCGATCACCCGCTCCGGGCTCGTGACGACGAAGCGCATGCAGTTGCGCAGCGCCATCGAACGCTCGCCGCGGGTCATCCGCCCGTCGACGCACCCTTCGAGCGCCCCGTCGCGGACCTCGACGTCCGTGCGCACGATCTCCAGCCCGGCCGCGCCGAGGCGCGCCTGCAGGTCCGCGCCCATGCGCGCGAGCGTCTCGCGGACCGTCAGCGCCTCGACGACCGGCGGGCGCACGAACTCCGTCCGCTGGACATAGACGGTGCCCGGGGCCAGGCCGGCGGCGTCGCGCACGGCGGCGATCTCGACCGTCGCCGCCGGATCCTCGCGCAGCGCCGCCGCCCGCAGCCGGGCCACGCGCTCGGCCTCGAGCGGCACGTACGCCGCCGGCACCTCGACCGCGACCCCGGGCAGCTCGAGCGTCCGCACGGCGGCCGAGCCCTGCGCGCCCGTCCGCTCGGTGGGTGTACAGGCAACGAGCGCCAGTGCGACGAGAGAACCCCGCATCTTCACAGCGTACGTCATCTTCGCGCGCATGGGTCTCGCCCTCGCGGCCTCAGCCGATCTTGAAGAAGTTGAGCTTGTTGCCGTCGAGGTCGCGGAAGTACCCGGCGTAGAACGTCGGCCCGCGCTCGCCGGGCGCGCCCTCGTCGGTCCCGCCGAGCGCGAGCGCGCGGGCGTGCAGCCGGTCGACGTCCTCCCGCGAGTTGACGGGGATCGCGATCATCACCCCGTTGCCGACCGTCGCCGGCTCCTGGTTGAACGGGTTGCACACCGCGATGCTCGGCGTCGTCGGGCCCGTACCCCACAGGATGAAGCCCGGGAACTCCATCACGCGCCGGGCGCCGAGCTCGCCGAGCAGGGCGTCGTAGAACGCGGCCGCGCGCTCGAGGTTGTTGCTGCCGAGAGTGACGTAACCGATCATGGGCGCGGACACTACCGCGCGCCCTGGTCGACGGGAAGCCCCCCTGCACCTGCGGCCCGCGAGCGCGACCTCCGCGCGACCGCACGACCCCGGGCCCGACGCACTCACCCGCTGCGAGCCAGCGCCCGCGCCTCCACCAGCGTCTCGCGCGTCACCACATACCGCTCGAGCTCCTGCAGCCACCCGTGCCGCTGGAACCCGACCGCCACCATCAGCCGGCGCGAGCGGAAGTTCTCGCTGCGGACCCGCGCCTCGATCGCCTCGGCTCCCGCCGCGAACGCCGCCGCCAGCGCCGCGCGGCTGCCCTCCGCCCCGTATCCGGACCCGGCTGCGCTGCGGCGGACCCACACGTTGTAGTTGAGCACATCGAAGCGCGACCCCTCGGCTCCGAGCCACACCTCTCCGACCACCCGCTCCCCGGCCCACAGGAAGTACGTCGGCCCCTCGCCCTCCTCGAAGCGGCGCACCGCCGTCACCGCGCGCGCCTCGAAGTCGCCGCGGTCGCCCCAGCGCTCGAGGTACTCCGCCCACTTGAACCACGGCACCAGCAGGCCGAGCGTCTCGGCGATCGCGTCGGCGACCGCCGGACCGTCCTCTTCACGAGCGAGCCGCACGATCAGCCGCGGCGTCCGGATCTCGGCGGGCAACCGTCGCAGGTCCACCGCCTCACCGTAACATCCCTCGCCGACGCCGCCCAAGCGCCCGACCTCGCGCGCCCTCGCGCACGCGGGTCGCTGTACCCGCAATGGTTCGGCCAGGGCGTCCAGGGGTCGCCCCCTGCGATCTCGAGCAGCCCCAGGGTAGGAGAGCCGGACTAGTGCCGCGCCCAGGGTCTAACGGCGCCGCCTCGCGCCGGGATCATCGTCGCTGGCGAGGCGGCGAAACGAAGTTGTACTGGACCGTACTACGAGTTTCGCCAACGAAGCCAGCGGCGATGAGACCAAGCGAGGTGGTGTCGTTAGGCCCTGGGCGCGGCACTAGAAGCGCAGCGCCCCGCCGCTCACCCGCGCCGAGCGCCGCCCCGTCCGCCGCTGCACCAGCTCGACGATCAGCCCCGTCGCCGCCGTCGCCGCCAGCCCGAGCCCCCCGCCGAGCAGCCCGGCCCCGAGCACGTACAGCTGCCCGCCGCGCCCGACGTCCGCCTGCGGCCACGGCTCCCGCGTGTTCGCCGTGCTGAAGTACGCCGAGCCGTACGCCAGCAGCGCCACCCCGCCGCCCGTCAGCACGCCCCCGGCGATCGCCTCCGCCGTCCACAGCTTGTGCCGCGCCGATTCCGCGCCGACGAGCCCGCTCAGCCCGCCGACCAGCGCCCCGGCGCCCGCCCCGAGCAGCGCCGCCCCGCCGGCTGTCCGTTCGGCCAGCCCCGCGAGCGGCCGCCGGCACCCGTCGACGCTCGCGCCTGTCCCGCAGGACATCCCATTGAACACCGCCCCGAACGCCGGCAGCCCGATCCCGAGCATCACCGCCCCGCCGACGATCGCCGGCCCGCCGATCGCCGCCCCCGCGATCCCCCAGCCCCGCCGGCGCCGCGCCTCGTCGGCCCGCCGCGCCAGCACCTCCGGCGGCGGGCCGCCGTCCTCCGGCGTCAGGTCGACCGCGATCGTCGTCACCTGTCCCTCGGCGCAGGTCAGCTCGATCCGCCGCAGCTCGTAGCCCGGCCGCGCGATCGTCAGCTCCCACGCCCCCGGATCGAGGGCCAGGCTCGCCTCCCCGGCCCCCCCTGCGACCTCGTCCCAGCGGACCCGCAGCGGCTCGCCGGGCCGCCCCGGCTGCGTCGCCGTCAGCGACACCGGCTCGCCCGGCGACACCGCCGGCGACACCGCCAGCCGCATCGTCCCCGCCCGCCCCGTCGCCGTCTCGCGGACCAGCTCGGCGACCCGCCGCGCCGGCTTCGCACCTGTCTTCAAGGCCAGGAACCGGTCCGCGTCGACCCGCGCGTACGCCAGCCGACCGGCCTGCAGCCACGCCTGGCTGGCGAGCAGCAGCCCCTGCGCGTGCCCCTCGTCGGCGAAGCACGCCTCGCCGCGGACCGCCGCCGCCTCGGCCTCGCCGCGCGCCAGCAGCTCGGTCGCCTCGCGCACGCACGCCGGCGGCGGCGCGAACGCGAGCAGCAGCGCCAGCCCGGTCGCGCTCACTCGACCTCCAGCCGGATCGGCACCACCAGCCGCGCCTCGGGCCCCGCGGCCACGCGCGCCTGCTCGAGCCGCCGCTCGACGCACAGCCGCGCCGACGCCGGGATCGCCGGCCCCTGCTTCGGCGACTGGATCGTCGCCAGCGTCACCGCCCCGCGCGCGTTGACCGTCACGCTGCCGGCCAGCGTCGTCTTGACCCCGACCCCGAGCGGCACATGGCGCAAGAGACAGGCGTGGACCTGCGCGTCGCGCCCGAGCGCCTTCAGCTGCCCGGCGATCCGGCGCGATCGATCGCGCCGCTCCCCCGGCCCCGCCGCGGGCTCGTCGTCGAGCACGAGCACCTCGTCCTCCGCGCCCGCCTCGACCGCCGCCGGCTCGCCCGACCTCGGCTCCGCGCCCGCGCCCCCCGCCTCACCGTTCCCCGCCATCCCCGCGCCCTTCGCCTCGCCCCCCGCCTCACCGTTCCCCACGCGGCTCACCGCGCCCTTCGCCTCGCCCCCCACCTCACCGTTCCCCGCGCTCCCCGCTCCCGCGCCCTTCGTCTCACTCCCGACCGCCGCGCCCTTCGCCGCGCCCCTCGCCTCGCCCCCCGCTGCGTCCGCCGCGTCGTCCGCCGCGCTCGCCCGCATCATCCGCAGCGCTCCGACCCCGACCGCCGTCGCCCCGCTCAACATCACCGCCGTCGCCGCGACCAGCCCGATCGTCCGCCGGCGCCCGCGCACCGCCGCGATCGTCCGCGACTCCGCCGGCCCGCGCTCGCGCGGCCGCGGCGTCGCCTCGTCGGCGGCCGGCGGCACCATCGGCGCGGGCGCCGTCGTCATCCGCACGACCGGCGCCCCTGGCCCGAGCGTCGCGCGGATCGCCTCCGCCAGCGCCGCCATCGACGGGAACCTGTCTCTCGGGTCCAGCGCCATCGCCCGCACGATCAGCGCCTCGACGGCCGGCGGGATCGCGCGCTGCGGCGCGCGCACGCGCGGCGGCGGCGGCGTCTCGTTGGCCGTCTTGTGCAGCACGACCACCTGCGGCTGCCCGGCGAACGGCAGCGCCCCGGTCAGGAACTGGTACATCATCACCCCGACCGCGAATTGGTCGGCGCGCCCGTCGATCGGCCGGTCCTCGCCCGGCTCGATCACCTCCGGCGCCGCGTAGTGAGGTGTCCCGAGGAACATGCCCTCCTGGGTCAGCGGCGTCGCCCCGCTCGCCGCGTCGCTCGGCAGCGGCAGCACCTTGGCGATCCCGAAGTCGAGCACCTTGACGAATTCCGGCCCGCCGTCGTCGTCGCGGACCAGGAAGCAGTTGCCCGGCTTGATGTCGCGGTGGACGATCCCGCGCCGGTGCGCCGCCTGCAGGGCCGCGCAGATCTGCAGCACGATCGGCCCGAGGCGGTCCCACGTGAACACCTCGCCGCGGGCCGCCAGCGCCGCGAACTCGGCCGACAGCGTCGCCCCGGACAGCAGCTCCATCGCCAGGTACAGCTGCCCCTCGGCCGTGCGGCCCGCGTGGTACAGGCTGATCACGTTCGGGTGGCGGACCTGCGCGATCGCCTGCGCCTCCTGCATGAAGCGCTGGATCATCGCCGCGCTCGGGGCCGTCGCCGGCGCCAGCAGCTTCAGCGCGACGTCGCGGGAGAAAATCCCCTGCTCGTGGGCGCGGTAGACCACCGCCATCCCGCCGGCGCCGAGGCGCTCGACGATCGTGTAGCGCCCGTCGATCGTCGACCCGAGCGCCGGCTCCGGCGGGCCCGCGACCTCGTCCAGCGCGGCCGCGTCGCCCCCCGTCGCCCTGTCCCGGCGGTCTCCCACGGTCCGCGATGATACACGGCCCCGGCCGCCCGCCTGCCGCCGACCGCGTGAGCCGAGCGGCCCGCGCGCAGGCGCGCATCGCCGCGTTTGCTGCTACCCTCGCGCCCGTCCGCATGCCCGTCGAGCTGCACTTCGATCACGGCACCCTCGTCGCCCTCGGCGTCCCCGACGGCGACCCGCAGCTCGGGCAATTGCTCACCCTCGACCGCCGGACGGGCACGCACCGCGCGCCGGCCCACCGCTACCGCGGGATCGTCTCGCACCTGCACACCACGGGCCTCCCGTACGTCGACCGCGCCCGCGGCTACGACCGCATCGACCTCGCGCTCTCGGGCACGCTCGATCCGTTCCCGCACCAGCGCGAGGCGCTCGCCGCCTGGCGCGCCGGCGGCGGCACCGGCGTCGTCGAGCTGCCGACCGGCGCCGGCAAGACGATCCTCGCCGTCCTGGCGATCGTCCACACCTCGCGCCCCACCCTCGTCGTCGTGCCGACGATCGACCTGATGATGCAGTGGCAGCAGGTCCTCCACAAGTGGCTGCAGCGCCCGATCGGCATGCTCGGCGGCGGCGTCAGCGACGCCCAGGACATCACCGTCACCACCTACGACTCCGCCGCCGCGCAGACCGAGTTCCACGGCAACAAGTACGGCCTCCTCGTCTGCGACGAGTGCCACCACCTGCCCGCGCCGGCCTACCGATTCATCGCCGCCGGCTCGCTCGCGCCGTTCCGCCTCGGCCTGACCGCCACCTTCGAGCGCGCCGACGGCCTCGAGTCGATCGCCTCCGACCTGCTCGGCCCCGTCCGCTACCGCGCCAACATCGACGACCTCGAGGGCAGCTACCTCGCCCCCTACGAGGTCAAGACCCTCGCCGTCGCGCTCAGCGAGGAGGAGCAGGCCCGCTACGACGAGGCCCGCGGGCTCTACATCGACTTCCTGCGCGGCAGCGGCGTCTCGCTCGACAAGCCCGGCGGGTGGGCCCAGTTCATCACCGTCTGCCACCGCAGCGACGAGGGCCGCCAGGCGTTCGCCGCCTACCGCGAGCAGAAGCGGATCGCCTTCACCGCCCAGGCCAAGATCGAGGCCCTGTGGCAGATCCTGCTCCGCCACCGCCGCGACCGGATCCTCGTGTTCACCGAGGACAACGACACCGTCTACCGCCTCTCGCGCCTGTTCCTGCTGCCGGTGATCACCCACCAGACCCCGCCGAAGGAGCGCGCCCGGCTGCTGCAGCAGTTCGCCGCCGGCGAGCTCCCGGTGCTGCTGACCTCCAAGGTCCTCAACGAGGGCGTCGACGTCCCCGACGCCAGCGTCGGCATCATCCTGTCCGGCAACGGCTCGGTCCGCGAGCACGTCCAGCGCCTCGGCCGGATCCTGCGCAAGAAGGAGGGCAAGCGCGCGACCCTCTACGAGCTGTGCACCACCGTCGCCGCCGAGCACCGGATCAGCGAGCGGCGCCGCCAGCACCGCGCCTACCAGAAGGAGGCCGCCCCGCGGATCGGCGCGGCCGCCCTGAGGCCAGGCCCGATCGACCAGGTCCCCTCGGACATGTCCCCGGAGGAAGGCTCGTGCTGACCCGCGAGCTGCTGGCGTTCCGCCGGGTCAAGGGCGAGCGCCTGCGCCCGCAGTTCGTCGATCCGAAGGACGAGGCCCTGCTCGAGACGGCCGCCGCGCTGCTCGACGTGCTCGCGCACGCGACCGGCGAGCCGCGCGGCGCGATCGACGAGGCCGCCGACGCGATCGTCGGCGAGGCGCCCCGGGTCAAGGTCGCGCGCGGCCTCTACAAGCTGCTGACCGACCGCTGCGAGTGGGACGACCCCGGCGACACCGCGATGGCGACGCGCGCGTCCGCCTTCGCCTGCAGCGCCGGCGCCCTGCAGAACCTGTCCGAGGGTTCCACCTTCCGCGACTACCTCGCCGCCCTCGAGGCCGGCCTCGATCGCCCGCTCGCCGACGTCCGGGCCCACCTCTACGACGACCTCCCCGAGCACCGCCGCCTCGTCGCCGCCAAGCTGCCGACCCCGCCGGCGCTGCTCTCGCGCTACAACCTCGCGCTCGCGCAGGGCCTCGTCCTCTACGCCGGCCGCCTCGAGGTCAAGGCGAGCCAGCCCGGCGCGCTCGAGCTGCGCAAGCTGCTGCGCTGGCTCCGCTTCTCGCGCCTCGTCGCCGAGGTGCGGCGCGACGGCCCCGCGTGGGAGCTGACGATCGAGGGCCCGGCCGCGCTGTTCGACATGCAGAAGAAGTACGGCCTGCAGCTAGCGACCTTCCTCGGCGCGGTCCCGCTGCTCGGCAAGTACACCGTCGAGGCCGACATCGACCTGCCTCGCCAGGCGCGCGGGCGGCTCTACCTCGACCACAAGGATCCGCTCGTCGCGCTCGACGCGACCGCGCTCGGCCACATCCCGCCGGAGATCGAGGCCGGGATGAGCGCGCTCGGCGACGAGCGCTGGCAGGTCGATCCGCTGCCCGAGCTGCGCCACGTCGGCGCGGCCGGCATGTGCGTCCCCGACTTCGGCCTGCGCGAGCACCCGACCGGCCGCACCGTCGCGGTCGAGCTGTTCCACCGCTGGCACCGGCACGCGCTGGTCCGCCGCCTCGACGAGCTCGCCGTCCGCCCCGACCCGCACTTCTTCGTCGGCGTCGACCTCGCGCTGACGAAGGACGAGCAGATCGCCGCCCGCCTCGACGGTCACCCGCAGGTCTTCACCTTCAACAAGTTCCCGTCGCGCAAGAAGCTCCAGCCCCTGCTCGATCGCCTCGACCCCCTCCCGGCCGGCTGACGGCCTACGTACAAAGATTGTCGCGCACCATCTCGGTCGTCCGCGCGATCGCCTCGATCTCCTGCGGCGAGAACCCCGCGAACGCCCGATCGAGCAGCCCGTTCGACACCTCGAGCAGCTTCGGCAGCGCCGCGTACGCGCGCCTGGTCGGCCGCACCAGGATCGCCCGGCTGTCCTCGGGGTCGGACGTGCGCTCGACCCAACCTGCGGACTCGAGCGCGCGGACGAAGCGCCCGACCGTCACCTCCGACAGCGCCATCATCCCGGCGAGCTGGCGCGCCGTCAGCGGCGCGCGCTCTTGAAACAGATGGATCAGCACCCCCGCCTGGGCCGGCGTCACGTCGCGCAGGCCCGCCGCCTTGAACATGTCGGCGACCTTGCGTTCGAGCTCGCGGTGGATCCGCGACAGGTTGAGGTACGCCTCGCTCTGAAGCCGGCGCAGGCGCAGTTCGGCCGAGGACGGGGGCATCGACCTCGCCCTTGTACCACTGGTCTTGCGCGGCACGGGCCGGCGCGCGCGCCGGAAACGTCACCGCCGGGCCCGCCTCGCTGACAAAATGTCACGGCCGCGGCGCCGGTGGCGTGCGGCAAGTGGCGTCCCGACGAGCTCCCGCGTCGACCGCCCGTGTGGCATCCTCGTTGCACAGCTCGAGAGCATCCTCGCGTCCATCCCGCCCATGCGCACGCCCCACCTCACGCGCCCTGCCCTCGCCCTCGCCGGTCTGTGCGCCCTCGCCCTCGCGCCGGAGGCCGCCGCCCAGGCGCCTCCGAGCGGCGGCGGCATGAGCTCCACCCCGCCCGCCGAGGCCTTCACGATCAAGTACTTCCTGACCGACAAGCAGGGAGACCTGGTCCTGACGCGCCCGATGCAGCAGAACGACTTCAACCAGTTCGTCAACAAGGCGCGCTGCGAGTGCGGGCACAAGATCCACGCGCAGATCCGCCTGAAGAAGACGATGAGCACCTACGACCAGGGCGCTCAGGTCAACACCTTCGTCGGCACCGCCTGCGCGACCGCCGAGGTCACGCCGCTGCAGTTCAAGCCGTGCCTCCAGCTGATCACCCAGCCGGTCGCCTCGTACCAGTCGGGCGTCGACTACGCGTTCCACCCGCTGTGGCTCGCGCGCGGCGTGCAGAGCATCGAGGCGCGCACGCCCGACGTCGCCGTCCCCTCGGGCAACTGCGACGGCCTGACCGGCGAGGCCGGGATCTGGATGTGCGCCCCGCAGGGCAACGGCATGGGCGGCTGCCAGTCGGACGAATTCTTCATCCAGGGCTCGCAGAACATCAACCTGTCGAGCATGATGGGCTCGATCAAGTTCGACTTCATCCCGCCGCTGACCGACGTCGAGAACATGTTCGCCACTTCGGGCGACGGCGCGATCGTGATCAACTGGGAGCTGCTGACGACCGGCGACATCGCCGGCTTCCGCGTCCTGTGCGAGGAGGCCGACACCGGCCTGCCGATCCCCGGCAAGTCCCAGCCGCGCCCCGGCCTGAACGACATCCCGCGCGGCACGTTCTTCTACACCAGGGAGAACGTGTGCGACAACGTCCCGTTCTCGACGCTCGAGGGCGTCGACGGGACCACCGACGGCGACACGACGACCACGACGACCACCGCCGGGACCGACGGCACCGCCACCGACGGCACCGCCGGGACCGACGGCACCGCGACCGACGGCACCACCGGCGACGCGACCACCGGGGGCGGCGGCGGCTCCGCCCCGACGAACGCCTGCCCCAACGGCCAGGTCGAGGTCGACGAGGAGTGCGACGACAACAACGCGGACGACACCGACGCCTGCCGCGCCGACTGCACCCTGGCGCGCTGCGGCGACGGCGTCGTCCAGACCGGCGTCGAGGAGTGCGACGACGGCAACACCGTCGACGGCGACGACTGCACCGCCAGCTGCAAGGACGCCACCTGCGGCGACGGCACCCTGCAGATCGTCGGCATGGACATCGAGGAGTGCGACATGGGCGCGGCCTTCAACGGCCAGCCCGGCGCGCCGTGCAACGCCGACTGCACCCTGAGCGGCTGCGAGATGACGATGACCTGCACCGCCTGCGGCGACGGCGTCGTCGACATGATGGCCGGCGAGGAGTGCGACGACGGCTTCAACATCTCCGACCGCACCAACTGCACCGCCAGTTGTAAGGTCAGCGTCTGCGGCGACGGCCTCGTCCGCAGCGACCCGCTCGACGGCACCCCCGCCGAGGAGTGCGACGACGGCAACGCCGACGACACCGACGCCTGCACCGCGGCGTGCACCCGCGCCCGCTGCGGCGACGGCGTCGTCCAGGCCGGCGTCGAGCAGTGCGACGACGGCAACGAGGACGACGGCGACGACTGCCTGAGCAACTGCCGGACGCCGACCTGCGGCGACGGAGCGGTGCAGGTCGGCGTCGAGGAGTGCGACGAGGGCGTCAACAACGGCGAAACCGGGGTGTGCGCCGCCGACTGCACCTTCAACGCCAGCGAGGGCATGCGCAACCTCAGCTGGGACTACGTCTGCACCGGCCACCTCGCGTTCAACACCAAGAGCGTCCGCATCGACGGCCTCGAGAACGGCAAGAACTACAACTTCTACCTCGTCTCCTACGACCTGTTCGGCAACCCGAAGCCGTTCCCGAAGATCGTCCAGGCCGCGCCGGTCGAGACCTACGACCTGTGGGAGCTGTGCGAGGAGAAGGGCACCTGCGGCGAGTCGGGCTTCTGCAACGTCGCCGGGCGGTCCAGCGGCCTCGCCGCGCTCGTCGCCCTCGCCGGCCTCGGCCTCGGCGCCGCGGGCGTCGCCCGCCGGAGAAGGAAGCGCGCGTGATCCTCCTCGCCCTCGCCCTCTCCGGCCAGCCCGCGCCGGCCGCCCCGGCGCCTGTCCCGGAGGACATCCCGCCCGCGGACGGCGTCACGACCACCGTCGAGACGTCGGGCACCGCCGGCGCCACGACCACCACCGAGACCGTCGGCGCCGACGGCCGCACGACCACGAGCACGGCCGGCCCCGCCCCCGGCGAGGTGATCGGCCCGCCCTACGGCTCGCGCGCCGGCGCCTACCGCGACGGCGAGGTCTGGCGCCCGATCGAGCCGCCGAACTACTCGGGCTCGCAGCAGGTCCCGAGCGAGGCCGCGGTCTACAGCCAGGCCAACCCCGAGCTCGCCGACGGCCTCAAGCAGAAGAAGGCCCCGCCGAGCGGCGAGAGCCCGCAGCGCTTCGCCCTCGAGATCAAGTTCGGCCCCTACCTCCCCGACGTCGACCGCAACTACACGGGCCCCGGCTTCGGCCCGTACGCGACGATCTTCGGCGAGACCGACGCCGACGGCGTGACGACCGGCGCGCCCAGGAAGGGCTTCTACGGCGGCATGGCGTTCGAGTGGCAGATCACCAAGAAGCTCGCCGGCCCGATCGGCATCGGCGTGCAGTGGAGCATGTTCCGCGACGCGGCCCAGGCCCCGCTCGCCGATCCGCCCGCCGAGGGCTCGACCCGCAGCCCCGCCGACCGCGTCCGCTTCTCGGTGATGCCGATCGCCGTCCAGGCGGTCTACCGCTTCGAACTGCTCGCCGACAAGGTCCGTTACTTCCCCTTCGTCCCCTACGTCAAGGCCGGCGTCGCCTACGCGTTCTGGTGGGCGAAGAACGGCAACGGCGACATCGCGGTCGCCAAGTCCGGCGACCGCGGCCGCGGCGGCGTGTGGGGCTGGCAGCTCAACCTCGGCGCGATGCTCCGGCTCGACTTCCTCGAGCGCGGGACGGCCCGCCGCTTCGATCGCACGTCCGGCATCAACCACACGTACCTCTTCGGCGAGTGGCAGCTGACCCGCCTCGCCAACTTCGGCCGCAAGAACAGCATGACCGTCGGCGACAGCACGTGGATGATCGGGCTGGCGATGGAATTCTGAGGGACCGTTCCTCGCTGGATCGCCGAGCGCGGCGCCCGGGTGGGCGCGTCCCCGGCGAGCACGACAGCGCGGGGCCCCGAAGGTCCGGGCGGGCGCGTCCCCGGGGCGACGGCGACGGGTCCCTCGCGGGCGTCGGGTTCCCCCCCATGGCCGTGCTCGACGCCCGCATGTCGATGAAGACATGTCTCGAAGGACCGATGACTCCGCGCGACCCAAGGACGCGCGGGCGCCTGCGCGCGCGCCATGGGTCCCCCCCGCCTGCGTCCCGCGCCGACGCCCTGGGGACGCGCCCTGAAGGCCCGGGTGGGCCCCGCTCCTCGCTCCTCGACGTCCCCGTTCCAAACAACGCCACGCGGGGACGCGCCCTGAAAGCCCGGGTCGGCCCCGCTCCTCGCTCCTCGACGTCCCCGTTCCAAACACCGCCGCGGGGACGCGCCCTGAAGGCC
>ERZ1066117.486-NODE-486-length-30941-cov-22.473289_pt1 | contig 30941 bp, 30 predicted proteins | sample MGYA00382764_ERZ1066117 | MGnify/ENA primary metagenome ERZ1066117 (study PRJEB33369, sample SAMEA5778347) | biofilm metagenome | biome: Industrial cooling water; feature: Water cooling tower basin; material: Biofilm | place: United Arab Emirates | collected...
CCACAGGAGGCCGCACGATGAGCGACGGCCCCACGCGGTACTACCTCTACATCCCTGTGTGGGCGACGGGACGCGCTCCCCAGGGCGGCGGGTCGAGTAACTACTCAACGCCGTCGGGCTCGACTCCCGAGAGCACGTATTCGACCCCGACCAGCACGCCGAGCATGCCGCCGAGTTACTCGACGACGGGCGATGTGATCTACACGACCGGGCCCGGCGGCACGCCGACGCTGACGTTCTACACCACCGATGCGTTCACGAGCAACACGCCGGGGACGACGCATACGCCGTCGAGCAGCGGGGCGATGTCATCCAGCGGGATGACCACCGACTCGTCGCAGACGCCGACGAGTTCGCAGACGCCGTCGAGCACGGGCTCGTCGGGCATGAGCAGTTCCGGTGGCGGGAGTTCTTCTGGCGCGTCGAGCGGCATGTCGTCGGGCGCGAGTTCGGGGGCGTCGTCGGGCATGTCGTCGGGCGGCAGTTCCGGTATGTCCTCGGGCATGTCGTCGGGCGGGTCGTCCGGTGGTTCATCGGGCGGCGGATCGTCCGGAGGCGGGTCGTCGGGCGGTGGCGGATCCAGCGGCGGCGGCAGCGGCCCCGGTGGGTCGGGTCCGGGTGGGTCCGGGCCTGGCGGCTCGGGGCCGGGTGGTTCTGGCCCGGGTGGGAGCGGACCCGGCGGCTCCGGCCCCGGTTCCAACTGCGTGCTCGCGGGCACGCCCGTGGTGCTGGCGGACGGTTCGGTCAAGCCGATCGAGGCGCTCCAGCCGGGCGACCGTGTCGCGGCGCTCGACGTGGCGGGCCTGGACCGCGACGTGCCGTGGCGTGCGCAGTACCAGTGGCTCCGGCCCTGGGCCGAAGCGGCGCTCACGCCCGTCACCGGCACCGTCAGCGGCGTTAGGCTCGGCACGCACGAGGGCTTCATCACCATCAACGGCCGCCTGCGATTGACGCCGGAGCACCCGGTGCTCCTCAAGCGCAACGAGGAGATCGGCTTCGCCTCGGCGGAGTTTGTGCAGGTCGGCGATGCGCTCATCCGTCAAGACCTGAGCGAGGAACTGGTCGAGACGGTCGAGCGGTCAGGGGAGCGCGTGACGACCGTCGCCGTGCATGTGCCCGGACTCAACGTGTTCCTTGTGGGGGGGGCGGGCGGCGTGTGGATCCACAACGACATGCCCGCCACCCAGCAGAGCGGGTCCGGATCGTCGTCGGGTTCGGGGTCGAGTTCAGGCTCCGGGTCCGGGTCGTCGATCGGGAGCGGCTCCGGCAGCGGCAAGTCGAGCGGCTCGTCCATGTCGAGTTCGGGGTCCAGTTCCGGGTCGAGCTCCGGCAGTTCGTCAGGCTCATCGAGCGGCAGCGACAGCGGCTCCGGCCCGCCCGGCTCCGGATCGGGCTCCGGCAGTGCCCAGCAGTCAGTGGCGCTGGGCGAGGGCGCGTCGTCCTTCATTGAGGGTGGCATGGAGGGCGTGCCTCCGGCGAAGTGGCAGCAGAGCGGAGTGGGCAGTCTCAGTAGCGACATCGAAGAGGAGGCAAAGGCGTGATTCCAAAGGTCATCTACACGGCGGACCTCAGCGAGACTCCCGACAAGCAGCGGCTCACGGCCTGGCGGCACGCGTGGCAGACCATGCATCCCGAGTGGGACGTGGTGACGCTCACGCTGGACACCAAGCCGCCGATCCTGAACTACGACCAGTGGCAGCAGACCTTTGGGCTCAGCGAGCCCGCAGCCTCGGCGGCACGGCTGAATCTGCTCCGCTACGAAGTGCTGGCCCGCGAGGGCGGAGTGTTTGTCGATCCCGATCGCCTGCCGCTGCGCCCGCTCGATGAACTCGTCGCGGGCGTCGGCGCGTTCTGTTCCACGATCGCCAGCCACGGCGCGAGCAGGCCGCACATGCTCTCGCCGTCGGTGCTCGGCGCTACGCGGAACCATCCGATGCTCTGGCACGCCATCCGCGACCTGCCGCACTCGGTGCTGGTCTATCGCGGCGTGTGGGACCAGAGCGGGCCGGGGTTCCTCACCCGCGTCGTCCGCGACCACGGTCACTTCCGCGACGTGGTGCCCTTCCACTGGGCGATCTTCGAGCAGGGCGAAGAAGCCGCCACGGCCCACGGCGGCGCGTTCGCGTTCGTGCAGGCCAAGCCCGCGGAGGTGGTGGCGTGAGCATGCCTGCACGCACCACCTCAATCCCGCGTGTCCTGCACCAGATCTGGCTGGGCAAGGGCGAGATGCCGCTCAACCAGCGTCGCTGGCGTCGCCGCGTCGCCGAGATGAACCCGCACTGGGAGATGCGGCTGTGGACCGACGACAACCTGCCGCCGATCCTCAACCGCAACGCCTGGGACGCCTGCGGCAACGTCGGCGGCACGCCCGGCTGCGTGATGCGCTCGGATATCCTGCGGCTGGAGATCTTGGCCCGGTTCGGAGGGGTCTACCTCGACACCGACGTGAAGCCGGTACGGCCGCTGGATGAGATGTGCCCGCCCGAGGTCGTCGCGTGGGCCGCGTGCGAGCAACTCGACATCGTGACCAACGCCGCGATGGGATTCCCGCCCAACCACCCGGCGATGTGGCACGCGGTGGCGATGGTCGAAGAGTCGTTCTTCGAGCGCCGGTATGTCGGTGATCAGGCGGGGCCGGGCCTGATCGCCCGGGTGGTCACGCTGTACGACGACGTGGCGCTGTATCCGCCGGCCTACTTCCACCCGACGGTCGGAGAGTCGAAGTCCAACCCGGACGCGCCCGTGTTCTTGAAGGCGGCGCATCTCTTCGCGGGGACGTGGGTGGAAGAGAATCGGCAACGCTACTCAAGAATGTGGCACGCGAACGAATCACGTCGCTGATCGAGCCCTCAACCTCAGGCTGTTGAGCACCACGCTTACGCTGCTGAACGCCATCGCGGCGCTCGCGAGAATCGGCGAGAGCAACCAGCCCGTGAACGGGAAAAGCACGCCCGCCGCGATGGGGATTCCCACGATGTTGTAGATGAACGCCCAGAACAGGTTCTGCTTGATCGTCCGCATGGTGTCGTGCGAAAGGGCGATCGCCTGGGGCACGGCCCGCAGATCGCCGCGCATGAGCGTGATGTCAGCAGACTCCATCGCCACATCGGTGCCGGTCCCGACGGCCAGGCCGACATCGGCCTGAGCGAGCGCGGGTGCATCGTTGATGCCGTCGCCGACCATGCCCACGACGTGCCCCTCGACCTGAAGGGCCCTGACCTTGTCCGCCTTGTCCTTTGGCAGTACATCAGCGAAAACGACATCGACGCCAACTTGCGAGGCGACGGCGTCGGCCGTTCGCTTGTTGTCGCCGGTCATCATGACCACGCGGAGACCCAGCTCATGCATCGTGGCGATGGCCTCCTTCGATTCGGGTCGCACCGTGTCGGCGACCGCAATAATTCCCGCTTCGCGGCCGTCGACGGCAACGTACATGGGCGTGCGCCCCAGCGCCGCCAGACCCGCGGCGTTCTCCCCCATCGCGGACTGGATACTGCGCTGAGCCAGCAACGCCGCTTTGCCGACTAGCACCGCGTGCCCGTCTACCTGGGCCTCGACGCCGTTCCCGACCACGGCCTGAAAGTCGATCGGTTCAGTGAGCGACAGTCCGCGTGCCAAGGCCTCACGGACGATCGCGGCGGCGAGCGGGTGCTCGCTGTGCTGCTCCGCTGAAGCGGCCAACCGCAGCAACTCGCGTTCATCGAGCGTCTCCTGCACACCCACGGGTGCCGTGATGATGTCCGTCACGGCGGGCTTGCCGTGCGTGATGGTGCCCGTCTTGTCGAGCACGATGGCGGTGAGCTTGTGGGCGGTCTCCAGCGCCTCGCCGCCCTTGATGAGAATACCCTTTTCCGCGCCGCGCCCCGTGCCGACCATGATCGCCGTCGGCGTTGCCAGCCCCAGGGCGCACGGGCACGCGATGATGAGCACGGAGACGGCCGTGACCAGCGCCATGCTGAGGCGCGATTCCGCCGGCGAAGCGAACCACCAGACCACGAACGTTACGAGGGCGATCGCGATCACGATGGGAACGAACACGCCGCTGATCTTGTCGGCCAGGCGGGCAATCGGGGCCTTACTGCCCTGGGCCTCCTGGACAAGCCGCACGATCTGCTGAAGAGCCGAGTCAGCTCCGACCCTGGTCGCCACCAGCCGCAGCGCGCCGGTCGTGTTCATCGTCGCGCCGAAAACGCTGTCGCCGGCCGTCTTCTCGACCGGCACGCTCTCGCCGGTGAGCATCGACTCGTCCACGGCGGACTGGCCGCTCTCAACACGTCCATCCACGGGGATCTTCTCGCCGGGACGCACCAACACGCGATCACCAACGACGACAGATTCGATTGGCACGTCCTGCTCGGTGCCGTTGCGCACGACACGAGCTGTCCGAGCCTGCATGCCAATGAGACGCTTGATGGCCGCACTCGTCCGCCCCGTGGCCCGGGCCTCGAAGTACTTGCCCAACAGGATCAGGACGATGATGACCGCGGCGGCCTCGTAGTACACGGGCACCATGACCATGCCGCCCATGTTGCCTTCGGCGTGTGCGGCATGAGCCGCGGCTCCGCTCACTCCAGCGAAGAACCCCGGCCAGATCGTCGCCGCGAGCGAGTAGAGGTACGCCGCGCCCGTGCCCATCGCCACCAGCGTGTCCATGTTGGCGCTGAAGTGCCGCAAGCCCTTCCACGCGGAGCGGAAGAACTGCCAACCGCACCAGAACATGACCGGCGTCGTGAGCGCGAGTTGGAGCCAGTTGGTCCAGGGGACGTTGAAGGCGTCGATCTTGCCGTGCGACATCGCGATGACGAGCACCGGCAGCGATAGCACGGCCCCGACGGTCGTCTTGATCAGCAGCCGTCGGGCCTCTGCCTCTCCGACGTTCAAGTGGGCCGAGTGGTCTTCGCCCCTAGGGCCGCCGTTCATCGCGTGCCCGGCGTGTTCCCCCGCCGTCTGCGCTGCGAGCATCGCGGCGTGATCGTGGCCCGCGTGTCCCTGCGGAGGATTCGTCGCCCCCTGCTTCACCGGCGACACGACGGCCTTGTAGCCGATGCCGTCCACCGCCTTGGCGAGTTGCTCCGGACCGGTCGCCGCCGGGTCGTACCTCACCGTCGCCACCTTGGTAGCGAAGTTCACGCTCGCCGACTCAACGCCCGGCTGCTTGCCCAGACGCTTCTCGATCCGGCTCGCGCACGAAGCGCACGTCATCCCTTCGATCGGCAGATCGGCCCGCTCGATAGTCGCTTTGGCAGTCGTCTCCGTCGGTGCGGCCTCGCCGCCATGCGGATCTTCGTTGGCGTTCGTCATCATCGTCCTTTGTACATCGAGCCGATCTCAGGGCTTGGTCGCCGCCGTTGTTCGCTCTGTCGGTGAGCGCGAAGAGGGCTTGGTTGCGTCGTCCTTCTTGAGCACCGCCCCGGCGATGATCGCTCCGACCACCACCGCACCCAGGATCAAGGGCATGAACTTTCGCCATCCCGTCGCCGGAGCATTGTCGTCATGGCATCCGCAGTTGCAACTCATGATTCACCTCGCGTTCCCATTTCATTACACCAGCACTCGGCTCACGGCTTCCACAGCCTTCAGCCCTGTCCCGAACCGGGCCATTGTCTCGCGGTGTTTATCCAGTTCGCCGTAGGGCAGGAAGCGCACGGCGAAATCGGCGACGCGTCGGAACGCGGGCCGGGCCAGTTGCTGCCGCACATCGTCTTCCCTCGCGTCGGGCGCGACAAGAAACAGTCGCACTCCCGCGTGATCGGGCACACCCAACGCGAGGTCGAGCATCCGCACGATGCCTGAGTAGATGCTCGTGGTGTGCTCGACCTCGAAGGCCGCGGCGACACGGCCGGGGGATGCGCCGCCGAACTCGCCTCGTTCGAGCCAGAGCACGTCGATCAGTCGAACGGCCTCCACGCCGGTGGACTGCTCCAGCGCCGGCGGGAGGGCATCGATGCACCCGTCGCACAGCCGCCCGCCCTCCAGCGGCCGGTTGCGGTCGTTCGCCGCGACCCACACGTCAAAGCCGAGCGAGCGGCCCAGGTCGCGGAGCCAGCCCTGCACCTGGGCGTGCGACCGGTCCTCCTGCTCGGCGATCTTCTGTGCTTTCACGGCGGCCGCGGACTCGTCGCGGACGTTCCTGAGGTCCGCCTCCCACGCGGCGATCGCATCGGTGTCGCCGCTGCGCGGCGGGGCTTGGTAGCGTCCGAGACCCACATCGAACAACAAGCCCGCGACTGCTCCGAGATCGTTGCTCAGCAGCGCACGGTGCTCGGCGTTGATCCGCATCACGCCGGCGCGCATGGCGAGGTACTGCTCCCACGATCCGAGCTTGACCTTCGAGCCGGTCACCGCGTTGTACCCCTTGACGATGGCCGTGTTGAAGGGTGGTACCAGCGTGGGGTGCAGGAAGTAGAGCATGTTGGCCGCGGCGGGACCCAGGCCTTTGATGTTCCGATCGGCGAGCGTTCGGACGGCCCGCACGACCGCGTCCTCGGTGTCGCAGCACGAGCACGTGTGCAGGAACCGTCCGAAGGCCCTCTGATTCTCCGCGCTCTCGTAGATGTCCGGGATGCGAAGCTTGGGCTTCCACAGGAACGCGTGGTCTGCCCCCTTGAAGATCTGTCGCTGCTCCGCGATCGAATGCACGACGGTTTCCAGCGACGAACCCTTGTAGACGTTGCCGAACGTCCCCGCGTCGATCTCTCGCACGACCTCGGCGATCCCCACCCGGATCGAACGAAAGTTCTTGATCCGCTGGTCCCACAGGAACCACGAGCGGTACGCCCCGCCGGGGTCGTCCTTCCAACGGGCAATCAGTTGGGCGAGCGCGTCGTACATGCCGTCAATGCTCCTTGGCGCATCCGAGCGGGGTCACCGGGCGATCTTGCCGACCAGCGCGATCAGTTCGTCCACCATCGCCGCCTGCTGGGCCTCGTCGCCGTGCATGGCGTGGTTCGCGCAGTGCGACAGGTGGTTGCGGAGCAGGTTCTTGGCGACCGAGCGCAGCGACTCTTGCACCGCCGCGCACTGCTGGATGATGTCCGCGCAGTAGCGGTTTTCGTCGATCATCGCGGCGATTCCACGCACCTGCCCCTCAATCCGCTTGAGGTGTTTCAGGTTCGCCGCCTTGAGGTCGTGGTCCACGCCCGCTGCGTGCGCGCCAGGCCCGACGCCATCGCGCGCGGCCTCCAGCCCAGCCGCCGCGCCGCACCCGCAGCACGCCGCGGCTCGTGCGCCTTCAGGAGATGCTCGCCCCGCGCCGCTCACGACTGGGGCGCTCTTTGCGTCGCCCGCCCGTGCGCTGCTCGTCTCGCTCTGCTTTTTCATGCGTGAGTGTCCCTTTGTTGTCGGCACCGAATGCCGCCCCGCTTCCCGACTTCAGCCGCGAGAAGGGCCGTGCGCGGCGTTCTTGTTTCCACCGACGCAGCACGCCGCGGCGGGAGCCCGTCCAGCACCGGCTTCCGCCGACTCCGCGCTCGCTCGGGCCGTGTAACCGGCCTCGCCAAGGGCGTTCACGGCCCGGGACACGGTGGGACCGTCGGGCGCGGTGATTTCGGCACGGCCCACCGCGACCGACCGGACGCCCACGCCCGGCACGGCGGCCAGGGCCTTGGTAACGGTCTGCACGCATTGCCCGCAACTCATCCCGTCGATAGAGAGCGTCGTGGCCGTGTTCGTCCGTGCCGTCGTGTCCATGAGAAACTCCTTTGTTGAAGTATACTCCCCAGGGGTATCTGCGTCCACCATGGCCGCGAAGTTCGACGTGGCTTTGCCCCGGGCAGGCGGAGGTAAGGCGTGTGTGTCCGCCGCGTCCGCGTGGACTCTCAGGATTCCCGTCCAGGTCGGTCGGACGACCGTCCCGATGGGCGGGACGGGGGCGCGAGGCGACGGGACGAGCGTCCGGCCGGCTCGTGCGGGCTTCCATGCGGATCGCACGGGTGTGCGTGCGGCATGGACGGGCGTGCGAGCGACGCGTTCGGTCGTCCGGGCCGGGGGGACGATCGTCCCCCCGCAAGGCGCGATCGCGCGATCGTGGTGTCTCCCCGCGGGGACCGAATCCCGGCCGCCGGAACGCCTCGGCCCGGCTCCTGGGACGGGGCAATCGGCCCGACCGGCTTCCGCCGGACGAGCCGCGTTGGTTCAGTGCCTGGCCATCTTCCGGCACGAGTCGGCGCACGCCTTGCACGCGGCGGCGCAGGCCTTGGTCGGTGCGTCCTCGAGCCCAAGTTCGGCGCAGCACGCGGCGCAGGCGTCGCACACCGTGGCGCACGCGGCGCAGACCGCGGCGTGCTGCGGGGAGCCGCGGTGCAGGAAGCTGTGCGCCGACGCGCAGATCTCGGCGCAGTCCATCAGCGTGCCGATGTGCGCGGGGTCGGCGGGCTGGCCGGTCTTGACGCAGTGGGCCAGGCAGTGCGGGATGAGGGCCAGGCACACGTCCATGCACTGGTGGCAGGTCTCGGCGCAGACGGAATGAGCGGACATGATCGACTCCTTGTGTGTCTCCGCGACGGTCGTCGACGGCGGACGGTTCTTGCAGCGGCCCGGACAACACCCCGCCGGGCCTCGGGGAACAATCGAAGGCGGACGCCGAGCGACCCTCGGCGCCGGCGGGGCTTAGGGCTTCTCAGATTCACCGCCGGACGGGTGCGCGGCGCCGCGGGGCGTGGCCGTGGGCCGGGGCGGCCCGGTCAGGTTGTAGATCGCGGCGATCGTCGCCCCGAGCAACCATCCGAGGACGAAGACGCAGAAGGCTCCCGTGGCGGTCTGCGTCCACGTCTTGTCCCACGTCAGAACGGGGCCGAAGTCGAGGCCGTGGACGAGCGCGTTGGCGAAGTGCAGCGCGGCGTCCTTGGGCACGAGAGCCATGACGACGGCGCAGCCAAGGTGGAGCACGGCGAGCGTCGCGCCCAGCGCGAAGCCCAAGCGACGCGGATCAATGATGTGCATGGCCGCTCCCTCCTTCGCGTCGGGCCGACTCGGTGGGCGGCGTCGCGTCGCGGTCGGATCCGCCGCGGCGCCACGAGAACGTGGCGGTGAGGAGATGGCAGGCCAGCATCGCGGCCAGGGCGATCGGGATGACCCAGCCCTCGCGCACTCCGACGAGCGGGAGCACGAAGATCAGGAGCAGGGGCCCGAGGCAGCCCAGCAGCATCAGCCACGAGTGTTTGTGTCCGGGTCCGCAGCACATGGCGTGGTCCTTTCTCGGCGGGGCGATAGTGGCCCGGGCGCAACTCAGCCATCGACAGGCTCGGCGACGGTGCCCGGCGGGTGCGCGTACCAGCCGGGGTCCTTCCCGTCTTCCAACGCGGCCCGCACCTTGACGAGCGTGAACATGCCGCCGGCGTCGATCTCGTCGAAGGGGCCTTCGGTGGCGCTGCCGATCGTGTTCGGCGGGCGGCCCATCTCCATCATGCCGGTCATGCTCGCTGGCATGGGCATGTAGCCCGGGATACGGCGAGCAAGACGGGCCGCGGGCCCGGCCTGATCGACTCCGAGCAGTTGCGGCAGGTTGTGCCCCATGCCGTTCATCAGGTGGTGGACCTTGTGGCAGTGGAAGGCCCAGTCGCCCTCCGCGTCGGCGACGAACTCGATGTCGCGCGCCGAGCCGGTCGGGACGTTCACCGTGACCTCCGGCCACTGGCCCGCCTCGGGGATCGGGCCCCCGTCGGTGCCGGTGACCTTGAACGAGAACCCGTGCAGGTGGATCGGGTGCGAGTTGGTCGTGCTCAGGTTGCCGATGCGGATCCGGACGCGCTCGCCCAGACGCGCGAGCATCGGCGAGGTGCCGGGGAACATCCGCCCGTTGAACGTGAACAGGTTGAAGTTGGTCATTTCCGTTGGGTCGGGCGTGGCCGAGCCGGGCCGCACGAGCCACTCGTTGAGGAGGATCGCGTAGTCGCGGTCGACGGCGCGCACCGAAGGTTCGCGCGGGTGCACCACGAACAGGCCCATGAGCCCGAGGCCCATCTGGAACATCTCGTCGAAGTGCGGGTGGTACATGTACGTGCCGTGCTGACGGAGCGTGAACTCGTACCGGAACGTCTGGCCCTCGCGGATGTGCTTCTGCGTCAGCCCGCCCACCCCGTCCATGCCGTTGGGCAGCAGGATGCCGTGCCAGTGCACGGTGGTATGGATGCCCTTGGGCAGTCTGTTGGTCACGAGGATGCGGACGCGGTCGCCTTCGACGGCCTCGATCATCGGGCCGGGCGATTGCCCGTTGTATCCCCAGCAGTTGACCACCACCCCCGGCGCGAACTCGCGCTGGACCGGCTCGGCCACGAGCCTGAAGACCTTCACGCCGTTGTCGAGCTCGTAAGGCAGGGTCGGCGTGTCGAGAGCGATCACGGGGCGGTACCCGCGGGTGCCGTTGGCGGGTGCGGCGGCATGGGATGCGGGCGGCCTTGACGGAGGCACGGGTTTGGATGGGACATGGCCCTCGTGCTGCGGCTGCATCGCCGCGAGCAGAGGGGCGGCGGCGAAGGCGCCCGCGGTCGCGGTGAGCACTTGTCTGCGTGTGATGGGCTGGCTCATAGTCGAGGACTCCGGTCGATCGGTTTGCTGGGCGTGTGCGATTGAGTCAGGGGTGCTTCATGCCCGGCATGTCGGGCATCGCCATTGGAGGTGGCTGGGAAGGGACACCAGCGGGGGGAGCGACGATGGCCTCCGCGCGCTTAGGGACGCGAACGCCCATCGCACGCTCAAGCTCGGCGCGGGCGGTCCAGTAGTCCTGCTGGGCTCGCGCCGCGTCGATGGCCGAGCGGGCCTCGGCGCTCTTAGCTGCGAGCAGTTCGGGGTAGCCCGTGATCATGGCGTTGTGCTCAGCGAGCGCGAGCTGGCCGACCTTCCGCCGCTCAGGGAGGATCACGCGCTCGTAGCGAGCGAGTGAACGACGGGCGAGCGCCATCCGCTCGGCCGCAGTGCGCACCTCGGCGCGGGCCGCGCCCCGGCGGGACGCCAAACGCTCCTCCGCCTGGCGGATGAGTGCCTCCCGCCGGGCGTAAACCGCCTGGTGCTGGTGAAAGATGGGGAGTTCCACGCTGAAGTGCGGGCCGGTGGATTGAACTCCCTCACTGCTGCGTTCGGTCTCGACGCCGACGCTCCCCTTGGCGAGGAACCACTTGCGGTCGAACTCCAGCCCGAGCCGCTGCTGCTCCACCTCGCGGGCGAGGAGCGCAAGGTCGAGGCGGCGATCCAACGCGGTGGTCACCATTCCTTCGACGTCAGGATCGCCGGACGGCACCGGATCGTCGTTCGCGGCGATCGACCAAGGCGTGAGGCCGTCGGTTAGATCCAGGAGCCGCCCGAGCTCCTCGCGGCTGATCCGGGCGGCCGACTCGGCCTGGTCCAGTGCGATGGCCGCCTCCGCGGCGGCAAGACGTTCCCGGGCGAGTTCGATCTCCGGGACGTGGCCGAGCGGGAACTGCTGCTCCGCGATGTCCCGCGCGGCCGCGCCGAAGTCTGCTAGGGCGCGCTGGTGCTCGAGTACGCGCTGATCCGCGGCGAGCCGGTGCCAGGCAACGCGGACGCGTGTCGCCTTGTCGAGCACCGCGTCCGTGACGCGCAGCAGCGCCGCGTCGAGGTCGTTGCCCGCGATGCGCTTGCGAAGGGGTACGAGGAACACGTCCAGCCAGAGGTCCAGGCCCACGTTCCAGTTGACGCCGCTGGGCCCGCGGTCGGGTATGCGGAAGAAGCCGGCGAAGTCGGGGTTGCGGAGGAGCCCCGCGTGGACGAGGTCGGCCTGAGCCACGCCGAGGTCTTCATAGACGGCTTGGAGCTCGCGCGATCTGAGCAGGGCGACCTGCACCGCGGCGTCGGCCGTGAGGGGCTGTGCGAGCAGCCCGGACACGAACCCATCGGCGTCCGCGTCTTCGGGCCCACCCAGTCGCCAGTGCACCCGAGACGTCGCCGGCCCGAGGCGCTCGGCGGCGGCGGAGCGCACGTCGCCGAAGCGCTCGTCGGGCCGGACGGACACGCAACCGGCCAACGTGAAGATGCACACCGCCGACAATGCCGCGCGGGATGAACGACTGAGGGTCATGGAGAGGGCTCCGTGGCTGGAATGACAGAGGCAGGTTGGCTGGCAGTTGTTGCCTTGCGGAGTTCGAAGGCGATGGACAGGCTGAGGACGGTGCGGATCACGATCACACCCGCGAGCAGGCCCATGCCCTCGAGGGTCGGGGTGGTCACGGTCTTGAGGATGTCGGCGGCAATGAGGAATTCCAGGGACAATACCAACCGTCCGGCGAGGCGGAGACGGGCAGTCGTGACCTGACCGTCGAGATCACGAGCCATTGCAGCACGAGCGACCTCGAACACCCCCATCACAGTCGAGGCGACGATCATCACCGCGGCGATGGCCTCGATGACTCGTGATGCGGCGTTGATAGACACTTCGAGCATGGGGAAATCCGAACGTCATGTATGCATGCGGCTTATCGTCGGTTCGAGACGGGTGGCAAACACTTGTCACAGTCCACACCTTCCGGCGCACACTTGGCACACCAAAGCCTGAGCTCCCCTTCTTGTTCGTAGATGGACACATCCGTTCTGCATTCGGGACACTGATGTACGCGCCGGTACTCGACGTGCCGCCAGCCACCTCCTCGGTACTCGCCCCAGAGATGCACCTCCCTCTTCGCCGCGTCGTAGCACGAACGGCAAACCCGGACTCCGTCGGCCACCGAGTCCGACTGACGATGCGGCGTTGTGGAGCAGCCCACGGCGAGTGCCGCGAGAAGAACGAGTGAGCCAGAAACCCAAATACCAGCGTTCGGGCGCATGCGTGAACTCCTTTGACTCCTGCTTGACGACCGCAGACAGCGACGCGCGCCGTCAATGGTGCTTGTACCAACCGACCCCCTTGATGTCGTTCCACGAGTTCGTCTTGTGGCAGAGGTAGCACTGGCTCACGTCCGCGCTCTCGATCCGGGCGACCTTCATCGACACCATCGAGAAGTGCTCCATGTAGTGGCTGGGCGGGGCCTGATGGCACTGCGCGCAGTCGGTCGACAACGCGGAGGGGTGGCGGAATTCGCGGATCGACCATCCGCCGACGGCCGCGCTGGTGGCGTGGCAGGAGGCGCAGCCGCTGCCCATGAGCCCCCGGTGCGGATCCTGATTGGCGTGGCACGCGTTGCAGTCGAGCGCCAGCTCGCGCGGGGTGATCCGGGGGTGCGGCGCCGGCCGCGACGAGGCCACGCCGAGGGCCGCCATGATGGAGCGGGCGTCCGCCTCGGTGAGCGCGCCGCTGGACGCCGACTCTTCGGCGTGGTCGACGAGCGCGGCGTGCACCATGTCGATCGGGCGGCGCTCGCGTCCGAGATGCTCGACATGGCACTCCGAGCACGTCCCGACGTCGGCGTGGAACCGCGTGCTCTGCTTGGCGAGAACACCCTCGGTCACCGCCCCCGACGCGTGGCACGCCACGCACTTGTCGGCCGTCGGGCCCTTGTGCGGCGTGTGGCATGCCTCGCAGCGGTCGGCGAGGAACTCATGCTTCAACGAGAGCCTGCCCGGGTTCACGAACTCGCCCCATCCGGGAGCCGCGGACGTGCCTCCGCGGTGCGACATCAGCGGCAGCGCCGCGGCCGCACCCAGAGCCCCGAGTGTCACGACCGCGTAGATGATCTCGATCCTCTTCATGGCAGCCACCTGATCCCGAAGTACCACGCCGACCAGACGTGGACGGCCAGGAGCGCGTAGAGCACGATGGCGATAACGATGTGGCACGCGAGCCAACGGCCGAACGCGTCCTTGACGACCTCGTGAGACTTGATGGCGTACTCGAGGTCGGCCATCGACTCGGACAGCCGAATCGCTCGCTCGCGCACGCCGGGTGGGCGGCCAGCGCCCGCGGCTGGGTCGGCTACGAAGAAGGGGGCGGCCAGACGCGAGAAGAATCCCGCGAACGGCCGCAGGGCCGCAGCGGCCTCGGGCTCCTTGGCCAGCTCGCCGGCCGTCCGCTCGTACGCGACGCGCATCCCGGCGAGCATCTGCTGCTGCTCGCGCGAGTCGGCGCTCAGGCGGCCCATGAGGTAGCGTCCGACGAAGCCGCTCACGGCGACGATGAGCATCATCGCGGTCAGCGCGATCCCCAGCGGGCTCTCGAAGCGGTGCCCGCTGTGCAGCACGCCGAGGATCGGTCCGAGCACGCCCGCGTAGATGTGGACGGCCAGCAGCGTGCGCATCGACACAACACGCGTCACCGGCCCCTTAAGGAACGGGAGGCGCTTGACCACGAGGTATGCCAGCGGCACGAGCATCAGCGCGGCCGCGGAGATCCCCAGCACGCCGCCCGCGAGGCTGCCCGGGAAACGCGGGTCGCGGTGGACGGAGAACCCGAGCGCCAGCACCAGGAGGAGCAGCAGCAATCCAGTCACGATGGCCCGTTCACGTTCCTGCATCGCTCAGGCCTCCACTTCGAGGTTGGTCGTCGCCTGGGCCTGGCATGCGAGGACGATGCCGTTCGCTTTCTCCTCAGGCGACAGCGCGTCCTCGACGGCCATCGTCACCGACCCCTTCCTGAGCCGGACCTTGCATTGCCCGCAGGTTCCCGCTCGGCAAGAGTTATCGATGACCACGCCCACATGCTCGGCGGCCTCGAGCACGCTCGTCCCCGGCGGCAAGGGGGCCGATCGATTGGAGATGGTGAATGCCACCACAGGCGTCGCTGGCGAAGGCTCGACCATCGCGGCCTGGACCGTCGCCTGCCGGTCACTCTTGCTGCCGGCCGGGCCGAATGCCTCGGTCCGGATCTGCTCGCCGGGGACGCCGAGCTCAAGCAGCATCGCTCGCGTGGCGTCCATCATGGTTGCCGGGCCGCACAGGTGGACCCTTCGACGCGCGATGTCCGGCACGGACTGGGTGATGAGCTCCTTGGTCATGCGACCCTTCGGGCCCATCCATGCGGTGCCGTCGGCGCGGGACATGGTCGCGACGACGTGCAGATTCGGGTGCCGCTTCTGCAGGCGCTCGAGTTCTTCCCGGAACACGAAGTCCGCCGAGGTGCGGCAGGCAAAGAGCAGAAAGATGTCCTTGTCCCAACCCCTGTCCGTGAGCGATCGCACCACGCTCATGAGAGGAGTGATGCCCACCCCGCCGCCGATCAACACGATCCCGTCCGCCTCGGCGCCCGTGAACGTGAAGCGGCCCTGGGGCGCGGCGACCTGGAGCAGATCGCCCGGCGCGACGCGGTCGTGCAGGTACCGCGACACCACCCCCTTCTCCTCACGCTTGACAGTGATCTCCACGTATCCCCGCTGTTCGGCGGAAGATGCGATCGTGTACGAACGCTTGGTGGTGCTGCCCGCCTGGGCTACTGCGAGCGTCAGGAACTGGCCGGGGAGGAACTCGAAGGGCACCGGCCCGCCCGTCGGATTGACGAGCCTGAAGGTCTTGATCCCCGGCGTCTCGTCGAAGACGCTGGCGACGCGGAGCGAGCCGCTCCAGGTGCCGGTCGACTGCTGTGCGCGATCGGACACGGATGCCGTGGGTGGAGGGGCCTGTGGATCGACGCCAGACGACCCTGTGGCGGGCGGGGTGGGGGTCGGTATGGCGACCACGGCGCCCGGCGGCGGCTCCGTCAAGCGTGCCAGGAGAGCTGTAGCCCGCCTCATCTTGACGACGTACATCAGCACCATCACGACCGCGAAGGCACTCAGCAAGACCATGACCGCCCAGTGCCACAGGGACCAGCCCAGCCACCCGTGCGTCATGGGGGGGGCGTGCATCGGCAGGCTCAGCTCTCTCTTGAACCACTCGAGCGCGATCTGCTGGGGCGAAGCGCCCGCGGCGGCGGCACGGTGGGCCGCGAGGCCACTGTCGAACCGGGCGAGGCCCTCCCGCATTCGTCCCACCGCGTCCTGCATCGCGGCGTAGTCGTTCCTGGCCGCGGCCTCCTGGAGCACCTGGAGCGCGTCCGACACGGCCCGCGTCCCGGACTCCATGCGCGCATGTGCGTCGCGCTGCAGCTCGGCGAGTTGTTCCGGAGAGAGTGCGGGGAGCCCGATGAGCCGTGGGTACAGCTCCTTCGGCGGTGTTGTCCCCATGCCCTGCATCATGTCCGCCATGCCCGACATCGCTCCCGCGCCGGTGGAGGTTGCTGGCGGCGACTGTGGCACACCTGCCGGCGCGGGATGGTGTTTGGCGTGCTCCTCGGGACTGACCTGCGCGGCCACAGAGAGCGGCACGCAGAGCGCGACGCCGAGGCCGAGAGACAATGCCGCTCGCCCGCGCCTCATGTGTTAACCTCCTTGAACGCGGGCGTGCTTCCTGACTCGATGATGTCGCTGGCGGCGGCATGTCCGACGACCGCGCGCAGCGCCGCGAATGCCGCGGCGTCGATTCTGCTACCGCTCAGCTCGGACATCACCGCGAGCGCCGCGCTGGTGTCCGTGGGCGTGTGGTAGGGCCTCGGTTCGGTGAGTGCCGCGTACACGTCAGCGACGCGTAGGATGCTGGCCGCGGGGTCGATCGCCTTGGCCCGCAGCCCGCGCGGATAGCCGCTGCCGTCCGGGCACTCGTGATGCTGCGACACGATCCTCGCGATGGTGTCGGTCCCCGGGATGGCCCGGAGCATGGAGACGGCGAGGTCGACGTGACTCCGCATCACGACGGTCTGCTCCTCCGTGAGGCTCCCGTCCTTGAAGAGAATGTCGTCGGGCACACCGGCCTTGCCGATGTCGTGCACGAGCCCCGCGAGGCGAAGGTCGTTGACCACCACGCTGTCCAGGCCCATCTGCTCACCAATCCGCACGGCGATCGCCGCGACCCGGCGAGAGTGCGCGAGCGTCGCGGCGTCCCTTACGCCAAGAACCGTCAGGAGGCCGGTGAGGCCTTGCACCATCTCGGTGCGCTGAGACTTCCTAATCACCTCGTCCCGCTGCCACTTCCGGTAGTTGGCGGTGTGCACAAGCTGTCCTGCGGTGAGTCCGACCACGACGTACACCACGGGCCACGCGAACTGGTCGGGATTGGACATGGGTGAGTTCCGCCAGTTGAGCAGGAGATGCAGCAGGTAGATCCCGCTGATCGCCGCGGCGGCGATGAGTGCGCCGCGCCGCTCCATCGCCACCGCCGCGATGATGACGGGCACCATGAACAGGCCTGCCAGCGCGATGTGCAGGCCGTGGACGGCGTGCGTGCGCGTGCCGAGCACAAAGTGCACCGCCGTGAGGACGACTGTCCACACGACGGCGCTACGAAGCTGGCTGGCCTTCTCGGGGTCCATGCGGCGCACTCATAGCCTCTGGCCGACAGCGGGCATCGCACCCGTGGGCAGTTCCGCGACGACGAGCAGACGGTTCATGGTGCCGTGCTCGTTGGGGACGCAGCCCGGGCAGCCGTCGAAGGCCTTGTCGCACCCCGGCTCGCAGCACCACTGGCCGTCCACAACGAACTTGTACTCGTAGGTTCCGGGAGCCAGATCGAGGTCGAGCACCCAGCGGCCGTCACGGGTCGTGCGTTTCATGGGATGCGATGTGGTGCTCCAGTTGTTGAACGTGCCGGCGACGAAGACCTGCTTCGCGTCGGGGGCCTTGATCGACACGACCGTACCTCCCGGCCTGCAGTGGGGGTCTCGCATGCTCATGCTGTGTTCTCCTTGTGGCTGATATGGAACGCCGGTTCACATGTCGCTCATGCCGCCGCCGCTACCCATGCCGGGCATGGCAGCAGGCTGGTTCGCCGGCGCTGGAGCGGGCGGCGCCATGCCCGTGAGCTGTTTGCGCTGCTCGTCGGTGAGCACGCCAGCGGCCTTGCCCACGTCGCGGATGAACTCGATCCGCTGCTCGCTCTTGGTCTGCTCGATCTCTCGCGCCTTCGCCTCGATCTTGGACGAGTCCGGCGCGTCGCTCCCGGTCAGATCCCACAGCTCCTGCTCGGCCTGGTCGATCTTCCGCTGGAGCGTCGCCTGGTTGAGCAGCGACTGCTCCTTGATTTCACCAAGCTGCTTCTGTTGTTCGACCGTCAGCGTGATGTGCGAGGCGTGGTCGAGGAAGAAGCCGGTCGCACCGAGGTGGTAAATGTGCGAGGCGCCCGGGAATCCAGGGAGTGCGGACGCCATCCCGCCGGTGTTCATGCCGCCGCCCATGCGCGACATCCCCATGCTCATCATCTGGTCCATCATGCCCATCATGCCGCCGCTACCCGACATGCCAGACATGCCGCCGGACCCACCTCCCGACATCCCTCCCATCATCATCTGGTCCATGTCCATCATGCCCATGCCGCCCCCGCCCCCTCCGCTCGGCATGCCTCCGCCACCGCCAGCCATCCCGGGCATGCCCGACATCCCGCCGCCGGCGGGAGGCATCGACCCGCTCCCCATCCGCTTCATCCCCATGCCGGGGCCCATCGGCATGCGGCCCGGAGGCATGGCCGGCTGCATGCCGCCTGCTGCCTGCGGCGAACCTCCAGCCGCCTGCCCCTTCGCCAGAGCGGCTTGGAGCTGTGCGATCTGTGCGCGGAGCTCGGCCAACTGCTTGGCGAGCTCGGCGTTGTCGGCGGGCTGAGTCGCGGGGGGTGTGTGTGCCCCCGCGCCTTGGGCGACGTGAGCGGCGTGAGTGGCCGGGTCGACGCCGGCGGGCGGCTGGCCAGAAGCCGCGGGCTGCGACTGGGCGAGGGCAACTGCCGCCAGCGCGGTGCCGGCGATCAAGGCGAGGACGATGATGCGTGCACGGTTCATGTGTGATCTCCTTTTCGAGAGGCGACTGGCTGAGCAGACGAAGGCGTGGTGGCTGTGTCAAACATCCATAGCATATCCTCTTTGGATGTATACCGTCAAGACGCCCCGGAAGTTCGCGCCCTGGAACTGGGAAAGGCGACGGGCCTCGCCACAGGTGCGGGACGCGGAAGCGCCGTGACGGACAGAACCCGCCAACAGAACGCCGATACGATGGCCTTGTCGTACTCGAACCAGCCGCGAACCCCCAGCAGCCGCAAGGCCCGTCAGGAATCCCCGATGCTCACTCGACAGGTTGGAGTTGCCGCGACCTGTCTGGGGCTCATCGCCCGGGCCGGAGAAGGTGGGCTTCAGATCCCGCAGATCGCCGAGCGAACAGGGATTTCCAAGCCGACGTTGGCCAAGGTGATCTATGCACTGGCCCGCAAGAAGCTCGTCAAGACCCGGCGAGGGGTCGGCGGTGGAGTCGAACTCGCCAGGCCGGCGTCGAGCATCACGATGTACGACCTGTGCGTGCTCCTGGACGATCCGGTGGTTGAGTGCCGCTGCATGTTCGGGTTCGGCCACTGCGCCGCGGACGGCGCGTGCCCGCCCGGGTGCCCGTGCATGGCGATGCACTACAAGCATATCGAGTTCCTCAAGGGCACGACGATGGCGGACGTCTCGTCGCTGATGCTCTCGCACCTTTGTCACGACGGAGAGACGAAAGGGAGCACCCCGAAGGGTCGCTTTGCGCGAGCACGTCGAGCGAAGAAGTGAGTCGCCAATGCTGGCTGGCATTGCGTGATACAGGGGCAGCGCGATCACGGGCCACCGCCTTCGACTGGAGGCGGAGACGCCTCGCGATCTTCTGTTCCCGAGAGCCGGCCCCCGACCGCGAACTCGAGTTCGATCCGCGCAAGCGCCGCTTCACGCTCCAGTTCGTTGAGGCGAATCCGCGCCTCGATGACGGCGCGCTGCGATTCGAGGAGCACCGTCACATCGTCCTGGCCCGCGGCCACCGACCTGGACGCCAGCTCAAGGTTCGTCTTGGCGAGGGCGATCAGGTCACGGCGGAACTCCGCCGCGATCGCCTCGGTGCTTCGCGCCTCGACAAAGGCGACACGGGCGGCTGCCACGGCACGCTGGGCGGCGTCCTCGTACGCGGCCAGCGAGGCCCGCGCGAGCGAACCCGCCTTTGCGATCTGAGCCTGGTTCAAATCGAAGATGGGGATCGTGACCTCGACGTCCGGGCCGACGAACCGCGCCTTGTCCTCGGCCTGCTCAAACGCCACGCCCAGACCGAGGCTCTTGATGCGGCTCCGTTCCTGCTCGGTCAGCTCCGCCGCACGGGCCTGCACGACCGCGCGAGCGGCGGCTACGTCAAGCCGCTGACTCGTCGCCAGTACCACAACGGCCGATTCGTCAAGCCCCGTTGGCAACTGCGGCCGATGAACAGGATGGTCGTCGTAGTGTTCTTCCGCGGCCGTCCATGCCGCATCCTCGCCCGCGTGTCCGATCAACAGCAGCAGTCTCCGCTTCTCCTTGGCCAGTTCCCGCTCCTGCAACGCCAAGTCCGCTCGCAACGACAGGAGTTGCTGCCTCGCTCGGTTCGGGTCGAGGGGCGTGCCCTCTCCGCCCCGCACACGGTCTTGGAGCGCCTGGATCGAGCGCTCGACCATTGCGATGTTTTCATGTGTGAGCGCCACCGCCCGCTGACCGAAGACCACCTGCGCGTGGGATGTTTTCACGTCGGCCACCAGACGGAGCGCCGAATCCGACACCGTCAACACGGTTTCGTTGAGCCGGGCGTCCGCTGCGTGGATGCGGCTTGGGCGCAGCCACAGGGAGACCAGATCCTGGACGACGGTCGCGCCGACCTGCGAGTATCCCGCGACGGGATCCACCGGGAACCGCAGCGCCAGCGCGAGGACCGGGTTGGGCAGCAGCCCGGCCTGGACGAGATCCGCTCTCCCAGCAGCGATCTGCTCGACCTGGGTTCGAAGAGCCCGGTTGTTCATCAGCGCGGTGGTCGCCGCCTGCTCCATTGATAGCGGCGACCTGCCGTCCCAGGGCGGGTTCCGGTCTGCCCACGGCACCGTCCAGTCCACGGGCAGGCCGGACCGATCCGCGACGACCGCCCCCGCTCGCCGCAGATCCGGAGACGGGTCGAGCGAGGCGCAGCCGCCAGCGAACGCGACCAGTGCGAGCGCCGTGGTGGCAACTATGCGAGAGAAGTGATGGGTGACAGACAGAGCATGGCAGGTCATGAACGGAGTCTCCGGGGGAGCGGCGGAAGAGCAGCGGGACGGCAACACTTACTTGGCGGCACGCGGCACGCACCGGTCGCAGTCCACACCCTCGGGTGCGCACGACGCGCAGCGGACTTTGAGCACGCCGCCCTGCTCATAGATGCTCATGTCACTCTTGCAGTCGTCGCAGCGGTGCGTCTTGATCGTGTGGTCGAACCGCTGACCTGTTCGAGGGTTGTACGAACCGCGCACCTTGGCGATCTCGTCATAGCACTTGGTGCAGACCGAGACCTGCCCCGGCTGGGCCGGTGTCATGGTGTGCTTGTCCGTGGTGCATCCACCGGCGAAGAACACGGCGGAGAGGGAGAGGAGGATGACGGGACGTGGGAACATCATGTGAGAATCTCCTGAGGAAAGCCAACCTCGGCTCGCCGAACCGTTCGGCCGACCTTGGCTCGCGGAAGCGTCCCACGCCGCGTCGGCGGAGCGGGATGGTGGTTGCGATTACTTGTGCTCGTGGCCGCCGCTCGCGCCATGCCCGGTCTCGGGCTTCGCGGAGGCGTCGGCGGCGGGTTTCTTCTCCGCCCGGCTCGACCAGTGCAGGTGCGCGATCTTCGGTGTCCCGCCGTCATCGACGACGACGTAGGTCACGGCGGCGAGGAACTTCCGCGGCGCATCGGGGTGGTTGGGGTCGGGCACGGTGAACGAGCCGATCTGCCGCACGATCGATGTCGTGCCGAAGGTCTGCACGTCCTCCTTGGCCACGGTCATGACGAAGCCGGGCATCTCCTTGAGTTCGGGCAGGAGGTGGTGGTCGCGGTACGTCTCCCACGTCCCCTCATCGCCTGCGTTCTCGCTCACCGTCGCGCGGCCCTTGTCCAGGAAGAGCGCGTTGAGGGCTGTCGCGTCCGCCTTGCCGCAGGCGGCGAGGTAGTCGCGGGCAACCTTCAGAGCCGGGTTGCTTGCCGCGTTGATCGCCGCGACCGCTTCCGGGGCCATCTTGGTCAACATGGCCATCTTCGCTTCGTCGGACTTGCGGTCCCACTTGCGATCGCAGCCGGGGCAGCAGAAGCCGATGGTGACGCCCTTGAACTGCCTCGTGGGCGATTCGGCGTCCACTTCGTTCTCCATGATCGGGCAGAGCTTGTTGACGGGCTTGGCCGTGGGCTGGGCCTGCGCCGTCGCGGCGGGCGGCTGGGGTTGCGCCGCCCAGGCGGCGGCGCTGACGATGCCAGCGCCGAGAACGAGCGCGGCAAGCGAACGGATGAACACGGTGGGGGCTTTCTTCATGTGAATGACTCCGGGAACGATGAACGCGGATGTTGAACGGAAGGTGGACGGCCCGTCGGTGCGGGCACACGAAATGCGGCCGCGCCGGCTCTCGCCCGGCGCGGCGGGCGGCGACGATCACTTCTTCACGTACTCGCTCGGATCGAGAACCTCCTTGGGCGAGGTTTTGGCGAGCAGCACGTACTCGTCGATGCACGGGGGGCAGCAGAACTCGTAGGCCTTGCCGCCGATGATCCAGGTGAACTTGGGGTTCGCCTTGGTCATCGTGATCGGGCAGATCTTGTCCCCGGCCTTGGGCTTCATGTCGTGCTTGGCCATCTTGCCCTTGAACTTCTCGCTCGCCGTCACCGAGCCATTGGCCTTGATGTCGGCCTCGGTGTAGATGCCGCCGGGCGTCAGGTAGAGCGCTCGCTCCTCGTCGGCGTCCACGCCCGCGGGCATGGCGTCGTCGCCATCATGTCCACCCTTGGCCGAAGAGGCCGCGATCGCGGCGACGAACTTGCTCATGCGGTCGGTGTCGCTCATCGCGTCCCACTTGGCGGCGGAGGCCGCATCGTGGAAGGCGACGGCCTGGCCCTTGAAATCGCGGGTGATCTTGGCATCCGCCGCGTCGGCGGTGATTGGGCAGACGGTGTTGGCCGGGGCCGCGCCGTGTTTCTCCCCGTGGCCGTCCGCCGCACCCTTCTCGACGGTGAAGGTGAAGGGCACGGTCAAGACCTGCTCCTTCTCAGCGGTGCCCACGTTGAACTGGCCCCAAGCCCTGTAGATTCCCGGCTGCTTGAAGTGGGCCTCGAAGTCCACTTTGGGACCGCCCATGCCCTTGCCCGCGTCCGCTGCCTTGGGCGCTGCGCCACCGTGACCCGCTCCCCCCGTGTGCTCGTCCTTCTTCGCGCCCTCACCGTGCCCACCGCCCCCCCCATGGGCATCATGCCCGCCCGCGCCGTGTCCCTCGCCGTGCTCGCCGCCTTCGTGCGGATGCGCGTGGACAAACTGCGTCCCGTCCTGGCTGATGATGACCAGGTGCCCCATCGCGCCCAGGTACGGGCGGAGCGTGGTCACGGGCTTGCCGTCCTTGGTGACCGTGAACACCAGGTGCGCCGCGCCACCGGCCTTGACGGCGCCCCCGGTGTCGAGCGCGACCGTGAAGCCGTCGATGGTCTTGGGCTTGTCGGCATCAACCGCCAGCGGCACGGCGGCCTTGGGCGTGCCGCTCGCCGTCACCTTCACCGGCACCACCTGCTGCGGCGAGCCCTTGGGCGTGAAGTCGAAGTAGAGCGTGTACTCGCCCCCGGCGGGGAAGGTGATGGGCTGAACAAACATACCATCGGCGCGGCGCTTCGGGTGCTCGTGCGCGAACCACGAGAGGTCCTTGCTCACCACCAGCAGGTGCAACGGCCTTTCGTGGACGATGTCCAGGTCCTTGACGGGCTCGCCCTTGGCGTCCTTGAGGGAGAAGATCATGGCCGCCGCCTTGCCCGCTTCGATGGCCTTGCCACCTTCGGCGGTCACCGTGACGCTGTGAGTCGGTGCGGTGGTCTCGTGCCCGTGGCCTTGGTCGTGCCCGTCCGCCGTCGCGGGGGGGGCGGGCGCGAGCGCGGCGACCTTCGCTGCCGCCGCCTTCACCGGCGCGAACGCCGCCTTGCTCTTGGCCAGGTCGCCCGCGTCGGCGATGTTGTGCAGGTTGTCGGCCGCCTCGGCGAGTTCCTTGCTGGCGGCATTGATCTCCTTGACCTTCTCGCGCGGCACGCCGCTGTCCTTGGCGAGCGACAGCGCCCCGAGGGTCTTGGCGAGCGTGGCGACGGCGTTGGCCTTGTCCGAAACGCCCGAGATGGAACCGCCCGCCAAGGCCGTGTCCATCGCCTTGATATCGGCGGCGATGCGATTCACCGCGTCGGCGAACGACCCCGCCTTGGCGACCTCGCCGTGCGCGTGGCCGTCGTCCTTGTGCCCGGACTGGCCGTGTCCGTCGTCCTTGCCGTGGCCGTGCTGCGCCAGCGCGGGAGCGGCTGCCGAGAGGGCCAGGCCCGCGGCGAGAGAGAGGAACAGGTTGGAACGCTTCGTGCTTTTCATGTCAGAACTCCTTGAAATGATGAATGGAACGATCGGATGGACGATGCTCGGGGCGGACAACGTGAACGCCCGGGCGGGTGTTTGGCCGCGCACGCCGCGGCTGCGTCCTTACTCGGTAGGGTGCGTCGGCGCCTCCTCCCCCGCCCGCGCGGGGAACTCCACGATCGGCCCGGGCCGCGACGGATCGCCGCGACTCGACGCGGGCGGGTGCATCAGATCCTCGAAGATGTCGTGCACGCCCCGGAAGGCGTCGACGGCGACCGCGACAATCAGGTCGCACTCGGAGGCGGGCAGGGTCAGGATGTCGAGCGCGGCCTTGAAGTACGACCAGCGCTCGCGCTGGCGTTCGCCGTGGGGCTCGAAGTACTCGGTGCCGGAGCCCGGCCCTCCCGCGGCGGGCAGGCCCAGGGCCTTGCGCACCGCCGGGGCGATGAACCGCCCGCCGTTGGTCGAGCCCTCCAGCACGTAGAACGTGCCCAGCAGCGCCACCGCGTCGTCCTCGGCCAGGGCGCTGATCCGACCGCAGAAGAGGCGCGTGGCCGGCAGCGGCGGATGGTCCTCCGCCCGCTCGCCCAGGGTCGCCAGGTCCGCCCGGATGGCCGGCTCGTGCAGGTACTGCTCGCGCACGACGACGGCCAGGGCCCCGTGCTTCTGGGCCCCGGCCCGCAGGGCGGCGTCGAGGGTGGCGTGGACGTGCCGCATCTGCCCGAGGTAGCGGGCGTACGTGGCGCGGTCGATCCGGCCCGAGACCATCGCGGCCATGAGCGGGTGCGTCTCGGCGCGGGAGTGGTCGGCGCGGGTCTCGGCCTTAAGGCGCTCCGAGAGCGGCTTGGGAACGCGGTCGGGAGAGTGGGACGTGCGGTGGTCGATCATGGCGTGTGCTCCTGCGTGCGGGGGACTGGGCAATCGGTCAGCGGGAAAACGCGCGGCTCACTTGGCCCGGGCCTTGGCGAGCAGCTCCTCGGCCTCGGCGACGTAGTACTCGGTGGCGGCGACGTCGAACTTTGAGAACGCGCCCTTGGCGTTCGCGCCCGCGACCTTGGCGGCCAGCGCTCTGACGTGGTCCAGGTGCCGCTGGGCCGCGGCCACGCCGTGGTCCTTGGCGAGCTCGACGTCGCGCTGGGCCTCGAAGCGCCGCAGGGACCAGAGGTACGAGTGCTCGGGCGTCTGGTGCGCGATCGGCGAGCCGTCGTCCAGGTCGTGCAGCATCTTGCACGCCTTCTCGGCGGCGGCCAGCCGCGCCGCGGCGCTCGCCGGGGCCTCGGGGGCGGGAGAGGCCGCGGGCTGGCCCCCGGCCTGCGCCAGCGCGATGGCGGCAGCGGCGGCGAGCAACACAACGGCGGCGGATCGGGTGACGATGGTCATTTCAGGACTCCTTGAGGTGTACGACTGACAGGCAAACGAACAATGTGCAAGCTCCGCTGACGCGAAGGTCACCTGTGCGAACTTCCCGGCAGGCGCTGGGCATCGCAGCGCAGGGCAAGCAAGCTTGGACGCTAACAGGTCGAGTCGTTCTGTGAGCTGCGAGAATCATGGCGTCTCCTTGGGCACCTTGTCCGAGAGTCTCTTGGCGAGCCGACGAACCCCGAAGAACATGGCGGCGGCATCCCGGGTGAGTCGGACCTTGCTCCCTGGCTGGTCGGTCCACTGCACGCCGATCTCCTCGACCCGGTGGCCGAGTCGCTGGGCCAGCTCAACGTGTTCGAGGTCGAACTCGAAGCCCTTGGTCACGCTCAAGCCCGAGCCCGGACGGCAGAGTTGCTCGGCGAGGTCAGCCCGGTACAGCTTGAAGCCGCACTGCGAGTCCTTGACGACTCCCAACCCGTTGGCGCGAACCCAGAGCCTGAACAGCAGGTGCGAGAGCCGCCGCTTGAAGGTCCACAACGTCCGGCCGCCCTCGGCCGCTCGCGAACCCACGACTAGGCCCGCATCGCTTTCAAGGGCAACGGCCAGCAACCGATCCAGTTCCCAGAGCGGCGTCGCGGCATCCGCATCGCCGACGATTCGATACCTTCCGGATGCGAGCCAGAGCCCGTTCTTGACTGTAACGGCCTTTCCGCGGTTGTTACCGTGCTGAGCAAGCGTCACCATACGCAACGCCCCCTCGCTGGCCTGCCGAAGAATCATCGTTGCGATCGAAGCGGTCTCGTCGGTACTGCCGTCATCGACAACCATGAGGCACGAGGAAAAAGTCGCCGCGCGCAAATAGCGGATCGCCGAGGAGAGCGTGGCCGCAAGTCGGGCCTGCTCGTTGTAGGCGGGGATCACAACGGTGACCTCCGGCGGCAAGGCCGCTCGCCAATGAGCATCGGCGTGCCACTGGCGGATGCGCACCGGGCCTCCATTGCCGTGCGCAGTGGTTTCCGCCTCCGCCGAGTCGGAGGGAGGCACAACACCGCTGACGCTTTCGGGCAGCGGCGCGACCACGACGACGGGCCGGTGGGGGAGCAACGATGGCACATCTCTGGAGTCATTCATGGAAAGTCCTTCCACATACACATCGCCGACCGCAAACTGCGGAAACGAACGGGCAAATGCGCCGCCCACCGTTGCCGGTGGTGGCGGCTGTCGGGAGCCCGTCAAAGATCGGGGCTTCGGCGTTGGTCGGACGGGCGTACCGATTGTTCGGGCGGGCGTCCGATGGAGTGGGACGGGCGTGCACTCGACACGAACGACCGTTCGTTCGGTGTGTACGGGCGCGCATGAACATTGGACGGGCGTTCGAGTGAAGTGGGCGGCCGTTCCGGTCGATGGAACGGGCGTCCGGCTGGTTCGCACGCTCGTGCGAGGGGCGCGGACGGTCGCGGAGACAACCGCCATGCCCGAACAGCGCATCCCCCGAGCCGACGGCGACTTCGCCGCCTACGCGAACCACTACTACGAGGCGGTCAAGAAGTTCTACGAGGCCCAGGGGTTGGACCCCGACCTCCTGACGCCGCTGATGAAGGCGCTGGAAGCGTGGAACGCGGCCTACCCCACGCACGTCGCCGCCCAGAACGCGGCGGGAGCGGCCCGGCAGGCCAAGGACGCGGCCAAGCGCGAACTGGAGCGGCAGATCAGACCCGTCTCGGCGTTCATCCAGACCTATCCCAAGACCACCGACGCCGACCGCGCGGCGATCGGGATCAGCGTGAGAGACACCGGCGGCGCGCCCGTGCCCCCGCCGCAATCGCGCCCGCTCCTCTTGGTCGAAGCGGGCAGCCGACTCACGCACCGCCTGCGGATTTTCGACGAGCGCGCGGCGGACGGCGACGGCGCGGGCAACCCCCGCAAGGCCCGCCCGCGCGGCACGCTGGGCGCCGAGGTCTACCTCGCCGTCGTCGCGCCCCAGGAACAACCACCCGCCGACTTCGGCAACTACACGTTCGTCCGCACCGTCACCAGCGGAGCCGCCGAAGTGTCCTTCGAGCCCACGCAGGGCGGCTCCCGCGCCGCGTACCTGGTCCGCTGGGTCAGCGCTACCGGCGAGCCGGGGCCGTGGGGGGAGACGGTCACGGCTACAGTTGCCGCGTAAGTCCAGGAAACTTTCTATTCGGAGGCGAACTCGATGGCCCTGACTCAGGTGCAGACCGACAAGATCGATGAAATGATCGGGAACAACGCGAAACGTCTCGACATCATCGATGAACTTGTGGGCAAGCACAAGGCGTCGGCTGCGGACGTCGAGCAGTACATCAAGGAAAACAAGACGCTGCAAGGCATGCTCAAGACGATCAGCCACCGGACGAAGGACGTAATCGCCGCTGGCACCGAGGCCGAGCGCAAGGAAGCCGCGAAGGAAATCGAGACGCTGGCGAAGAAGGCGATCAAGATTCTTCAGCGCAAAGCCAGTTAGTTCTGCGGCTCCGTCGCTCGTTCGCGCGTGACCAACCCCGTGATCCCCCGCCCCGCCGGGGCGCGTCTGCTGCGGGTCATCGCTTCCACGGGTTGCGAGATGCTGCGCATGGCGCAACTCGTGGCTACAGCCCTCGGCTCCACTGGGGCCGGGAGGCGGAGGAACGATTGCGCGGGGGCGGCTGTTCACGGAGTGCCCTCCGGTTTCTTCCCGTCGGGTTGGACTTCGGTTGAAGTCGGCGGGGTGCTGCCCGGCGCGGGAGTCGGGATCGTCGGCAGCGGCGCGGGGTTCGCCTCGCTCCCCGCCTTGCCACTCCGCTTCTTGCCTTCCTCCGTGCCCTCAGTGTTCTCTGTGGTGACAGTCTTCGCGTCGCTCGCCGCGTGCGGGTGCTTCTCGGCATGTTCCCGCGCCAGCCGCTCAGCGGCGGTCTTGCCGAAGCGGTAGAAGATCGACGGGGTGACGAAGAAGTCCAGCAAGGTGCTCGTGATGAGACCGCCCAGGATCACCACCGCGACCGGGTACAGGATCTCCTTGCCCGGCTCGCCCTTGGTCAGCACCAGCGGGATCAATCCCAACCCCGCCGTGACGGCGGTCATGAGCACGGGCGCGACGCGCTCCTGGCTGCCGCGGATGATGAGCTCCTTGCTCCAGGCCTGCCGCTCCTCGGTCATGAGGTGGATGTAGTGGCTGACCATCAGCACGCCGTTGCGGGTGGCGATGCCGGTGAGCGAGATGAACCCCACGAGCGAGGCGACGCTGAACGGCTCGCGGGTGATCGCCATCGCCGTCACGCTCCCGATGAGCGCGAAGGGAACGTTGAGCATGATCTGGGCCGCGACCATGCCCGAGCGGTAGTGCGTGAAGAGGATCACGAAGATCGCGATGAGCGAGCCCGCGCCGAGCGCCAGGAGCAAGCGGGTGGATTCCTGCTGGGCCTCGTACAGGCCGCCGTACTGGATCGTGTAGCCCTGCGGCAACTGCACGTCCATCGCGATGGACTTCTTGATTTCTTCCACCGTTGAACCCAGGTCGCGGCCCCGGACGTTGGCGGAGACCACGATGCGGCGGCGGAGGCTCTCGCGCTGCACCTCGTTGGGGCCGAGCTTCTCGACAATCTCGGCGACATCCTGCACAAGAACGATGGCGCCCGTCGGCGAGACCAGCCGCACCAGCCCCAGTGCGGTGGGATCGGTGCGGTGGTGGTCATCCAAGGTGAGCGTGATGTCGAAGACCTTCAGCCCATCGAGCACCTGGCCCACGACCTTGCCCTTGGTCGCGGTCTCCATCGCGTCGGTGAGCGTCGCGGGCGTGAAGCCGACGCGGGCCGCCGCCGCGCGGTTGACGCTGATGTGCAGCTGCGGGATGAGCACCTGCTGTTCAACCTGCAGGTCGGCGACACCGGGGATGCCTTCCATCGCGGCCTTGGTCTGCTCCGCGAGCGTGCGGAGCGTGCCGAGGTCGTCGCCGAAGATCTTGATGGCGACCTGGGCGCGGACGCCCGAGAGCAAGTGCTCGATGCGGTGGCTGATGGGCTGGCCGATGCCCGTGGCGACGCCGGGGAAGGCCGCCAGCTTCTCCTCGATCATCGAGAAGACCTGTTCGCGCGGCAGGATGTCCTTGACCGGCGGCGGTCTGCGGCCTGCGGCGGTCGTGTGCCCTTCGGGGTTCTTCGCTTCTTCCTTGGTCCAGAAGTCCACCTCGATCTCGCTGGCGTTCACGCCCAGGGCGTGCTCGTCCTGCTCGGCGCGGCCCGTGCGGCGGGCCGTGCTCTTGACCTGCGGGATCGAGAGGATCATCTCCTCGGCCTTGGTTCCCAGCTTGTTGGATTCCTCGAGCGAAATGCCCGGCTGCTGCATGAACGAGACCACGGCCGTACCCTCGTTGAAGGGCGGCAGGAACTCTGAACCCAGCCGCGTGACGACGAAGAGGGCAACCGCCACCAGCGCGCCGAGCGTGCCGAGCACCGCCACCGGGCGCGGCATCGAGATCGAGTAGGACCTGAGCGCCAGCCACTTGCAGGCCCGAAGCAGCGGGCCGTCCTTGCCGTGCTCCATGCGCTTGATGCCCGGAAGCAGGTAGTACGCCAGCACCGGCGTCACCGTGAGCGCCACGAGCAGCGACGCGAAGATGCTCACGATGTACGCGGTCGCAAGCGGGGCGAAGAGCCGCCCCTCGATCCCCGGGAGGAAGAACGTCGGCAGGAAGACGAGGTTGACGATGATCGTGCCCAGGATGATCGGGTTGCGGATCTCGCTGGATGCGTCGAAGACCACCTGCGCGATGGGCTTGGGACTCGCCGCGCGGCGGTTCTCGCCCAGGCGGCGGTAGACGTTCTCGACATCGACCACAGCGTCGTCCACGAGTTCACCGATGGCGACCGCGAGCCCGCCCAGCGTCATCGTGTTCACGCTCATGCCCAGCCAGTGGAAGACCAGGAACGTCGTGATGATCGACAAGGGAAGCGCCGTGAGCGTGACGATCGTCGTCCGCACGTTCATCAGGAACAAGATGAGCACAATGACCACGAGGATCGCGCCATCGCGGAGCGCCTCGACAACATTGCCGATGGCCGATTTGATGAAGTGCTCCTGCCGGAACACGTCGGCGTTGATCTCGATCCCCTTTGGCAGCGTGGGCCTGAGCTGCGCCAGCGTCTGGTCGAGGGCGCGCGTGAGCGTGATCGTGTCCGCCCCCGGCTGCTTCTGGATCGCCATGATGACGGCGGGCGAGGCGTTGTCCGAACCATCGCCGCGTTTGATGGTGGGACCGGACTCGATCACCGTCGCGACGTCTCGGACCAGCACGGCCCTCGGGGGGCTGGCGTGATCGCCGGGCTTGGTCG
>ERZ1066117.493-NODE-493-length-30539-cov-36.626197_pt1 | contig 30539 bp, 25 predicted proteins | sample MGYA00382764_ERZ1066117 | MGnify/ENA primary metagenome ERZ1066117 (study PRJEB33369, sample SAMEA5778347) | biofilm metagenome | biome: Industrial cooling water; feature: Water cooling tower basin; material: Biofilm | place: United Arab Emirates | collected...
TGGTGGGCCCCGCGTTTAGATCCGCGACGGTCGTCGTGCCGACGTGGGGCTCGGCCGAAGACACTCCAGAGGTTGACGGCTGGACGGCCGAGGTGCGGTGACAAGCGGGGTGTGATGCGGTCACAAGGTTGACGGCGGCAGGACGGCCGAGGTGCGGCGACGAGCGGGGTGTGGCGCGGTCACAAGGTTGACGGCGGCAGGAGGGTCGAGGTGCGGCGACATGCGGGGTGTGGCGCGGTCGTAGGGTTGGCGGCGGCAGGACGGCCGAGGTGCGGCGACAAGCGGGGTGTGTTGCGGTCACAGGTTGGCGGCGGCAGGACGGCCGTGGTGCGGCGATGAGCGGGGCCCGCCGAGGCCGTCGGAGGGCGGGCCCGGCGCGGAGCATGGGACGCCGGCGGGGCGGAGCCCATGGCGCGCGCGCAGGCGGCTCTGCTGGCACTCGGGACCTTGCTCTTGAAACATGTCCTTTGTGCATTCAGGAGCGTGTGCACGTGAGCCGCCGAGCACGGCCATGGGGGGGAGCCCGCCGGAGGCGAGGGACCCATAGCGCCGTGCCGGGTCCGCCCGCTCCATACCTTTCGGGGCCCCGCGCCCCGGCAGCGAGGCCCCGCGTCCTGGCAGCGGCGAGGCCCCGCGCCCCGGCAGCGAGGCCCCGCGTCCTGGCAGCGGCGAGGCCCCGCGCCCCGGCAGCGGCGAGGCCCCGCGCCCCGGCAGCGAGGCCCCGCGCCCCGGCAGCGGAGGCCTCGCGCCCCGGCAGAGAGGCCCCGTGCTCTTGCAGCAGAGAGGGCCGTCTCTCACTGCAAGAGCGGCATGACCTCCGCCGCGAAGCGCTCCATCTCTTCGAGCTGCGGGCTGCACTGCAGGAGGAGCAGGTCGACGCCGGCGGCCTCGAGGGCGCGGATCCGGTCGGCGACCTGCGCGGGCGTGCCGACGAGGCCGGCCCGCAGGCCGCGGTTCGACACCGAGTAGTCCTCGAGGCTGATGGCCTGCTCGAGCTGCGTGTTGGCGAGCCAGTCGCGGTAGTTGGCGTAGCCGGGCGAGCCCTCGGCGACGTCGGTGATCCGCGCGCGCTCGCGCTCGGCGGCGGCCTCGGTGTCGCGGACGATCACGTAGGCGGCGACGCCGTACTGCATCGGCGGCAGGCCGAGCGCGGCGCGACGGCGGCGCATGTCGGCGATCTTCGGGGCGACGCGCTCGGCCGGATCGCCGTGCATGACGTAGGCGTCGCAGGCGCGGGCGATCAGCGACTTCGCGGCCTCGGACTCGCCGCCGGCGTAGAGGATCGGGCGCGGGCTCGGCTTCGGCGCGAGCACGCAGTCCTCGATGTCGTAGTAGTTGCCCTTGAAGCGGAAGGTCGGCTCGGTCCAGGCGCCGTGCAGCACGCGCAGCCACTCGTCGGTGCGGGCGTAGCGGTCGTCGTGGCGATCGAACCGGACGCCGTAGCGCCGCGCCTCGTCGGACCACCACGAGCTGACGACGTTGAGCGAGAGCCGACCGCCGCTGATCTGCTGCAGGTTGGCGGCCTGCTTGGCGAAGATCGCGGGGCTGTGGAAGGTCGGGCGGACGGCGACCATCAGCTCGAGCGTCGAGGTGACGGCCGCGAGCGCGGCGGCGGTGGTCCAGGCGTCGAGCGCGGGAGCGTCGATGCCCTTGATGTCGTTGAGGAACAGCTCGGCGACGAGGCTGAGGTCGTAGCCGAGCTGCTCGCTGCGGACGGCGAGCCGCTTGACGTAGTCCCAGGTGGCCGCCATGCCCTCGTCGGGGACGTTGCGCAGCCAGCCGCCGAAGACCGGCATCCAGTAGCCGAAGCGCATCAGTTGTCCGCCTCCCACCGCTGCTGCAGGTAGTCGACGCACCGCGCGAAGGCGTCGAGCCCGACGACCCGCGGGGCGTCGGCGACGAAGTTCGAGAGGGCGTTGATGTCGTAGTAGTAGATCCGGCCGTCGCGGTCGTCGACGAGGTACTCGACGCCGCCGACGTCGAGCGCGGCCGCCTCGGCGATCGCCTCGACGGCGCGGATGACCTCGGCCGGGGGGTCGTATCCCTGGACGCGCATGCCGGTCTTCGGGGCGTCGAGCGCACACGCGGACCGCTCGAGCTCGCGGCCGTCGGCGGTCTGGCAGGCGTCGGCCGGGCAGAGGTTGAAGGAGGAGGGCGGCGGGAAGACCTCGATCGCGTAGAGGAACTTGCGGCCGACGACCTCGACGCGGACGATCCGTCCGCCGCGCAGCGGGCAGAGCTCCTGGACGAGCGCGGTGTGATCGACGCCGAGATCGAGCGCGCCGCGATCGACGGCCTCGGCGAGCGCGTCGGGCGTGTCGAAGCGCGCGATCCCGGCGCCGCTCCCGCCGACGTTGGCCTTGACGAGGATCGGCCAGCGCAGGCCCTCGGCCGCCGCGAGCGCCTGGCTCGGATGGTTGATGACGCGCGCCCGCGGGGCCAAGAGGCCGAGGTCGTCGAGCAGGCCGAGCTGGTCGGCCTTGGAGACCTCGTAGCGGTAGACGGCGCTGCCGTTGACGACCGGGACGCCGCGCCGCTCGAGATGGCGCAGGAACGCGAGCGTGTAGTAGGTCGTCTGCGCGTGGCCCCGCAGGTAGGCCGAGGGGCTGGCCCGGTTGAAGACGAGGCCGTACGGCGGCTCGCGCTCGGCAGGATCGAAGCGGTGCCGGTCGGCGGCGAGCCGGACGTACGGGAGGCGCCTGCGCTCGAGCTCGGCGAAGAGCGGGCGGAACCAGTCGGGGTGCTCGTGGAAGATGGCGATCGGCTTGGGCATGGCCGCAGGATGGTTTTCTAGCGCGTCGTGCGCGAGGCGAGCAAGCCGAGCCTTGCGCGCGGCGTGATGCCGTTCGACACTGCCGGCGCGTCTGGCTTGCCCGGCTCCGTGCTCATCGTCCTCGCGCTGGCCCCGTCGCCCGTCCCCGGCGCGACGCCGCCGAGCGTGCCCGGGGGGACGCCCGAGGGGCCGCGTCTGCCACCGCCGGCGCCGCTGGCCACCGAAGACGATGACCCGGAGATGCCGGCGATCCCGGAGGCGAGCGTGCCGACGACCCCGGAGCCGCGCCGCCGCCCGCGCAAGCGCCCCCGCCGCGCGCGAAACTCGAACCACCGCCTGCTGCCGCTGCCGCACGTGAGCTCCCAGCCGGCGACGGGCCTGACGCTCGGCGGATCGCTCAACTACGCGTACCGCCGCCCCGACGAGGACTTCAACCGCGTGTACGGGCTGGCGTGGTCGCGCGTGTCGACCAAGCTGGTCCAGGACCACATCCTCAGCGCCCGCATGCGCGACATGCTCGGCCGCAAGGAGATCTTCCAGTTCGGCTTCTGGGCGTCCCTCGACCCGGTCTACCCGTTCTACGGGGTCAACAACCACGGCGACATCGAGGCGTCGCAGCTGAGCGCGCCCTACAACCGGGTGAAGATGGACAACTACGGCGGGTGGTTCACGTTCGAACACCCGCTCTACCAGGTCCACCGCCCCGGCCGCGCGACCGGGACGCTGCGCCACTACTCGGGGATCTTCTACTACGTCGACGTGATCCGCGGGTACCCCGGCAGCCGCCTGGTCGAGGAGCTGCCGAGCGCGGAAGGAGTGACGCGCCGCGGGTTCGTCCGCGGCGGGGTGACATGGGACAGCCGCGACAACGACTGGAGCCCCCGCGAGGGCAGCCTGATCGATGTGACGGTCGACGCGTCCGGCGTGTACACCGGCTCGTCGCAGAACTGGGGCCGCTTCCACTCGACGGTCCGCCACTACTGGTCGCTCGGGACGTCACAGCTGGTGCTGGCCCACCGCTTCACGTTCGACTCGCTGTGGGGCGACCCGCCGCTGATGACGCTCGGCGAGTTCGGCGGGCTGTTCCCGATCGAGGCGTACGGCGGCGCGTTCGTCGGCCGCGGCTACGGGCGCCGCCGCTTCATCGGCAAGCACAAGGCGACCGCAGGGGTGGAGCTGCGCTTCGCGCCGGTGGAGCTGCGCCTGCGCCGGCATACGCTCGGGCTCGGTCTCGAGCTGTTCCTCGAGCTCGGGCTGGTGTCCCAGAAGCTGTCGGAATTGTTGAAGCACTGGTACGTGTCCGGAGGGCCAGGCATCCTGCTGATCTGGGACCGCTTCGTGGTGTTCCGCATCGAGGGCGGGTTCGGGCGCGAGGGCGGGGCGATCTATCTGCAGAGCGAGCACGCGTTCTAGATGGCGGGGGCAGGGCGAGCGCCGGGGCCCCGCTCATCGGCGGTATTGCTCCGAGAGGCGCGAGTCAGGACGCCCAGCGAGGCCAAGACGGCGGCGCCGCCCCCTGAGGGAGAGCGGCGCCAGGTGTCGTCATGGTCCGCTCGGCAGCGGTCGTCGATCAGAAGCGGTAGTTGAGGCCGAGGGCGGCGCCGTCGAGGCGGGGGATCGGCTGGAGGGCGAGGCCCTTGTTGCCGAGCGGGATGCCGGCGAAGTTGCGCTCCCACCGCTTGTAACGCGAGTAACGGACGGCGCCGATCAGGCCCATCGTGAAAGTCATGATCTGGATGCCGGACACGACGAACAGGCCGAGGGTCTCGCGCGCGCTGTTGGTGTCCTGGGTGACCATGATCGGGCCGACGAACGGGACCATCAGCTTCTTGCCGACCTCGCGGCACTCGTAGCTGCTGAGGCCGCAGCCCCCGAGGCCGTCGTGGGTGAGGGCGCCCGACCAGGCGGTCAGCAGGTAGGCGGTGCCGAACATCGAGAAGCCGGCGATCATCATGCCGAGGCCGCGCTTGGGCGGCGGGGGCGGACGGCGCAGCGGCGCCGGGGCAGGCTGGGTCGGCGGGGCGGTGACGATCACGGTCGTGGTCGTCGTCGGGTCGGCGTACGGCTCGACGCTGCTGGTGACGACGACCGCCTCGGGGGCCGGCGGCGCAGGAGCCGGCGGCGGAGGCGGCGGCGCGGGGGTGGCAGGGACCGACTCGATGACGACGACCTCGTGCGTGCCCGCGGGGCCGTAGCCGGGGGTGGCGTCGCCGAAGTTCAGGCGGTAGGGGCTGGCGGCCGCTTCGAGCGAGAAGAGGCTGCAGGCGGCGGTGAGGGCGACAAGGCGGGTCGTGAGCATGGTGCGTTCCTTGTGGCTGCGGACAGACTAGAAGCGGTAGCCGAGGGTGACGGTGCCGCCGTCGTAAAATCGCGTCGGAGCGGCGCCGAGACGGAGCTTGGGGCCGAGCTTGAGGCCGTCGACGCCGACGTAGCGCGGTTGGCGGCCGTCGCGGATGAACTGGACGGTGCCGGCGATCCCCATGATCAGGCCGGCGGTCTGGATCAGGCCGGGGAAGGCCATCAGCGCCTTGGGCGTGACGTAATCGGTCTGCATGTGGGGGATCGCCAGGAACGGGCCGATCGCCGGGATCATCGCCATGCGGGCGGTGTTGCGGCAGCCGGCGTCGTCGAGCGCGCGGCAGGAGTCGGAGACGATCGCGGCGACGAAGGCGGTCGCCAGGTAGGAGGCGCCGAACAGGGTCCAGCCGGCGATCATCAGGCCCTTGCGGCGACCGCGAGGCTCGGGCGCGACGTAGGCGGGGGCCGGGGCAGGCGCCGGCGCGGGCTGGGCGCCGGGGTCGGCGTACGGCTGCGGGCCGGGGCCGGGGTAGTACGGCTGAGGGGCGGCCGGGGCAGGCGCCGAGGGATCGGCGTACGGCTGCGGCGCGGGCGCCGGGGCTGGCTCGACGGCGACGCCGGGCTGGGCGTAGCCGGGGGCTGACCAGGAAGCCATGGTCGAACGGACAGGTCCGCCGGCCGAGGCCGCGGGGGCGACGAGGGCGAGGGCGAGCGCAGCAGTGAGCGGCGAGACGAGGCGGATCATGGTCGGGCTCCTGGGCGGGCCGGTCGTCGGGAGATGATTGTGCCCGCGCCGGGGGTACCCAGCAAGACGCGTACCCGCGCAACGCCTTCGTGCCAGGCCGCAAGTCGCCGACATCACAGGGTCGCGCAGGTGTGACGGGGCACGACGGGCCTCGGGTGATGTGGCGAGTCGCTGCAGCGGTCGGCCGGGTCTGACATCCGGATCACGGCGCGGGTCCGCCGCGGAGGAGCGGGAAGGTGACCTGCAGGTCGGACCCGCCGCCGGGGCGCGCGGCAGCCCGGGCGTCGCCCCCGTGGCCGCGGGCCAGCTCCCGCACGAGCGCGAGGCCGAGGCCGGTGCCGGGGGTGTGGGCGTCGCGCTCGCGCTGGACCCGGTAGAAGCGGTCGAACACGCGGTCGCGGTCGGCCTCGGGGATCCCCGGCCCGCGGTCCTGGACGTGCAGGATCGCCTGGTCCCCCGCGACCTCGACGGCGACCCGCAGGCCGGAGGCGCGCGCGTCGGCGGCGTACTTGAGCGCGTTGTCGAGGAGGTTGACGACGATCTGCTCGACGGCCTGGGCGTCGCAGCGGACCGGCACGGGATCGTCCGGGAGATCGAGCTCGACCGGGGGGAAACCGCGGCGCTCGACGTGTCGCGCCTGGCCGTCGACGATCTCGCGGATCTGCTCGGCGAGGTCGGCTGGCCGCAGCTGGAGGACGCGGCGGCCCTCCTCGAGCTGCGAGACGGCGAGGACGTTCTCGACGAGGCGGCTCAGCCGGACGCTCTCGTGCGCGAGGTCGTCGTAGAAGACGCGGAGGCGCTCGGGCGCGACGAGGCCCTCCTGCAGCATCTCGGCGTGCATGCGCAGGGTGGTCAGCGGGGTCCGCAGCTCGTGCGAGACGGCCGAGACGAAGGCGGTCTTCTGCGCCGAGAGCTCGTCGGCGCGGCGGCCCGCGCGGGCGATCGCCGCCGCGGCGGCGCCGACGACGGCGATCAGGCCGAGCAGGGCGCCGAGCTGCAGCGCGAGCGATCCGCCGGGCGCGGGCGGCGGGGCGAGGAAGCAGAGCGAGAGGTCGGGGAGGACCTCGTCGTGGACCGGGCGGGCGAGGGCGCAGGCGGCGGTCGAGCCGGCGACGAGGGTCGGGGCGAGGTCGGGGAGGGCGTGGCGCGCGAGCACGCCGGGCAGCCAGGTGCCGACGAGGTGGCCGCGGTCGAGCAGGACGCCCTGGACCGAGCCGGCGCCGGCGTGCGAGACGACGCGCTGGAGGACGATCGCGTCGCCGAGCCGCAGCCAGGCCATCGGGGTGTAGTCGAGGTCCTCGCCTGGCGTTTTGGGAATGTCCGAAGGGGCAGGTTCTTCGGGATAGGTCGGCGGCGGGGCGTAGGCCTGCTGCTGGACCGCCTCGAAGATCGGCTCGGCGCGCTTCTGCTGCTGCGGCGGGGCGCTGATCGCCTGCTGGCTCTGGATCGCCCGCCAGCTGACGGCCTTGCGGTTGGTCTGCGGGACGCGGAGGTTCTGCGCCCGCTCGGCGGCGCCGGGATCGCCGCGCTGGGCGTCGCTGATGTCGCGGTAGAGGGCGTTGCCGAGGTCGCCGAGCGAGGTGGTCAGCGGGGTGTTGACGGCGAGCTGCGGGCCCGTGCCGGCCGGGCCGAAGCTGAGGGCCCGCAGCGGGGCGAACGCGGGGGCGCGGACGAGCGCCTCGACGTCGCGGGCGCGCGGCGAGCCGCCGGGCTCGAGGGCGTAGGGGGTGCGGACGAGGTCGCCGGGATCGACCTGGAAGTGCGCGGCGATCCGCGGGTCGTCGGCGGGGCCGGCGAGCGGCGAGAGGGCGACGGCCTCGCCGAGCGCGAGGACCTCGGGCGGGCGGTAGAACCGGCCGTAGTGCTCGAAGGGGCGGGCGTCCTCGCGGCGCCGCAGCTCCTCGAGGCCCTCGCGCACGGCGGCGCGCAGGAGCTCGGCCGACTGGACGAGGCGGGCCTGCTGCTGGGCGGCGAGGGCGTCGCGCTCGCGGATCCCGGCGAACAGCCAGCCGAGCGCGAGCAGGATCGTCGGCGCGGCGATGCCGAGGCCGAGCGCGAGGGTGCGGCGGGCGCCGGGTCTCATCGGGCCTCGACGGTCCAGCGGTAGCCGCGGCCGCGGACGGTGCCGATCCAGTCGTCGCCGCCGGGGATCTGGCGCAGCTTGCCGCGCAGCTGGAGGATGTGGACGTCGACGGTGCGCGTGCGGACGGTGCCGTCGTGGTAGCCCCAGACCTGGGTGAGGAGCTCCTCGCGCGGGACCGGGACGGCGGGGCGGGCGCGCAGGTAGTCGAGGATCAGGCCCTCGCGGGCGGTCAGCGTGAGCTGTCCTTGCGGCCAGGTGATCGTGAGGCGGGCGAGGTCGACCGCGGCGTCGCCGACGCGGAAGGCGCTGGCGGGCTGCGGCGGGCGGGCGCGGCGGAGCAGGCCGCGGACGCGCGCGAGCAGCTCGCGGATCCCGAACGGCTTGGTGACGTAGTCGTCGGCGCCGGCGTCGAGGCCGGCGACGACGTCGGCCTCGGCGCCGCGGGCGGTCAGCACGAGCACGGGGACAAGGTCGCCACGGGCGCGGGTCTGCCGGAGGACGCTGAGGCCGTCGACGTGCGGGAGCATCAGGTCGAGCAGGACGAGGTCGTAGGTGCCGCTGGCGAGCCGCGCGAGCGCGGCCTGGCCGTCCTCGGCGATCTCGACGAGGTGACCCTGGGAGCGCAGGAGGTCGACGAGACCGTGGCGGATCGCGGGCTCGTCCTCGACGACGAGGACGCGGGGGGCTTCGGCGCTCACGCCGGTGATCGTGGCACAGATCGGGGGAGCGGCGGTAAGAGGTGTGTAAAGGATCGGGGCGCGGGGGCGCCCCGGGTCAATTGGCGTTGAAGGTCGGCAGCTCGATCCGCGGGCCGAGGGTCAGGTCGACGCGGGACAGGCCGAAGAACTGCTCGCCGTCGATCACCGGGTTCAGGACCTCGCCCTCCTCGGCGACGATCCGGACGTTGCGGGCGCGGTCGTCGTAGACCTTGCGGCCGAGGATCGGGGTGCCGAGGAAGATGTTGGGGACGTTGGCGACGACGCCGATCGGCGAGGTGTCGAGCGCCTGGAAGTGCAGCACGCCGCCCTCGCGGGCGTGGCGGAACGCGCGGACGACCCCGGCGAGGTTGATGTCGATCGCGCCGACCTGCATCGAGGCGAAGCTGGCGAACGGGAGCTCGCGGCCGTCGACCTCGACCCGGGCGCGGGTCGGGCGGAAGAAGTCGCTGGCGTAGCTCCGGAGCTCGCCGGGCAGGAAGCGGCGCAGCGGCGGGGCGAGGCTGTTGACCAGCGCGCTGCCGGCCGCGGCGCCGATCACCCCGGCGATCGCCAGGGCGCCGCGCTCCTTGGGCAGCTGGTAGAAGCGGTCGAAGAAGGCCTGGGCGACGCCGCCGAGCGCGGAGGCGAGGCCGATCCGGTCGAAGCCTGGCTCTTGGGTCCTGTCCGCCGGGACCTGGTCGATCGGCGTGCCGACGAGGCGGCAGGTGTTGACCTTGATCGTCGGGATCGTCTCGCCGCGCTCGAGGCGGCCGACGAGGCGGCGGACGATCGAGTCGGCGTCGCCCTTGAGGCCGGCCTTGCGGGCGACGAAGTCGACGGTGCCGCCGTTGGTCGGGACGACGATCGGGAGCCGGGCGTCCTCGCCGGGCGGGGTGGTGCGGGCGACGTCGTGGAACAGGGTGTTGAGGACCCAGTGCAGCGTGCCGTCGCCGCCGTCGCACACGTAGTAGCGGCAGCCGCCCTCGCGCAGGGCGCGGATCGCCCGGGGCAGCTCGTCGAGGCTGCGGGTCTCGACGACGGCGCCGTAGCGGCCCACCGCCTGTTCGAGCGCGCGACGGCGCTGCGGGCGGCGGTAGTTCTTCTTCGAATTGGGGTTGGTGATGATGCCGACGTCCATTGCGACCCCGCAGAGCTTTACTAGCCGAGGGAGGACGATACGTCCCGCGATCGGTGGGGCGCAAATTCTGGCCGGGCGGCCCGCGGGGGCGCCGATCCGCGGTGCGCAACGAGCTTCGCACCGGCGCGCTGCGGTGCGATCGCGAGGCGCCCCGGCGGGCCGCCGCTGCGAGCCCGGTAAACGCCGGTCCTCTCGCGTCCGCGCGGCGCGCCGCCAGACCCTGTGCAGGCGACTGCGCAGCGTCGCAGCGAGCTGTGAGCGAGGTCTACCGCTCCTCGCGGCGCGCTCGCGCTGCCGCCGGCCGATCCCCGGGCGGAGCCCTCGCGGCCCCGCAGGGCGCGCCGGCGAGCGCGGCGGCGCGATCTGTCCCTGAAGACAGGCGCGATGGAGCGCCCGCCCGCGCGCGGCGACGCGGCCGGACAGGCGGAGGGGCGCGCGCGGTGCAGGTCGCGCGGGGCAGGGCGCGCGGGACAGGGCGCGCGGGGCAGGGCGCGCAGGACAGGTCCGAGCGGGCAGGGCGTACGAGACAGGTGCGGGGTCGTCGGGGGGGTGTCTCTCAAGCAGTCGGCCGGGCCATGAGGGGGCCGGGGGACGGGCGCGAGGACGAGCGTCCGTCCCCCGGCGCGGGCCTGGTCGGAAGGACAGCCTGCAGCGGAGCGACGGACCGGCTGCGTCGCATCTCACGGAGCCGGCGTGCATCGGGCCGGACCCGCAGGAGTTGCCCTGTGGTCCGGCGCGGCCCGGGATCAGGCCTGGTCCTTCTTGCGCGAGAACAGGGCCTTGAGGCCGGCGGCGAGGGCGATCACGCCGAGGATCACGGCCTTCTTGGCGGCGAGCAGGCCCTTGAAGAGCAGCGCGAACAGGCCGGCCTTGGCGGCGACCTTGCCGGCGATCAGGCCGCCGATGCCGTACGCCGCGACCGTGTCGATGTCGGGGTCGAAGTCGCTGTAGCGGTTGCCCTGCTCGAACTCGACGAGCGCGTAGATCTTCTCCATCTCGGGGCGGATCTGCGGCAGCTGCGGCATCAGGGCGACGGCGTTGAGCTCGAGCACGCCCTTGCGGCCGAGCACGCGGATCGCGTAGTTGAGCGAGTGCTCGCCGGGGCCGTCGCCGCGGAACTCGAGCGCCCAGTAGAGGCTGTGGCGCGCCTTGTCGTAGTGCGGCGGCTCGGCCCAGCCGACGAGGTGGAGCGGGGGGAAGCCGAGCTTGGTCCGGCTCTCGTTCTCGGCCTCGGTCCCGGCCTTCATGTCGGCGAGGAGCTGGTCGTAGTCGATGCTCTCGGCGTCGGCGTCGTCGACGTGGCCCTCCTCGACGTAGGTGAGGACGACGCCCCAGCCGGCGGCGTGCGCGGGGCTCGGGTCGTTCGGGACGATCATGCCGAGCGGGCGCTCGCCGGGCGGGTTGTTCCAGGCCTTCTCGATCACGGTCTCGGCGTCCTCGGGGCCGAGGAAGCGGTACTGGTCGCCGAGGTGGAGCACGGCCAGGTCGCCGCCGATCTTGATGTCGCCGCGCTGGTAGGCGAGCTTGCTGTCGAACTCGGCGGCGTAGAGGAGCTGCATCGCGTCGGCGAGCTGCTGCTCGTCCGCGGTCAGCGCGTCGCCGCGCTCGAGCTTGTGGCCGAGCGCCTGCAGGGTCGCGTCGTCGGCGGCGGCGAGCCGCTCCTGCTGCTCGGGCGTGAGGCTGGTCCATCCGGCCGGGGGGGCGGGCTGGACGGCGGAGTTGCCGTCCTCGAACACGGTGGCCTGTGCGAGGGCGGGCGCGCCGAGCAGGAGGGCGCCGAGGACGAGCGCGGGCTTGTGCATCCCGAGACGCTATCACCCGCCCGCGGGCGCCGGTAGAGGGCCCGCAGGCCGGCCGGCGACCTCGCCGGCGAGCAGCTCGGCGATCTGGTTGCCGAGCTCGCGCGCGGGGCCGGCGGCGGCGAGGTCGAGGTCGTTGAAGAGGATGGCGAAGGCGAGCGGGGGGCGGCCGACGGCGCCCGCGTAGCCGGAGAGGGTGACGACGCCGTCGAGCGAGCCCGTCTTCGCGCGGACGAACCGGGTCGCGCGGCCCTCCTGCATGCGGTTGCGCAGGGTGCCGTCGACCCCGGCGATCGGCAGCGAGGCGAGGAAGTCGGCGCCGTAGCGGAAGTCGCGGTGGACGGCGCCGAGCAGGTGGACGAGCTGGGCGGCGCTGATCCGGTTGGCGTCGTAGAGGCCGGAGCCGTTGCCGAGCACGAGGCCGGCGGACGGCACGGCGATCGCGTCGAGCCAGGCGCGCACGCGGGCGAGGCCGCCGGCGAAGGTCGCGGGGGCGTGGTCGTCGAGGGTCTTGAGGATGTGCTCGGCGACGTAGTTGTTCGAGAGCTTGTTGACGGCGCGCACGAGGACGCTCAGCGGCTGCGAGCGGACGAGGGCGATCCGCTCGCCGTTCTCGGGGGCGGCGGCGAGGCGGATCCCGGGCTTTGCGACGGTGATGCCCCGCTGCTTGAGGACGAGGCGGAACACCTCGCCGGCGTACTCGGTCGGCCGGGCGACGGGGTAGCGGTACTCGGTCGGGGCGGCGTCCTTGCCGATCGTGCCCTCGACGACGACGTCGATCGCGCCGTCCCTGTCCTGACCGATCGCCAGCTTGAGCTGGTTGCGCGCGCCGGGGGCGGTGGTCGCGGTGCTCCTGAGGCGGATCGAGGGGACCGGCGGGTCGATCGCGACGTGCGCCGCGTCGCCCTCGCCGGCGCCCGGGCGCGCGAGCACGACGTAGGTGCCGAAGTTGATCGCCATCGCGCCGCCGGGGGCCCGGAAGGCCGCGAGCTCGTCCTTCTGATCGAAGGCCGGCGGGAGCTCGTCGCGGTCGAAGGCGGTGTTGTCGAGCACGAGGCCGCCGGTGACCTTGGTGATGCCGAGGGCCCGCAGGTCGCTGGCGAGCTGGTAGAGGTCGCCGGTGACGAGCGAGGGGTCGCCGCCGCCCTTGAGGTAGAGGTCACCGTCGACGACGCGGCCCTTGAGCGCGCCCTTGTCGACGTAGACGCGGGTGACGTAGCGGTGCTCGGGGCCGAGGAGCGCGAGCGCGGCGGCGGTGGTGACGAGCTTGACGTTGCTCGCGGGGTTGAGGCCGAGGTCGGGGTTCTTCTCGTAGAGGCGCGCGCCGGTCTGCAGATCGACGACGAGGATCGAGACCCTGGCGCGGGCGAGGATCTTGTGCTGGAGCAGGGCGTCGAGCGCCTCGGTGAGGCTCGCGGGGGCGGGCGCCGGCTCGGCGGTCGGCGGGGCGCCCGTCGCCGGGGCGGAGAAAGTGCACAGGCCGAGGGCGGCGGCGAGGGCGAGGCGCGAGCCGAGCGAGGGGCGCACGGTCGCAGGCTATCGAGGGCAGGGCGCGACGTCCAATTTCGGCGCGCGCCCGCGGGCCGGCGGCCCTGGCGGCGGATCGGTCCGGTGCGCGGGGCCCCTGATCCGGCGCGGGATCTTGGGTATGCTGGGGACGAAAGCAGGAGTCCTTATGAAGGTCGCGGGGATCTTTCGGTGGTTCGCGCTCGGGGTGGCGGCGCTGTCGCCGTGGCGCGCGGACGCGGCGGCGGGGCCGACCGATCTGGCGACGGCCGAGACGCGGGCGCTGCCGCTCGCCCTGCGCGGCGGCGCGGCGTCGCTCGCCCACGTGGAATTCAGGCTGCACGGGCTGCCGGTCCGCGGGGCGTACGCGACGCTGCTGTCCGATCAGGCAGGTACGCGCGAGGTCGCGGGGCTGCGGCCGACGGCGGCGCCGCAATTGCTGCCGCACGAGGCGACGATCGACGCGCTCGCGGCGGAAGAGATCGCGGCGGAGCACGCCGGCGCCGAGGAGGCCGACGCGCCGGGGAAGCTGGTGTACCTGACGATCCTCGGTCAGCCGGTGCTCGCGTACGAGGTCGACCTGCCGCTGCAGTGGGACCCGGAGCCGAGCAAGAAGACGGTCTGGGTGTCGGCGAGCTCGGGGATCGTGCTCGAGGAGTGGGAGCACGTCCGCTCGACGAGGGCGCGGGTGTTCGAGGTCAACCCGGCGTCGACGCCGAAGCCGATCGAGGTGACGCTGTCGGGGATCCACGCGACCGGCCCGGGCGTGCCGCTCGAGGGCGACCGGATCCGCTCGTTCAACTGTCAGCTCGACGCGCCGCCGGAGGACCAGATCCAGCCGTGGTGGGCCGAGGGCCGCTGCTACGCGGTCCACCGGGCGATGTCGGACGAGGACGGCAACTACTTCCTGCCGCTGCCGGACGTGATCCTGCCGGAGGCCAACGCCGACGACGACGACCTGTACGCCGAGCTGTCGATGTACTACCACGCCGAGCGCTTCATCGACCGGATGCGCGACTTCGGGGTCGAGGCGTTCAAGTGCGAGCTGTCGACGATGCTCGCCAACTACCGCACGACGGAGCTGTCGCCGTCCCACCCGGACCTCGACTACACGCCGCTCAACAACGCGTACTGGACCAACACGTGCGAGCCCGACAAGGGGCCGACGATGATCTTCGGCCAGGGCTCGGCGGTCGACTTCGGCTACGACGGCGACGTCGTGTACCACGAGCTCGGCCACGGGATGGTCTCGCTGCTGGCGCCGATGGGCCTCGGCGCCCGCAAGATGCGGCGCGACGGCATGCTCGCCGACGCCGGCGGGATCAACGAGGCGCTCGCCGACTACTTCTCGGTGATGCTCGCCAACGAGCCGCTGCTCGGGGACTACGTCGGCCGGTTCTGGCCCGGCTACGGCTCCTCGATCCGCAACGCCGAGAACACCAAGCGCTGCCCCGACAACACCGTCGGCCAGGTCCACAACGACGGCGAGCCGTTCATGGCGGCGATGTGGGCCGCGCGCAAGCGGATCGGCCGCGACAAGGTCGACCCGATCGTGTTCGAGCTGCTGCCCCGCCTGCCGAGCGACGCCGACCTCGAGCTGGCGAGCCTGACGGTGCTCGAGATCGCCGAGGAGGCCCGCGAGCGCGGCGAGTGGACCGACGACGACATCGACCAGCTGATCCGCGCGTTCGAGGCCCGCGGGCTGTACGACTGCGAGCGCGTGCTGACCGACCCCGCGAAGGTCAGCGGCGGCCACTCGATGTACCTGCGCCAGCGCACGACCGGGGTGACGCCGTTCTTCCCCGGGCCGATGCAGCTGCGCCACGTGGTGCCCGAGGGGACCGACAACATCATCGTCCGCTTCGGGCTCGCCGGCACGAGCGGGCCGCCCGACAACCCGGTCGGGGTGGTGGTGCTGCTCAAGCGCGCGGACGCGCCGATCACGTTCGAGTACACGCTGACGGCGGTCGACCGCAACCCGGACGGCTCCCCGAAGGGGTCGATCCGCGAGGTGGTCCAGGTCGACGGCGACTGGGACCACGAGCTCGTCGCCGCCAACCTCGGCGGGTCGGACAACCAACTGGTGCTCCGCGGGTTCCGCCCGGGCGAGGTCGTCCACGTGGCGTTCGCCAACCTGCTGACGTCGGAGCAGGTGATCAGCAGCGCGCGGATCGTCAGCGTGCCGCCCGAGTTCCTCGACGAGGGCAAGGTCCACGACCTCGGCCGCGAGGACACCGAGACCGACTCCGAGGGCGTCGGCCTCGAGGAGTCCCAGTCCCGCACGAGCGAGCCGACCGCCAGCTGCGCGTGCTCCGGCTCGGCCGACCCGCGCGCGGGGCTGGCGTCGGCGCTGCTGCTGCTGCTCGCACGGCGGAGGCGGCGCTGAGGTGCCTGGCCTTCGGGACAGGCTGCGGATCACCTACCACACGCTGGTGCCGCTGGCGGTGGCGACGCTGCTGGTGGCGCCGAAGCTGCCGATCGAGCCGCTGGCGCCGGTGCGATCGGCGCTGAGCGGGTTCCTGAAGAAGATCAGCGTGATCCAGGCGTGGAACATGTACGCGCCCGACCCGCAGCGCGCCCACACGTACCTGGCGGTCTACGCGGAGTTCGACGACGGCCGCCGCGAGGCGCTCCGCGAGGCCCACCAGGCCGAGGCCGGCTGGTCGACGATCTGGGGCTGGCAGAAGACCCGCGCCGATATGTGGAGCTTCTACGCGACGCTGAACCCGGACAAGGTCAACGCCAACCGGACGTGGTACCTCCGCGGCGTGTGCGTCCGCGAGACGCTCGCCCGCGGAGAGGTTCCTCGCAAGATCGTGTCCGAGCGGGTCCGCAGGCGCTTCAACCACCCGGACAGGGTGCGCGCCGGGCAGCCAGGCCTCGGGCCGATCGAGCGCGACAAGCTGCAGAGCGTGGACTGCCGGTCGTGGCCGATCCGCGATATGATCGCAGAGGCCCGTGCCCGACGAGACGCGTCCTGAGCCAGGATCCGGAGGACAGGCGCCCGCGGACAGGCGCGGGCGCGCGGCCCGCCTGCGCGACGCGCTGCTGACCGGCGACGAGGAGCCGACGGCGCTCGGGCTGTGCCGGATCGCGCTGGTCGCGGTGTTCCTGGCGAGCCTCCTGTCCCACGTCGGGGCGGTCGCAGCGTATTTTTCGAGCGCGTCGCCGATCGGGGGGAAGTTCGCGGCGCAGGCGTTCTCGGCCCGCTGGTCGCTGTTCTTCCTCGTCGACGATCCGTGGGCGGTGCGGGCGATCTTCGCGGCCGGGGTGGTGGCCCACGTGCTGTGGCTGGTCGGGCTGTTCACGCCGATCGCGGCGATCGTGAGCGCGACGGTGTGGATCAGCATGGTCGGACGCAATCCGCTCCTCTACTCGATGCCGGACCAGCTGCACTCGGCGATGATCGTGTGGCTGGCGCTGATGCCGACCGGCCGCGGGCTGAGCCTCGACGCGCGCTGGCGCGGGAAGGGCGGGCCGGTACCCGTGTGGTGCCGCCGGATCCTGCAACTTCAGCTGGCGGTGATGTACACGACGACCGGGCTGGCAAAGCACGGGGCGACGTGGAAAGCAGAGGGGTCGGCGATCTACTACTCGCTGGTCAATCCGTACAACCGCCACTTCGATGTGGCGCCGGCGCTGGCGGCGATCCACCCGTACGTGCTCCGGCCGCTGACGTGGGCGGTGCTGGTGTGGGAGGTGGCGTTCGGCGGGTTCGTGCTGGCGCACTGGCTGCGGCTGCGCTGGCGACAGGTGCCAGACCTGCGGTGGCTGTTCCTCGGGTTCGGGGCGGCGATGCACGTCGGGATCCAGGCGATGCTGTATGTCGCGTGGTTCACGCCGCTGACGCTGGCGAGTTATCTGTGCTTCCTGCAGCCGGAGGAGGCCCGGAGGGTGTTGCGGCGGTAGGTGCTCCGCGGCGGACGGGGATCGGGTCCGCGGAGAGCTCGGCACGGGAGGTGACCGAAGGGCCAGATGGTCGTTGGGTCAGGTGGTGGGCGGGGTGCCGGCGGGGGTGCTGGCGGCGGCGTCGTCGGGCTGGTTGTTGGCGCGGCGCCAGGCCTCCTCGGCGGCGAGGCGCTCGCGCGGGTGGGCGATCGTGCCGACGACGGCGCCGCCGCAGCGCGGGCAGGTGGTGGCGTCGGGGGAGAGGGTGGCGCCGCAGCGCGGCTCGGAGCAGCGGGACTCGCGGAGGAAGCGGCCGAGGACGAGGCCGGTGACGCCGAGGCCGAGGGCGATCAGGGGGACGAGGCCGGGGCCGATGTCGAGGCCGGTCTTCATGCCGCCGAGGACGCCGCCGAGCATCAGCGCGCCCATGCCGAGGGTGCGGCCGAGGCGGGCGGCCATGCTGCGCTCGACGCGGAAGACGGGCTTGCCGGCGTTGAGGCCGGTGACGCCGGGATCCTCGTCGCGGCGGACCTCGGCGGGGCCGTCGTCGGGGTCGTCGGGGAAGGGGGCGGTGAACCGATCGAGCGCGGGCGCGGTGGGCCACTGCTCGCGCGCGGGCAGGCCGAGCTGATGATCGAGCGGCGGCTCGAGGCGCTCGAGCGCGGCGTAGCCGTGGCGCACGAAGGCGGCCTGGTTGGCCTGCAGGAGCTTGCCGAGGCGCTGGCGCTCGGCCCGGGGGACGCCGCGGGCGTGCAGCCCGGCGGCGAGCAGGTAACACATCGACTGCGGCGAGAGGACGCCGAGCCGCGCAGGAGTGCGGCGGGTCTGCAGCGCGCCCTGGGCGGTGCGGACGGTGTGGCGCAGGGCGGCGTCGGCGGTCAGCAGGCCGAAGCCGAGGTAGACGCCGGTGACGTCGATCCGCGGATCGAAGGCGTCGCTGACGGCGAGGCCGTGCTGGCGGCGGTAAACGTGGGCGACGACGCGCGCGGTCGCGGCGACGATCGTGTGCGGGTCGACCATGGCCGAGCCCTCGGCGCCGATCTTGACGAGGTCCTTGTCGAGCGCGGCGAGCCAGACGACGAGGTCGAGGCCCCGGTTGCTGGTCGGCTTGCCGAGGACCTCGCCGCGGCGCGCAGGATCGGCGTCGTAGACGGCGACCTCGACGCGCAGGCGCTCGAGCCCGGCGTAGCCGAGCAGGCGACGCGCGAGGCGGCGCAGGCTGTGGTCACCGCCGGCCCAGCGATCGGGGAAGAACCGCGGGCTCGGCTCGAGCAGCGGGTTGACCAGCAAGGGCGCAGGACCGCGCGCCTTGACGAGCGCGGCGAGCTGGTCGAGGAGCCAGCGGCGCTCGTCGAGCGGCGGCAGCATCAGGCCGTCGTCGTCGCGTTCGATCGTCGACACGGCGCGGAGGTGTAGCACAGGCCGGGGCGGCGCTTGACAGGTCTGCCGGCGCGCGTCCGGGGGGGCGCCGCGGGCCGGTCCGTCGCGCTCGTCCTCGCGGAGGCGCGCGAACAGCTCGTCGAGCGGCGACCCGCTGCGGGGCGCGCGACCAGCCGATGCCGACGTCGTGGCGTCTTGACTGAAGTCGCCCGCACGGGGCGGAGACCACGGCGTCCACGCGGGCGAGGAGCGGCCGGGAGGTCGACATGGCGATGTCAGCCGCGGCGGGAGGGGGCGGGCGCCTGTCCCTTGGGGCTGGTCCGGTCGGCGGGGTCGGGGGGCTGGCCGCCCGGACCTGTCTTTGCGGCCGGATCGGCGGGCTGGCCGCCCTCGGGCTCGGTCGGCTCGGGTTCGGCCGGCGGGGCTGCGGGCGGCTCGGCGTCGAGGCTGGCCTCGGGGGCAGGTTCGACGGGCGGCGGGACGTAAGGGGCGGGGACCAGCGGGTAGGTCTTGCTCTCGCTGCCGAGGACGTGCTCGAGCAGCAGCGGCTCGCCGGTCGGGCGCTGGGCGCGGAGGACGACGACGGTGCGCTCGCCGTCGCCGAGGTTGGTCGGCAGGCCGGGGACGCGGTTGCGCTCGCCGGGGCGCAGGGTGACCTTGCGGGTGATCGCGCGCTGGCCGGCGGCGTCCTGGCGGAGCACCAGCACGACCGCGTCACGCAGGCCCTCGGGGACGGCGAAGTCGAGGGTGCCGGCGGCGGCGTCGTAGGCGAGCTCGGGCCAGGCGGGCCAGACCCAGTCGAGCAGCGAGCGGGTGACCTCGACCGCGCGCGGGGCGAGGTGGACGAACTGCTCGCGGTAGACGGCCTCGTCGACGTAGGGGCGGATCCGGCCGTCGTCGTCGGTGTCGAACGCGGCCAGCGGACGGCCGGCGCCGCTCTGCAGGTAGCCGCGCGGGGCTGGCCACGGGGACAGGCGCGCGCCCTGGACCTCGGCGGGATCGAGGCCGCTGCCCTTGAGCAGCGCGGCGGCGGCCTGCTCGGCGGTCAGCGCGTCGTCGAGGTGGCGCGGCGCGGGGACGGTCGCCTCGGAGAAGAAGCGGCGGGCGGTGAAGATCGCCAGGCCCTCGTAGCCTGTCCCGGGGGGCAGGTCCAAAGCGCCAGGCGCGGAGCTCGGGGCGGCGCCGCCGAACAGGTGCTCGGCCAGCGAGGCGGCGAGCGGGACGCCGCGGGTCTCGGCGACCGCCGCGGCCTCGCGCTTGCCGGGCAGGGCGGTCCGGCCGAACGACAGGCGCGCGAGCTCGGCGAACGGCAGGCCGCGGTCGCCAGGGTTCGGCGAGAGCGGGCTGAAGAAGCCGGTGACGTCGCCGCGGGCGTGGGCCGGGACGGCGAGGTCCTGGGCGACGTGCAGGAGCGCGCCGAGGCCGACGAGCGCGAGCGCGAGGTGGTGGCCGCGCGCGAGCGGGTCGGGCAGCGTCGAGGCGAGCTCGAGGTGCGCCCACATCCTCGGCGGGGCGAGCGGGTCCTCGTCGTCGGACAGCCAGGCGACGACCGACGGGCCCTGTCCCGAGAAACCTGTCCGTGCGGCCAGGCTCGCTGAGGGCGCGCCGTTGTGCCGGACCTGGCGCAGGCGGACGAGCGCCGGGTGGGCCTGCGGGTCGCGGAAGTCGAGGCGCAGCGGGTCCTCGCGGTCGACGAAGTGGTGGACGGCGCGGGCCGACGGGACGAGCTCGGCGAGCACGCCGACCTGCAGCCACTGGACGGCGGGCAGCTCCCACAGGTCGCCGTCGACGCAGTAGCGGCGGGTCTCGAGCGGGGCGCCGAGGCCCGGGCACGCGCCGGGGCCGCCGAGCGCCTCGATGCCGCCGTACTGCAGCGCGGCCGAGAGGGTGCGCCGCTCGGCCGGGGTCAGGCGGGCCGGGTCGACGCGCAGCGGGGTGAACAGGCCGCGCTGCAGCTCGCTCGCGGCCATCCAGCGCAGGTGCAGCGCGCTCTCGACGAGCGCGCGGTCGAGCATGCCGAGGTGGGTCTCGCGCGGGTCCCAGGCGGCCGCGGTGCGCGGGGCGAGCGCGGGCAGGGCGAGCGCCGCGGCGACGAGCGCGGCGGCGAGGCGGGGGCGGAGCGGCTTCACGGGCGCCTGCCTTTCTGGGCCTGTCCGGAGGGACCTGTCCCGTCGGACCTGGTCTCGGGGGCCTGGCCCCGGGGACTGGCGACGCCGGACGGGTTGGCGCCGCCGCTCGGGCGCGCGGCGCCGCCGGGGACCGCGCCGGACGGGACGGCGCGGCCGGGGACGCCGGCCGGGGGCGCCTCGTCGTCGTCGTCGTCGTCGGGCCGTCCGGGGGCGGCCGCGGGGGTCGGCTGGCCGCCGGCGCTGACGGTGCGCAGGCGGTCGAGGTTGCGGGCGGCGAGCTTGGCGAGGATGATCGCGGTGTCGAGGTCGCCGCACTGCATGTCGCCGCAGGTCAGCAGCAGGCCGATCTTCTGCTCGCGGTCGATGAAGGCGACCGCGTGGACGCCCTCGGTCGTCAACGTCCACGTCTCGGGCGTGATCTCGCCGGTCGGCTTGGCGCCGGCGAACGTCTCCTGCAGCGTGGCGACGACCGGCTCCATGCCGCCGGGCGGGGCCCGCCACACGCGGACGGCGACGTCGTAGCTCTCGTCGCGGCCGGACGCCTGGAGGTGGACGCCGTGGTAGAAGTCGGTCCGCTTGAGGTCGCCGAGGTCCTTGACCTCGAAGGCGTCGGCGTAGCCGGTGCGCTGGCGGACCTCGTCGGGCGTCAGCAGGCCGCTGGCGTCGAGCAGCTCGGCGGCCGCGACCTGGGTCGGCTTCTTCTCCTCCTCCTGGGCCGCCGGGGCCGGGCCGCCGGCGCCGCCGAGGCTGCGGTAGAGGTCGAGGTTGGCGAGATCGGCCTCCCAGCGGACGGCCTTCTGCAGCGGGCGCGGCGCGGCGAGGAACAGCAGGTGATCGGCGTGCGAGTCGCTCTCGTTCCACTTGCGCAGCTCGACGCGGTTGTGCCGGACGGTGAAGTCCGAGCGCGGGCCGCCGCTCTGCACCGCGTCCGAGCGGTAGCCGGCGTAGCCGCGCTTGTAGACGATCACGTGCGCGTTGACGAGGCGGACGGTCGATCCCCGCACCGTCAGCCGCGACGGCGGGATCCGGTAGCGGCCGGCCGCGTCGGTGGTCGTGCTGTACGTTTCCGCGCCGTACGGGCCGATGAAGCCGTCGCCGCGATCGTAGGACCACACGGCGACGACCGTGGCCTCGGCGATCGGCTCGCTCGTCGCGGCGTCGACGACCTGGCCGTCGAACGGGCCGATCAATGAGGCGTCGGTGACCTGATCACGCGCGCCGACGAAGCCCGGCGGGCGCACCAGCGGGGCGCACGCACCCGCCAGGCCGACGACGAGGAGCGCCGCGGCCGCGACCGACGCGCGGCCGAGCAGGGCGAAATGCCGCGCGGCGGATCGCGCAAGGGCGGGAGGGGATGCAGGTGCGGCGCTCAATTGACGCGGTCCGAGGCGGACGGGTACCCTGGCGGGGCAAAATGGGCGAGCGCGGGTCTATCCCACGCGGGCGACCCTTGGCAAGCCTTCTCCTGGCATGAGGCCGATGACGGAGTGGATCCCCTGTCCCGCCTGTGGCACCGAGCACGGTCCCGAGGCCACCACGTGCGAGGTCTGCGGCTACCGCCTCAACGGCGGCGGCCCACCCACCCCGAAGTGCGCTCGCTGCGGGTCGCAGCTCGGGCAGGGCTTCGAGTTCTGCCAGGTCTGCGGGCTGCACGTGCAGTCGCGGCTGCCCCGGCCGAGCACGGCGAGCCTCAAGCTGGTGCCAAGACGGATGCCGGAGCCGGGCGCCCCCCAGGAGGCGCCGAGCCCGGTGATGCCGGCGCCGATGCCGGTCCAGGCGGCCGCGCCGGTGATGCCGGCGCCGATGCCGATCCAGGCGGCCGCGCCGCTGCCGGTGGCCGCCGAGCTGGCCGCGGCGAACCCGCCGGCCGCGGCGAACCCGCCGGCGCCGGAGCCCATACCTGTCCCCAAAGCCAGTGAGCCCGCGGACAACGGCAGCGGCTCGTGGGGCCAGGCGCGGGTGGTCTCGCCGGCCCCGCCGGTCGAGCGGGTGACGCTCGAGCCGCCGCGCGAGCTGTCCGGGCCCGGCGACACGGCCCGGATCGGCCAGGGCGAGGTCGGGATCGCCGAGGCCGAGCCGGTGACCGCGCAGTACACGCAGGGCGGGCCGTCGTGGTCGGCGCCGATGGCCCGGCTCGCGGTCGAGTCGTCGCGGAGATCGTCCGGGGCGGCGCCGCTGCGGATCGTGCTGGTCCAGCGCGACGGCTCGGAGGGCGACAGCACGCCGCTGCGCGGGCCGCTGACGCTCGGCCGCCGTGGAGGCGATCTGCTGTTCCCCGGCGACGCGTTCCTCAGCCCGATGCACGCGCGCGTCGAGCCGGCGCCGGGCGGCGGGGTGCGGCTGTCCGATCTCGGGGCCAAGAACGGGGTGTTCGTCCGGATCTCTCGGCCCGAGCCGGTGTTCCCGGGCGATACCTTCCTCGTCGGCCACCACCTGATCCGGCTCGAGAACGTGCCGCCGACCGGCCGCGAGCAGGAGGTCGACGCCGACGGGGTGCGCCTGTTCGGTACACCGATGCAGCCGGCGTGGGGCCGGCTGACGCTGATCGGGGTCGGCGGCGCGGAGGCGGAGGTCCACTGCCTGCGCGCGCCGCAGATCGTGTTCGGGCGCGAGCTGGGCGACATCATCTTCCCGACCGACCCGTTCGTCAGCTGGCAGCACGCGCAGCTGGCGATGGAGCTGCGCGGAGACGCGATGACGGTGCTCCTGACCGACCTGCGCTCGGCCAACGGGACCTACCTCCGGATCCGCGGCGATGTCATCCTTCAACCGGGCGACATGTTCCGGGTCGGCGACCAGATCTTCCGCGTAAGGATGCACTGACGTGGCGCAGATCGAGCTGTTCGCACGGACCGAGGTCGGCTGCGTCCGCAAGCGCAACGAGGACCACTTCCTCGTGCTCAACCTGCAGACCGGCGAGCGCGGCCTGCTGCCGCACCAGCGCGTGCAGCCGCTGTCGATCCGCGGGACGCTGGTCAGCGTGTGCGACGGGATGGGCGGCGCGGCCGCCGGCGACGTCGCGTCGGCGCTCGCGGTCGACACGCTCGCCGAGGTGATGCGCACCCGCAGCCCGTTCGCCGACCTGTCGACGGCGCAGGAGGCGATGCACGCGGCGATCGACGCGGTCAACCAGCGGATCCGCCACGCCGCCGCCGAGGACCCGACCCGCCACGGGATGGGCACGACGCTGACGGCGGCCCTGGCCTTCGGGCCAGAATTGCTGATCGGCCACGTCGGCGACTCGCGCGCGTACATCCGCCGCGGCCGCGCGCTGACCCAGATCACCACCGACCACAGCGTCGTCGGCCAGCTGATCGCCGCCGGCCGCTTGCAGCCCGAGCAAGCCAAGGACTACGAGCACCGCAACGTGCTGCTGCAGGCGCTCGGGGTCCAGCCGCGCGTCGGCCCCGAGTTCGCGGTCGTGCAGCTGCGCGCCGGCGACGTGCTGCTGCTGTGCAGCGACGGGCTGACCGGTCCGCTCGCCGACGACGCGATCCTGGCGCTGATGCTCCGCTACGAGGACCCGATCCGCTGCTGCCGGGCGCTGACCGAGGCGGCCTGCGCCGCCGGCGGGCCCGACAACGTGACCGTCGCGGTCGCCCGGTTCAGCGGCGACGGGCTCGAGCTGCCGCACGGCCGCGAAGAGGTGGCGATCCAGCGGGTCCAGCACGCGATCTGAGGCGGCCCGGTCCTGTGCTACAACCCGGCGCGGATGCGCGGCGCGCTCGTCACCGGCGGGGCCGGGTTCATCGGCTCGCACGTGGTCGCCGCTCTGCGCGCGGCGGGCCGGCGCGTCGTCGTGCTCGACGACTTCAGCACCGGGCGTCGCGAGAACCTGGCCGAATGGGCCGGCGATCCGGCGGTCGAGATCGTCGAGGGCGACGTCCGCGGCGAGCTCGGCGGGCTCGCGCGGCGCGGGCCGTTCGACGCGGTGATCCACCTCGCGGCGCAGACGAGCGTCGTCCGCTCGGTCGCGGCGCCGATCGACGACCTCGACACCAACCTGCGAGCGACCGCCCGCCTGGCGCTGTGGGCGGCCGAGGCGGGGGTGAAGGCGCTGGTGTTCGCGTCGTCGGCGGCGGTCTACGGCGAGCCCGCGCGGGTGCCGATCGACGAGGACGCGCCGACGCGGCCGCTGTCGCCGTACGGCGCGGCCAAGCGCGCGGCGGAGCTGTACCTCGGCTGCCTCGGGCCGCTGCGCGGGCTCGGCGTCGCGTGCCTGCGGCTGTTCAACGTCTACGGTCCGCGCCAGGACCCGGCGAGCCCGTACGCCGGGGTGGTCGCGGCCTTCCTCGCGCGGGCGCTCGCGGGCGCGCCGCTGACGGTGTTCGGCGACGGCGCCCAGACCCGCGACCTGGTGTACGTCGGCGACGCGGCGCGGGCGCTGGTGCGCGCGGCGGATATGTCCTTGGGGGCAGGCACCGAGGAGCAGGTCGTGTGCAACGTCGGCACCGGGCGCGAGGTGTCGGTCGCGGCGCTCGCCGCCGCGGCGCAGGCGGCGGCGCGGGCGTGCGGGGCGAGCCCCGGGGCGATCGAGCACGCGCCGGCGCGGGCGGGGGAGATCGCGCGCTCGGCCGCGGACACGCGGCGCGCGGCGGCGCGGCTCGGGTTCACGGCCGAGGTCGAGCTCGCCGAGGGGCTGCGGCGGACGGCGAGCTGGCTGAAGGGGCAGGTCCGCTGAGGCGGGCGGGAGGACCCTGGCGGAACGGACAGGCGACGCAGCGGCGGCGACCCGGGGGCGCTCCGCTTCACACGGCGCGCTGGCGGCGGTGCAGCCCCACGCCGACGAGCCCCGCGAGCGCGAGCAGGACGGCGCCGGCGCCGAGGTGCGAGGGCAGCGTATGGCCGAGGTCGGCCCAGTTGCAGTGCCAGGTGGCGGTGTCGACCGCGACCAGGGCGACCGCGCCCGCGAGCCACAGCGCGCCGGAGGGCCGGCGCCGCGCCACGAACGCGCCGCTGACGGCGCAGACGAGCAGCGTCACGGCGCCGGACCCGAGGGTGAGCCTGGTGCAGAAGTCGAGGGCCGGGCCGTGTCCCGGCGGACCTGTCGTGGCAGACCTGTCCCAGAGTGCAGGGCCGGCGGCGACCAGCGCGGCCGCGCCGGCGGCGATCGCGGCGACGACGACCCGGACCGCGCGCCCGGGGAACCACAGGCCGAGGCCGAGGGTGGGCAGGGCGACGAAGGCGAGCGCCCACACGAGCAACTGCAGGCCGAACTGCGCGGGCGGCTGGGCGAGCAGGTCGGGGCGGACGCCGGTGCCGGCGAGCAACCCCGCGGCGCCGAGCGCGGTCAGCAGCAGCGCCGCGCGGAAGTGCTGGGCCCGCTCGCGCCGCTGGGCCGCGAGGTCGCCGGCGATCAGCCGCCGGGCGTCGATCGCCGTCACCGCAGCCCCCCGCTCGGCCCGGTCGCCGAACCAAGGAGAAGGATCGCCAGCGCCTGGACCGCGGGCCCGAGCCAGCGCGCGAGCGCCTTGTAGGCCCGGTGGGCCCGGACCCGCACGGCGCCCTCGCGGATCTGCAGGCGCGCGGCGATCTCCGCCATGGTCATGCCCTGCAGCTTGTGCAGCTCGACGATCTCTCGCTGGCCGGCCGGGAGCCGGGCGAGCGCGACCTGGACCCGCTCGGCGATCTCCTGCGCCTCGGCGCGGCCGACCTGCAGCTCCTCGGCGTTCGGCAGCCCGTCGGGCAGCTCGGACAGGGTGTCGTGCGCCGGGTCGTCCGGCTCGCGGCGCCGACGCTCGCGGCCTTGCCCGCGCAGGTGGTCGAGCGCGAGGTTGCGCGCGATCGTGAAGTACCAGGCCTGGACGGCGCCGTCGGGGCCGGGCCCGCGGGCCTCGAAGCGGTCGCGGGCGAGGTGCGCCTTGAGCCAGGTCGCCTGGACCAGGTCATCGGCGGCGGCGCCATCGCGGACGAAATGCACGAGGAAGGCCTTGAGGCGGGGGGTCAGCGCGGCGTGGAGCGCGACAAAGGCCCGCTCGTCGCCGTCGAGGTAGAGGTCCATCAGCGCGTGGAGGCCGACGGTCACGGGGCGGGCGTCTCCGCGGTCAACGTCACGACCTCGGCCGGTGTTACGCCCTGCAGGCGGCGGTGGGTGAGCGCAGGGAGATCGGCCCGGACGCGGGTCAGCAGGTCGGCGCGCAGCCAGGTCAGCGCGAGGCCCTCGCCGCGCGAGACCTGGGCGATCACGGCGCCCCACGGGTCGACCGCGAGGCTGTGGCCGAAGCTGTGCCGGCCGTGGCCGTGCGGCCCGTACTGCGCCGGTGCGAGCACGTAGGCCTGGTTCTCGATCGCGCGGGCGCGCAGGAGCGGTTCCCAGTGGTCGATCCCCGTCAGCAGGGTGAAGGCCGAGGGGACGACCAGGATCTCGGCGCCGGCGGCGGAGAGCGCGCGGTACAGCTCGGGGAACCGCAGGTCGTAGCAGATGCTGAGGCCGATCCGCCCGAACGGCGCCGCGAGGACGAGCGGACGCTCACCCGCGAGGATGACGTCCGACTCGACGGCGCGGGTGCCGTCGGGCAAGGTCGCGTCGAACCGGTGGATCTTGCGGTAGATCGCGGCGACCTTGCCCCCGTGGACGGCGACCAGGGTGTTGAAGAACTTGCCCGGCGGGCCCCCGGGGGGCAGCTCCGGGAAGCCGCCGAGGATGATCACGGCGCCGGGGTGGGCCTGCGACAGGGCGACGAACGGCCGCAGGACCGGGGCCGGGTCGCCGTCCGGGATCTCGCCGGCAGGCCCCAGGCGGCCGAGATCCGCGGCCCACGGCCGGCGGTCGAGCCCCGGCGGGGCGACGGCCCAGAAGTTCTCGGGCAGGACGACGAGCTCCGCCCCGCGGGCGAGGGCCTCCCGCGTGAGTTCAGCGGCACGGGCGAGGCTCGGCACGGGGTCGGACCCGCTGCTGAGCTGGATCAGGGCGGCGCACAGGTCTCGCACCCCGCGATGGTAGCGAGAAACCGCTCCTGGACCCAGGGCGCCCCGGGCCGCCGGAGGGTGAGCGACGCAGGGGGCGCCGGGGGGGTTGCTCGGCTTCGGGCGCTGTGCTACTAGGCGCCCTGCATTTTCGCCTTTCGCAAGCGAGCAGGCAAAAGGCCCAGCTCGCTTTTTTCGTCTTTGCGCAATGGCCACGAGGCGCCCGACACACAGCACCAAGCCGAAAGCCCCGCACCCCGGGGCCCTCGAAGACGCCGATGACGTCGCCGAATCCGGCGAGGCCGGTGGTCACGACGGTGCCGCGCGCGCCCTCGAGGACGCGGTCGAACCGGTCGCGCGGGCGATGGGCTTCGAGATCGTGCTGCTCGAGTGGGCCGGCGGGCGAGGCAGCCGGATCCTCCGCGTCTACCTCGACCACCCGCGGGGCGTCAGCCTCGACGACTGCACCCGCATGAGCAGCATCCTCAGCAACGCCCTCGACGCCGCCGAGGCCGACCCGCAGGCGCCCGAGCTCGCGGCGCTGCTGGCGTCGCCGTACACGCTCGAGGTCAGCTCCCCGGGCGTCGACCGGCCGCTGGTGCGGCTCAGCCACTTCGCCCGGTTCGTCGGCGGGCGGGCGGTCGTACGGACCTTCCACCCGCTGCCGGGCCAGGGCAGCAGCGACCAGCGGACCTTCCACGGCCGGATCGTCGGCACCGAGGTCGACGCGGCCGATCCGAACGACGACCGCCGCGGCACCGTGCTCCTGCGGGCGCTCGACAGTGATACTATCTACAAGATCTCGCTCGCCGACATCAGGCGGGCCAACCTCGTGTACTCCCCACAGGACACGAAGGGGTAGCAGCTAGGACAGCAGAGGTCACCCGGACTATGGAAGAACAGCTCAACCTCAGTGCAGTGCTCGATCAGGTCTGCGACGAGAAGAAGATCTCGCGCGAGGTCCTGATCGAGACGGTCGAGCAGGCGGTCGCCACGGCGGCAAAGAAGGTCTTCGAGGACAAGGAGATCGAGGCCAGCTTCGATACCGAGACGGGGCACGTCAACCTCTTCCAGGTCCTCTACGTCGTCGACAAGGTGACGGCGCCGCACCGCGAGATCAGCCTCGAGCAGGCCCAGCGCGCCGGCCTCGAGGCCGAGATCGGCGACGAGCTCCTCTTCCAGATCTTCTATCTCGAGTCCGACAAGAAGCGGGCCGAGCAGCAGGCCAAGGACTACGCCGAGATCGAGGCGCTGCAGTTCCATCAGCACGGGTTCGGCCGGATCGCCGCGCAGACCGCCAAGCAGGTGATCATCCAGCGCGTCCGCGAGGCCGAGCGCGACAACATGTTCGACGCCTACAAGGACAAGAAGGGCGAGCTGATGACCGGCATCGTCCGTCGGTTCGAGCGGGGGTCGATCATCGTCGAGGTCGACAACGGCAAGGCCGAGGCGATCCTGCCGGCGCGCGAGCAGGTGCCGCGCGAGTCGCTGCGCCCCGGCGACCGCGTCGTCGCCTACGTCAAGGACGTCGACAAGTCGGCCCGCGGCCCGCAGATCATACTCAGCCGGACCCACCGCGGGCTGGTCGAGAAGCTGTTCGAGCACGAGGTCCCCGAGATCTACGAGGGCATCGTCCGCATCGAGGCGTGCGCCCGCGAGCCGGGGGCCCGCAGCAAGATCGCGGTGTCCTCGCGCGACCGCGACGTCGACCCGGTCGGCGCGTGCGTCGGCATCCGCGGCAGCCGCGTCCAGGCGGTCGTCCAGGAGCTGCGAGGCGAGAAGATCGACATCGTGCCCTACAACGACGACCCGGCGCGGTTCGTCTGCAACGCGATCCAGCCGGCGACCGTGTCGCGCGTGCTGATCGACGCCGAGCGGCACACGATGGAGCTCGTGGTCCCCGACGACAAGCTGTCGCTGGCGATCGGCAAGAAGGGCCAGAACGTCCGCCTCGCGTCGCGCCTGACCGGCTGGCGGATCGACATCTACTCGGAGAGCAAGCTGCGCCAGATGGAGCGCCGCAGCCTCGCCGAGATGGCCGCGCTGCCGAACGTCGGCGAGGTCGTCGCCCAGGCGATGTTCCAGATGGGCTGGCGCAACCTGCGGGACGTGGCGATCGCCGACTCCGAGGAGCTCGCGCAGGTCCCGGGGATCGGCTCGGTCGAGCGCGCCGAGCAGATCATCGAGGTCGCCGACGACGTCGCCTCGGGCAAGCTGCAGCTCAACGTGAAGTACCCCGAGCCCCCGCCCGAGGATGGCCCGGACTACAACGACGACGACCAGGGGGAGAGCGACTAGCATGCACGTGCCGATGCGCACCTGTGTCGGCTGCCGCGCCGTCCGCCCCCAGGCGGAACTGCTGCGGTCCAGCCTCGTCGACGGCCAGGTCACCCCGGCCGATCGATCCTGCGCGCGCGGGCGCTCGGCCTACGTGTGTCCCGTCCGCGCCTGCGTCGAGCAGGCCGCCCGCCGCGGCGGGTTCGCCCGTGCGTTCGCCGGCGCGACGTCCTCCTCTGCTTCCAAGTCCAAGAAGGTCGCCGAAGCCTCGGCCGCCGGACGTCCCGAAAAGTCCAGGGGCGGCAAGGTCCAAGTCGACCCTGTCCGGCTGTGGTCGGCCCACGTCGCCGACCTCGACGCCGAGATCGAGCTCCTCACCCGTAGCGGCCGGTCTGCCGCGTTGCCCCGCGTTCAACGTCTCGCTGCCCTGGCGGCCGCACTGCACGCCCCGGCGGGGAGGATTTCCTGAGTTATGGCCAAGATTCGCGTCTACGAGCTCGCCAAAGAGCTGGGCAAAGACAACAAGGTGATGGAGAACCTGATCCGTGGCCTCGGCTTCGAGATCAAGGGGGTCATGAGCACACTCGACGACGATCAGGCCGAGCTCGTCCGGCGGCACGTGCAGGGCGGCGGCAAGCGAGCGGAAGAGCCGCGCGGCGGCGCCGCTGCGCCGACCCCGGTGATCCGGCGCCGCGGCACCGGTCCGCGCCACGCGGACGACGTTGACGACGACGTCGGGCCGACGCACGAGGTGCGGCACGAACCGCGCCCGGCGCCGATCGTCCGGCCCGCGCCGGCCCCTCAACCCCAGCCGCAGCCGGTCGTCCGCCGGCCTGCGCCGACCCCGACGCCCGCGCCGGTGGTCCGCCCGAGCGCGCCCGTGGTGGTCCGCCCGGCCGACCCGCGGCCCGAGCCGCCG
>ERZ1066117.498-NODE-498-length-30160-cov-12.439794_pt1 | contig 30160 bp, 32 predicted proteins | sample MGYA00382764_ERZ1066117 | MGnify/ENA primary metagenome ERZ1066117 (study PRJEB33369, sample SAMEA5778347) | biofilm metagenome | biome: Industrial cooling water; feature: Water cooling tower basin; material: Biofilm | place: United Arab Emirates | collected...
CTGCGCGATATGCCTCCGGCACGCTGCGCGATATGCCTCCGGCACGCTGCGCGATATGCCTCCGGCACGCTGCGCGATCGCTTCTACATCCTGAGACATAAAAGTGCTATTAACTGTGTGACCCAATGATTCGCGATCGCGGACTTATTTAGCAAGCCCTATAGTAGGATGTGGAAAAGACTGTGCGATCGCTCGCAGTAAATTAGTCGCTGATAGTTTCAATTCAAGCAATACCAGCGTTAATGGAAATAGCTAAATTTTACTATAATAAATAAATAGTGCCAAAGAGTAACTGATGGATCAACAAAAGCAAACAGAAGCTGACCTACTACTAAGGCAAGGTTTCAGGCAAGCAAAGGCTGGTCAATTTAAAGAGGCGGCCCAGTTTTATCAACAAGCACTTGCAATTTATCGGGAAACAGGCGATCGCTTTAGAGAAGTCACTTCTCTAAACCATGAAGGTTACTGGTTTTGTTAATGAAAGATAGTTTATGGCAAGGGATAATCCATCAAAGTTTATCTATCAACCCCTGGAATTCACACCTCCAGAGAAAGTAGCATCCGGTAACTGGGAAGGAGGGCCAACAAAGTTTGTACCTTCAATGCGATGGTCAACTTCTTATCGAGCAGGCTGGGGAACATTGGGAGCAGATCCCTATCAGGGGGGAAAGTGTGTAACTGCATTAGTACCAGAAACCAGCCCTGCGTTGACTGTAGCAGAGTATCCGACTTTCTTTATATATGTTCCTGATTATGTTCCCGAAACTTCACCGGAAGTGGAGTTTAGTTTGAGGGATGAAAACGGCTATGCCATCTATAATACCACTGTCAAAATTACTGGTGCGCCTGGTATTATCAGCCTCAGTCTCCCTGCCAATGAAACTGTGCTGCCTCTAGAAATGGGGAAGAGTTATCAATGGCATTTTTCTACAGGTTATAACCCAGGAGTCAATACAACAGGATGGCTCCAACGAGTTAAACTTAGTTCCACGCTCACACGGGAGTTAGAGAACACAGAACCCCGAAATCGGGTAGCTCTTTATGCTGCTGCTGGCATTTGGCATGAAGCTCTAACAACCCTAGCTGAGTTACGTTGCAATGAACCTAATGATATGACCTTAGCAGATGATTGGGCAGCGCTGTTAGTGTCAGGTGGATTGCACCAGATTGCACTAGAACCCCTATTTCCAAAAACGTTTGCGCCGCCCCAAAAAGCTATTCAGAACGCAGCCGCTCAAAAGCTGGAACAAGGTATTGAGAAGTATCAGAGAAGTGAATTTTTGGAGGCTTTAAGATTTTGGCATCAAGCACTGTCTATTTATAATCGACAACTTTTAGACCAACAAGGGGAGGCGAAGGCTCTCAACAATCTTGGACTGGCTTACTATCGCTTGGGTAACTATGGAGCAGCGGTTAAGTATCTACAGCGAAGTTTGAACATTGCTCAGACAGTCCAAGACCATCAGACTGAGGGGAGAGCATCGGGAAATCTGGGATTTATTCACCATACCTTGGGCGACTATAACAAAGCAATTGAGTATCTACAGCGAAGTTTGCCCATCACACAGACAATCGGCGACCGAGAAGGAGAGGGGCAGGCTCTGGGCAGATTAGGACTTGCCTACCATAGCTTAGGTGACTTCCTCCGCGCGATTGAGTACCAGCAGCAGCATTTGGCGATTGCGCGAGAAACTAAAGACCGTTATGCGGAAGAAGTGGCTCTCAACAATCTCGGATTGGCTTACTATGCGCTAGGCAAGTACCGTACAGCAATTGAGTATCTTCAGTTAAGCTTGACTATTGCTAGGGAACTTCAAGACCGCTTGACAGAAGGGAGAGCAATAGGCAATTTGGGATTGGCTTACCAGGCTCTAAGTGACTTTCATCGCGCAATTCATTATCAACAGCAGCATTTAGCTCTTGCACAGACAATCAAAGAACCTCAAGGAAAGGGACAGGCATTAGGAAACCTTGGACTGGCTTACTATGCCTTGGGCGACTATGGCAGAGCGATTGAGTATCATGAACAGCACTTGATTATTGCACGGGAAATTAAAGACAGACCAGGGGAGGGACAGGCACTAGGAAATCTGGGACTGGCTTACCAAGCCTTAGGAGATTATGCCAAGGCGATTGAGTACCAGAGGGGAAGTTTGAGCATTGCATCCCGAATCGGAGATACCGCAGGAATTGGGCAAACTTGTGGCAATCTTGGCAATGCTTACGCTAATTTGGGAGATTATGGTGAGGCGATTGCTCATCAGCAGATGAGTTTAGGTTTCGCACGGAGAATTGGAGATCGCCGAGGAGAGGGGGCAGCTCTAAATAATTTGGGAATTACTCACCTTGCGCTGGGGCAAGACGAGAGAGTCCTGGACTTTTACCAACAGGCATTAGCTGTTCTTCGAGACATCAGCGACCGAACTGGGGAAGGAACGGTGCTTGTCAACATTGGGTTCTTCTACGAAAGCCAAGGTGATACGTCTCAAGCCATCAGTTTCTATCAGCAGGCTATTGAAGTCAAAGAGTTTATTCAGAGTGACCTCAAAATTGAAGAATTGAAAGCGAGTTTTGCTGCTGAGCAGATAAATGTCTATGAAAATCTCATCGCCCTGCTATTGCAAGAATATCGCTTAGAAGAAGCATTCAACTATGTGGAACGGGCAAAGGCAAGAGCCTTCCTTGACCAGATAGCTAATGGTTCACGCGACTTCCGCACTGGTGCTGATGATAGACTCTTACAACAAGAGCAGGCACTCAAAAACGAAATTACAGCCCTCCGCACCCAGCTAGTCACACTCTACAACCGTCCTAACAACCAGTGGGAGACAGAAGCGATCGCCACCGTCCAAACTCAACTAACCACTCTTGAAAAAGACTACACCAACCTGCTGACCGAGCTAAAACTCCAATGTCCTGAAACTGCTTCTTTAGTTAGCGTAGACGTAGCCACCCTAGAAGAAATTCAAAGTTTGCTCGATACTGATACTACTCTAGTCGAGTATTTCGTCATCACGAACCACCCTCTACCACTCACCCTAGCGTTTATCATCACCCCTAATAGTTTCCAAACCATCACTTTAAACGTCACTCAAGAAGACTTAACTAAGAAAATCGAAGCGTTTCGTCGCTTCGCCAGCCTGAAAAACCCCCACCCGAAAAGCCTACAACAGCTTTATGAGTGGCTGATTACTCCCCTAAAACCCCTACTAAACACCTCCCAGCTTGCCATTGTTCCGCACGGTATTTTGCACTATCTTCCTTTTGCTGCCCTTAGTACTGGCGATCGCTACCTCTCGGACGATTACACTTTATTTACCCTGCCCAGTGCCAGCATCTTGCGCTTCCTACCCCAAAAACGCAAGCCTTCAACAGGTACTTTCCTTGCTTTAGGCAATCCTACTACAACTCAACCCCTGCCACCTCTGCACTTTGCCGAACAGGAAGTAAATGCGATCGCATCCCTTTACAATACCAAACCCCTAATCGGTGCAGCCGCTACCGAAAGCGCCCTTTTCTCCCAAGCTGAGAATGCCGAAATCTTACACCTAGCTGTACATGGAGAATTCAACAAACACAACCCCTTATTCAGCACCCTCTACCTCGCCGCCGATGGCGAACATGATGGTCGATTGGAAGTCCATGATATCTACACCCTAGATTTAACAATAGCTACCAATCTCGTAGTCTTGAGCGCCTGCCAAACTCAATTGGGTGAATTGAGTCAAGGGGATGAAATCGTAGGACTAAATCGAGCCTTTTTGTATGCCGGAACACCCAGTATAATTGCCGCCTTATGGAGCGTAAATGACAAAGTAACGGGATTATTTATGCAACGATTCTACACTCACCTGCGCTCTGGAATAGCTAAAGCCCAAGCGCTACGTACTGCTCAGAAGGAGGTACAATTTGAGTATCCCCATCCGTATTATTGGGCTGCTTTTATTTTAACAGGAGATGGGAAAAGTCTATGATGAAAAACCTCTTTTTCCTTTCCCCATTCTCATATTTGCTTCAATTTTTAAGTAAATTACTATTACTATCAATCAAGTTAGCAGATGCCGTAATTACCTTCCTCGCTGCAAATCCCAAATCACCTTCTCTAAGTACCAACGTTCCGATTTACCAGGATTTTGTTGTTTAGTGAGGGCAATCAGTCTCTCGGCTGTATCTTGACGACATCGCACGAGATTGTGTAATTCTTGGCGTAATTGGGTGCATTTTGAGTTCTCAAAATACTCCTGAACAGCATTGTTTAGAGCTGCAAACATAAAAACTCTCCCACTGATGTTTTTGATTTTGATAAGGTGAGAAAACAGATATCGATCAAAATCGAATTTTTCTTGACTGCTGTCCTATCTCCCGAACAGAATGAGACCTAGAGCGAGTAAACCTCCAGCAACAACATAGTAAAAAATGCTGGCTCCTTGGTCTCCTAGCCAACGCCTGACATTTCTAACCTGTGTGCTTTGCCAGTAAAACTTTGGCTTGAGATACGTTACGACAATCAAGTAAATGCACAACAAAATAGCGGCAGGACACATAGAAAATTGGTTGAATTTAGGTAGCTATAGAACTTGTCAACCTTTCGGTTAACTGTTATGCAAAAAGTTGTCAGAGACTCATAACAACTCAATACATTCCAGATGCTGTCAAGGGGAAGTTCTTAAGGTTAGGTTTCCTCCAAGCGCCTCAACTCGATACAAGTTGCGAGGCATAAGAGGAATTAAATTTAGAATAGTGGCAGGAATTTCCCCGAAGCCAGCGAACCCTTATTGATAGCTAAAAGACTTTAATAATCAGAGATGCCAAGTTGGGGGAATTGGTAAAAAATAAGGGATTCCCCTAACTTTGGAGAGGGCGTGCTATTTGTTAGCGATCGCTTCATACACCTTCTCCAAGCTCGCATCAGCCTTCCGCATCCGCTGCTACCAGTTCAGTTGCTTTCAAATAGCGACTCTCAGCCAACAGGTTCAGCCCGATCTCCAAATAGAGGTCGCCGAGAATGCGATAAACTGCTGCTGTTTGGCTCCCCCGATTTACCAGAGTTTCCAGCATTGCGATCGCTTCCGCTTTCAGGTCGTATACTCTGTAAAGATGCACCAAGGCAAGAGACTTCGCCTGCTCAGACAAATCCAAATTAACCAGTTGCTCTGCACCCTCACTCACTAGCTGCGCTTCATTTTCACCCAGCAGCCTAAATCCCAGGTCAGGTAAATCTTCCTCCTGAGAAGATGCACCCGTGTCTGCCTCAATCATCAGTAAATAGTCAACACCCGACTCTAGCGGAGGTTGCCCAGAATATACAACAAAAGTTTCTCTCAAATCCGTCTCCCAAATCAGATCCTCGTCTGCTAGAAGACTAACTTTGTAATGACTTGCACCAGGCACAGCATTCCAATTCAGTGTCGGCAAAGAATTGAGTAATAAAGTGCGACGCGGACTAATAATGTAGGGAATTAGCGGATTTATGCCACCGCGAGGCGGAATAATATCGCCTCTTGCTCTGGGTACAAAAACGATTTGGGGTGGACAGCCATTCGTCACACCCGATACCATACCATCTGGTACTTGCCAAATAGTTTTCCCGTTGGCACACTGCACCAAAACTCTTGCTCTTGGTGCAGGTTGCAATAGATCGCCCGGATAAAGTTCAGCACCAACCGTTGTGGGTTGGTAGTCTGACCATTCTTTTCGCTTGAGCAGAACCTTACCTTCTACCTCAATAATCCAACCCACTAAACCAGAGGACACAGAAGTTTCTTGTGTAGATGTCATTGTCAATTACCCAATTCTGTCAGGCGAAGACGTGCTAAACCAATCCAGGTATCTTCATCCGGTCGGTAACTGCTGGCATATTTGAGGCAGTTTTCCCAGGCTACTATAGCGTCCTCGTTTTGCCCCAATCCTTCTAGGGCTTGTGCTAATAAACCGTAAGCAGGGGCTTGTTCATTGTCTAAGTCAATAGCGGTCATTAGCTCAGCTTTCGCTTCGGCATATCGCTCTTGTCCTAGCCTTGCCCAACCTAGATTTTTGTGCAAAGCATATTTTTCCGCGTCGTGTTCTGCTAGCTTCAGTCCTTTAAACAGCAGGTCAACAGCAGCGACGTAGTCCTTTGCCAAAATATACAATCGAGCCTGATTATTGTAGGCAGCAGCAAGACCGCCCAGCATTGCCAACTCGTACTCAGAGCGAGCGCGTTCAAAATCTCGCAAGTCTTCGTAAAGCGACCCTAGATTGTAGTGAGTTTCTGCAAAATTCGGGTCGAGTTTGAGTGCTTTAGTAAAGTTAGACACTGCTAGAGGCAGTTGAGCAGCCAGGTAATTTTCCATCCCGCGATCGTTGTAAATTTCAGGTGCTAGATCGGGATTTTGAGGTGAATTGTCGGGCTTTGAACGCTGTGCTTGTTTGAGTTTGGTTGATTGAAGACGCTTCCACTCCTGATCAAACCGTTTCAAATTTGCTGCTCGATCGTGCTTTGAGTGCCACAGCGTCAACGTAAAGTACCAATCATGCCAGCCCCTATTTCCAGGGCGATTGTCTTTGAGAATTTCCAAATCTTGAAGGCGGTGGATGGCTTCCTTAATTTGCTCAGTATCTAACTTGCCGTTATAGGAGTCTAACTGTGTCAGTTGTACAAGGTATCTCACCTGTGTCTTGACAACTAGCTCATTCTCCTTTTGCCAGTTGAACTTAATCGGTAGGCAATCGGCGTTTTCCAATTCGTAATTGGCATAAGCCAGTAATGCCTCCAAAAGGCGTTTGGTTCGTTCTTGAACTTTAGGGCCATAGCTTTCTTTCGCCATTGCTGCCGTCCAAAAAATCTCAAAAGTTGGGGGAATCCCGTAACTTTTTACACTTCCCCTAACGGTTTATCCCTAATTGTACAAGACTTTCAGCCATTAAACAGGGCCGGTGGCATAGGGGAATTTCCCCCAAATACTCTAAATTCATTACCTTCCACATCCCAGAAATGTTGTCGAGATGGGGCGGTATGAGGAAAATCAGCTCTGATAACTAACCCATTGACAGTGCCATTGAAGCATCCCAATTCAGTGAAGAGGTGTTTATGTTAAACGACTTAATCAGACGGCTAGCGCTAGAGTTGCTGGTCGGAGCGGTACGTCATCCAGATCCCAAAGTTCGTCGTCTACTTGCCGAACTGTTTTGGGATTTGCAATACATTTACAGATTTGGCATTCCTAAAGTCCCGCCGCCGGAGTTAGAGCTACCTTGGCCTCCTCAGCCACAGCCAGATCCGTCACCGCTCGATAGACTGCGGTTTCACGAAGATATCCTCATGGGGTTAGTAGATATCTATGCTTACCAAAAACTTGGGTTTAAAGCCCCGTCATAGAAGGACGGCTTTTTAAAACTCCAGCTATAATGTTATTGTCAGCTCAAGCGCTCAGAACGATAATAATGATTATCTACGAGAGCAAACTAGAAGGAACGCAAGCGCAATATGAAAAGCTAGATGCAGCTATTCGTACTGGTCGTTTTGTGCGTAATTCTATTATTCGGGCTTGGATGGATAATCAAATTAAAAGTCGAAACGACGCTTATAAACATTGCAAAGTTCTAGCAGATAATCCTGAATTTCCTTGGGCTAAGCAATTAAATTCTCAAGCCAGACAAGCTCATGCTGAAAGAGCCTGGGCTTCAATCGAGCGGTTTTATCGTAACTGCAAAGCTAAAGTACCAGGGAAAAAAGGTTTCCCCAAATTCCGCAAATACCAAGTGAGAGACTCGGTGGAATATAAAGTGAGCGGGTGGAAATTATCAGAAGATAGATGTTATCTAACCTTCAACGATGGTTTTCAAGCTGGGACTTTTAAACTTTGGGGCAGCAGAAATTTGCACTACTATCAACTCGCACAAATTAAACGAGTCCGAGTTGTCAGAAGACATGACGGTTATTATGCACAGTTTTTAATTAACTATAAACGGGAGGAACGTAAAGATTTAACTGGTAAGCAAATCGGCTTAGACGTTGGTTTAAATCATTTCTTGACTGATAGCTTTGGTTCAAAAGTAGATAATCCCAGATTTTTGCGGAAAGACTCACGTAAAATCAAAAAATTGCAGCGTCGTCTGTCCAAGACCGAAAAAGGAAGTAAAAATAGAGCCAAAGCTAGAAATAAATTGGGTAGAGCGCATCTTAAGGTATCACGCAGGCGTAACGATTGGGTATGTAAGCTAGCCCAGCGCGTCATACAGTCTAACGACTTGGTTGCGATTGAGAACCTAAAAGTGCGTAACATGATCAAAAACCACTGTCTAGCTAAATCAATATCTGATGCTGCATGGTATCGTTTTCGAGAGTGGCTAGAGTACTTTGGTGTTGTTTATGGAGTTCCTGTTATAGCTGTTAATCCAAACTATACCAGCCAAAATTGCTCTAATTGTGGAACAGTAGTAATTAAAACCTTAAGTACCCGGACTCATCAATGCCCTGATTGTGGCTATGTAGCCGATCGAGACGAAAATGCAGCCATCAACATTCTTCAATCTGCTCTTAAAGAATCAGCAACTACCGTGGGGCGCACGGAATGTGAAGTCTCCGGAGAGATTCCCCTCTGTTTGAATGTGGAAACACAGACAAATAAGGGAACTCAAAGAAAGAGAAAATCTAAGCAGTGATGTTTAGAATCCTCGCCGTTCTACGGCGGGGAGAACGTCAAGATCCAACACCAGAAACAAATCTGTCTTCCGTGCTTCGCGATCGCACTATTCGTCTAGCAGCAGCAAAAGGGTTAACTCAAAGGCTCAATACGGCTCTCCAGCAACTGGAAAAAGAGATTGCACGACTAGAGCAAAAACTCTAAACAGTATTGGTGTATCTACTAAATTGATTCAACTGATTGCGGCAGGAAACACTCCAAACAGTTGAAAATAATTAATTCCAGCTAAGCAAAAAATTGCCTATTTGCTTACAAACCACCAATCCAATTTACAAAAACTCATCTTGTACAACCTGAAGTAAGGAGAAACAACAATGGTAGACCGCCCTTCGGTACCTAATATTTATGGTACCAACGATAGTGACAATAATTCCTTTTCTTTCTTTCCGATATGGCGCTCCCAAATCAACGGAACTGCTAACGCCGATGACATTTTTGCTCGAGCCGGAAACGATATCGCTTATGGCTACGCAGGAGATGATCGTATCGATGGTGGCGACGATAATGACTCTCTATATGGAGGAAGTGGAAACGATTGGTTGGAAGGAGCCAGCGGAAATGATGTTCTCTATGGAGGCAGTGGGAATGACACGCTTGATGGAGGGCCAGGAGAAGACACGCTCTACGGCGGTTCTGGTAGCGATCGCTTTCATGTGAGTGCAACAGTTCATACCTATCGTCCATCCGATAGTCCCAATTGGCGCACAGTCACCCAAGTGGTTGAGAATGCTAACCAAGGCATCGATACAGTTCACGCCCATGTGACTGAATACACACTTGGCGATAACCTGGAAAATCTCGTTTTTGAGGGCCTTTTTTTTGATTACTGTGAAACGGGCGATCCAGACTTAGCTTGTGTAATTGATTACTTGTACTTATCGCCAATTACCATAACTGGTACTGGCAATGCACTGGATAATCTGATTCAGGGCAACATTGATAGTACTGATATCAATTTTGTCCTAGAGGGGCTTGCCGGTAACGATACTCTGATTGGTGAAAGCGGACAAGACTTTCTGTATGGTGGAGCGGGAATAGATCTCCTGCGGGGTCAAGCAGGCAATGATGTTCTCCTTGGGGAAGGTGAAAGTGACTCCCTCTATGGTGGAACTGGAGATGATGTCCTCCTGAGTGGAGAAGGGAATGACCGCGTTGATGGAGAAAGTGGGGATGATTGGCTCTATGGTGGACAAGACTCTGACAATTTGTTTGGTGGAGATGGTAACGATATCTTATATGGAGGCGATTTTACCTGGTTTAGCACTGACAGCGACACGAGTACTGACTATTTGCTCGGTGGCAATGGGAACGATGCCCTCTATGGTAGTGGTGGAGACGACTTCTTGTATGGAGAGAGTGGTGCCGACAGTCTCAATGGTGGTGCTGGTATCGATTGGCTAACTGGCAATGCTGGCAATGATATGCTAACGGGTAATGCTGGGGCTGACCGATTCCGCTACGATACCTACAGACCCTTTAGAAGTGACGATATTGGGGTTGATAGCATTACCGATTTCAACAGGGGAGAAGGCGATAAAATTGTCCTGAGCAAGGCAACTTTTACTGCTGTACAAAGTGTAGGTGGAACGGGATTTAGTCTCTGGAACGAATTTGCCAGCGTGACTACTGATGCGGCAGCAGAAGCTAGTAATGCTGTTATTGTCTACAACAACACCAACGGCAAACTGTTTTACAACGCAAATGGTAGTGCAGGGGGTTTCTACAATCCAGAATCCAGTGGGTTAGTGGGAGGCGGTCACTTTGCTACCCTCTCAAACATTCCCTTCCTTATAGGGTCAGATTTCATCGTTCAAGAGCCGATTATTCTGATTTAAAGAATTATCTGGTTTGAATTTAGGTGAGGCGATCGCTGATTACTATCTCATCCTAGTAGAACAATAGTCTGGCTAACATTTGAGTTAAACTGAGTTCAACCATCGAGCGATCGCCTCTTTCCTTGCATACCTCCGCACCGTTGAGAACTATAACTAATTGAACTAACCAACCTAAGTTCTTTATTCAAGGAGAAACTTCGATGACTACAACACCCATTGCCAAAGACTCCGCTGACGTTTTTGGTTACACCACGGCATTTGAGGAAGCGCTGCAAAAGATTGGGCAGATTTCACCCCAGGAATTCGCTCAACGCTATGCCACGCCTGCCAAATACCTACCTCAAATCAGCTTTGACCCAACAACCGCCAAATTCTGGGGCGATTTCCATAAGAACCATCTCTTTCAACTTAATGCAGAAGAACTGGCAATTTTCCAAAAGAATGGCTTTGTAGTCAGCGAAAGACTGGGAGGACAAAATTTTGCCGATGTCTTCTATCGCATTTACAGCCACGATTTGCCAGTGTTCGTTTCTGCTGATGCCCTACTTCACGCTTGGCATCGATCATACGATGCGATTCTCGAAGAACTTGAAGAGACTTACCTGTCTAGTTCCCTCTCTGAGATTCTGGAAGGGATGCACGAGGGAATTTCCGACGCTTGGAAGCAGTATGGCAATGGCGTGCTAGGAGACAGCGTGAGGGATGCTGACTATTTCCTAGCTGTTGCGCGTTCTTTGCTTGCAGATAAGGCAGTTGAAACTCACTTAAATCAAGACTCCCGCGTAGCTGGAACCCTGCAAGCGATACAAGGCGAACAATTTGAAGAATTTGAACTATTTGGGCGCTTTCGTCAAGTGGATTTTTCTCAATTTAAGGTGCGCGGACATTATGAAAATTCAGAACTGCTGAAGCGATATTTCCGTGCCATGATGTGGTGCGGCAGAATTGACCTCCGTATTGCTGAAATCCCCTCTGAAACCGCTCCAGCAAAATCTTCCCCAAGAGAACTCGGCGGTGCTGTGATTCTTCACCATCTCCTCAAGCAGTCTGGTAAGTTTGAACAATGGCAACAATTTGACCAATTGCTTCAAATCTTTGTCGGCCGAACGGATTCAATGACCTTTGCTCAACTGGGCGATATTTTATTTAAGGCTGAGATTAAATCCCCCGCAGATGTTAAAGGTTTAGAAACGCTATAACAGCTACAAGCTGACATTTTAACTAGCAAAATCGGCTTTCAGGATATTCGCAGTCACGCTTACAAATCACCGTTTGGAACAGAAAAGATTAAGCTGCCGCGATCTTTTACTGTCCTGGGTCAAAAGTTTGTTGTAGATAGCTGGGTTACATCCAAAGTTGTGTACGACGATATTGAGTGGAATGGCGAGAAAGTTCAGCGTCGTGTCCCTACCTGTCTAGATATCGCTTTTGCTGCATTGGGGAACGACCAAGTTGTAAATGAACTTGTGGCACGTATGACTGATAATAATGGGCGAGAGTTCAGAGATGGACTCAACTATCAGCACAACTTAGCAGCAGTCAGAGATGTCATTGATGAGCAGAATAAAGCGGTCTGGGAAGAAAACATTTACATGAACTGGCTTGCTACCTTGCGCGAACTCTCTGCACCGACTACTGACCACAAATATCCCGAAGCCATGCGTACCCGTGCCTCGGCAATGAAAACTCTCAACACACAACTGGCTTCATGGACACAACTGCGACATGACACCATTCTTTACGTCAAACAGTCTATTACATGTGGCGAACTATGCTACTATCCAGCCGGTTTTGTGGAGCCTCGACCAGCTTTCTGGGAACGCTTTGAAAAAATGGCTTTGCTTGCAGCTGAACTGATTGAGAAAACTTCTTTCCCGAAGCGCTCAAGCGAGAATGATGACAGATACGAGGTTCCACTCCAATACATAAAAGAAAGACAGGCTAAATTTTTCAAGAACTTTGCCCAGAACCTAACAATCCTCAAGGGAATTGCACAAAAGGAACTTGTACAGGAAGAATTCACCCAAGAGGAAACACAATTTCTAGAACATGTTGTTCAGCTTGGTCGCGGGTCAGGAAGTAGATTCTACACTGGCTGGTATCCAAGCCTTTTCTACAAGGGAATAGAGGATTGTGACAAGCAAGATGCAATTGTCGCTGATGTACACACAAACGTGCCTGCTCAATTAATTGGAGATCCAGGTTGTGTACTTCACCAAGGTGTGGGTGATATCGATTTGTTGATGATTGCGGTGGACAACGGTAAGGACAAGATGGTCTATGCAGGGCCAGTGCTTAGCCATTACGAATTTGAGATGCCAGGAGTTTCTCGTAAATCAGACTCTGATTGGCGCTATGACCTAGAAATTGGCAATGTTCCACCCCGACCTGAGTGGACGAGAAGCTATCTCGTACCCAAAGACTACTCCCGTAAGTTCGCCAATCTGACGAGCTTAGACCTCAGTAGCAAACAACTGACGGCATTGCCAAAAGATATTTGTCGGCTCACCCAATTAACAAGCTTAAACCTCAGAGGTAATCAAATAACAGTACTGCCGCCAGAAATCGGTCAGCTTACCAATCTCAGACAGCTAAACCTCGGCGGTAATCGACTGACGACACTGCCACCGGAAATTGGTCAACTCACCAACCTGACACAGCTAGATATCAGAGGAAATAAACTGACGACACTGCCACCAGAAATTGGTCAGCTTACCAAGTTGACGAATCTAGACCTCTACGGTCATCAACTAACAGTACTGCCACCGGAAATTGGTCAACTCATCAATCTGACAACGCTAGACCTCCGGGGTAATCAGCTGACATTGCTTCCTTCTGAAATCGGTCAGCTTACTAATCTCACAGAGCTAAACCTTAGCAATCTGGAATATGAAAATAGGAATAAACTAACATCGTTACCTTCGGAAATTGGTAAACTTACCAACCTGAAAACGCTAGATCTATGGGGCAATCAACTAACGACACTGCCACCTGAAATCGGTCATCTTATAAAGCTAACAAAACTAGATCTCAGCAAAAATCAGTTGACTGCACTTCCCAAAGAAATTGGTCAGCTCACGTATTTGGCTGAGCTAGACCTCAAAGACAATCAGCTAACAGTACTACCGCAAGAAATTGGTCAACTACCCAACTTGATAAAGCTGAACCTCAGTGACAATCAATTAACAAAACTGCCACCCGAAATTGGTCAACTTCCTATCCTGAAACATCTATATCTTCACAACAATCAACTAACGACGTTGCCGCATGAAATTGGTCAGATTTCGCAGCTAACATTGCTACAACTCTGCTGCAATAAACTAACAGCACTTCCTCCTGAAATCACTCAGTTGACTAACTTGAAACAGTTATACCTTCATAACAATCCTGAATTGACAGCACTGCCTAATACAATTAGTCAGTTCGCCAACCTCACAGCTTTAAGCGATAACAATACTCCACGTACCAAACTATTAGGTTTGTGGTATCTCTGTGAGAATGTGTACAAATTAGCAGGGATGGTATAGCCAATATCACCTCACTAAGCGCTCAGGACGCTAATTCTATGCAACCAATCGATCGCTATCGGGGATGTCTTTTCGGCTTAGCCACTGGCGATGCCGTAGGAACCACTCTAGAGTTTGAGCCACCCGGCACATTTACACCTATTAAGGATATGGTCGGCGGCGGTGCATTTGCACTGGAACCGGGACAGTGGACGGACGACACTTCAATGGCATTGTGCTTGGCAGAAAGTCTGATCGAGCAAAACGGGTTTGACCCAATCGATCAACTAAAACGATATCTGCAATGGTATCAAATGGGACACCTGAGCAGTACAGGCTATAGCTTTGGTATTGGCAACACTGTTCGCTCTGCGCTGATGCAGTTTGAAAAGACAGGGGAGCCATTCTGTGGTTCCACAGACCCCTATAGTGCTGGAAATGGCTCGATTATGCGCTTGGCACCCGTACCCCTGTTTTTCGCTCAAAGCCCCGAAGAAGCGATTGAAATGTCTGCTGAGAGTTCTCGCACGACTCATGGAGCAGAAACGGCTGTTGATGCTTGCCGATATTTAGGTGCGTTAATTGTGGGAGCCGTGAATGGAGCGAGTCGAGAGGAGTTACTTTCGAGTCACTACAGCCCAATTCCTGATTATTGGGAAGAAAACCCCTTAGTTGATGAAATTGACGCCATTGCAGCAGGATCGTTCAAACATCGTCAACCTCCAGAAATTAGAGGAACGGGCTATGTAGTTGAATCTTTAGAAGCAGCGTTGTGGGCGTTCTACCACAGTCAGTCTTTTGAGGAGGGCTGTCTTTTAGCCGTCAACTTGGGGGATGATGCTGATACAACGGGTGCTGTTTATGGACAGTTAGCGGGAGCGTTTTATGGCGAGCAGGGGATACCTCAATCGTGGCGCGATCGCCTAGCGCACTATGATTTAATTGAATACTTTGCCGAGCAACTTTTTTCTTTAGCCCAATCGAATTGAGATGGAAGTCGAGATGTTATGTATGCCTCGTATTAGTAAATCTACAGATTTAAGGCTAGGGAAAACAAAGCAGCTTGCTACGTAGGAGATGCTTTTTATGAACAAAGGTAGGTAGCGATCGCACAAGCACTGACAAGGTAAAATTTATGTAAGAAGTGTTGCAAATGTTTAGTTTAAGCGAAATTGTAGTCGGTACTGTGCTTAGTGTGGAGCCAACAGGCACTCTGATTGATATTGGAACTCAAACACCTGCTTTTCTTCCACTTCGAGAAATGTCACTGGCTTCTGTTGACACTCCTTCTGAAGTATTAGAGCTAAATGAAACCCGTGAATTTCGAATTGTGGCTTCTGGCGAGGAGCAAGGACAGAGTCGGTTTATCATTTCCCTGCGAAGCCTTGAGGAAGAAATAGCTTGGGAACGGCTGCATCAAATGCAAGCAGAAGATGTTACGCTGCGCTCTATTGTCTCTGCTGCTACTGATAACGGAGTCTTAGTACAAATTGAAGGGTTGCAGGGTTTTGTTCCAGACAGTCACATCAGCACTCGTAAACCAAAGGAAGATTTGGTGGGACAAGAACTGCAACTAAAATTACTGGAGGTTAATGAAGACTGCAATCGTCTATTACTTAGCCATAGACGGGCACTAATTGAGCCAAAGATGGTTCGTTTAGAAGTTGGCGATCTTAAGATTGGAAGCGTTCGCGGCATCAAGCCCTACGGTGTATTTATTGATATCGGAGGTATTAGTGGTTTGCTAGAAAATGCTGAAATCTCCCATGAATTAATTGAGAATCCCCATAGCGTTTTCAATGTCAATGATGAAGTGAAAGTCCTCATCGTTAAAATCGATGCTGAACGGGGGCGAATTTTGCTTTCAACTAAGCACTTAGAACCGGAACCCGGTGATATGCTAAAAAATCCTCAACTTGTTTATAAAAAAGCTGGGAAAATGGCAGCCAAGTATCTTGGCAAATTAGGGAGAGAATCGGGCAAAGACTATTGGGGTGATGCAGATGCAATCAAGAACTTGACTGAAGCTGGGTTAGAGTATATTGATGAAAATGGCGATACACAGTTTATCGACTTTAAAAGTTGTGCCAAAAATTCATTAGATTTGTTAAATCTTCATACCTCTACCTCTCAATTCATTGGCGAAAGAAATATCCTGGGTGCCTTCTGGGGAACGACTCCCTGTTATATGGAGTTTTTTACCCAACCCTTGACAAGAATTGTGTTTAAAAATACAGAAATTTTTGGGAAGTGGCGTTGGCAAATCAAGCAAACAGGATGGTTAATACACGATCAAATATAGGTAAACCCTCACCTCTAAAAAGGTGGGGTGAGCTTCATGTCTAAACCATGTCTGAACATCCTTTATCAAGTGGATATCCAAATGCTGCCATGAGATATAATGATAGAGTTAAGCAAGATTTCATGCAGGCAATTTGCGTATGAACTCGGTGATAACAACCCCGCTCGCAGAGTTTCTTTCTCAACCTAATATAGAAGCTTCCCCAGCCTGGGAATTAATCAACGGGGGTGCAATTCAAAAACCAATGCCAACCCTGTTTCACTCGCGCCTACAGCGCAATCTGGTGAACTATATTAATCTTCATACTCAAAGGTTTGAAGCGGTGAAAGAGTTACGCTGTATCGTACCTCCCTTCTCGCCAGTACCAGATATTTCTGTTGTATTGCGCGATCGCCTTCCTCAAGAAGATGAGCCTTTGAATGGAGCGCCAGATTGGTTAATTGAAATTCGTTCCCCCGATCAAAGTACCCTAGATTTACAAAATAAAATTCTCCATTGCCTCAGCAACGGGACGCAACTTGCTTGGTTGATCGATATAAATCGCCAACAGATTTGGGTCTGGCAAGGAGATGACCTGCCAAGTATCTATTCAGGAGAAGATATTTTGCCAACTTTGGGCGAGTTACCAGAGCTGACAGTTAATGCAGTGATGGCTATGACTCGCAGGCAATAAAAACCTTACGCTACCGATACAACCGGGCATAATATGATATCAAGTCCGGTTGCACCGGACTGGTATAGTAAGAGTGCGATCGCTTGCAATAACAGCAGCATATTAACTAAAGCGAAGATGCTTGCCTTTTGGCATTAGTTTGGCAATCAAACGACCGTTCCGATCGTGGATTTCTCCCGTATTAGAAGCGATCGCATCTTCTCTGATTTGCTCAGATGCGATCGCGATCTTGTAGGTTGGGTTGAGGCAACAAAACCCAACATTATCGCCAGCCCAAAGTTTCATAAAACGGTAAAATGGAGAAAGCTTAGTTAAAGGTAGCGGTGATGACATTGCGATCAATTACCCTGATGCTGCCGAATGAGCTGATAACCCAGCTTCAGCAGTTGGTGACGGATAGCCCTGATGCGCTGCACCAATTTGTCATTCAGGCGATCGAACACGAACTTCAGCGCCGTCAGCGCGTCAGCCGCCAGCAAGCATTCTGGGCTAAGGTGGAAACCATTCGGGCGCAGATGACGACAGAGGGGATTGAAGTGAACCCGGACGAGATTTGGGGAGATGTACGCGATCGCTCTCCGGGTCGTGAGGTTGTATTGTGAGTCGATACCTAATCGATACCAACGTTCTGTCTGAACCCCTCAGACCTCTGCCTCATCCCTTAACGATTGAGCGGTTGCGGCTGCATACTGATGAAATCGCCATTGCTTCAGTGACGTGGCATGAAATCCGTTATGGGTGTCTGCGCTTGCCAATCTCTCGAAGACGCGAACAGATCGAACAGTATCTCGTGGAAGTGCAAGCCACATTCCCGATTTTGCCCTATGACGCAGCCGCCGCAGAGTGGCACGCCTCAGAACGATCGCGTCTTACGGCTTTGGGTCAGCCACCAGCGTATGCAGATGGACAGATTGCAGCAATCGCGCGTACCAACGATTTAATTTTAGTGACTCACAATGTCTCTGATTTTGCAGAGTTCCAAGACTTGCAGATTGAGGATTGGTTTGTTTAACGACCGTGAAAAGCGTGGGCGACTTCATTGCAATCAAATTTCAACTTCTGGAATTGAATCGATGTAGTCTTTTAGCGAGATTGTTCCCCGTAAAAGTTGGAGCGTAGAATCATTAAGGTTAGCATCGATTGCTTTGGTTGCTTGGAAAAGGTTGGAAATAGTTTGATTCAGTCGGCTCTTAAAGGTGAGATAGGACGAGGTATTGTAGTGTAAGGAAACCTTGATGGGGTCAGATATTTCATTTAGAAACCAATAGGTTAATCTAATTTGTTCGGGTAGATAAGAATCGGTTTGTGCAATTAGGAACAAATCCAGTTGAGTTCTCCAGTCTGCGGCGAGTGTTTCCAAGTTCGGCATAGGTCGTGTCGTCCAGTTAACAATCTCAGCTTGCTCGTAACCATAGATAAGCAGGTCAAAATTCGACTGAAGAACAACATTTTCAAAGGTACATTCACAACAATAGTTGAACGCTTTCCAGGTGTTAGGTTCTTCAGTCCATATTTCTGGAGCCAAGGATTTGAGTTGGGAGAACCATTGCCCTAGCGTTTTATTACTTTCCAAAAGGTTCGCGATGGGTAAACCCATTAAAGTCTGCTGCATCACTAGATGAAATTGTTCTCCCAAATTTCGAGATTGAATCATCTCTTTTGTGTCAAGTTCGTGAATCAAATCAGGATTTTCAAGGCGTGACAAGTCTTCTGCATTGAGAATCATTGTAGGTTTCGTGAAGTTTATGGGTAAAGGTGGAAATGAACTTGCATAGCCCCAGATAGGCTATATTTTAACTGCCAGGTTTCAAGCAGCAAAGTTTGTCAAACAAAGCAGTAGGAAGACAATCAATATCAGAGGTTTGCGGGACATAAATTAAGACAGTTAAAGTCAGCTGACTGCTACTCAAGCTTTTCAACAAACTTCTAACTGTTCGATACTCTACTTTTTGAGAAAAATCTAGATAAAGTATTAAGGTTGACGCCACTGAACTAAAAATTTGTTCGAGCCAGACTTCGTTGGTTGTTTGTAAGGCAAAACGCGGATAATTGCCATTCCATACAGGTCTTTTAAAACAATTAGCGAGCGTTTGGATACTCACCTGCTTTTTTGGTAGGTTCTTGAAGAACTCTGGTTGATTGGTAAAGTACACGAGCTTTGGTAACGCGCTATGAGTCACTCCTGGTGGCGCGTCAGCGCTTAATTTACCAATGGCGTTGATAGTCTGTTCAATCCCAAGATAAAAACACCGTTCTAGCGTCGGTTAACTTGATTTTTCTTTGAGAATTAAAGGCCGCTTGCTGCACAAATTGCTCTAGTTCAGGTTCGGGAAAATCTAGGTTAATAGTGGGGTCAATCAATGGCAATTCTGGGTGATTTTGCCGAATTTCTGTTGGGTTAACTTCGGGTGGTAATGGGAGTGCTTCAAATGCATAAGCATACCAATGTCTACCACTGCGCGAGCTTTGAGGAACCAAGTTAATCCTAGTGATTTGATTGGATAAATTCTGATGTTGGGTTTGGTAATTTAGAAAGGGACGCAAAGCATCGGATTGCCCGCTGTTTAGTAGAGCAAAGCTCCAAGAAAGCTCGTTATCTAGAAAGCACAAACTTATCCAGTCTTGTGCTGGCATAGCTTGAAATGGTTGTCCATAAACTGGGGGAGTGGCGTAGAGGATAATCGTATCGAGATAGTCTGATACTTCAATCAGATTTTGAAGACTTTCTCGATAAATCTTTCCTGACGCTCGGTTGAAACGGTATCGCCGAATTTGCATGAAATTCAACTCCAATTGAACGTAAAAAAGTGCCAGGGGGCAGTTCTGGCACTTTGGATAAATTGACAAGTACTATCAGTACCAAGACACTTCTCGGAGCGAGTTAGAATCTGAGTTAACTTGTGCGGTGTTTGAGGAGTCAGAAGGCGCAGCGAATTCTGCTCCCCCGGAAGCCGCCCATTTTCTTAAAGCTTCTAATTCCTCCGTATCGTGGCGGAATTGGGGTGGCTTAAGATCGAGTAGAGTTAATAAGCGATCGCTGCTCACAAGTCGCGGATGTCCATTGGCAAAAGCTTCAGTTGCCGACTCTTTAACAATGTTGCGAATCTCTGCCCCAGTATAAGCACTAGAACGTTCTGCGAGTATCTGGATAAACTCTGATTCTAATTGAATTAGATAGTTTTCTAGCTGAACTTTCCAAATCTCTGCTCTGGTTTGGGTAGAAGGCAAATCTACATAAAACAACTTGAACCGACGCAGCATTTCTTTAGAAAACCCCCAAGGACGGTTAGCCGTAGCTGCAACGATCGCATCTGCTTTATTTTCTTCCAGCCAAGTTAGCAAAGTGCCAACCATGCGAGCAGATGTTCCCCCGTCGCTTTCAAAAGATTTTTGGGAAATTTGTTTGTCGATTTCGTCAATCCACAAAACGCAGGGAGCTAAGGCTTCAGCTTGTTGCAATATAGTTCTTAAATTGGCTTCTGAACTGCCCAGTTCTTTTGACATTAACCTACCCATATCCAAACACAGACAGGGAACTTGCCAAGCAAGAGCGATCGCTTTAACCGCCAAAGATTTTCCCGTACCTGCCACACCCAAAAACAGGAAGCTAGCTGGTTTATCTAAATTGTGTTCGCTTCTTTTCTCAACATCCAACAGCGGTTGTTGTTTCTCAGCCCATTGGGTGACAGCAGGTAGCCCTTGAATTGGCACATCAGGCGGTGGAGCAAAGCTTATTCCTTTGGCTGCTAAATGTTGTTTCTTAATATTGATTATGTGCTTAATAGCATGGCAATTAATGCCACGCTCTTGAATAGCTACCAGTTGCAGAGCATCTTCAATTCCTTCCACCGTCATGCCTTGCAAAGCCCTAGTTAGTTGTTGTTGCTCTTGGTCATTTAGAGCCAATTTAAAGTTGATTTGGTTGGTTGTTGCACTGGCACTTAAAGCAGCTAGTTTGCGCTGTTTAATCTGTTCAACTTCCCGTTCATCGGGTAAAGAGTTAGTCATTTCCCACACCAAATCTTTAAAGTTGCTGGGAATATCTAGCCCCTGATGAGTTAACACCAAGCGATGAGGCGAACGTTTGATCGCGAAGAATAAGTCTTGGGATAATCTAATCCAATCTGGGCGAGAACCAGGTTTAGCCACAAATTCTAGGAAATCTTTGGCAATAATTAGAGATGGGTTGGGTTCCTCATTGATCAGGCGTTGCAGGTGCTTGACAAATGTAATAATTGGATGAGCTTCCAGATTAACTCCTGAAGCCGGAGTTTTGTCAATTCGGGCGATCGCATTTCTTTCCACGATGGGAGTTAACTGAAGAAATTGATTGCCACAATCCCATTGGAGTATCGTGCTGTAGCGTTCTTGTAAATCGATGACAATTTTCTCGACTAGCGCGGGTTCGGAAGCTGCTGGGGTGTCGATAGTAATCGTAGCAATTCCGGCTTTGAACAGTAAAGTGAGTTGTGAGGTGTTAAACATTGTTCTCTACAAAAAAGGCTTTTGGAGTGGTCTAAAAACAGGCCACTCCAATTAGTGTTGCTGAGTTGATTCTCCTCTACTTATAAAGCAAGCTAGAGGTTGATATCAGTTGTCGGTTTAACCCGAACAGGTTCCTCAAAATATTCGTCCTTCAACTGAATTTCTGTTATACCTAGTTGATGGAGAGGTGCAGTGAGTTCGGTGCAGCTTTCACCGATCATATTGAAGACTTCAACCTTTAGAGGTTGTCCTTTGCTTTGAGTAATTTTGATTTGGATTGGTTGCGACATGATTTAAGCGTAAACGTCAGTTTTTTGGGTCAGTGTAGTGGTAATAGTTCCGTCCTCTGCGGTGACGGTTTCCCGTGACCAAAGATCTGAGGGATACAGGATGTTGATGAAAGCCGTGTTATGTGCAATTTGTAATTCTTCCAGGAAATTTTCGACTGTTTCAAAATGCTTTCCTAGAAGATTTCTGGAAAAGTCCCAAGCATCAATGACGGCTGAGTAACAGTTTTGTTCGGCATTCCAACGAAAGCCAAGGTCTAGTAAACCCTGTAGATGTTGGCGACGGATAATAATTTCAGCTTGTTGTTGATTGTTTCGGTCATAAGCGTTGATCAGATCTACAGGGAGATCGTGGCTCTCAATCGAGGGAGTAATGCCAATTGTTTCCAAAATTGTTTGGAGTCCAGCTAGCAGGGATTCTCGATGTGAAAGGGTGGTTTTGACTGAGGAAAAGTGACTCATTGGAGTGGCAATAAAGTCCTAAAATTTACTACAAAGATGGGCGCGTCAGCGCTCTTAATTTTGCAGTATCAGAAAGAAAGTCCTTAAATTAAAAGGGAGTGACACCTGACTGCTGTGGTGCAAAAGACAGAAGAGTTTCTTTTGAACAGTAGCGAGAACGACTGCTTCCACTGCCGCAATAGAAATAAGTAGCGAAGCGTCGCAAGGTTTTGGTTAATACTAGCTGAGACAGCATCTCAATGGCTTCCGCAGCGACTCGTTGATTAATAAAGAGACTTTGAGCATTTATAGCTGCTATTTCAGCACAGGATAACTGTTGGAGAGATAATTCCTCTGGTTGTGGAACCAGCAAATCAGGATGTTGAAAACTGGGAGATGGAAGATCCACACAAAAGTTGGGCTTATTGGGGTCGTTAAATGCTTTCTCTGGGTCGAATTTGTTAGTTGAACCAAGTAAAACTTGTCCGGCTGGAATTCCTTCCCCAAAATTGCCACAATCGAGCCACCAAACTTGGGGAAGTTGCGGGGGGTCATAATAGTAGTCAGGCTGCAAAGATTTGGCTAGTTCGCTCCTTGCTGTGGCGTTGTCAACGCACCCAATTACAGTCAACTACCCGCCGCTAAGTCCGAAGCGGACTATAGCGGGGGCTTGTAAAGAGCCAAATGCCAATTGGTTTTAACAAGACTAAACAGTTGTCTAGACAAGGCGTAAGCCAACTGAGGTTAGTGGATGTGGCAATCCAAAAGACGGCAGAATACCTCCCTCGTTCTGTTCCTCTCTCTAGCCCAGCGTCGAAGGGAAGTAGACACAGAGAAATCTGATTTATCGTATGTTTGTCCCAGTTGTAGATAGTAACCAGCGTCCTTTAATGCCAACTACACCAAGTAGAGCAAGGCGTTGGGTTAAGTCAGGTAAAGCTACCCCGTTTTGGAAGCGCGGAATATTTTGCGTTCGACTAAATGTAGAACCATCCAATCGCAATACACAACCAATTGCGGTAGGTATCGACCCAGGCAGTAAGCGAGAAGCTTTTTCGGTCAAGAGTCAAGCTCATACATATCTAAATATCTTGGCTCATGCCGTGGATTGGGTGAAAGGTGCCGTCCTTACTCGTCGTAATATGCGACGAGCAAGACGATTTAGAAAAACTCCTTGTCGTCAAAATCGCGCTAACAGATTAGTTAATACCACTAGACTGCCACCATCGACAAAAGCTCGATGGCAATGGAAGTTACGCCTTTGCCAATGGTTGAGCAAAATGTTTCCCATTACTGCTTTTGTCGTGGAAGATATTAAGGCGAGAACTTGGTTCCAAGCGCGAAAGTGGAATGTTTCATTTAGTCCGCTTGAAGTTGGTAAATATTGGTTTTACAACCAACTACGTCAACTTGGAATACTGGAAATCAAGTCCGGTCACGAAACAAAAGAATTACGCGATTCTTTGGGATTGAAAAAGACCAAGAACAAACTAGCCGAAAAGTTTGAAGCACATAACGTAGATTCTTTTGTATTAGCCAACTGGTACACAGGCGGGCATACCAAACCAGACAATACGCAACTATTAGTAGTGATTCCCTTGAGGTTTCACCGCCGACAATTGCATCGACTAGAACACGCCTCTGGTCATATCCGTTCTCCGTATGGCGGAACAATGTCTCTTGGGTTTAAGCGTGGTTCCTTGGCAATACATCCCAAATACAAACTCTGTTTTATTGGTGGTTCGAGGCAAGGCAGAGTTTCGCTGCATTCTGTTGAGACGGGAAAGCGACTGTGCCAAAACGCTAAACCCCAAGACATTAAGTTTTTAACTTACAACACCTGGAGGACTCGATATGTTTCCTAGATCCTGCCCCCCGTTTAATTAAGTAATCAAGGCTTTGCTCAACTCTTGTAAGGAGTTTTAGAGCATGTAGATGGGTGATGGCATCACTTGTGATGGGCATGTTCAGAATCCGGTAATGGGGTAGCAGGAGGGTATGGGGGGAGAATTGGCTAGGGTTGCGATCGCTTCCCTCGTAGCGGCAGTTTCTTTTTCACCCTGTGCGATCGCTGCGTCAATTTCGCCTGAAACCGCCATCAATGTTTCTAGAGTTAGCTGACCTTGAATTTCTAATGCTTTGAGTTGCCAGCTTAGTGATAGAGCGGGATTGATGGTTTCTGGTGCTTTTAGGAGAGATGAAACTAGGTCTAAGTTGCCTTTAGTGCCTACTTTCTTGACAATTTCAATGTGTTCTTCTCCATCAACGACTTTGCGCGTAAGGGTGGCAAGAGCTACATCTGCGTAAAAAGGTAGTAGAGTATTGATGATAGTTTCATCGTTAGCAGCTTGTGAGGGACTGAGGGGAATTCGTTGACCTTCAATAATGACGATTGGCATAGTCTTAGAAGAGAGTCAGTTGATTTTTATGAGCAGCTATTGACTGGGAGTTAGTTGCAGAAGATGTTGGAGGAGATTCTACTTTTCGATGCTTATAATCCTTTGGCAATTCTTCAATTCGGTGCTTTTCCATCAATTCAGATGCAGCCACCTTCCTTTGAGGAAGTTCTGCTTCGAGTTGAGATAGCATCGATTGGATAGAAGCTGGAAGTTCTAACTGTTCAAAAGGGAAACTGGAAATAATTGGCGGAGAGTTTTTGATTCCCACCGCTACTATCGCTGTTCTCTGCTGGTTATTTTCAGTTTTTGGCAAAATTTGAATATGGATGACGAGAGTATTTTGCTCAAAACTGTATTGGGTTTCTAGGTCAATACCTGGAGATTCCATAAATTTTTGATTTGACTAATTAGGGGGAAGCTATTAATGGCGACACATCTCTAGCCAATTTAAGATCCGGTTGAGTTGTTTAAAATTGAGACTAAACCATTCACCTTTTGCTCTGAAGTGGGCAAATTTAGCATGAGTAGCTTTTTCGATAGCCACAACGTCATGACAGAAGAAAGTTTTAACAACTTCTAAAGGCAACGCACAGGCGGTCTGTAAAGTAGAGATTCGTTTTTTGAGGTTATTAGTGCGTCCAATTTTGTAGAAATTGCTTTGCCCAAAACGTATGACATAAATGTAGCCGCTTCGGTCAATTGTTGGAGTTTTATCTGATAGATATGAAATTTCCCGTTCGCTCAGATAAATGTAAATCGCTCCAGCCAGAAGCAATTCTGGCTCGTGTGGATAGGAAATCGAAATTAAACCCAACTCGTGTAAGAGTTCTAACGAATGCTTAATTTCATAGGCAGGAGCTTTGAGAGCAAGGGCTAGCTCGTCAAAGCTGGTTAGGATAGGGGAGCCATTATTTTCTATTTGACCAATTGCACAAAGTTCAAGAAGAATACAGACAGCTAAATGGTCGCAATAGAAGCCGTCTGTGTCAGATCTAACGACACTGGAATACCAGGAGCGTAGGCGGTTGGCAGTTAAATTCATAGAGCGCTTCTTGCAATTCACGCATCTGTTCAACGAGCAAAATGCTCAAATTTTGTTTGGTTTGTCTTTCACTTTTGTTAAGTCCCAACTGGCGACAATTTGAAGATGCCGCAACCTGGCTTTCAGGGTTTTCTGTTGCCAATCGGTAGCAATATAGTTGTATTTGCACCCGGTTGGGTTCTCGACTGGCGGTAATTCAACTAATTGGCTGAGGTATCCTAGTTCTCGTTTAATGTGTCGCCACCAAGAACGAGCAACTTTTTTACTGGAGAAACCTACGAAAGCGCGGTAAAATTTTTCATCTGTACTGATTTGGTAGCAAACCTGATTTGAGATTTTGACTTGCTCAATAGGGCAGATGGAAAACAAATTGATCTCTTCTTGATTATAGGATGTGGGAGAGTCAACATTATCCCAATGAACGAGCGCAGGTTTTTCAGCTTTTGGTTCAAGGTCAACGACGAAGCCAAATAAATAATCGTAAGGAGATTTTTTGGGTTTGACGTATGACTTGGGAATTGATTGCACCACCCGCGTGCCTACCTTGAAACCATATAGTCCCTCAGAGCGTTTTCTTTCCTCAAAATGCTGGAAATAGGCTTGCTCCCAGGCAGTTTGCAAATCAGCTATTAAATAGTCTTCGCCCTCCAGATACTTGCTCTGCTTAAAACCTTCTATCAAGTGAGTTTCAGTTGTGGAGAACGCGATAACATTCATCAAAAGTTCGGGTTGACTATTCAATGATAACCATAAGTAGGCACGAATTTTGAGGTCAGTTGGTGTCAGTCTAACCGATGCTTCAAGTTTGGCATGTTCGGGTAAGTTATTGACACAAGCGAAAGGAATACCGGGGAAGTTATCGTGTGGGAAAATCCACAATTCTGAATGGTTTAAAAGGTGATAGCCATCAGGTGAAACCTCTTTGAGCCAAAATAATTGAGGATGTGAAAACTGAATTAGTACTTCAGAGTTGGTCATCACCAGCGTGTTAGCTGGGATGGTGAGAAAGGTTTTTTGAGGAACAAATAGGGCTAAGGGTTCAATCTGACACCCTGGCAAATAGTCCCAGGGATACCAAATTCTTTCTTCTATCCTATCTGAATTTGGTTGCCACCAGGAAATTTGGATAGAAGCATGGGAGTTGGGATTGATTTTAGATACGACTCCAAAATACTTACCCGTTTTTACCAAAGTCCCTTTGTAGAATGGATGAGTAGCCTTGCGTTCCTTGATTGGTTTTAAAACGCTAGCAATTTGATAAGTTCGGATGGATTGTTGGCAATCTGAAATTTCTGGAATAGATAAGGGAAAGCATGGATAACTGTCTGGTAATAACTGGAAATTACTCTCACTGAGATCTAGCATGGCAGAGGTTAACGCACAATTGTTGGACGGGCAATAGAAGGGGTATTGCACATTGGCAATTGCGCGTCAGCGCCAATCTTTTCCCAAGCTTTAAAGTCAAAAATCCCAGAACAACAATATCCCAGAACAACAATCTATTTCTCAGAGAATTAACTGGAATTCAGCAAGGCGAGGCAGAAGTCTCTTGTAGCACAGTGGTGGTGGCAGTTGAGGCACAGAAACACCCTGGACAAGAAAATCGCCTTTTTCTCCTGCGAACCAAACAAATACCAGCACTTTGGATTCGGGATCGTATTCGGCTACGCGGCGGCTGGTTTCGGTATCGGGCCATTTTCCGTGCATTAAGGCTTGAAAGTTAGTACTTTTTTCGCCCAGGTAAAAGCCTGGAACCGTATCTAAAAGCCTGTAGAACTTTAGATTAAGATTTTCCCGCGTTTCCTGGTTGTTACTGTTGTCGATGACGACGCAACCTCTGCCCTCTTCTAGATAGCCTTTCCAACCAATAGCAGCAATTAGCTCGTAGTTCAGAATGAGAAATTCGTAGCGAACTTGGTCATCATTTAGATTGTATGAATTGCGGTCTGTTTCCATAATTCAAGAGTGGTGTGCAAAGTGGTAAAGAGTACGTTCGGTGATACCAAAACCCCGAAAACTTGCCCATTTATACTCGCATTCACCGGGGCTATATTTACTGCTTAGTTGGCTCCAAGTATCCCAGTCAGGCAGCAGAGAATCGCTGATGTATTTGAGCGCCATGCCGATAAAAATCCACGATTCGTAGTTGTCTGCGTAGCGGGGGTGAATGACTTCTAGTAGAAGTCTTGCTTTTTCGATGGTTGTTGCACAAATTGAAGCTGGTGAGGTACGAGGTAATGGGCGTGGGGTGGGAATACGCTTTGATTTTTGAGGTGGTGAAAGGGGGTGTTCAAGTAAGTCAATTACCCAATTGGGTGCGCGAGCAACATCTGTTTCTTCGGGGCTGTTGAGCCAGCGATAAAACCCGGTGATAGGATGAGGTGAGGGTGGCAGAACCGATTGATGCCCTTCTCCACGAAGTTCGAGGGCTTCACCTGGGGCGATCGCAATTTTACGATACTTAAATCCTCCATTGGTGAGAGAGAATAGATACTGCGCTCTGCCCGATCTGCCGGAGGTGAAGGCGACAGTTGGAGGAAGTCCTGTGCCGCGAGATAATTCTTCGACAAAAGCCATTGCACTGGTTCCGTCCACGTCTATTGCTAGTAAGAATTCTTTGGATGTTTGACCGCACAATAGTCCAATTCCGGCAGGTGTGACATGGTAGGGCGTGTTATCAGATCCCAATACTGAAACATAACCTCGGTGAGCGAGGCAATCAATCATTTGTTCTGGCGAAAAAGGATGGCGTTGCCATGAGCGTCCAAGGGGTTGTTTGTTGCTATTAACAGGCACAATGCGCCAATGGGTGGGGAGGATTTTTAGGGTGTCGATGAGTTGGGCAGGTTCTCGATCAGAGTGGGGCATCCATGTTTTTAGGTGTTAGGGAATGCTTTGGTAAGTGACGGTAGCTTAAGTAGACAATGAAGTCCTTGCGTGCTGTGCGCGTCAGCGCATCATCTACCAGGGTTTTATTGATATTGTGTTTGATGAGGGCGATCGCTACCAGGTAGGCCGCAACCCGGAAGCGGCGTTTCTGGAAAAATCCGCCTTCCAAGGCGGATTTTCAAGGTAAGCACAAACCATGCACAAGTCTCGTTTAATTCCAGCATTCTTGTTAGAACTAGCGCTCTGGCTGCTGGATTCATCCGTAAAACAAGGGGTGGCAGAGAAATTTGATCCAAGTCTTTTACTCTTGAACAAATGCTGGAATTTTGTGTCAAACCATAGACCATCATTATGGAGTCGTTTTTCCATGTCTAGCTGTGTCCTGGTTAAGCTGTATTGACTGTTTTCCGGAGATTGCTTAATACCAGGCGAAGAATAATCAGTAACACTGAGTTAACTAAAGCCTGGAGACAAGCAGCAATGGCAGAAGTTGAAACCCTTGTGGAGAGCTTGTGGGAGGTGGATGATGATGTATTGGAAGCTCAGCTAGGCTCTCATGCTCAAGCAATAGAGGATGAAGTGGCAGGGCGTGGGGCACGAGGAGCGGGTGTAGATCCTGCTTCTCTGGATTCTATAGATGTAGGTGTGGCAGCCAAATCAGCAATTGATCCAAAGTTCTTAAATGCTGGTCGGCGTCTTTTCAATTGGATTAACCCGGCAGCCTACAAGCTTCTATGCACGCCATTGGGAGGTGAAGGGTCTGATGAAACGATGCAAGAACTGGTGACGTTGCTGGATGAGGGTTTAGAGAAGAATGTTGCCAAAGCGGCTGGAATGTTAGCCCCGTTTCTAACAGCGAATCTGGGATTAGCCCCAGCCATCGCAGCCTTGGTTTCAACGCTGATTATCAAGCGAGTTTCTAAGGGAGTCGCCGAATTTACGTGTGACGCATGGCAGCAAACTTTGCCATCCTCTGATGTTCCTGAAACTCCCAGTGCTGCTGAAGCGGCAGCTAGCACCTAAAGAGCGATCGCTCCTCCCTAAAGCTAACAGTTAGAAAACTGATTGGCTTCGCTATACGGGGGCGATCGCAGCACACTTGCAGCTATGTTTTCCCTGCGAAGTAGACGCCAAAGCGATCGCTAGCTTCCCATGCTTTCACTTTACAGTTGTCACAACTATATCTCGTTTTCCGATTGATACCGCTGCAAGAGGGACTGAATCAACTGTGATGAGGCGCGAAATGTGGTTTCTTGCAGGAGAGAAATTGCTTTTGGAAAGTCTACCAGATTTTGCCGAGCTGCCTCGTCTAACACGCCAAGCAACCCGGTAACTCTTAAACCGCGAGAGTGAGCAACTTGTCGTCCTAATGAGTCGTCAATGATGACTAAATTGGCTTCTTGCTGTTCTGCTAACACAATTGCAGCTCGTTCACCCAGATCGAGAGCGTCTAAATCGCTATTAGAGGGAACGTCAACGGTTTGAATGATTAACCATTCGGGGGGACGATTGCTCCAGTTTTGGACAGAAACAGGCGATCGCGCATCGGATAATTCTTGTTGATTGGACTTTGGACAAAAGAAAGCTGATTCGCGAGATGATAACGCGAATTAGTAG
>ERZ1066117.500-NODE-500-length-30061-cov-37.500633_pt1 | contig 30061 bp, 24 predicted proteins | sample MGYA00382764_ERZ1066117 | MGnify/ENA primary metagenome ERZ1066117 (study PRJEB33369, sample SAMEA5778347) | biofilm metagenome | biome: Industrial cooling water; feature: Water cooling tower basin; material: Biofilm | place: United Arab Emirates | collected...
CTAGCGCCGCGCCCGGGGCCTGGTGATGCCGCCTCGCTTGGTCTCGTCGCACGCGCCGGGCGAGGGCTCGGCCGGACCGTCGCCCGCCGCTGCGGACATGTCCCTCGGGCCAGCCGCCGCGGCGCGGCGCGTCAGTCGCCCTCGCCTGGCAGGCGGAGCGTGCCGAGCTCGCCCTCGCCGGCGTCGAGCAGGTCGGCGAGCTCGGACAGCGCCGGCGCGAGCTCGACGCGCGCCGCGACCCGCCGGGCGAGCGCCTGGAAGGTCCGGCGGTTGAACGCGAGCCCGAGCGGCGAGCCCTTCTCGCGGTTGAACAGCACCGAGTCGCGCAGCAGGGTCAGCGCCTCCGCGTCGCGCCCGCCGGCCGCGAGCACCTCGGACAGCGCCTCGGTCGTCCGCGCCAGCCCGGTGAGGTCGCCGATCTGCATCTGCACCTCGAGGGCCGCCTGCAACCGCTGGGTCGCGCGCTCGAGCCGGCCCTTGGCCAGCTCGAGCCGCCCCATCGTCTCCCACACGCGCCCGAGCTCGCGCCGGTCGCCGAGCTGGCGGTACGCCCGCTCGGCCGCGATCGCATGGTCGAGGCCCATCGTGTAGCCGTCCTGCTCGCGCCCGGGCCGCAGCTGCGCGTGCAACGGGATCCGCGCGAACAGGAGATCGGTCTCCGCGAGCTCGCGCAGGACCACCGGGTCGGCCTTGCTGCTGGCCTCGAACACCCGCCGCGACTCGCGGAGCAGGTGCAGCGCGCGCACAGGGTCGCCCATGCGCACGTAGACCGCCGCCTGATCGTTGAGCAGCCGCGCCGCCGCCGTCGCGTCGCCGGCGGCGTGCAGCGCCCGGCTCGCCGTCCCGAGCTCCTCGAGCGCGCGCTCGAGCGAGCGCAGGTCGCCGAGGTCGAAGCACACCCCCGCGATCGCCTGGCACAGCTCGGCGTACAGCGCCACCGGGTCGCCCTGCCCGACCTCCTGCCGCGCCGCCTCGAGCGTCGTCAACGCGTCCGACAGCGTCGACCCCAGCTCCGGACCGACCGACTGCCACTGCACCCGCCCGAGCTCGATCAGCGCCCGCACCCGCTGCCGCCGCCGCCCCGGCGAGGTCGGCAGCCGCGACAGCAGCGCCAGCGCCCGCCGGGCGTACTGCGCCGCCGCCTGCGGCGCCCCGGCCTCGGCCGCCGACCGCGCCGCCGCGCAGAACCGCTCCGCCGCCGCGTCGATCTCGCCCGCCATCCGCAGGTGCTCGGCCGCCCGCGCCGCGTCGATCAGCGGATCGCCGTGGACGTCGGCGCGGACCTGGCCCCGCCCCGCGTCGCCCGGCGCCTCGCCGTGCGCCTCGCCCCGGCTGCCCCTCGGGTCCTGTCCGATAGTTCCTGTCCGCCCGATCCCGCCCGGCTCGGCCGGCCCGCCCGCGCGGCCGACCGGCGCGAGGATCGTGTCCGCCTGGCTGACCCTCGGGTCATGCCCCGCCAGACCTGCGAGCTCCGACAGGTCCCCCCGCGCGAGCCGCTCCGCCGCGAGCTCGGCGGCCCGCTCGGCCGCGAGCTCCTCCGCGGCGGCCCGCGCCGCCGCGTCGACCGCCGCCGGCTCGACCGGCGCGCTGGCGAACACCTCCTCGGGCGCGTACCGGCCCGGATCAAGGGTCCCTTCGGACATGTCCCGTTCGCCGTCCGACGCGCCCGCACCTGCGCCGGCCGACGCGCCGGGACCCTCTTCGCCCGCATCGACGCTCGACGACCCATCCCCGACCGGCACCCTCCGAGCCTCCGCGCCCCCACCGTCCACCCGCACGCCCGGGCGCGCGGCCCGCTCGTCACCGACGCGCACCGGCTCCGCGCCGACCGCCGCCGCGCCGTCCTCGCGCCGTCGCTCGCCCGTCCGCGACGCCTCGCTCGCCCGCTCCCCGCCGGAGGCTTCGCCGGCCCGGTCCTCGCTCGCCCGCTCTGCCGCGGCGACCTCCCTCGCCCGCTCCTCCCTCGCCCGCGCAGCCGCGACCTCGCCCCCTCGCTCGCCGCCGGCCCGCGCCCCTGCGACCTCGCCCGCCCGCTCCTCGCTCGCCCGCGCCGCCGCGACCTCGCCCCCGCGCTCGCCGCCGGCCCGCGCCGCCGCGACCTCGCCCCCGCGCCGCTCGCCTGTCTCTCCGCTCATGCCCGCAAGGACAGCCTCGTCCGCCTCGGCCGCGCGGGCGCTCAGCAGCTGGCCGAGCCGGCGGTGCCACGCCTGCGCGAGCGACGGCAGGATCGTCGCCGTCAGCGACGCGAGCGCCGGCGCGGGCAGCGAGAACCGGCCGTCGCCGCGGTCCTCGAGCGGCACCCCGTGGTCGGCCGCCTCCTGCAACCGCTCGATCACCTCGATCGGCCCGAGCTCGAGCAGCGCCGCGACCACCTCCGCCTCGAAGCCCGGCCCGACGAGCGCGCCCGCCCGCAGCACCCGCAGCGCCGCAGGCGGCAGCGCGCGCCAGTCGACGCGGACGCTCGCCTCGGCCTCGCGGACCGCCTCGCCGCGGACGATCGCCTCGGGCCCCGCGTGCGCGCGCAGGGTCGCCAGCAGCTCGGCCGCCGCCCCGCTCGGCTCGCCGCGGAACACCAGCACCAGCGGAAGCTGCAGCCAGCCCGGCCGCCGCACGATCTGCCCGAGCGCCGCCAGCGTCGCCGCGTCGGCCGCCTCGACCGCCTCGAGCACCAGCGCCCACGCGCGACCTGTCTGCTTGGCCAGGTTGTTCCACACCTCGACGAGCACCGCCTCGGTCGTCCGCTCGGGCGCCTCGCCGAGCAGCCGCCGGCGCAGCCCGGAGACCACCCGCTCGCGCGCCTGGTCGATCAGCGGCTGGGCCTCGTCGAGGATCGCCTCGGCCCGCCGCCGCGCCTCGATCAGCGGCCGCAGCTCGGCCGGGGCGACGTCGCAGCTGACGCGCAGCAGGTGCAGCTCCGGCGGCGGGTCCGGCAGGCGGCCGAACACCGCCGTCGGCAGGCCCGCCTGCACCCGCTGCCACACACGCTCAGGGTCCAAAGAAGGATCGGCGCTCATGCGGCGCCGATCCTACAGCACAACCCGCGCGGTCGCGGCGGGGTCAGGCCGCGCTGCCCTGCCCGCGCACGAGGTTGCCCATGCCCATCGCGCCGAGCATGCCCGCCTGCACCTGCGCGCAGGCGGCGTTGATCGCCTTGACCCCGGCGCCGCCGCCCGCGTCGACGACCGTCCGCAGCGGCCGGGCGCCGGCGGGCGCCTCGACCAGGGCGACCACCGCGTCGGCGACCGCCTGGGGGTCGGGCGCCGTCTCCCCCGACAGCATGTGCCGCAGCCCGCCCGTCAGTTGCTCCGCCAGCCCGGCGAGCGGCCCGTAGCCCGCCGCGCGCCCGGGGTCGGCCGGCCCCTTCGAGCCGTCGAGGAAGCCCGTCGGGTACGCGCCCGGCTGCACGATCACCGCGTCGATCCCGAGCGGCGCGAGCTCGTAGGCGTACGCCTCGGCCAGCGCCTCGAGCGCGAACTTGGTGGCGCAGTAGACCCCCATCGTCGGCATCACCAGCCGGCCGATCCCGCTCGAGATGTGGACGAGCAGCCCCGCGCCGCGGCTGCGCATCGCCGGCAGCACCGCGCGGTTGACCCGCTGCGGCCCGACCACGTTGATGTTGAGCATGTCGGCCAGCTGCGCCGGCGCGAAGGCCTCGCCGAGGCCGATCCCGCCGTAGCCCGCGTTGTTGATCACCGCGTCGATCCGCCCGCCGCTCGCGGCGAGCACCGCCTGCACCGCGGCCTCGACCGACGCGTCCGACCCGGGGTCGAGCTCGACCGGGTGGATCGCCCCGCCGTTGTCATGGCGGACCGCGCCGAGCTCCGCCGCGACCGCGGCGTTGCGCCCGGCGACGTCCCGCATCCCCGCGTGGACCGTGTGCCCGCGCGCCGCCAGCGTCCGCGCCATCCGCTTGCCGAAGCCCGCGTTGCTGCCCGTGATCAAGATCGTCTGCGTCGTCATCTGCTGCTCGTCCCTCCGTGCCGGCCGAACGCTAGCGGAGCGCCTGCCGCCTGCCCAGCGGACCCGTCCCCCCGACCTGCCCCTCGCGCCATGTCCCCCGGGGTCGCGCCCGCGCGCGCGGCCGTTCATCGCGCCCCCACGAAGCCGCCTCGCCCGCCCGCTCGCGCGTCCCCGCGCAGGCCGGCGCACGGCCGCGGAGATCTCCGACGCCTCGCGAACGACGCGCGGGCGGGAGGTCATCCCTCCCGCCCGCGGTCAGGCCGCCCGCGGCTCACGCTCGAGCAAGAACTTCCACAGCGGCTTGTTGCTCTTCTGCAGGTTGCACGTCTGGCAGCAGGGCACCAGGTTGTCGGGGGCGTTGGAGCCGCCCCTGGACCGCGGGATCACGTGGTCACGCGTCACGCTGCGCCGCGACAGCCGGGCGTTGCAGTAGGCGCAGACGGTCATCACGTTCCACTCGTAGAAGCGGAACTCCCGCGTGAAGTACGGATCCATACGGCCCCGGATCACGTCGGCGACGGACACCCGGACGTACTTGCTGATCTCCCGGAAGCGGTTCAGGCGTCCGTCGCCCTTGCGCAGCCCCTTCTTGCGAAGGTGGCGCGCCAGGTAGAACTCGGGGCCCCGCTCCGGGTTGGTAGTCAGCGTGTCGTAGTCGGTCTTCAGCAGCGCGTGCATGGTCCTCCCTCCTCTCCTCGCGGAAAAAACGCGATCACTCGACGTAGGCGAGCGTCCGCCACTGCGGCACCGCGACCGCCTCGCCCGCCCGGATCTCGACCTGGGCCTCGACCTCCATGTCCTCGCCGGTCAGGCGGACCCGGTCGCCGGCGCGGATGCACAGCCCCTGGAGCTGGCGCATCGACAGCGGCAGCCGGATGCAGTGGTCCCGGGTGCGGTCGTTCAAGTTGGCCTGAATGGTTCGCATGACGTACCTCCTCGATGGACCCGGCGGGAATCGAACCCGCGACCTCCGCGCTGCCAGCGCGGCGCTCTCCCGACTGAGCTCCGGATCCTGAAAAACGCACCGATGGAATCGGTCGGACTCGAACCGACAACCTCCTGCTTGCGGGGCAGGCGCTACTCCCAATTGAGCTACGACTCCGAAACCCGCGGAAGCCCGGGCCGTCGCCGGCCCGCTCCGCGATCCACTCCCGCTTCGACGCCGCCGCCGCGGCGCCTGTTCAACCGCCGGATGCGGCGATCATGCGTATGTCCCGAAGGACATGTCTACGCATCGCCGCAATGCAGCGGCCAGGCCCCCGCCGGCGCGACGCCGGAGGGAGCACGCGGTGCCACGAATCGACCGACTCGCAGCACCGCCCCGCGATCCGGGGGCGGCGCCCCGTTGCGGGGCGCGCCGACCCGACCCGCGCGACGCGGACCGTTCAGGCGGCGAGCCCGGACGCTCGGGCGCTCACACGGAGCGCGCGACTTTACGCCATTCGGCGCACCGACCGCTGCGTCCAGCCTGCTCCGCCGCCGTCAGATCCGCGTCGGCCGGCGAAAGTGCTGCGGCGTGGGCGGTCTGAAGGATGGTGCGGGGGAACATGTGCTGGACGGGGAACATGGCGCTTACCTCATGAATGGAGGACCAATCTACTCAACGTCCCCGCGGGCTGTCAAGGTCTCGACAATAAAAAAATGATTCGAATGGTGCCTGCCCGCCGCCCATCCGACATCGATCCGACATCACCCGACCGAGCTCGCCCCCCGACCTCGGTCGGGGCCCTCGCGCGACCCTGCCAGGGCCGCCGGGCCGGGCGCGCCTGCGCGCGCGAGCCGATCCGACGCGCCGCCCCTCGCCGCGCCATCGCACGCCTCGCGGCTCGCCGCCCTACCGCTTTTTCAGCGAGTAGCGCGTCCGGCCCTTCACCAGCATCACGATGCCCGAGATCAGCAGGGCCGCGCCGACCCCGAGCACCACGCCGCCGGCGGTCCGCGTCTCGCCCTTCGTGAACGCGACCAGCATCGCCCCGGTGAGCACGCCGCCGTAGCTGAAGCCCGTCGCAAAAATTCCGCCGTACAGGAGCCCCCACCGCCCCGGCCGCACGCGCGCGACGTAGTCGCCCTCGAGGTCGCGCAGGAAGAACGCCCGCGACGGGACCACCCTGTCGCCGCCGAAGTAGTACGGGTACCCGGCGCTCGCGTCGATCACCCGCCCGCACGGCGCCCGGCACACCGACCGCGCCGACGCGACCATCGCCGACGTCGAGACCCGCCCCCCCGCCGCGAACGCCGGGACCCCCGCCTCGAGCAGGTGCAGGTCGACCGGCCGGCTCGACTCGATGAAGATCCGCGGCCGGCTCGGCCCGGGCCGCGGCTCGGGCATGTCCCCGGGGCCAGTGGCCGCCGGGACAGGTCCCTCGGGCCTGGTCGCCGCCTGCCCCGCGAACGCGGTCGAGGCGACGTCCGGCCACGCGATCGTGCGCGTCTCGCCGGACGGGACCGCGATCACGACCGCGCGCCCGGGCGCGAGCTCGAGGATCGTCCCGCGCAGCACGGTCCCGTCGCGCAGCGCGACGGTGTCGTAGCTGCCCGGCGAGGCCGGCGGCGTCGGCACGGCGGCCGCCTCCGCGACGGGCTGAGCGGCGGCAGGCAGGGGCGCGCTCGTCAGCGCGAGCACGAGGATCGAGGCGGTGGTCCGGTGGAGCACCCCTCGAGTGTTACGCCGATCGCCCGGGCAGCGCCATCCCCCGGCGGGTCTTTTCAATAGCGCGACGGCGAGTCGCTCGCGGGGAACGACTGGTCGCTCTCGAAGTCGGCCTCGTCGAGCGTCGCGTCGCGCTCCGCGGCGATGTCCTGCCGGCCCTGCGCGACGACCGGATCGACCAGGTCGTCGTCCCCGCCGGCGAAGTCGCCCGACAGGTCGCTCGAGAAGCCCGCGGTCGGCTCGAACGCGCCGGCCCCGAGGTTCGCGGCCGACTCGGGCAGCATGTCGGCGCGCGCCTCGAGGATCTGCTTGAGCCGCGCCATGTCGCGCACCAGCGTCCGCTGCGCGTCGACGCCGAACGCCCGGGCGACCTGCGCCCCGAGCTTGCCGGCGAGCGGCTCGTACATCAGCCGCGCGACGACCTCGGTCCCGCCCGGGATCGCGTGGAACTCGATCGAGCCCTCGTTCGCCATCACCGAGCCCGGCCGCGAGCGCCAGGCGACCCGCTGCAGCTCGATGTCCTGCGTGACGTCGACGTCCCACTCGAGCGTCCGCCCGAGCGGCCCCGCCGCGACCCACCGCCAGCCGCCGCCCTCGATCCGGGTCACCCGGTCGACCTCGGCGAAGAACTGCGGCAGGTTCTCGAACCGGCGGACGAACTCGTACACCTCGCCGATCGGCCGCTCGATCACGACCGACGCCTCGACCGTCTCCGCCCGCCGCGGGTCGACCCCCGCGGTCAGCGACAGCCGCCGCTCCGTGTCGATCCCCAGCATCTGGTAGAGCTTGCTCTGGCCCGTCGTGCCGCGCTTGATCAGCGGCAACCCGGCGAGCGCGACCAGCAGCGACCACGGCGAATTGCGGGCCCGGAGCAGCCCGCGGGCGATCATCCACGCCCCCGTGACCACCGAGAGCGCGCGCTCCCCTCGGCCGATGTTCTCCGTCATGGTGCTGTCCCCCGCGGAGCCCTGCGTCTGTGCGCTTGTTGTGTCCATTCGCGTGTTCTCCCGGCGTTTCCATGGGCCCATCCGCGCGGTCGCGCCAGGTTTGCCGCGCCCGCACCCGCCGCTCCCCGGGCGTCTTCGTCGCTCCCCGTCCGGGCGCAGCCGCCGCCCGCACGCGTCGGCTCGGCGCGCCGCGTCGCCCGCTCGATCGTCGATCCGCCGCGCCTGCGGTACCCTCGAGTCCCCCGTGCAGCCCACCGCGACCCACTGGTGCTGGGACGACCTCGCCGACGCGCTCGCCGCCGGCCTCGCGCGCGACGCCGCCGACATCGAGCTCGAGCAGGCCGTCCGCGGCCTCGACGCCTGCGACGAGCTCGAGCTGCACCCGCGCCTGCACGCGGCCCTGCGCGCCGCCGGCTTCGGCGTCGCCCCCGAGGTCCGCTTCCCGCGCGACCGGCCCCGGCGCCGCCGCACCGAGGGTGCCCGTTGCGACATGGTCGTCACGCCAGGTGGCCGCCCGCTCGCCGAGCCCGGCGCGCAGCTCGGCCTGTTCGCCCCGGCCGGCGCGGTCGACCTCGGCGACGCCGCCTGGCTCGAGGTCAAGGTCGTCGCCCAATTCCACGAGCGCGGGCCCAACCGCGCCTACGCTTCCGCGCTCCAGCACCCGGTGTGGAAGGACGTCGGCAAGCTCGCGGGCGACCCGCAGATCCGCCACGCCGCCGTGCTGCTGGTCCTGTTCACCGCCGACGCCGACGTCGCCGCGCACGACCTCGGGGTGTGGTCGGCCCGCGCGCGCCTGCGCGGGCTGGCGCTCGAGCCGGCGCTCCTGCGCAGCGTGGCGATCGGCGACCGGCTCGGCAACCGCTGCTGCACGGTCGCCCTGTTCCCGCTCACAGCGCCGGCGGGAACAGCTCCGGCGTGAGCTCCGGCGTCGTCGGCGCGTCGCCGACGAGCTGCCAGCTCGCGTTCGGCAGCGCGAGCTCGACGTCGACGTCGCTGATCGCCTCGGTGCAGCGGACCACGATCGCCTCGATCTTCAGCGGGCCCGCGGGGAAGCTCGTCGCCGGCTCGTCCGACGTCGCGTCGGGCCAGGCGAACCCCTGGACCTCGAGGAACAGGTCCGCCTCGCCGCCGACCCCCGCCTCGTCGCCGAGGAACACCCACACCGCGTCCTCGACCACGTCGTCGGCCTCGCGCAGCGCCAGCTCGCCGCCCGGGTGCATGATCGTCCCGGTGTAGGTGACGAAGAAGTTGAAGGTGTCGCTGAGCTCGGTCCCGCCGAGCCGGTCGAACCCGTCGACGTCGTTGATCGAGAACTGATTGTTGTTCGACGGGTCGGTCCAGGTCACGAGCCGCGCGCCGGCGACGACGTCGGTGGCGACGATGTCCGGCGAGTCGCCGCGGGCGAACGAGAACAGCGTCGGGTAGTCGAAGCCGCTCAGCCCCGAGTCGCAGAACGCCATGTCGACCGCGCCGCCGACCTTGAACACGCGGACCGTCGCCGTCAGCCCGCCGTCGGGGGCCGGCCACGGGCCCTCGACGAACTCCTCGACCGCGCCGTCGCGGGTCGTCCGCAGCTTGCGCGGGCTCTCGTCGATCACCTCGAGCGTCCAGTCGTCCGCGCGCCCGTTCTCCGGGTGCACGGGCCAGCCCGGCGGCTGGATCACGACCGAGCTCGCGTGCAGCCCGTCGTCCTCGACCACGAACGCCCGCATCTCCCGCAGGCGCGCCGGCCCGAACGGGTTGCGCACCTCGGACCACAGCAGCGAGTCGCTGTCGAACTTCAGCTCGTAGCCGCGCGTGATCCCGTCGCGCGTCTGCTCGCCGTGCCACACCGTCCCGTTGAGCGCGTCGAGCAGGACCCCCGCCTGCGAGCCGCCGCCGGTGGTCGGCTCCTCCGTCGTCCCGCCCGTGCTCGTCGCCTCGCTCGCCTCCGTCGTCGCCTCGCCCGTGCTCGACGTCGGCGCCTCGGTCGTCGGCGCGCCCGTCGTCCCCTCGCCGGTCGTCGCCGTCGTCCCCTCGCTCGTCCCGCCGCCCCCGCCGTCGTCGCCGCAGCCGGCGAGCCCGAGGCTCGCCGCGAGCGCGAGCGCGGCCGCGCCGCCTGTCCCGCGGGACCTGTCCCTCCGAACATTCGATGTCCGCCGCCGCCGGCGCAGCCCGAGCAGCAGCAGCCCGAGCGCCGCGGACCCGACCGGCTCGCTCGAGCGGCAGCCGCAGCCCGCCTCCGCGTCCGCCCCGCCGGTCCCGCTCGCGCTGTCCGGGCCGCCGCCGGTCGGCGCGTCGCCGCTCGTCGGGACCTCGCCGCCGGTCGTCGGCTCCTCGCCGGTCTCGCCGCCGCTGCCGCCGGTCGTCTCGTCGTCGGGCGGCAGCGGCTCGGGCAGCCCCGGCACGACGACGCCGTTGCACATCGACGGCGTCGCCGCGAGCTCGGGCGGGTACGCCCGGCTGACCGATCCGACCGGGTCCTTCAGCAATTCGGCGAGCCGCACCACCGCGCACGCGGCGACGCTCGGCGCGGCGGCGAACCCCGACAGCGAGCCGTCGTGACACTCGACCGGGCTGTTCTCGGTCATCTGCGCCGGGAAGTCGCCCATCGCGTCGCGGACCGACAGCGCGCCCTTGACGTCGATCCCGAGGGGGAACACCGCCTGCGCGAGGTGCGGGCAGGCACCGGCCTGCATCCACGACAGCGTGTACGACGCGTCGAACGACGCCGGCCCGATCCCGAGCGGGTCGTCGCCGACCGGCAGCACCGCCTCGTGGCGGGCGATCGCCGTCGCCGCGACGTTGAACGCGTGGGCGTAGAGGCCGCTGTCGTAGAAGTGGTCGAGCGCCGTCCCGCCGAGCTCCGGGTGCGCCGCCGCGACCAGCCGCCCGTCGTACTCGCTGAACACCGCGTCCTTGCTCGCCTCGATCTCCTCGATCAACCCCGACAGGAACTGCTCGGCCTGGGCGATGAACGCCTGCTGGATCGCGTCCTTGATCGGCTGCACGATCGGCTGGAAGATCGACTCGAGGAGCGCCGCCAGGTCGACGTCGAGCCCGACCGACTGCAGCAGCGTGTCGAGCTCGACGATCCAGTCGGGGATGATCGCGTAGACCAGCGTGTCGTAGTCGATCGTCGTGATCTTGTCGGACCACGCGACCAGCGGCGCGAACAGGACCTGGACGTCCTCCTTGGTCAGCCCGAACTCGCCGCTCATCTCGTTCGGCGCCTCGTTGAGCTTGGCCGACAGGTTCTGCACCGTCTCGAGGTACGCGCCGTGGAAGCTCAGCAGCTCGGCCCGCAGCTCGTCGGTGATCTTCTCGAACGCCGACGGCAGCGGCTGCATCTGCGCGTTGTAGCGCGGCGCGAGCAGGCCGACGTACGTGAAGTACTCGGCGTACAACGACGGGCAGGTCAGCGCGCAGTCGGTCTCGTCGTCCTTGGTCCCGAGCATGCCGTCGTCGCCGGCCGTCACCTGCAGCTGCGCGCCCTGCGGCGTGTTCGGGTCCTGCATCGCCGCGATCTTCGCCTCGAGGTCGAGGCGCGTCTTGTCGATCATCGCGTCGACCGACGCGAGGTACACCGGCGTCATCACCAGGTGATCGGCCGGCGCGACGTCCATCTTCGCCACGATCGTCGGCAGCGACGCCGCCGGGTCGGCCGCGACCGCCTTGTCGTACTCGGCCCGCGCGTGCTTCGCCATCATCTGCCACAGCGGGCTGTCCTGGTCGAGGTACGCGCGCAGCACGAAGCCGACCGGGATCGTGTGCAGCAGCTTGCTGTCGGTGAACGCCTCCGGGTCGAGCGCCACCGCGGACCGCTGGATCGCCGACTCCGCGAGCATGTGGCGGACCACGTTCGAGTAGCTCTGCTGGCGCCCGCTCGTGATCGGCGTCAGCGTGAACGTCTCCCCGGTCATGTAATTGACGTAGTGGTGCGCGACCGCGTCGGTCGTCCCGTGCAGGAAGCAGCCGAGCGCGTACGCCCGCTCCTCCGGCAGGATCGCCTCCTGGTACAGCAGCTCGCACTGCTCGAACGGCCGCTGCCCGAGCGCGTGCGACGGGTCGGTCATCCCCGGGAACACCATGTTGTCGGGCCCGACCGCCCCGGCGCGGAACGCCAGCGGGAAGTCGGAGATCGCCTCGACGTCCTTCGGGTCGAGGATCACCGCGTAGTCGCCGAGCCGCAGCGGGATCGTGCCGTCGCCCGCGTCGACGAGCGCCTCGCGGACCTTGTTGGCGATCATGATGTGGACCCGCGTCGTGAACGCGTGCGCCGGGGACGGCAGGGCCAGCGACGCGACGAGACCGAGGGCGAGGGCGGAGCGGCGTACGGACATACGAGGATCCCCCTGTATCACGCGACCGCGCGCCGCGGGATCCCCCGCCGAGGTCTCACCCGCGCGAGGGCCCGGCCGCGCGGCCGCGACGGCGCCGGCAGAGCAACAACACCGCCGCCGCGAACGGAGACGTCGCCCCGCCGCCGCCCGAACAGGCGCAGCCGTCCTCCTGCGGCCCGACGCCGCCCGTCGCCCCGCCGCTGTCCGGCAGCCCCGGCACGCCCGTCGCGTCCCCGCCCGTCGCGCCCTCGGTCGCGCCGCTCGTCGGCGCCTCACCGCTCATCCCGTGGCTCTCGCCCGCGCTGCCGCCCGTCGCGTCGCCGGCCGGCGGCCGCGGGAAGCTCAGCGCGATCTCGGCGAACCGGATCGTGTCGTCGAACGGCGGCAGCGACACCGGGATCTCGATGTCCGCGATCTCGTACTCCTGCCCGAGGATCTCCATCACCAGCGTCGGCTTGAGGACGATCGTCGGCGCGGTCATCAGCTCGCACACGAGCGTGCCGCGGGCGACCAGCGGGCCCGGCCCCGGACCCGCGAGCAGCGGCGCGCTCGCCCCCTCCTCGGCGACCACCGCCGACTGCGTCATCGCCTCGTCCTCGACCTCGATCGCCGCGCCCGCCAGCGACGCCTCCACGATCGCGTACGCGTCGATGTTGAGGTTGCCCGCCGCGACGAGGATGTCCGGCGTCACCGGCACCGCGACCACCGTCTCCGGCGCGGTCTGGTCGTCGATCGTCACCGGCCGCTCGGGGTTCCCGGGCAAGAGGTACGGCGTGAACATGTCCTCCGCGATCACCGCGAAGTCGTACGGCCCGAGGATGTCCGACTCCCAATTGAGCCCGAGCACGTCGAACCGGACCTTCGAGTCGATCGTGAACCCGATGTCGAGCCCGAAGCTCCCGAACTCGGGCGCCCCGGTGAAGCGGATCGTCTCGTCGCTCCAGTCGTAGCCCGCCTCGCCCGGCATCGAGATCGTCACCGAGTTGCCGCCGTGGACGATCAGCCGCAGCTGCACCGGCGAGTCGGCCGGGAACCAGTCGGTGTCGAACGTGAAGTCGTCGAACCCGACCAGCTGCCGCTCGTACAGCGGCGAGAACGGTTGCACGGCGACCTCGGCGAGCGCCCGCGTCGGCGCGAGCGCGAGACCGAGGGACCACAGGAGGACCGGGGGCCGAAGGCGCGGCATCACGCGCACCCTACACAAATTCTCGCGCGTCGGACGTCGCCGCGCGTCGGCGGGCAGACTTCACCCGCCCGCGCGCAGTTTCGTGCAGGCCGTCCGCACCGCCGCCGCCGCGCCGGTCGGCTACGATCCGCCGCCGATGACGCGCCCGTCCCCCCGCCCGTCCGCGACCCTCCTTTTCGGTGCGCTGCTGCTCGGCCTCGCGGGCTGCTCCGCGCGCATGGTGCTCGACCCCAAGCTCGCCGCCAGCGCCCCGGAGACCCCCGTCTCGGGCGTCGCCTTCGCCCAGTTCCGCAAGCCCGTCGTGTTCGGCCCGTACACCGCCACGCTGACCAGGGGCGGCTTCACCAGGACGAGCAGCACCAACCTCGGCCCGTACCAGCGCCAGACGACCAAGAAGAACTTCGAGTTCACCCTGCAGGGCGGCGCCCCGGCGAGCTGGCAGGGCAAGTGCAGCTACGGCGCGAGCGAGCAGGCCGTCCTGTTCCCGATCTCCGACGACGCCGGCTTCGTCTGCACCCTCGTCCCCGACGGCGCCGCCGGCTGGCAGCTCCAGCTCGCCAGCCAGGGCAAGCTGCTGAAGGCCAACACGCTGACCGGCACGATGACCGACGGCACCACCACCCTGAAGATCGCCATGGTCCACAGGCTCGAGCAGGCCGCGTTCGCCAGCGCCGGCCCGGTCGGCTACGAGTTCCGCGACGCCTCAGGCGCCGCCGTCGCCGCGGTCCAGGTGTTCAACCCGCAGAAGGTGTGGATCGACCCGTCGCTGCCGCCCGCGCTGCAGACGGCGATCGCCGCCGGCGCGGTCGGCCTGCTCGTCTCGGCCGACGCCGCCGCGAGCATCAACGAGTAGCCGCGGCCCCGCGCCCGCGCACGCCCGGGCCCCTCGCCGGGGCGCCCACCTGCGCCGCCCGCCGCGATAAGATGGCGCCCATGCGCCCTGCCCTCGCCCTGCTCGCCCCGTGCACCCTCGCCCTCGCCTGCGGCGACGCGACCGGCGGGGCGTCGTCCGCCACGCTCGCGACCACTTCGGCGGCTGACCCTTCGGACAGCTCGGGCACGACCGCCGCGCCGCCGACGACCGGCGCGACCGGCGGCGTCACCGACGGCCTGACCGGCACCGGCGGCGCGACCGACTCGGCGACCACCGGCGACCCGACGACCGGGGGCGAGGTCGCCTGCGCCGACTCGCCGCACTACCGAATCGGAACCGCGATCCGCGACGTCACCGGCCCGGTCGCCGAGCTGGTGATGATGGGCTACTCGATGCCCGAGCAGCGGGCCGAGGGCATCAGCACGCGCCTGTGGTCGCGCGCGTTCGTCGTCGAGCACCCGTGCAGCGGCGGCCGGATCGCCTTCGTCAGCGCCGACGTCGGCCAGGTCTTCCAGGGCGTCCACCTCGAGGTCGTCCGCCGCCTGCAGGACAAGTTCGGCCCCGACCGCTACACGTTCGACAACGTCGCCCTCTCGGCGACGCACACCCACTCCGGCCTCGGCGGCTTCTCGCACTACACGATGTTCAACCTCGCGGTCGGCGGCTTCGACCCCGACAACTTCGAGGCGATCGTCGCCGGGATCGTCGACTCGATCGTCGCCGCCGACGCCGCGCTCGACCACGGCGTCGTCAAGATCGCCCAGGGCCCGCTGCAGGACGCCAACTGGAACCGCAGCCCGCAGGCCTACGCCGGCAACCCCGCGCCCGAGCGCGAGGCCCACGAGGCCGAGATGCTGCGCGACACCAACACGCACATGACCGTCCTCCGGTTCGAGCGCACCGCCGAGGGCGGACTGGGCGGCGACCCGATCGGCGCGCTCGCGTGGTTCTCGAGCCACGCGACCAGCGTCTCCAACCAGAACCGCCTCGTCAGCGGCGACCACAAGGGCCTCGCCTCCTACTTCATGGAGCGCCACTTCGGCGCCGACTACACCGCGCCCGCCCCGTTCGTCGCCGCGTTCGCGCAGAGCGACGCCGGCGACGTCTCCCCGAGCGAGGTCGTGATCGGCGACCCGGTCAACACCGTCGTCCGCCCGTGCGACACCGACCCCGACCCCGACTGCGACGACCTCGAGAACGCCGCCGTCCACGGCCGCTGGCAGTACGAGCGCGCGCTCGAGCTGTTCGAACAGGCAGGCGAGCACCTGCGCGGCCCGGTCGGCGGCCGGCTCGCGTTCTACGACATGGAGGACGTCACGGTCCGCCCCGAGTTCACCGGCGAGGCCGAGCAGCACACCTGCAAGGCCGCGATCGGCTTCTCGATCGCCGCCGGCGCCGAGGACGGCGTCGCCGTCGCCTTCATCGAGGAGGGCATCGTCTACGGCGACCTGCCGAAGGTCACGCTCGTGCCCGAGGACCAGGAGTGCCACGAGGAGAAGACGATCCTGCTGCCCGTCGGCCGGATGCTGCCGCACCCGTGGTCGCCGACGATCCTGCCCGCGCAGGTGCTTCGGCTCGGCTCGCTGGCGATCGTCCCGGTGCCGTTCGAGATCACGACGATCTCCGGCCGCCGCGTCCGCCAGACCGTGCTGGATCACCTCGCCGGCGCCGGCGTCACGCGGGCCGTGATCGCCGGCCTGTCGAACGGCTACTCGAGCTACGTCACCACCCGCGAGGAGTACAAGGCCCAGCACTACGAGGGCGCGTTCACGCAGTTCGGCCCGTGGACCCTCGCCGCCTGGCAGCAGAACTTCGCCGAGGTCGCCGAGGCGCTGCGCGACGGCGTCCCCGCCGCGTCGACCGGCACGCCGCTCGACCTCAGCGACGACCAGCTCATCAATGTGCCCGGCGTCGTCGCCGACTCGCCCTGCGCGCTGCCCGACGCGATCCTCTGCCTCGGCGAGAAGTTCGGCGACGTCGTCGAGCCGCCGCCCCAGTCCGCCGCCCCCGGCGACCGCGTCGTGGTCACGTTCCGCGGCGCCCACCCGCGCAACAACCTGCGCTCGGGGACAGGCTTCATGGAGGTCCAGCGCGAGGGCGGCGGCACGTGGACGACCGTCGCCCGCGACTGGGACCCCGAGACGCGGTTCCGCTGGCGCCGCACCGGCGGCCCGCTCAGCCCGACCTCCGAGGTCGACCTCGAGTGGAAGCTCCCCGCCGACGTCCAGCCCGGCACCTACCGCTTCGTCTACCACGGCGACGCCAAGTCGCTCGGCGGCATGATCAAGCCGATCTCGGGCACGTCGCCGAGCTTCATCGTGCAGTAGCTCGGAGGCGCGGGGCTCGTACGAGCCCTCGAAGCAGCGCAGGTTGTACAGCTCGTCCTCGGTCGCCGGGTGGATCGCGCGCAGGCTCACCCGATCACTGGACCGCGATCTCGAAGTGGATCGCCCAGTTGTGCAGCGGGTACCCGTACAGCGACGGCGTCGCGTCGGAGTCGCGCAGGTTCCCGCGCGGCCCGGTCGTCGGCCCGGCCTTGGCCAGCGGCGCCCCCGTGTGCGCGTAGCGGACCACCGGCGCGGGCCCGACCGGCTCGCCCGCGAGCGTCAGCGTCACCTGCGACGGCCCCGTCAGCGCCACCGCCGTGATCGCCGGCGGGCTCATGCTCCCGTCGGCGAACTCGAACCCGTAATTGCCCGGGTCGCTGACCGCCGTCGTGTCGAGCACCAGCGGCGGCGCCGGCACCTCGAAGTCGATCGTCACCGTCGCCCCGCGCCGCACCGCCGCGCTCGGCGCGAGCGGCCGCCACGGCTGGCCCTCGAGGAAGGTCCGCGCGTACGCCTTGCCGTAGTACTCGCCGAGCCAGCGCGAGCCGTCGCCCGTCAGGTGTACGGTGTCGACGTACGGCAGGAAGTACTTCGGCCCGACGAGCACGAACAGCGTCGGCTGCTCGCGCGCGACCTGCCACTGCTGCCCCGGGATCGTCGACGTCGCCGTTCCGTAGGCTGTCCACGAGGACATCTGGCAATAGAACATCACGATCGGGGCCGTCTGCCCGGTGAGCGCCTGCACGTCGGCCTGGTAGTCCGCGCGCCACTCGACCAGGTGCGCCGCGTAGCCCGGGTTGCCGAGCGTCGCCTTGAAGTCGTTGTGGTCCGACTCGCCGTGGACGACCGCGATCGCGCGCACCGCCGACGACAGCCCCTTCTCGCCCGCGATCGCGTGCCCCGCCGTGATCTGGGCCAGCCCGGCCGCGTACGCCGCCGTCCCCTTCTTGATCGACTCGTACCGCGCCCCGTCGACCCCGTGCGCCGACACCAGCAGGTCCGGCCGCGTGTAGCCGGCCGCCTCCCACCGGCTCGCCGCCTGGTTGCCGAGCCCCGACGCGATCGTCTCGCCGTGCTTGCCGTCCCACGTCTCGACCAGCGGGATGAACCCGACCAGCCCGTCCGCCCCGGCCCGCACCCCCGTGTTGAAGCTGACGTGGGTGTACAGCTGCATCGTCGACAGCGCCGCCGATCCGTAGCCGTTCGACAGGCTCTGCCCGGTGATCAGCACATGGTTCACGTCGTGGTGCACACACTCTCCCTGCACGCACGCGACCCCGCCCGGGCACGGCGCGTCGCAGCCGCCGCAGTGCGCGTCGCTCTTCAGCGGATCGACGCACGCCCCCGCGCACAAGAGCTCCGCGTCGCTGCACGGCGACGCGCAGCCGCCCGCCTCGCACACCTCGCCGGGCGCGCACGGCGCCTCGCAGCCGCCGCAGTGCGCCGCGTCGACGAGCACGTCAACGCACAGCCCGCCGCACGCCGTCTGTCCCTCGGGACATTCGAGCACGCACGCCCCGTCGACGCACACCTGCCCGGCGGGGCACGGCCCCCCGCAGGCCCCGCAGCCCTGTCCGTCCGGACATGTCCCGCCGGTCGTCGGCGCCCCGCTCGAGCTCGCCGCGCCGCTCGAGCTCGCCTGAACCTCCGTCGTCGTCGCCGCCGTCGACCCGCCCGCGCCCTCGCCGGACAGCCCTGCTCCGCCGGCGCAGCCGGCGAGCGCCAGCCCGAACGTCGCCACCCGTCGCATCGCCGTACGGTACCAGCTCACGCGAGGTCGACCGGCCGGAAGTGCGGGAACATCTGCTGCAGCTCCGCGACCTCCGCCGGCTTGACCCACGCGCACACCGCCTCGAATTGCTGCCACATCGCCTGCACGACCGGGTGGTCGTGGGCCCGCTGGACCGCCTCCTCCGACGTCCACTCGAACACCTCGAGCACCGTCCCGTCGGCCGCGCGCATCACGATCGGCTCGCGGTCGGTCGCCAGGCCCTGAGCGCGCAACGCGGGCACGTGCCCGCGCACGAGCTCGAGCAGCGCCTCCGCGCGGCCGGGGTGTGGGCGATAGCAGGCGAGGACGACGACTCCCATGGCTGGCGAGCGTTACCGCGCGGTCGCGCGCGCGTCAAGCCGCGCCGGGCGGCGCCCTCACTTCGAGGCGGTGCGGGCCAGCGTCGCCGCGTAGATCGCCGCGAGCGACAGCGCCGTGCCGGCCGCCTCGATCGGCCCGAACGGCTCGGCGAACACCAGCACGCCCCACAGCGTCGCCAGCACCGGCTGAAGCAGCAGCAGCAGCGAGCCCTTCGCCGCCGGCACGTGCGGCATCCCGCGGGAGATCAGCGCCCACCCGCCGGCGTGCGCCCCGACGCCGAGCAGCGCCAGCAGACCGAGGTCCCGCCCGCTCGCCAGCGCCAGCGACTCGCCCGCCAGCAGCGCCGCGACGACCAGCATCGCCGACGCCGTCACGCTCGACACGAACACCGCGGTCCCGACCCCGAGCGGCCGCTCGCCGCGCTGAGCTGCCCGCAGGGACAGGTAGTAGCCCGCGTAGAACACCCCGGTCAGCAGCCCGAGCAGCACCCCCTGCAGGTGGACCGGGCTGCGCTCCAGCCCCGGCAGCGCCAGCATCGCCGTCCCGCCGAGCGCCAGCAGCGCGCACACCCCGAGCCGCCGCGTCAGCCGCTCGCCGAGCAGCAGCGCCGACAGCAGCGCGACCCAAAACACCTGCGTGTTGGCGAGCAGCGTCGCGAGACCTGTCCCCGAGTACAGGATGCTCTTGTGCCACACGAACAGGTCGCCGGCGAAGCTGGCCCCGGCGAGCGCCGCGAAGGCGATCCCGCGCCGGCTGACCTTCGGGGCATGTCCTCCGGAACCCTTCCGGACGGACATCCAGGCCCACGGCAGCAGCGCGACCGCCCCGAGCCCGCAGCGCCACGCCCCGATCCCCGCCGGCCCGAGCGCGATCCACTTGACGAACAGCGCCGTCACGCTGATCACCGACGCCCCGAGGGCGACGAGGACCAGCGGCGCGCGAGGGGGCGAAGAAACCATGGAACGACCTTGCGGGCGCGTGATGCGCAGAGGCGGCCGCGCGGCGGGCGGACAGTAGCGCAGCGGGCCCGCGGCGACAACCGCGGCGACCGGCGGCCCGCCGCCCGACCTCGCCCATACTCGCGGGTCCGCCGATGCTCGTGCTCTCCCCCGCGAACGCCCACGATCTGCGCGACCTCCAGGCGATCGAGCAGTCGGCGACGCAGCAGTACTACGACGCCGGCTTCTCGCGCGCCGCGATCGTCGCCCGCGACGCCGAGGCCCTGCGCGAGCTGCTGCGCCGGACCACGGTGCTGCTCGCCCGCGTCGACGACGACGCCGTCGGCTACGTCAGCTTCTACCCGCGCGGCCCGTACCTCCACCTCGAGGAGATCGCCGTCCGCCGCGACCGCCAGCGCCGCGGCTGCGGGCGGCTGCTCGCGGGCCAGGTCCTCGCCGCCGCCGCCGACGACCCGCAGTGCACCCACGTCTCGCTGGTCGCGTTCACCCGCGCCCCGTGGGCCGTCGGCCTGTACCGCGCCCTCGGCTTCCAGCGCCTCGGCGAGCAGCCCGAGCACCTCCCGCACGCCGAGCTGCTGCACGAGCTGGCCCCGCTCGACGCGGCCGGCGAGCCGCGTCAGATCATGGTAAGACCCGTGCCCGCCCCGCCATGATCCGCCGCGACCTCCACCAGCACAACCGCCGGACCTGGGACGCCGCGACCACGGCGCACAACAGCCACAAGCGCGACCAGGCCGGCTTCCTCCGCGCCGGCGGGACCACCCTGTTCGACGAGGAGGTCCACCTGCTCCTCGGGACCGGCGCCGAAGGACCTGTCCTCGAGGGCATCCACGCCCGCGGCGAGCGCCCGCTGGCCGGCCGGCGCCTGCTGCACGCGCCGTGCAACGCCGGGCAGGACACCCTCTCGCTCGCCCTGCTCGGCGCCGACGTCACCGGCGTCGACATCAGCCCGGTGGCGATCGACAGCGCGGCCGCGCTCGCGCGCGAGGCCGCGATCCCGGCCCGCTTCGCCTGCGCCGACCTCTACGACTGGCTGCCGGCCGCCGCCGCCGCGGGCGAGTCGTTCGACCTGGTGTTCATGTCGTACGGCGCGCTGATCTGGATGTCCGACCTCGCCGCGCTGTTCGCCGCCGTCGCCGCGGTGCTGCGCCCCGGCGGCCGCTTCGTCGGCCTCGAGTTCCACCCGCTCGCGCAGATGTACGACGAGCAGGGCCGCCTCGCGTTCCCCTACGGCGGCGGCGCCTACGTCGTCTCCCCGGCGGGCGTCGGCGACTACGTCGCCGCCTCGGGCACCGCGCTCGCGCCGTCCGGCTTCCTCCCCGGCGAGCCCGAGTTCGCCAACCCGCACCCGTCGCACGAGTTCTCGTGGGGCGTCGCCGACACCGTCGGCGCCCTGCTCGGCGCCGGCCTCGTGCTCGAACAATTGCGCGAGTACCCCCACGCCAACGGCTGCAAGGTGTGGCACGCCCTCGTCGAGCGCCCCGACCGCCGCTTCGTCCCCGCGGAGGGCACGCTCGCGCCGCCGCTGATGCTCGGCTGGTCGGCCCGCCGCCCCTGACCCTCTCGACAGGTGGTACAGACCTCGCCGATCTGCGGGCGCGGGACCTCGCCGATCTGCGGGCGCGGGGCCGAAGAAGGTCCAGGTGGGCGCGTCCCCGGGGCGGCGAATCGGGTCCCTCGCCGACCGCGCCGACCGCGAGGGAACCGGCTGCGCCGCGCCGGGTCCGCCCTCTCCAAGTCCTGCGCGGCCCCGCGCCCGAAGAACAAAGGCCCGCGCCCTCGATGAGCCGAGCCTGCGCCCCCCGGGCCCGCGTCCCGAGCCCTCAGTTCGGCGCCTGCTCCGCCGACGGCGCGAAGCGGAACGTCAGGGCGTCGTCCTCGCCGACGTCGACCGTCACGTGCCCGCCGTGCTCGAGCTGCCCGAACAGCAGCTCGTCGACCAGCTTGCCCTTGATCTCCTCGTCGATCAGCCGGCCCATCGGGCGCGCCCCGTACAGCTTGTCGTAGCCCTTCTTGGCCACCCACGCGCGGGCCGCCTGCGTGAAGCTGAACGTCACCTTGCGCTCGGCGAGCTGCAGCTCGAGCTCGCGGAGCATCTTGTCCGCGACCTGCAGGATGATCTCCTGGCCGAGCCCCTTGAACACCACGATCCGGTCGAGGCGGTTGCGGAACTCGGGGCTGAACGTCTTCTCGAGCGCCGCCTTCGGGTCGCCGACCTTGCCGCCGTCCTTCTCCGCGAAGCCGACCTGGCGGGTCGTCATGTCCATCGCCCCCGCGTTGCTCGTCATGATCAGGATGACGTTGCGGAAGTCGGTCTTGCGCCCGTTGTTGTCGGTCAGCGTCGCGTGGTCCATCACCTGCAGCAGGATCGCGAACAGGTCCGGGTGGGCCTTCTCGATCTCGTCGAGGATCACCACGCTGTGCGGGTTCTTGCTGACCGCGTCGGTGAGGAGCCCGCCCTGGTCGAAGCCGACGTACCCCGGCGGCGCGCCGATCAGCCGGCTGACGCTGTGCTTCTCCATGTACTCGGACATGTCGAAGCGCAAGAGCGGCACGTGCAGCTGGGCCGCGAGCTGCTTGGCGAGCTCGGTCTTGCCGACGCCGGTCGGGCCGGCGAACAGGAAGCAGCCGATCGGCTTGTCCGGGCGGCCGAGCCCGGCGCGCGAGCGCTTGATCGCCGCGGTCACCGTCGCGACCGCCTCGTCTTGCCCGAAGACCAGCCCCTTGAGCCCGTCCTGCAGCGTCTGCAGCACCTCGCGGTCGCTGGTCGACACCGACTTGGGCGGGATCCGGGCCATGCGGGCGATCACCGCCTCGACCTCCGGCGCGCCGATCGCGACCTTCGGCAGCGGCGGCCCGGCCGGCTTGCCCGGCGCCGGCACCTGCGACAGCGCCTTCGCCGGGGCCGGCGGCGGCGGCGGGGCCGACAGCCGCGCGGCCGCCCCGGTCTCGTCCATCACGTCGATCGCCGAGTCCGGCAGGTGACGGTCGCGCAAGTACTTGTGCGCCAGCGAGGCGCACAGCGAGATCGCCTGCTCGCTGTACGCCACGTTGTGGTGCGCCTCGTAGGCCGGCTGCAGGCCCTTCAGGATCTCGACGGTGTCGGCGACGCTCGGCTCCAGGATCTCGATCTTCTGGAACCGGCGGGCCAGCGCCGCGTCGCGCTCGAACGCCTGCTTGTAGTCCTTGTACGTGGTCGCGCCGATGCAGCGCAGCTCGCCCGACGCGAGCGCCGGCTTGAGCATGTTGCTCGCGTCCATCGTCCCGCCGGAGGTCGCCCCCGCGCCGACGATCGTGTGGATCTCGTCGATGAAGAGGATCGCGTGCGGGTCGTCCTGCAGCGCCGAGATCACCGCCTTGAGCCGCTCCTCGAACTGCCCGCGGAACTTGGTCCCGGCGAGCACCGCGCCCATGTCGAGCGCGAAGATCTTCGCCCCGGCGAGCGCGCTCGGCACCTCGTTGTTGTGGATCCGCAGCGCCAGCCCCTCGACGACCGCCGTCTTGCCGACGCCCGGCTCGCCGACGAGCACCGGGTTGTTCTTGCGCCGCCGGCACAGCACCTGGACGACGCGCTGGATCTCCTGCGTGCGGCCGACGAGCAGCTCGATCTTGCCGGCCGCGGCCTTGGCGCTGAGGTCGACGCAGTACGCGCTCAGCGGGTCGTCGGCGACGCGCTCGTCGTCCTCGTCCTCGCCGCCGACCGGGTTCGGCGCCGGCCGGCCGCTCGGCGCCTTGTCGCTGCCCTTGCTGATCCCGTGCGACAGGAACAGCGTCGCGTCGCGGCGGGTCACCCCGTGCTCGCGCAGCACGTAGGCGGCGAAGCTCTCGCTCTCGGCGAAGATCGCGATCAGCAGGTTGGCGCCGGTGACCTCGCTGCGGCCCGACCCCTGGACGTGGAGGATCGCGCGCTGGAGCACGCGGCCGACCCCGATCGTCTGGTGGACGGTCGCGTCCGCGTCGTCGGGCAGCCGCTCGACGTTCTGCTCGATGAAGCCCTCGAGCTCGCCGCGCATCTTCTCGACGTCCGCGTGGCAAGCGAGCAGGACCTTGCGCGCGCTCTGGTCGTCGAGCAAGGCGAGCAGCAGGTGCTCGAGGGTGATGTACTCGTGGCGCCGCCGCTGGGTGTCGGCGATCGCATGGTTGATCGTCTGCTTGAGTTCATTGCTCAGCATCCGGGTCCTCCTCGGGCTCCATCGACGCCATCAGGGGGCACTCCTGCTGGCGCGCGAGCATGTGGACTTGGGCGACCTTGGTCTCGGCGATCTCGTGGGTGTAGACGCCTGCGACCCCGATGCCGTGGTTGTGGATATGCAACATGATCGCGGTGGCCTCCGACTCGCTCTTGTGGAACACCACCTGAAGGAGGCGGACGACGAACTCCATCGGCGTGTAGTCGTCGTTGTGGATCAGGACGCGGTACATCCGCGGCCGCAGCGTCTTGCGCTCGCTGCGGGTCTTGAGCGCCACGCTGCCCTGGGGCTTGGCTTTCTCACGGCTGGACATGCTGCTTGGCCCCGTAGTGTAGCCTCCGCCCGAGGGCTTTCCACCCCGCCGGCCGGCAGACCCGTGCTAGCGTACACCCTGCCCTTGCCCGAGCTGACGACCCGCACCGTCACTTCGCTGGCGAGCGTCCCCCCCGCGGCCTGGGACGCGCTCGCTCACGGCGGCTGCCCGTTCTTGGAGCACGGGTTCCTCCGGGCGCTCGAGCTGTCCGGGTCGGTCGGCGACGAGGCCGGCTGGCGCCCGGTCTACGTCCTGGTCGAGGAGCTCCCGGGGCCGGGCGCCGACGACCTGGCCGCGCCGACCTCGTCGGGCGCCATGGGCGCACGGTCGCCCGCGCGCCTCGTCGGCGCGGTCCCGGCGTACATCAAGCGCCACAGCTACGGGGAATTCATCTTCGACTGGGCGTGGGCGCGGGCGGCGATCCAGGGCGGCCTGCGCTACTACCCCAAGCTGGTGGTCGCCGCGCCGATGACCCCGGCGACCGGCCCCCGCCTGCTCGTCCACCCGTCGGCCGACCGCGCCGAGATCGTCCGCCGGCTCGCCGCCGGCGTGCGCGAGGCCGCCGACGCCGAGGGCTGCTCGTCGATCCACTGGCTGTTCACCACCCCCGTCGAGCAGGACGAGCTGGCCGCCCTCGGCTACGCCCCGCGCGCCAGCTTCCAGTACCACTGGCATAACGACGGCTACCGCGACTTCGACGCGTTCCTTCAGACGATGACCTCGCGCCGCCGCAAGCAGCTCCGCAAGGAGCGCGCGCGGGCCCGCGAGGGCATAGACGCGCTCGAGTGGGTCCCCGGCGGCGAGCTCGGCGACGACGACCTCGCCGCGATCGACGAGTTCTACCGCGGCACCGTCCACGCCCACGGCGGCCACGACTACCTCGCGCCAGGTTTCTTCGAGCATGTCCGAACGCTCATGCCCGAGCGCGTGCTGTGGGCGCGGGCGCGCCGCGGCGGCCGCACGGTCGCCGGCGCCCTGTTCTTCGAGACCGACGCCGCGCTGTACGGCCGCTACTGGGGCTGCCGCGAGCAGATCCCGTTCCTCCACTTCGAGGCCGCCTACTACGCCGCGATCGAGCGCTGCATCGCCCGCGGCCTGCCGCGCTTCGAGGCCGGCGCCCAGGGCGAGCACAAGCTGCTGCGCGGGTTCGTGCCCGCGCGCACCTGCTCCTCGCACTGGTTCCGCCACCCCGGCCTGGCCGCGGCGGTCGGCCGCTTCCTCGCCCAGGAGGCGGCCGCCGTGCAGGAGCAGATGCGCGAGCTCGGCGAGTACCTGCCCTTTCGGGCAGACGACGGCGAGCCGCAGTGATCATCCGCGGCCGGGCTCGAGCTCCTCGAGCAGCCCGCGGGCGTAGCGGTGGTAGCTCATCCGCGTGCCGCGGCGGTGGTCGACGACGACGTCGCCCTGGACCTGGACCGTCCGGATCTTGTCGCCGCGCATGCCCGTGCCGGCCTGGGCCCGGCGCGCGGCGGCCCGGGCCGACGTCGCCGCCTCGTCGCGCTCGGCCTTGAGGCGCGCGCGCAGCAGCTCCATCGCCGTGTCGCGGTTGATGCTCTGGTTGCGCCCGCCGTCGACGCGGATGTGGATCCCGCTCGGCAGGTGCCGCAGGTGGACCGCCGTCGACGTCTTGTTGCGGTGCTGCCCGCCCTTGCCGCTGCCGCGGCAGAAGTCCTCCTCGATGTCCTCCGGGCGGATCTCGATCTCACCCTTCTGCGCCGGCTCGAGCACGACCACCGTCACGGTGCTCGAGTGGACCCGCCCGCGCTTCTCCGTCGGCGGGATCCGCTGCCAGCGGTGGCCGCCGGCCTCGTGGGCGAACGCCCGCAGCGCCGCACGGCCAGACGCCTTGAAGCACAGGAAGCCCGGGCGGACCTCGATCACCTCGAGCTCAAAGGTGCTCCCGCACGGCGAGCTTCTGATAGATGGCGAATTGCTCGTGGACGAGCAGCTTGGCGTCGTCGCCGCCCTCGGCGGCGCGAATCTCGATGATCAGGGTCGACATGGCACACCTCTCCGGCCGCGCCGTCACGCACAGACGCGCGCCGCCCGGGCCGGCGCGACCGTGGGCCCGCCGCGAGCGCGACACGGGCGCTGCGGCGCGGCCCGGACACACCCGGGCGACGCGAACGAGCGGACGAGCGCGGTCAACCCCGGCCGAGCAGGAAGCCGCCGCGGACGCGACGGGACGGGCTCTTCGGGGCGACGCGCATGACGTCCGGCAGGATACACGAACCCGGCCGCGGCGCAAGGCTCCCGCCCCGCCCCGGCAGCCGGTCCGCCTGTCTCCCCCTCGATTCTCCCGGTCAGTTCGGCTTCAGCGGCTCGCAGGTGAAGTTGACCTCGAGCTTGGCGCCCTTGTCGGCCTGCACGATCATGCACGCCTCCGGGCACAGGATCACCTGGTCGCCCTGGACGTAGAACGAGTCCGGGGTGCATTCGGCCGGCCCCGCGACCTGCTTGAGGGTCTGCGCGTTCATCTGGCCCATCGGCGTGTAGTCGACCTCGATCGACTCCGGATCGAGGATCTTGCCCATCGGCGGCGGCGGGATGTTGAAGTTGCACGCGACCTTGGCGCTCGACACCACGCCCTGCGCGATCGCCTGGAACATCACGTCGTACTTGGTCGGATCGCACAGCGGGAACCGCAGCGCGTCGGTCATGTTGCTCAGCGTCTGGTGCCCGGGCCCGCTGTTGACCGCCGTCGGGCAGCGCTGCGTCCCGGCGAATACCGGGTCCTTGGCCGAGTACGGCGCCTCCGGCGGCATGTTGTAGGGCACGCCGACGATGCTGTACCAGTTGTAGTTGCGCGCCTGCGGGCTCATCCCGAAGTGGCTCGGCGCGGCGGCCAGCAGCGAGGCGTCGAACGCCGTCGCCGCCGTCATGCCGCCCTGGACCGTGTTGCCGTCGTTGTACGACTTGCCCTGGAACGAGCAGCTGACGCGGTCGTCCGAGATCACGACGAAGTTCTTGAACGAGTCGCCGCGCAGCCACGTCCGCCAGCCCATCGGCGCGAGGTTGAACTCGTCCTTGAGGTTGAGCGTGGCGAGGATCTGGCACCACGCGTTGCTGCTGCTGATCTCGACGCTGTAGTGGAAGAACTTCGCCGCGTTGACCGGCTGGCTCGGCGGGTTCGTGCACCCGCCGAGCGGGATCCCCGACAGCGGCGCCTCGATGCACACGCTCTGCGCCGAGGCGAAGTTGCCGTGGCGGGAGACCATGATCACCCGGTAGTCGAGCCCGCTCGCCTCGATGATCTGGGCGAAGTTCTTGTTGATGTTGTCCTGGACGCCCTTGATCTCGTTGCCCATGCTGCCCGAGTTGTCGATCACGAAGATGATGTCGACCGGCAGCTTGACGACCTGCGCCTCGGCGGTCTGGTTGCCGCACGACGACGGCAGGATCTTGCACTCGAGCGAGCAGCCGTCGTCGGGCCCGTTCATCGCCCCGAGGTCGCACTCCTCCATCGACCCGATCACCGCGTCGCCGCACACGTTCGCCGTGCAGTCCTCGTAGCAATCCTTGTCCGGGCCGTTGTTCGGCCCGTCGTCGCACGCCTCGCCGGGGTTGAGCACGCCGTCGCCGCACACGCCCGGCGGCAGCATGGTCGTGTCGCCCCCGCTCGACGAGCCCGACGTCATCACCGGGTCGGTCGTCGAGCCCGAGGTGCCCGGCCCCGTCGTCGTCGTCCCGTCCGTCTCGCCCGGACCCGTCGTCGGCCCGGTCGTCGTCGTCCCGGTCGCCGAGGCCGTGCCCGTGCCGTCCGTCGCGCCGCCCTGCGTCCCGCCCGAGGTCGGGTCCGGCGCGGTCGTCGACGTGTCCGCGCCGGTCGTCGTGCCCGACGCGGTCGTCGTCGTCATCGTCGCCGAGCCGCCGCTCGTGCCGGTGTCGTCGCCGCAGGCGACCAGGAGCACCGTCGAACACGCGAAAGAACAGATAAGACCAAGAGAATGAATGCTGCGCGCTGCCATCGACCGCCGCCTCCCAACCCCGTCGCGCAGTCTATCACGGCCCGCGGGCCGGCGCGGCGCGCCCAGGGTGCGCGGGGCTCTCCCCGCGGCGCCCGTGGAGCGCCGCGTCCACATCGGCGCAGGCGAGGCCTCGCGCGCGTCCGCGTGCGCGCGCCGGCCGGGAGCGCGCCCTCACCAGGGCCGCAGCACGACCTTGACGCAGCCCTCGCGCTTCTTCTGGAACAGCTCGTAGCCGCGCGGCGCCTCCTCGAGGTGCATCCTGTGCGTGATGATGAACGACGGGTCGATCTCGCCGGCCGAGATCCGGTCGAGCAGCCCCTGCATGTACCGGTGGGTGTGTGTCTGCCCCATCTTGAACGTCAGCCCCTTGTTGAAGGCCGCGCCGATCGGGAACTTGTCGACCCATCCGCCGTACACGCCGGGGATCGACACGACCCCGCCCTTGCGGCACGACATGATCACCTCGCGCAGCGCCGTCGGCCGGTCGGTCTGCAGCCGGACCGCCTGCTTCGCCCGGTCGTACCAGTAGTCGAGCCCCTGCCCGTGCGCCTCCATGCCGACCGCGTCGATGCACGCGTCCGGCCCGCGCCCGCTCGTCAGCTCCTTGAGCGCCTCGTCGACGTCGGTCTGCTCGTAGTTGATCACCGCCGCCTCGCACATCGTCCGCGCCATCTCGAGGCGCTCCGGCACCCGGTCGATCGCGATCACCCGCCGCGCCCCGAGCATCCGCGCGCTGCGCAGCGAGAACAGCCCGACCGGCCCCGCGCCCCACACCGCGACGGTGTCGCCCTCCTTGATGTCGCAGTTCTCCGCCGCCATGTAGCCGGTCGAGAACACGTCGCCGAGGAACAGCACCTGCTCGTCGCTCAGGGCCTCCGGCACCTTGATGTGGTTGACGTCGGCGAACGGCACCCGCACGTACTGCGCCTGCCCGCCGGCGTAGCCGCCGAACAGGTGCGAATAGCCGAACAGGCCCGCCGGCGACTGGCCGTACACCTTGGCCGCCAGCGCCGCGTTCGGGTTGGTGTTGTCGCACAGCGACCACAGGCCCTTCTGGCAGTAGTAGCAGCCGCCGCAGGCGATGTTGAACGGCACGACGATCCGGTCGCCGACCCGCAGCCGCTTGACCTCGGGTCCGACCTCGATCACCTCGCCCATGAACTCGTGGCCCATCACGTCGCCCTTCTCCATCGTCGGGATCAGGCCGTCGTACAGGTGCAGGTCGGATCCGCAGATCGCACACAGCGTCACCCGCACGATCACGTCCTGCGGGTGGACCCTCTGCGGGTCGGGCACGTTCTCGACGCGAACTTCTCGAGTACCGTAATAGCGCAGCGCTTTCATGGCGAGAGCTCCTGAGTTATCCATGACGAGGAGAGACCGCGACGCGCGGGCGACCCGCCCGCGCCGCCGCGGCCCCAGCCTCCGTATGACGCAACCGGCCTACCCGGCCGACTTGCCGCCGCGGGTCTTGTCCTGGCCGGAGGACGTCTGGCCGGTGGTGCTCGTCGTCCCGGCGCCGCCGCTCAGCGTGCCCTGCTGCTGGGTGTCGTTGTCCTGGCCCGACTTGCCGAGGTTGCCGCTCGCGCCGGTCTGGCCGAGGTTGCCCTGGTTGAGGTTGCTGCTGGTCTGACCCGTGCTGCCCTGCTGCCCGCTGCGGCCGCCGGCGCCCTGCAGGTTGCCGCCCTGCTGCCCGGGGTTGCCCTGCTGCCCGCCGAGCTGGCCCTGCTGCCCGCCGAGGCTGCCGCCGCGGCTGACGCGGAGCTGGTTGTTGACCTCGCGGACGCCCGAGATCTCCTCGATCACGTCCTCGATCATGCGCTTGATCTGACGGTCGTCGACCGTGCCGGTCAGCGTCACCTCGCCGTTGTTGACCTTGACGTCGATCTCGCTCGCGTCGATCTCCGGGTGACGGTAGAGCAGCTCGTTGACCTCCTCGGTGATCCGCTCGTCCGAGCGCTGGTAGCCCCGCGGCCCGCGGCCGAAGAAGCGCCCGCGCTCCTGCCCGCGGCTCTCCTGCCCGCGGCCGTAGTCCTCCGAGCGCCCGCGCATGCTGCGCTGGCCGAAGTCCTCCTGCGACCGGCCGTACTGCCCGCTGCGGCCCCACTGGCCGCCGTAGCCGCCGCCCTGCGTGCCGCCGTACTGGTTCTGACCGGCGCCGTACTGCCCGTACTGGCCGCCCATCCCCTGCCCGTATTGCCCGAACTGGCTGCCCTGGCCGAACTGGCTGCCCTGGCCGAACTGGCTGCCCTGGCCGAACTGGCTGCCCTGGC
>ERZ1066117.510-NODE-510-length-29366-cov-8.051107_pt1 | contig 29366 bp, 25 predicted proteins | sample MGYA00382764_ERZ1066117 | MGnify/ENA primary metagenome ERZ1066117 (study PRJEB33369, sample SAMEA5778347) | biofilm metagenome | biome: Industrial cooling water; feature: Water cooling tower basin; material: Biofilm | place: United Arab Emirates | collected...
CATGCCGTCAACGAGATCAAGCTCTCGAAGATCGCCGGCCTCGCCGACTACCGCCTGGCCACCGAAGAGGAAATCCGCGCCCACCTCGGCGCCTCGCCCGGCTTCCTGGGCCCGGTGGCACCGAAGCAGCCGATCACCGTCATCGCCGACCGCACGGTCGCGGCGATGGCGGACTTCGTCGTCGGCGCCAACGAGGACGGGTTCCACCTCGCCGACGTCAACTTCGGCCGCGACCTGCCGGAGCCGACGCTGGTGGCGGACATTCGCAATGTGGTCGAGGGCGACCCGTCACCGGACGGCCACGGCACGATCAAGCTGGCCCGCGGCATCGAGGTCGGCCATGTGTTCCAGCTCGGCCAGAAGTACGCCGAAGCCATGAAGGCCACCGTGCTCAACGCCGAGGGCAAGGCCCAGGTCATGTACATGGGCTGCTACGGCATCGGCGTGTCGCGCATCGTCGCCGCCGGGATCGAGCAGAACTTCGACGCCAACGGCATCCGCTGGCCGGAAGCGATGGCGCCGTGGCGCGTCGCCGTCTGCATGATCAACCCGAAGGGCGATGCGACGGTCACCGCCGCGGCGGAAGCGCTGTACAACGACCTCGCCGCCCGCGGCGTCGAGGTGGTGCTCGACGACCGCGGCCTGCGCCCGGGCCAGATGTTCGCCGACATCGAGCTGATCGGCCTGCCGCACCGCGTCGTGGTGTCGGAGCGCGGCCTCGCGGTGGGCACCTTCGAGTACCGGGCCCGCTCGGCGGCGGAATCGGAGAACCTCAGCCGCGAGCAGGTGTTCGAGCGGCTCGGGCTGTAATCCGCTGGAAAACCAGTCCACGAAAACGCCGCGCCCGTCGCGGCGTTTTCTTTTACGCCTCCGGCTGATTAGTATCGGGTTTCCTGCGGATTATCCCGGTCGATAATCCCGATAACCTCGCCTCTCACTCGCAAGGAGCCCCGAATGGCCGTTGATCTGGATGGACTGTCGCCCAAGGAACTGGACGCCCTGATTTCGAAAGCCAAGCAGCGCAAGCAGACGCTGGCGAAGCGCTCCTCGCAGGCCGAGGTGAGCAAGGCGCTCGCCGCCGTGGCGAAGAAGCACGGCTGGACGCTGGCCGAGCTGTTCGGCCCGGGCGTGCCCAAGGCGGCGAAGGCCGCGAAGCCGGCGGCCGCGCCCAAGGCGCGCAAGTCAACCACCAAGGGCACCAAGGTGGCCGCGAAGTACCGTCATCCGGAGACCGGCCAGACCTGGTCCGGCCGCGGCATCCTGCCGAAGTGGATGACCGAGGAGATCGCCAAGGGCAAGACGCGCGAGGATTTCGCGATCTGAGCGCGGCCTCCCGCTGGCTCCACCCGTCGACGCCGGCCTCGTGCCGGCGTTGTCGTGTTCAGAGGTAGCGGCGCGGCGGCACCAGCAGGTTGCCGAAGAGCAGTCCGGCCACGAGCGAGATCAACGCACTCAATACCGCCACGGCGGTGTCCAGGCCAAGCACCACATCGCGCTCGAGCACCGAGCTGAGGGAGCGGAAACCGACGCTACCGGGCACCAGCAGGATGATGCCGGAGACCCGCAGCAGCGCGCCGGGGCGCCGGAACAGCCGCCCGAAGGCGTTCGACACCACCGCGACGCCGAGGCCGGCGATGAAGACGCCGCCGGCAAAGGCCTCCGACGAGAGCCCGGGGATCTGCCCACCCAAGCGCGTCAGTCCATAGCCGATCCAGGCGCCGGCCATCACCACGAGGAAGTCCCGACGCGCCGCGCCGAACAGCACCGCGAATGCGGCGGAGCCCACGCCCAGGCCCACCCACTCGGCCCATGGCGGCAGCTGCGGGGCGCTGATGAGTTGCGGCTGCCAGCCGAGGGCCTGCGCAGCCTGCGTGGCGACGATGGTCCCGAACGTGAGTTTCAGCAGGGCCACCGTGGCGCCGGCAAAGCGCGCCGTGCCCGAAGCCCAGTTCTGGCTGCTGAGTTCCGCCACTGCCGTGGTGAGCATCAGGCCGGGCATCAGCACGATGAGCGAGGCGATGACCACCGTCTGCAGGGACAACGGCGCCACGAAGGCCGCGATCGCCACCGCGGAGAAGGTGGCCAGCATCGCGGCGATGGCGTCGCTGGCTTCGTTGAGGCGCGGCCGCTTCGCCGCGGCGATCGTCAGCAGACCGATCAGCAGGCCGATCAGCGCCGACGCCAGCACGTCGGCCCAGCTGGTGCGCAGCAGGGCGGCCACCGAGCCGGAGGCCAGTCCGAAGGCCAGCACCGTCACGGCGAGCTTCTCGCGTCGCACCGGACGATCGAGGACGGTCAACGCGTCGAGGCCCTCGTCAAGGTCCATGCGGCCATCGGTGACGCGCTCGGCCACGTCGTCGACCATCGACAGCGCCTTGAGGTTGATGTCGCCGGGCGCCAGGCGGAGCACGCGGGTGATCTCCGCGCCGTCGTTCTTCTGCGGGCTCGAGAACGACAGGATGATGCCGGTGGGGTTGCACCAGATTTCCGTTCGCACGCCGAGCCGCTTCGACACGGTGAGCACCGCACCCTCCAGCCGGTCCGTCGACATCCCGCAGGCGTGCAGCCGGCGCGCGAGGTCGATGATGAAATTGCAGCGTTGGCGGAACGGACTGGCAGAGGCGGTCATGGCGCGAAAGCATGGCAGAAAGCCACGTGCTTCAACGACAATGGCGCATGGGCCTCGGCGAAACGCTTTCTCTGCTGTCCGCGGCCGTCTGGGCCGTGGGCGTGATCCTCTACCGGCAACTGGGCGCCACGCTGCCGCCCCTGCAGCTGAACCTGCTGAAGAACACGCTGGTCCTCGGCATGGTGGCGCTCAGCCTGCCGGTGCTGCACGGGCTGGCGCTGCCCGGCTTCACGGCGGCGCAGCTGGGCCTGGCCCTGCTGAGCGGCTTCATCGGCATCGCGGTAGCGGACACCCTCTACTTCCGCGCGCTGAACCAGCTCGGCGCCGGGCGCATGGGCGTGCTCGGCAATTTCTACAGCCCGGCCGTCATCGTGCTCAGCGTGCTGTTCCTCGGTGAGCGCCTGACCGCCATCCAGCTCATCGGATTCGGGCTCGTCAGTCTCGGCGTGTACCTCGTCGCCGAGCGCCGTCCCGACGACGCCGGCGGCGGTCGCGCGCTGCTGAAGGGTCTGGCGATCGGCTTCGTCGCCATCCTGCTCATGGCGGTGGCCATCGTCATCGTGAAGCGCACGCTCGAGGCGCAGCCGCTGATGTGGGTCACCGCGGTGCGCATGGTCGGCGCTGTCGTGGGGCTTTGGGTCGTCGCCCTGCTGTTCCGCCAGCGGCTTGGCCCGCCCCTGCCGGCGCTGGCCTCGGTGCCGTGGCGCAAGCTCCTCATCGCCGCCTTCGTCGGGCAGTTCCTGTCGATGGTGTTCTGGCTGGGGGGTTACAAGTTCACCTCCGCGTCGGTGGCGGCTATCCTCAACGAGAGTTCGTCGGTCTTCATCCTGCTGCTCGCCTGGGCCTGGTTGAAGGAGCCGCTGAGCCGTCGCGCGATGGCCGGCGTCGTGCTGACGATCGCCGGCGTGAGTTGCATGCTGCTGCCCTCCTGAAGGAGCCCCATGGCCGAGACGCCGCACCTGCGCGAAGACTCCGGACAGCCCGGGCGCTGGCGCGCCGGCGGCGACTGGACCCTGGCGCACGCGGCCCGGCTGGAAAGCATGGCGGAGTCGGGGCTGCCGGCGCCCGCCCCGTCGTCCGCCGTCCTCGACGCCCGCGACATCGCCCAGATGGACGCCAGCGGCGCGATGCTGCTGTGGCGCCTGGCGCGCCGCGCCGGCCTCGGCGCCGATGGGTTGCTGCTGCGCGCCGAACACGCCGCGCTGTTCGGCGCGGTGCAGGGCATCTGCCAGAACCCGCCGCGCGCCGTGGTCAAGGACTACGGCGTGCGCGCGATGCTGTCGCGCATCGGCTGGACGGTCGAAGACTACGCGCGCGAGATCATCGCGCTGGTCGGCTTCGCCGGCGAGGCGCTGCTGACCGCGCTCCGGATCGGCTGGAACCCGAGGCGGTGGCGAATCACCTCCACCGTGGCGCACATGGAATCCGTGGGCCTCGACGCCGTGCCGCTGGTGCTGCTGCTCTCCTTCATGGTGGGCGCCGTGGTGGCTTTCCTCGGCGCCGAGGTGCTGGCCGAGTTCGGCGCCGAGATCTTCGTGGTCGAGCTGATCGGCATCAGCTTCCTGCGCGAATTCGGCGTCCTGCTGACCGCCGTGCTGCTGGCCGGGCGCACCGCGAGCGCTTTCACCGCGCAGATCGGCGCCATGCAGTCCGGCGAGGAGATCGACGCGATCCGCACGCTCGGCCTCGACCCCATGGAACTGCTGGTGCTGCCGCGCGTCGTCGCGCTGGTGTTGATGCTGCCGCTGCTCACCTTCCTCGCGATGCTCGCCGGCATCGCGGGCGGCATGACGATCGGCGCGACGATGCTCGGCATCTCGCCGGAGATGTTCGTCGCCCGCCTGCACGAAACGATCGACGTGCGGCATTTCTTCGTCGGCATGGCCAAGGCGCCGGTGTTCGCGCTGATCATCGCGCTGATCGGCTGCCTCGAGGGCATGCAGGTGCAGGGCACGGCGCAGTCGGTCGGCGAGCGGACGACCTCCAGCGTGGTGCAGACGATTTCCCTCGTGATCCTCGTGGACGCCTTCGCGGCCCTCTGGTTCATGGAGATGGGCTGGTGAAGCCGACCAAGGTCCCGGTGACGCCCTGCGAGGCCGACTACGCCGCGCCCGCCATCGAGGTGCGCGGCCTCTCCAACGTGTTCGGCAGCCAGGTCGTTCATGACGGGCTCGACCTCACCGTGGAGCGCGGGGAGATCGTCGGCGTGGTCGGCGGCTCCGGCTCCGGCAAATCGGTGCTGATGCGCGCCATCCTCGGCCTGCGACGCCCGCAGGCCGGCAGCGTGCGGGTGTTCGGTATCGATGCCCTTTCGGAGCGCGAATCCGACCGGCTGGCCATCGAGCGCCAGACCGGCGTGCTGTTCCAGGGCGGCGCGCTGTTCTCGTCGCTGACGGTGGTGGAGAACATCGTCCTGCCGCTGAAGGAGCACCACGGCCTGCCCGACGACCTGATGCACGCGCTGGCGTGGATGAAGATGCGCCTCGCCGGCCTGCCGTCGACCGCGGCCGACAAGCTGCCGTCGCAGCTGTCGGGGGGCATGAAGAAGCGCGCCGGGCTCGCGCGCGCGCTCGCCCTCGACCCGCCGCTGCTGTTCCTCGACGAGCCCACCGCTGGCCTCGACCCGATCGGCGCGGCGGCCTTCGACGACCTGATCCTCAGCCTGAAGCGATCGCTCGGGCTGACGGTGTTCCTCATCACCCACGATCTCGACACGCTGTACGCCATCTGCGACCGCGTGGCGGTGCTCGCCGACCGCAGGGTGGTCGCCTGTGCGCCGATCGCCGAGATCGAACGCTTCGAGCACCCTTGGGTGCAGGAGTATTTCCACGGACCGCGCGGCCGCGCCGCGCGACGCGAGGCCTGACGCATGGAAACCAAAGCCCACCACGTCCTGATCGGCGCCTTCACCCTCGCGGTGGCGGTGCTGGCCCTGCTGTTCGCGCTGTGGGCGGCCAAGGCCGTCTCGGACCGCAGCTGGGACGAGTACGAGATCGTCTTCACCGAAGCCGTCACCGGCCTCACGCGCGGCGGCATCGTGCAGTACAACGGCATTGGCGTCGGCGAGGTGCGCGAGCTCTTCCTCGACCGCGACGACCCCAGCCGCGTCATCGCGCAGGTGCGCGTGGCGGCGGGCACGCCGGTCAAGACCGACACCGTGGCGCGCCTCGCCTTCGTCGGCCTGACCGGCGTCGTGCAGATCCAGCTCGCCGGCGGAAGCCCGGACAGCCCGCTGCTGAAGGACGAAACCGAGCGCGGCGAACTGCCCCGGATCCGCGCGGAAGTGTCCGCGTTCGCGAAGCTGCTGGCCTCCTCGGAGGACATCACCACGACGGCCAGCGACGTGCTGGTGCGGCTCAACCGGATGCTCGACAACGACACCGTGGCCAACGTATCGAGGACGATGGCGAACCTGGAGCAGGTCACCGGCACGCTGGCGGCCGAAAAGGGGGAAATCGCCCAGCTGCTGCGGGACGCCCGCTCGTCGGCCGAGCGGCTCGACCGGGTGCTCGCCATAGCCGAGGGCACGATGGGCGGGCTCGACCGCAGCGTCGCCGCGATCGACAAGGACCTGCCACGCCTCCTCGAGAAGCTCGACCGCACGCTGACCGCGTTCGAATCGCTCACGCAAAACGCGGACGCGCTCGTCGTGGAGAACCGCGACGCCGTGCAGCAGTTCAGCCAGACCGGGCTCACCCAGGTCGGACCGACGCTCGCGGAGCTGCGCAGCCTTCTGCGCCAGCTGAACCGTGCCGCCGCCAAGATCGAAGACAGCCCGTCGCGCGCCATTCTCGGCGGGCCGACACCCGAGGAGTTCAAGCCATGACCCGCCCCGCCCTTCCCCGCAGCCGTGCTGGCGCGGGCGCCCGTGCCGTGCGCCTCGCCGTACCGGTCGCGCTCACCCTCGCGCTGGCGGGCTGCGTCTCGATCGGTGACAAGGCCGAGCTCGCCGTGTACGCGCCGCAGGTCCGCATCGACGCGGCGGACGCGCCTCCCGCGCTCGACCTGACACTGGCCGTCGGCGAACCGAACTCGAGCACCATGCTCGACAGCAATCGGATCGCCGTGCGCCCCCGCCCCCTGACCTTGCAGGTGTATGGCGGCGCGGTGTGGGCCGACACGGCGCCGGCGCTGGTGCAGGCGGCGCTCGTCGACGCGTTCGGCGAAAGCGAGCGCTTCCGCGCCGTGGTCCGGCCAACCGACAGCATCGGCGCCGATCGACTGCTCCGGCTCGACCTGCGTCATTTCGAGGCTGTGTATGCCGACGGGGCGAAACGGCCCACCGTGGTCGTCGAGCTGCAGGCGACGCTGGTCGACCAGCGCCGCCATCGCGTGATCGCGAGCCGGCGCTTCCGCGCCGAGCAGCCCGCTGAGCGAGAGCGGCTGGACGACGTCGTTCCCGCCTTCGAGGCGGCCTTGGGCGAGGTGGCCACCGCGATGCTGCCTTGGCTGCTGGAGGCCGCGAGGGGCGACTGAGCACGCCGCGGAGGGCAGGCCCCGCCGGGATCAGTCCGGCGCGCAGCCCTGGCGCTCGCCGAGCGGCGTCACCGCGTCGTCCACGGCCCACGTGCCGAACACGCCGGCGGCATAGGTCGCGCTGATCTGCACCCGACGCAGGGCGCCGCCGTCGACGGTGCGCGTCAGGGTGCCGACCGGCGTCCGCACCGGGTCGCCCTGGCGCACGCACAGCGGGCAGGCGCCGTTGTTCTGGTCGAGGCGCAGGGTGGCGCGGGTCCCGCCGAAACCGCCGCGCTCGGCGACGAGGTAGCGCGGCACGCCGCGCGAGTCGTAACCGAACACCGCGTAGAACTCGTAGTCGCGGAACAGCTGCACGCTGTAGCCGGTGCCCGCGCGCGCGGGGTCGAACCAGTGCGCACTGGCATCCAGCGCCTGTCCGTCGAGCGACGGACAGCCCCGCCCGAAGCTGACGAAAGGCTCGGAGCTCGTTTGCCCATCGAGCGTCGCCGTCCAGGTGAACGCATCAGGACCGGTGGGCGTGGCGATGACCTCGCCCACCGCGGTCAGGTGGTTGGACCGGCCGTTCCACGCGCTGCGGAACAGCTCGCCGCGCCAGATGCCGTTGGCTCCGGGACGCGGACCCTGCGCGTAGTACCAGGTCGGCGTGCCGTCCTGCAGGTAGGTGTACCAGAGCCCGGCCCAGACGCCGTCGGCGGGGTACAGGAACGCGCCGTGGCCCGAGCGGCCGGGGTTGAAGTAGCCGCCGGGGCGAATCGCGGGCGGCGACGCGGCGACCGATGCCGCGATGGACGTCGCGGCCGCGGTGGTCGCCACGTTGACCGGCGTGACGTACCAGCGCCCGGGCGCGGGATTCGCCACGGTCAGCGTCTCGTTCCCGCTGGGCCCCGTGGCGCGCTGCAGCGCCTCGGCGCGCGGCGGCGCGCTGGGAACCAGCGGCACCGCGCTGCCCGCGGCGGTCGCCGGGCGGCGCGACAGGTACAGGTCCACGTTGGCCACGCTGGCGCTGGTGACCGTGAGCGCGGTGGCGCCCGCGGGCACATCGATGAACAGCGTCTCGTGGCTCTCGCCCGGCGCCAGCACCAGCGACGTCGTGCGGGCGTGGCCCAGGGGCAGCGGCGCGCGCTCGCCCGCCGCGCGCGTCAAGGCGTAGGGGATCGCACCCATCGGCTGCGGGCCCGGCGCGGCGTACACCAGCACGGCACCGCGGCGCTCGTCACCCACCGCCCAGCTCGGATCGCGCCAGCCCACGCGCACCGGCGAGGCCTCGCCCGCGGCCGCGGAGCCGGGCCCGGACACCGTCAGCGCCGCGCTGTTGCCGTCCGTCGCGGGGATGAGCGGGAGCACGCTGTGTCGCACCGTGAACTCGCCCGCGCCGGCGCGGTTCCACACCATCGCCCAGTACGACTGGAGGCCCGGTGCCCCGTGATGCTCGATGTCCAGCACGCAGCGGCTGCTCGACTCGCAGATCTGGTTGCGGGAACCCGGCGCGCCGCCGTTGCCGACGATCAGCGAGGCCTGCGTCGCGGCGGGCGACCGCAGTTCGACCTCGATGCGGTGGCGCGTCGGGCCGTCGCCCGGGGGCCGCGGAACGCTGATCACGTGCCAGCCGACGCCGTTGCTCAGGTTGTCGTAGCGGTCGCCGGGCGTCGGGTCGGCGGACAGCGCGTGGGTCGTGGTGGTGACGCCCACGAGACGGGTGCCGACGTAGCGGGCGTTCGGCGCGGCCAGCCCGAGGCCCGGGACGGTGGTGTCGAAGAATCCGCGGTCGCTGTCGACGCTGCGGGCCTGCGCCGAGGGCAGCCCCGTCACGGGTGCGCGCAGCGCCACCGGCAGCTGGAGCTCCTCGCCGTCCGCGCCGCCGACGCGACGCAGGTGCAGGCGACCGTACAGCCATCGCCCGTAGAGACCGGGATCGTCGATGCGGGCCGCGAACTGCAGGGCCCGGCTGGCTCCCGCGCCGACGTGGAAGGTGGGTTCGGCGATGCTGAAGGTGACGCCGGCGGGGCCGGTGAACCGGGCCTCGTAGCTCGCACCGCCGACGAGGTCGGTGACCGTGCGGACCAGCGGCGCACAGGCGGGGCTGCAGCGGTCGAAGGCCAGCGACGGCAGGTTGAGCGCGGCCGGCGCGGCGCTCCCCGCGGCGAACTGCCCCGCGGGCACCACAAGCGCGAGCGGCACGCGCGCCGCACGCGACACGTCGATCATTCCCGCGCCCTGCTCGTTCGGCGCCACCGCCTCGCCCGTGCCAGGGCGGACCACCGATGCGCGGGCCGAGCCCATCAGCGCGGAAATGATCTGGTCGGCGCGCCACGTGGGCTTGGCGCCGCGCAGCAGCGCGGCGGCGCCGGCGACATGCGGCGCGGCCATCGACGTGCCGGAGAGCGTGGCGTCCCCGTTGCCCTGGTGCGCCGCGGACAGGATGCCGGTGCCCGGGGCCGCGAGGTCGGGTTTGATGACCGCGGGCAGCACCGGGGACGGACCGCGCCCGCTGCTGGCGGACAGCTGGTCGGCGCTCGCCGCGGCGACCTCACCGACCACGCCGTCGATGCGGGCCGCGTGGCCGCTGCCGGTCGCCAACCAGCCCAGCAGCGCCTGGGCGTCGGTCCAGCCGAGATGCGCGGTCGGGACGCTGTGCTCGTCGGCGACGGTGGCCTCGGCGTCGGCGGCGGTGTTCAGCAGCAGCGTCCCGGCGCCGCCCGACAGACGGACGTTATTGCTCTTCGCCACGCGCGCCTGCACGCCGCGGTCGCAGACGACGATCTGGCCCGTCCAGCGATTCGCCGGCCACGGATTGCTCGCGCCGCTGACCGGGAGCGTCTGGTCGCCGCTGCCCTGGCTGCAGAGCGGATGCAGGGGGTCCCGCACCAGCGGTGCCGGGCCGGTCCCGCCGGTCAGCCCCTGCCCGTCGAGCACGCCGTTCCCGGGCGGCGACGTCGCGCCCCCGCTAAGGCGGACCCGGTTCACGTAGCGACGGCCGTGCGTGGCGTTCGCGACCGCCAGCACCCACGGAGCGTCGCTCGGGCTGGTGACGGTGCCCACGTCCGGGCCGCGGTTGCCGGCCGCGACGGCCACGACGATGCCGGCATTGCGCGCGTCCAGCATCGCCAGCGCGCCGCTGCTCGACCACGGGCTCACGTTGCTGCCGCCAATCGAGTAGTTGATCACGTCGACGCCGTCGAGCACGGCCTGGTTCAGCGCGGCGAGGGTCCAGCTTCCCGCGCAGCCGTCCTCGCAGGCCTTGTAGCTGATGAGGTTGGCGCGCGGCGCCACGCCGCGGATCTGGTAGCGGAGCTCGCCACCGCCGGCGAAACGGCGGACGCGATGGACGGTGTTGCCGACCGCGGTCCCGGCGACGTGGGTGCCGTGGCCATCGAGATCGACGCCGGTGTTGGCTTCCTCGTCGCCGCTGCCGGTGGTCATGTCGTAGATGCCGATCAGCTTGGCATTGCAGCTCGCCGTGGACGACGCGCAGAGGCCGAGGAAACGCCCCTTCGGGTTGGCGTGCACGTAGCCGTCGACGGGATCGATCGCGGCGAACGACGGATGGCCGGGATGGATGCCCGAATCGATGATGCCGACGACCACCCCCTCGCCGCGCGACGCCACGCCGCTGACGCCCATCCACAGGTCCGGCGCCTTCACCCACGCCGTCGACACATCGTCCTGCCGCTGCTCGATGCGCTCGCGCTCGACGGCCGCCACGCCCGGCATCGACGCAAGGACCCTGGCCTCGTCGTCGGTCAGGGCGAGGGCCACGCCATTCAGCACGGCGTCGTAGACGAATGACGGCTCCAGCGTCCGGCCGATCCGCGCCGACGCCGCCTCGAGGCGCGCCTCGCGTCGCGCGGCGAGCTCGTCGCGATAGGCCCGGACAGCCGGCGCATCGACCTCGAGCCGGGCGGCCCCGGTCGTACGCGGCGACGTCGCGGCGAGGGGCACGCCGTCGTCCAGCACGCCCGTGCCGGCGTACGACGCCAGGGAGGGCTCGGCGAAGCGGACGATCCACGTTGACGGCTCCGTCGTCCCCACCCCCTTGGGTGATGCCGCGACGGCAGTGGCGACGGCGACCGAGACCGCGGTCGCGAGCAGCGGGAAGCAGGAGCGCATCAGGGGCGACGGCGAACGGCGGCGGACCCCCGCATGCTAGCAATGGGTCGCCGCACGGGCGTCAAGACGGCGCCCGCGCGGGGCGGGCGCCGCCGCCGGACCGTCGCGGTTACGGCGTGCAGCCCTGCAGCCCCGGCGCTCCGCCGAGCGCGACCACCGATTCGTTGCCGGTCCAGGTGCCGGGAACGCCGTTGACGTAGCTGGCGTTCAGCGTGATGTTCGAGAACGTGCCGTTCGCGAAGGTCCGCGACAGCGTGCCGATGTTCGTGCGGGTCGGGTTGCCGGTGCGCGAGCACAGCGGGCAGAACCCGTTGAGCTGCGTCAGGGGGAAACTCGACGAGGCGCCGCCGAAGCCGGACTCCCGCTGCGCGTCGAGGAAGCGCGGCACGCCGAGCGCGTCGTAGACGAAGACCGCGAAGTACTCGTAGTTCGGGAACATCTGCACGCTGTAGCCGGTGCCCGAGCGCGCCGGATTGAACCAGTGCGAACTGACGTTGAGCGGTGCTCCCGACAGCGTCGGGCAACCGCCGCCAAAGCTGCGGAAAGCCTCGGAACCGGTCTCGCCGTCGAGGTTGTACGAGAACGCGAACTCGTTGGCCGCGGTCGGGCTGACGGTCGCGCTGCCGACGACCACGAGGTGGTTCGCGGTGCCGTTCCAGGCACTGCGGAAGACCTGGGCGTTCCAAAGGCCGTTGGCGCCCGGCGCGAGCCCTTCGAGGTAGTACCAGGTGGGCGTGCCGTCCGCGAAATACGTGTACCAAAGGCCCGAAAGCACCGGCGGCGCCGCGAACAGGAAGATGCCGTGGCCGCTGCGCTCCGGGTTGAAGTAGCCGCCCGGCCTGATGCCGGGCGCCGTGCCGGTGACGCTCGCCCGGACCGTCAGGTTCGCGGTCGCGCCGGAGGCGTTCACCGGCGTCACGTACCAGCGTCCCGAGGCCGGATTGCTGACCGTCACCGTCTCGTTACCACTCGCCGTCGTGGCGCTCGCACTGGCGCTGCTGCGCGCCGGCGCGGGAGCAATCGAGGGGATCGCCGCGGCGGGCGCCAGCGGCGCCACGCGGGCAAGGTACAGGTCGACGTTCGAGGTGCTGGTCGTCGTGACCGCCAGCTGGGTCGCGCCCGCCGGGACGTCGATGAACGCGTAGTCCTGGGCGGCGCCGGCCGCGAGCGTCATCGCGCGATCGACGCCCGAGGACAGCGCGAAGGGCGCTGCGGTCGCGGAGTTGCGAGTCAGCTTGAAGGGCACGCGCACCGCGTTGGTGCCCGGACCGCGGTCGACGATGAGGAAGCCGAACCGCGACTGCCCGTTGAGGAAGGTCGGATCGTCGTAGACGAGGCGCGCGGAGAACGCGGTGTTGGCGGGCACGTTGCCCGGGCCGGTGGCCCTCTGTCGCGTCGACGGACGGTCGTCGATGGCCGCCATCTCCAACAGCGCTTCATTCGTGGCGCCGGGCGTGCTCGACGTCCAGTTCTGCACCAGGCCCCACACCGTGATCGGAACGTTGTTGCCGGGATGCGTGACCGTGATGGAGCAGGCCTCGCGCGGCCCCGACGACGTGCTGCTGCAGCGCTCCTCGCTCTCGTCGGGCTGGCCGTCGCCGTCGCTGTCGACGCCGACGAACAGGTCGAAGTCCTGCGCGGCGGGCGACGAGGCCGGAACGAGCGTCGCATTGACCTGCACCGTGCGCGCCTGGCCGTCGCTGAAGTTGACCGGCAGGGTCTGGAAGAACACGCCGCTCGACAGGTTGTCGTACGGGTCGCGATTCGTCGGGTCCTGCGGAAGGCCCTGCTGGCGCGTCGCGGGCACCACGAGGTCGGTGCTGGAGAAGCGCGCGTTGGCGAGGCTCACGATGTCGCCGAGATTGAAGTCGACGAACCCGCGGTCGCCGCTGACGGTCCGCTGCTGCAGCTCCGGCACCACGCCGGACGACAGGTAGATCGCCACGGGCAGCTTGAGGTCGGGCGTGCCGCCGCCGACGCGGCGCAGCGTGACCGAGCCGTAGGCCCAGGTGTTCAGCGCGCTCTGCGCGTTGCCGGTGAAGCGGAACGCGATCGACTGCGCGCCGCCGCCGGACAGCGAGAAGGTGCTGGGCGTCGCGGTCATTGCAAGGCCCGCCGGCAGGTTGGCGATGACCTGGTACTGGCCGCCCGCCGCGCCGGGCATCACCGACACCGTGCGGTTGAGCGTGCAGCTGTCCACGCAGCTGCCGGACGCCAGCGACGGCAGGTTCAGCGTGTGCGCCGTCGAGGCCTCGGCGGAGCGGAACGCGCCGGCGGCAACGTTGAACGCCAGCGAGGCGTTGACGGCGAGGGCGAGGTCGATGGTGCCGGCGCCGCGGCCGTGCGGCGTGCTGGCCGCGCCGCCGTTGAGCTCGACGATGTTGTCGGCCCGCGCGGTCAGCATCAGCGCCGAAACGATCTGGTCGGCATTCCAGCTCGGCCGCGCCGCGGCGATCAGGGCCGCGGCTCCCGCCACGTGCGGGCTGGCCATGGAGGTGCCGCTGAGCTGCGCGATGTTGTTGCCGGTGCGGTCCGCCGCGCGGATGGCCACGCCGGGCGCCGCGAGGTCGGGCTTCAGCACGCCTTGCGGCGTCACCGCGCCGCGGCCGCTCGACTCGGCGAGCAGATCACCCGCGCCGGAGCGGTTGTGCGTCACGGAGGCGACGCCGAGCACCCAGGGCGAGTTGCCCGGCGAGCCGTGCGAGCCCGGTGCCGGGCCGTCGTTCCCCGCCGCGACCGCGACGACGATCCCCGCCTCGCGGGCGGCGAGGAAGGCTTCCGTGTCGGAGTTGATCGAGCCGCCGAGGGTCTCCCACGGATCGAAGGCGTCGCCGCCGATCGAGTAATTGATGACGTCGACCTGGTCGGCGACGGCGCGGTTGATGGCCGCGAGCAGCGCGCTGCCCGAGTTCGCGCCGCAGGAGCGGCTGGTCGGCGTCGAGCCGCAGCCGCGGTACGAGATGAGGTTGGCGCGCGGGGCGACGCCGCTGATGTCGATCGGGTTCGCGCCGAACACCGTGGACACCGGGTTGCCGACTGCGGTGCCCGACACGTGCGTGCCGTGGCCGTCCGGATCGACGGTGAACGAGCCGATGCCGTTCGTGCCGCCGCTGACGAAGTCGTAGGCGCCGATCAGCTTGGTGTTGCAGACGCCGGCGTTCGAAGCGCACCAGCCGAGGAAGCCGGAGCGGGGATTGGTGTGGGTGAAGCCGCCCGCGGTGGCGGCGAACGACACGTGGGTGGGATTGATGCCCGAATCGATGACGCCGACGACCACGCCCTCGCCGCGGCTGGCGACGCCCGCGCTGCCGTCCCAGATGGACGGCGCCTTGATCCACGTGGGGCCACGGTCGGTCATCGTGAAGCGCTCGAAATCCGGCGTCACCGCGCGGATGCCGGGCATCCCGGCCAGCGCCTCCGCCTCGAGCGGCGTCAGGTCGAGCGCAACGCCGTTCAGCGCGTGCTCGTAGACGAACTTCGGCGCGATTTCGCGCCCGAGCATCGCCGAGGCGGCGTCGAGGCGCTGCTCGCGCAGCGTGCCGAGGTAGGCGAGGTAGGCCTCGGCCTCGGGACGGGCGGGGTCGTACTGCCGCTCCCCGGTCACCGCGATGGACACCGGCGCCAGCGCCGGCCGTCGCCCATCCTTCGCCTCGAAGCCGCGGAACAGCGGCGCCGCAGGCTCGTCGAAGCTGACGATGTACGAGGCCCGCAGCTCGGCCGCCGTGGCCGTGACGGGGACGGGGCGGGCGCTGCGGGCGTCGACGGCCACGGAGAGCGGAAGCGCCAGCGCGATCGCGGCAGCCAGGGATACAAGTCGCATGTGGGGGGCCTGCGGAAAAGTCGAGTGAAGGAAAGCTGAAGGCACCGCGAGTGTAGCCCGCGTTTGACACGAATCCATGATTCCCCTCCCCCTCCTCGGCAACCGCCAACTCCATCACAGTGCGGGAACGCGTCGCCGGGCCGACCGTTGACGCCGGGCCGCGTGGACACCCGCGCCGCGCGGCCGCTAGCATCGCGGCGCATGAATTCCGCGCCCGCGGCCCTGCTCGTCGCGCGGGGCCTGACTTACCACCGCAACCAGGACCGCATCTTCGGCCCGCTCGACCTCCACGTCGACGGCGGCGAGGCGGTGCTCGTGCGCGGCGGGAACGGCGCCGGGAAGACCACCCTGCTGCGGGTGCTTGCCGGGCTGCTCGAAGCGACGGGCGGCGCCGCGACGCTGCTCGGCGAGGCGGTCGACACCGACCATCTGGCGCGCCACTGCGGCTACCTCGGCCATCGCCTTGGCCACAAGGCGGAACTCTCGTGCCTCGACAACCTGCGCTACGCCGCGGGCCTGCAGGGGCGCACCGCCGACATCGACGCGCTGGAAGGCGCGCTCGCCGCCGTGGGCCTGGCCGGTTACGAGGACACGCCGGCCGGCCGGATGAGCGCGGGCCAGAACAAGCGCCTGGCGCTGGCCCGGCTGACGCTGCATCCCGGAACGCTGTGGCTGATGGACGAGCCCTACGCCAACCTCGACCTCGAGGGGATCGCGCTCGTCGACCGGATGATCGGCGCGCACACGGCCGCCGGCGGTGGAGCCTTCATCACCACCCACGGCGCCTACGCAGCCCCGCCCGGACGGGTGCGCGTGCTCGAACTCCACGGCGGTGACGCGTGAACGGACGCCCGGCGGCACCGGCCTTGCGATGGACCACCGTCGCGCGCGCGCAGCTGCGCCGCGACCTCGCGCTCGTCTGGGCGCGCCGCGGCGACGCGCTGCAGCCGCTGCTGTTCGCGTTGATGACGGCCAGCCTGTTCCCGCTGGCGCTCGGCGCCGAACCGGGCAAGCTCGCGCCGCTGGCCGCCGGCGTGCTGTGGGTCTGCGTGCTGCTCTCGGGCCTGCTCGGGCTGGACGCGCTGTTCCGTTCCGACACCGAGGACGGCGGACTGGAGCAGATGCTGCTCTCGCCGGCGCCGCTGGCGCTGCTGGTGGCGGTCCGCGTGCTCGTGCACTGGCTGACCAGCGCCCTGCCCCTGCTGCTCGTCGCCCCCCTGCTGGCCTCCATGCTCCAGCTGCCGTCGGCCCTGCTGCCCGTGCTGATGGCCTCGCTGGCGCTCGGGACGCCCCTGCTCAGCCTGATCGGCGCCGTGGTCGCGGCGCTCACGGTCGGGGTGAAGCGCTCTGGTATTCTGCTGCCCCTGCTCGCTTTGCCGCTGTATGTGCCGGTGCTCGTCTTCGGCGCAGGCAGCGTGGCGGCCGCGGCCGAAGGCTATGACGCGCTCGGTGCCCTGCTCCTGCTGGCGGGCGCGCTGGCGCTGGCCGTGGTGCTCGCGCCGCTGGCCGCGGCGGCCGCCCTTCGGATCGCGCACACATGAACGCCCTGCTGCTCTGGTTCCACCGCACCGGCTCGCCGCCCCACTTCGACCGCTTCTGCGCGCGCTGGACGCCGTGGGCCTTCGGCCTCGCCGTCGCGCTGTTGCTGCCCGGCCTTTACGGTGCGCTGTTCTCGGTGCCCACCGATTACAAGCAGGGCGACAGCTTCCGCATCCTCTATATCCACGTGCCGGCGGCGTGGTCGGCGATGTTCATCTTCGTCGCGATGGCGGTGCAGGCCTTCATCGCGCTGGTCTGGCGCATCAAGGCCTGCGAGACGCTGGCGGTGGCCTGCGCGCCGGTCGGCGCGGCCTTCGCGGCGATCACCCTCGTCACCGGCTCGATCTGGGGCCGTCCGACCTGGGGGACGTGGTGGGAGTGGGATCCGCGCCTGACCTCGATGCTCGTCATGTTCTTCCTCTACGTCGGCGTGATCGCGCTGCACAACGCCATCGAGGACCGCCGCTCCGCCGCGCGAGCCGCCTGCTTCCTCGCGCTGGTCGGCGTGATCAACGTGCCGATCGTGCATTTCTCGGTGCACTGGTGGAACAGCCTGCACCAGGGCGAGACGATCAACCTCACCGGCGGCGAATCGCAGATGCACGCCTCGATGCTGTGGCCGCTGGTCCTGACCACGCTGGCGACGAAGTTCTGGTTCGTGGGCTCGCTGCTGCAGCGCGCCCGCGTGCTCAACCTCGAGAACGAATCCGCCCAGCCCTGGGCGCGTGAACTCGCGACGGGGGGCCGCTGATGGAGCACCTTCACGGGTGGTTCGTCGCCGCCGCCTACGTCATCGGCCTCGGCATCCTCGTCGCCGACGCGGTTTTGCCACGGATCAAGTTCAAATCGCTGCTGCGCGGCATCCTGCTTCGCGAACGCCGCGCCGCCGCCCATCCGCCCGTCCCCACGGATCGCTCCAACCCATGAATCCCACCCGTCAACGCCGCCTTTGGATGGCCCTGCTCGTGCTGCTGGCGGCCGCCGTCGGCGGCAGCCTCATCGTCTGGGCCCTGCAGCGCAACGTCACCTTCCTGCATTCGCCGACCGCCGTTCGCGAGGGCAAGGTGCCGGAAGACGCCCGCTTCCGGCTTGGCGGCGTGCTGCTCGAGGGAAGCGTCAAGCGCGAGACCGGGTCGCTGCTCGTGTCGTTCGAGGTCACCGACCGCTTCAACCAGTTTCCCGTGGTCTATGACGGCATCCTGCCGGACATGTTCCAGGAGGGCACGAGCGTGATCGCGACCGGCCGCATCCGCGACGGCCGGCTGGTCGCCGACGAAGTGCTGGCCAAGCACGACGAGCAGTACATGCCGAAGGAGGTCGCCGACGCGATCGCCGCGGCTCAGGAGCAGGGCACGGCGAACGCTGCCGTGGGCGCCGCGGCCGGCGCCGCCGACGTGCCGCAGGCGGAAGCCACCGCGCCGGGCGGCACGTACTGATGCTGCCCGAACTCGGCAACCTGGCGCTGCTGCTGGCGCTGCTGCTCTCCGTGGCCTTGGCGGTGCTGCCGCTGGCCGGCGCGCAAAAGAACAAGGTGGCGTGGATGAATCTCGCGCGGCCGCTCGCCTACGGGCAGCTCGCGCTCATCGCGGTCTCGTACGCCGCGCTCACCTGGGCCTTCATCGACCACGACCTGTCGGTGGCCTACGTCGCGAACAACTCGCACGTCGACCTGCCGGCGATGTACCAGATCAGCGCGGTCTGGGGCGGGCACGAGGGCTCGCTGCTGCTGTGGGTGCTGATCCTCGCCATCTGGATCGCCGCGGTGGCGCGCTTCTCGCGCTCGCTGCCGCTGCCGGTGATCGCCCGCGTGCTCGCGGTGATGGGCGTCATCTCGATTGGCTTTCTGAGCTTCACCGCGTTCACGTCGAACCCCTTCGACCGCATGCTGCCCGCCGCGCTGGAGGGCCGCGACCTCAACCCGCTGCTGCAGGACCCCGGGCTGATCTTCCACCCGCCCCTGCTCTACATCGGGTATGTCGGCTTCGCGGTGGCGTTCGCCTTCGCCGTGGCCGCGCTGCTCGACGGGCGCCTCGACGCGCAGTGGGTGCGCTGGTCGCGGCCGTGGACGAACGTGGCCTGGGCCTTCCTGACCCTCGGCATCGGCCTCGGCAGCTACTGGGCCTACTACGAACTCGGCTGGGGCGGCTGGTGGTTCTGGGACCCGGTCGAGAACGCCAGCTTCATGCCGTGGCTGGTCGGCACCGCGCTGCTCCACTCTCAGGCGGTCTCCGAAAAGCGCGGCAGCTTCCACGGCTGGACCCTGCTGCTCGCGATCGCGGCCTTCTCGCTGTCGCTGCTCGGCACCTTCCTGGTGCGCTCCGGCGTGCTGACGTCGGTGCACGCCTTCGCCAGCGATCCGGAGCGCGGCCTCTACATCCTGGGGTTCCTGCTCGTGGTCGTGGGCGGCTCGCTGGCGCTGTACGCCAAGCGCGCGCCGAAAAACGACGGCGCCCAGCCCTTCGCCGGCCGGTCGCGCGAGACGCTGCTGCTCGTCAACAACCTGCTGCTCACGGCGTCGGCGGCGATGGTGCTGCTCGGAACGCTGTTCCCGCTGCTGGTCGATGCGCTGGACCTCGGACAGATCTCGGTGGGGCCGCCCTACTTCGGCCTGCTGTTCACCCTGCTGATGGCGCCCGTGGTGCTGCTGGTGCCGTTCGGCCCGGTGACGCGCTGGGGCCGCGAGGACGCCGGCGGCGTCGGGCGGATGATGGCGCCGTGGTTCGTGCTGGCCTTCGTCGCGCTGCTGCTGGTGTTCTTCACGTGGCCGAACGGCACGTTCAAAACCGCGGCCGGCATCGGCGGAGGCCTGTGGGTGATCCTCGGCACCGGCGTGTTCCTGTGGCGGCGCCTGAAGACGCAGCGCCAGAAGCTCACCGCCGAGATGGCCGGCATGGTGCTGGCGCACGCCGGCATCGGCGTGTTCGTCATCGGCGTGCTGGTGCTGGAAAGCACGATGATCGAGCGCGACGTCGCGGCCAAGCCGGGCATGAGCTTCGAGGTGCGCGGTTACACCTTCGTCTTCGACGGCGTCGAGCCGTTCCGAGGCCCGAACTACCAGGCCGACATCGCCACCGTGCGCCTGCTGAAGGACGGTGAACCCGTCGCGACGCTGCGGCCGGAGAAGCGCTTCTATCCCGTAGCGCGGCAGATGATGACCGAGGCCTATTACGAGGCCGGGCTGTTCCGCGATGTCTACGTCGCGCTGGGCGACCCGCTCGACGACCAGAAGCACGAGTGGGCGGTGCGTCTGTACGTGAAACCCTACATCCGCTGGATCTGGTTCGGCGCGCTGATGATGGCGATCGGCGGGTTCGTCGTGGCGTTCGACAAGCGCTTCCGCCGACCGGTGGCGGCCCCTGCCCCGTCGGCGCCCGCCGAGGCGCTGTGATGGGCCGCTGGCTACCGCTCGGCGTCTTCCTTGCGCTTGCCGCGCTGCTCGGCGCGGGCGTGATGATGAACGCCGGCAAGTCGCAAACGGAGATCGCCTCGCCGCTGATCGGCCAGCCGGCACCGGAGTTCGCGCTACCGGATTTCGCCGACCCGGCGACGACGGTGCGCAAGGCCGACCTGATCGGCAAGCCCTACCTCGTCAACATCTGGGCGAGCTGGTGCGCGAGCTGCCGCGTCGAGCACCCGGTGATCACCGACATCGCCAACAGCGGCCGCCTGCACGTGGTCGGCTACAACTACAAGGACGTGCCGGAGGACGCGGCGCGTTGGCTGCAGCAGTTCGGCAACCCGTTCCACCGCATCATCGTCGATGCCGACGGCCGCGCCGCGATCGACTGGGGCATCTACGGCGCGCCGGAAACGTTCCTCGTCGACGCGAAGGGCGTCGTGCGCTGGAAGCACGTGGGGCCGGTGACGCCCGACGTCGTCGAGGCGCAGCTGTGGCCCCTGCTCGCGGAATTGGAGAGCGAAGGATGAGCATCGCCCCGACGGCGCTCCTGCGCGTCCATCGGACGACGCCGCTGCTCCGCTCGCTGCTTGCGGCGTGCCTGCTGCTGTTCGCCGGGGCCGCCGTGGCGCTGCATCCGAAGGACTTCCAGGGGCCGGAAGAAGAGGCCCGCTATCGCGCGCTGGCGAAAGAGCTGCGCTGCGTGATGTGCCAGAACCAGTCGCTCGCCGACTCCCCGGCCGGCGTCGCCGACGACATGCGCCTGCAGGTGCTGACGCTGATCCGCGAAGGGAAATCCGACGCCGAGATCACCGCGTTCTTCCAGGCGCGCTACGGCGATTTCATCCTCTACCGGCCGGAAGTGAAGCCGGTCACGTGGGCGCTGTGGTTCGGGCCCGCCCTTCTGCTGCTGGTCGGCGCCGGCGTGGTCGTGTCGGTCGTCCGCCGCCAGCAGACGAGCGCGCCTTCGGCTCCACCCACCGACGACCGCCAGGAATGGTGACCCGCTGATGCTCGCTTTCCTCTTCGGCGCCGTGGCGCTGGTCGCCCTCGCTCTCGCTTTCGTGCTGCCGACGCTGTGGAAGGACGCGCGGCGCAGCGCCGTGGTCTTGGGCCTGGCCGTGCCGTTCGGCGCGGTGGCGCTCTACGTCGGCTTCGGCACGCCCGACGCGCTCGACCCGGCCAACCTGCGCCCCCCGGAAACGCCCGCTGAGGCGGTCGCGCAAAGCCGCCGCGCAGTGCAGCGCGATCCCGAGCGCTTCGAGGCCTGGGCGCTCCTCGGCAATGCGCACCTGCGCCACGGCGAGCAGCTGCTCGGCGACGGCGCGAACGACCTCGCGCGCGAACAGTTCGCGCAAGCGCTCGACGCGCTCCAGCGGGCCCGTGGCCTGTCGCCCGACGACCCGAACCTGAAAGTCGACATCGCGTCCGCCACCCTGCTTTCGGCCACCGGCGAGGACGGCGTGCGGCGGGCCGCCGCGCTGTTCGACGAGGCGCTGGACGCCCTGCCCGACCATCCCGGCGCGCTGATGCTGGGTGGCGTGGCGGCGCTGCGGATCGGCGAGGCGGCCACGGCGATCGAACGCTGGGAGCGGCTGATCCCGATGGTCGGCGACGCGGAGGCTGCGACGCTGCGCCGGCTGGTGGCCGGCGCGCGCGGCGACGCCGGTGCGGCCCCGGGCCCGGACGTTGCGGCGGTGCCGGAGCCCGGCACGCCCGGCACGCTGACCGTGACGATCGACGCCGATCCCGCGGCGCTCGCGGCCCTGCCGCCCGGCGCAGTGCTGTTCGTGTTCGCACGCGACGCCAACGCCGGCGGGCCGCCCGTGGCCGCGCAGCGCCACGCCGCGGCGCGATTGCCCCTCACGGTCACGCTGTCGGACGCCGACCGCCTGATGCCCACCGCGGCGCTCTCGGCCGCCACCCGAGTCGAGGTGTCCGCGCGGTTCTCCGCCCGCGGCACGGTGACGCCGGACCCTCAGGACCTGGTCGCGCCGCCGGTGGTGGTGTCGCTTCCGGACGCCGCGCCCATCACACTGCGCCTCGCCCCGGCCGCGGCCGCCGCAGCGGGCGGGCCCGACGGCAGCGGCGCCCCGTAAGCTTCCACGGCCCCGCCCGTCCGGCCTCCGCATGACCGAGTTCATTCCCCCCGGCACCCGCTTCGTCGACCTGCCCTCGCCGTTCGCGATGAGGCGCGGCGGTGCGCTCGTCGGCGCGCGGCTGGCTTACGAGACCTGGGGCAGGCTGGATGCCCGGCGCAGCAACGCCGTGCTGGTCCTGCCCGGGCTGTCACCGAACGCGCACGCGGCGCGCCATGCGGAGAACGCCGCCGAAGGGTGGTGGGAAGGCATGCTCGGGGCCGGGAAGGCGATCGACACGGACCGCTGGTTCGTCATCTGCGTCAATCCCCTCGGCAGCTGCAAGGGCTCCACCGGCGCCGCCTCGCCGCATCCGGACGACGGCGAGCCCTATCGACTGCGCTTCCCCGACCTCAGTATCGAAGACGGCGCGGACGCGGCGGCGCACCTCGTCCGTTCGCTCGGCATCGAGCGCCTCGACACCGTCATCGGCAACTCGATGGGCGGCATGAGCGCCCTGGCCCTGCTGCTGCGCCACCCCGGCATCGCGCGCCGGCACGTCAACATCAGCGGCAGCGCGCGTTCGCTGCCATTCTCGATCGCCATCCGCTCGCTGCAGCGCGAGGCCATCCGCCTCGACCCGCACTGGGCCGACGGCCACTACAGCGACGCCCGCTATCCCGAAAGCGGCATGCGGATGGCGCGCAAGCTCGGCGTGGTCACCTACCGGTCGGCCATGGAATGGGACGGCCGATTCGGCCGAGTCAAGTTCGACGCCGAGTGCCGCGAGGACGACCCTTTCGGTCCGGAGTTCGAGGTCGAGCGTTACCTCGAGGGCCACGCGCGCCGCTTCGTGCGCCACTTCGACCCGAACGCCTACCTGTACCTGTCGCGCTCGATGGACTGGTTCGACGCCGCCGACTACGCGCCGGGCGCCTCGCGCGGCGACGGGGCCGACGAAGACACCAAGGTCATCGCGGCGCTCGCGACGGTGCAGATCGAGCAGGCGCTGGCCATCGGCGTGCACACCGACATCCTGTTTCCGCTGCAGCAGCAGGAGCAGGTGGCCGAGGGATTCCGCGCCGGCGGCGTCGACAGCCGCTTCCTGCCGCTGCCGTCGCCGCAGGGCCACGACGCGTTCCTGGTCGACCTTGCGCGGTTCGGTCCGGCGGTGCGCGACTTCCTCGAGGGCTGAACCCGCCGGGCCCGAGGTCCGGGGCGCGGCAGCGCCCGCCGCCCGGTATACTTCGCGCGCCCGGGCCGGGCTGGCGGAATCGGTAGACGCAGCGGACTCAAAATCCGCCGCCCTTAAAAGCGTGTGGGTTCGAGTCCCACGCCCGGCACCATCCCGAACCCCGCCGCGTGCGGGGTTCGACGTTTTTCCGGCCGGCGAGACGCTAGGCTTCCTTGGTGGACAGGATGACCCGCGACAACACGATGGCGCTCGCCGGAAGCTTCGCCGACGCGGCGGCGCTGGCGCACGGCTTGGCCACCTCGACCGGGGTCATGATCGCCTTCTTCGATGATGCCTATCGCATCGCTTGGGCGAACGATCGCTTCGCCGAGTGGTTCGACGTGCCGCCATCCGCACTGGTCGGCCGGACGCTGGCCGAGGTCTACGGCGTGGAGGCCCTTGCCGAGGCCGAACCGCGGCTGCGCCGCGCGCTGCAGGGCGAACACGTCCGCTACGAACGCCTGCTGGAGAAGCCGGGCACCACGCCGCGCTGGATCTCCGTGTCCCTGCATCCGCATCGCGACCCGTCGGGTCGGGTCATCGGCCTCTTCGCCTGCTCCATCGAGGTGGACGAGCTGCGCCGGACGCGGGATGCGCTCGACCACTCCCTGCAGGAGATCGCGATCTACCTCGAAAACTCGCCGCTGGCGGTCATTGAATGGGACCGCGACGGCCGGATCCGCCGCTGGGCGGGCGAGGCGGAGCGCGTGTTCGGACGTCGAGCGGGCGATGTGATCGGCTGCACCGCCGACGAACTTGGCCTGCTCGACCCGGCGTCGGCCGGGACGATGGCCGCGGCGATGCACGAGCTCCGCGAGGGGCGCGTCCTGCGCAATCGCCTGGTCTGCCGCAGCCGTCGCGCGTCGGGCGAGACGATCGACTGCGAGTGGTTCCATTCTGCCTTCGTCGACCGCTCCGGGACGACACAGGGCGTGCTGTCGCTGGCGCAGGACGTGACGGCGCGCGTCGAAGCGGAGACGCAGCTGCGCCATGCGGCCATCCACGATGGGCTGACCGGCGCGCACAACCGTCGGCACCTGATGGAGCGCATCGACCATGCGATCGACGTGGCCCGCCGCAGCGGCACCACGCCCGCCCTGCTCTACCTCGACCTCGACCACTTCAAGCCGGTCAACGACCGCCACGGCCACGCGGTCGGCGACGCCCTGCTGAAGGCGGTGGTCGGGCGGCTGCGACGCTGCGCGCGCGACGCGGACTGCATCGCGCGCGTCGGGGGCGACGAGTTCGTCGTTCTCGTGGATGCGCCCCATGACGCGGCGCTGGTCGACCAGATCCGCGATCGGCTGGTCACCCACCTCGCCGAACCGTTCCTCGTCGCCGGCCATGAGCTGCGCATTGGCGCCAGCGTAGGCATCGCCCGCTTCCCGGCCGATGGCGAAAGCGCGGACGAGCTGCTGCGCCGAGCGGACGCGCGGATGTACCTCGAGAAGAAGCGCGGCTGAGCCGGCGCGACGGCCGCCGCGCCGGTTCAGCGGCGTGCGCGCACCGCCGCGAGAGCCGCGACGAGCACCTCGGACGCCGCGGCACGGGCGTCCAGTCGCACGGCGGCCTCCCGGCCCTCGGGGCACTCGAAGCGGCCCGCGACGACGTGCGCGAGATCCGCTTGCCGGTCCGGAGGCGCCTCGTGCGCATCGGCACCGATCCGCTGCGCCGCCACCGCTGGGGGCAGGTCCAGCCACAGCAGGAGGAAGGGCACCCCGAGGCTCGACGCCAGCTCGTGCAGCTCGCGCCGCTCCGCCTGCGTCGCCAGCGTCGCGCCATCGACGATGACCGTCGCGCCCGCGCGCAGCAGCAGCCCGACGTCGAGACGAACGATCTCGAACGCCGCGCGCTTCGCGGCGCGATCGTCCCACTCGGGGAACTCGGCCATGCGGATGGTGTCGCGGGAGACGATTTCCGCGTGCAGGCTGGCCTGCAGGCCCTTGGCGAGCGTGGATCTTCCGGCGCCGGGGAGCCCGGCGAGGGCGATCAGCATCGTGGGCTCGGCGTCATCGGTCGGCGGTCGAACCATAGCCCGATCCCGCCCACGGCCACCAGCCGCGGCCACGGCGCGCGTAGCGATCGGCGGCGCGCTCGAACGGATTGCGGGCGCTCACGCCGCCCCACAGCAGGTACAGCAGCGGGAACAGCGGGCCCAAGGCCAGCGACTGGCGCACATGCGCGAGCTCATGGCGCCCCAGATGCACGCGCTCGCCGTTGCGCCCTTTCGCTCGCGCGGCGTAGCTGGGCACGCGCACGTCGAGCGATGCGAGCCGGCTGAGCACGACCTGCCCCATCGCCAGCGCCCCGACTGGCCCGAACGGGAAGCGCGTGAACACCACCATCGGGCCGACGCTGGCGACACGCGCGCCGAACGGCACGGCGACCAGTCCGACGGCCAGCATCGGAGCGGTGAGGGGCAGCGCCCAGAGGCTGCCCAGAAGCAGCGCCGATCCCCGGAACGCGCGACGCAGCGACGCAGGCACCGGTCACTCCGCGGACAGGAAGCGCCGCAGCGCTGCGTCGTACTCGGGGAAGACCTGCACGTTGCTGTGCTGGGCCTCCGGCAGGCGAAGCCGCTCGGGCGGACGCGGCATCGCGCGAGCCAGGGCCTCGCTGTGGGCCGGCGGGATCACGTCGTCCTGCCCTGCAATGACCACCAGCGTCGGCATCGTCAGCCGGGGCGCGCGGCGCCAGCTTTCGAACGGGTCGCGCAACAGCAGCCCGAGCGGCACCCAGGGATAGTGCCGCTGACCGACGCGCAGCACGCTGTCGAACGGCGTGACCAGCACGAGGCGCCGCACCGGCCGTACGGCGGCGACGTGCACCGCCACGCCGCTGCCGAGGCTCCGCCCGAGCACGTCGACGCTGGCGTGCGAGGCCGCCACGTGGTCGAAAAGGGCGATGGCATCGGCCGCCAGCGCCGCTTCGCTGGGCTCGCCGCTGCTGTGGCCATAGCCGCGATAGGCGACGAGGTAGACGGTGTGCCCACCGGCCCACGCAGCGACGTCGTCGCGGTTCAGCGACACATCCTCGCCGTTGCCGCCGAAATACAGCAGCGCGCGATCGCGCCCGGGATTGACGACCCAACCGCGCAGCGTCGCTCCGTCGACCTCGAAGCGGAAATCCGGCGCGGCCGGTGGGCTGCGCGTGAACTGCGGGTGGAACAGCAGGCTGCGCTGCGTCGCGTACATCAGCACGAGCAGCGCGCCGTAGGCGAGCGCGACGAGGGCAACGACGAGCCCGAGCAGGCGGAGCACGCTCACCCGCGGACCACCGGGTGGGCGGGCGCGCTCACGGGCGCACGCTCTCGACCGCCTCGACGCGGCCGTCGCTGAGCAGCACGCGGACCAGGAAGCGCGAGTCGTCGCGCCTCAGCAGCCACTCCTCCCGCGGGCGCGGCTGCACGCGAAGCGCGCCGGGCCCATCGCGGAGGATCTGGTCGGCGTAGGTCGTTCGGCGGCGGATCGGCGGCCCGCAGCGGAGCACTAGCTCCCCTTCGCTGAGGCCCCGCTGCAGCGCAGCGGCGTTGCAGCGGCCACCCACGCGGGGCTGGCCGTAGCCGAGGGTCTGCTCGTCTTCGAGGACGCCGTCGACGAAGCGTAACCTGACCACCAGCCGCCTCGCGCCGAAGTTGTAGTACCAGTCCTCGATGCGGCGCTCAACGCGCTGCTCGACCGGTCCGCCCTCGCCGCGGACGACCAGCTCGCCGCTCGAGGTGCGCCAATAGGGATCACCGCAGCGCGACAGCACCTGCACGTCGAGCGCACCGCGGTCGACCACCCGCGAACCGCAGCGCAGCGCCGTCGCGGGCGCCGAGGCCAGAAGCGCGGTGGCGCCCATCACGACCCCGGCGAGCCAGCGGCGCACGGCCTCAGCCGCGGCAGCCGTCGAGGCTGAGCCGCTGTCCAGGGCGCAGCGCGTACGGCGATCGCAGGCCATTGGCGCGGGCCACCGCCTGCGCGCTGCAGCCGTGGCGACGTGCGATCCCGCTCAGGGTGTCGCCGCGACGGACGGTATAGCGCGAGGCCGTGGACGCCGCGCCCGGCCCGCGCGGCACCGGCCTGACGTCCGGCTTGCGCGCGTTGACGAGGGCCAGCGCCCGGTCGGCGCGTTCGCCGTTCACGCAGCCCGCGTCGTACAGCGGCATGACGGTCACCGGCACGCGCAGCTCGGTGCCCGCGGGCAGCACGGCGTCGGGCAGCCAGCGCGGATTGAGGTTCCGCAGCGCGCGGAAGTAGCCGTAGCGCGACGGGCCGTTGCCGATGCAGATGGTGAGCTGGTTGATGGACGCGGGCGCCTTCAGCGTGAGCACGGTCGCCGCGCCGTTCACCGACGGGAACTCCAGCCCGTACTCTTCCGGATGCAGGAACAGCCACGCCGCCGAGAGGATGTACGGCACGTAGTCGCGCGTCTCTTTCGGCAGCGCGTTGTACACGGCCGGATCCCAGAAGGACTTGCCGGGGTTCGCGCGCGCCAGCCGGCCCACGCGCCCCTCGCCGCCGTTGTACGCGGCCAGGGCCAGCTCGAGGTTGTGCCCCAGCTCGGCGAAGCGCTCGTTGAGGTATTGCGTGCTGGCCCGGGACGCGAGCTGCGGTTCGAAGCGGGTGTCGTAGCCGTCCTGCCAGCCCAGCCCGAAGCGGCGGCCGGTGGCCGGCATGAACTGCATGAGGCCGGCGGCGCCGGCGGGCGAGATGGCGTGCACGCGGCCGCCGGACTCGCGCGCCATGATTGCGAACAGCAGCGCCTCCGGCAGCCCCGCGCGCTCGTATTCCGGCCACATCAGGAAGCGCAGGTACTGGTACTGCTCATGCGCGTTGATGAGCTGCGGGCGCAGCGCCGTCAGCCATTCGGCCATCGCCGCGCGCACGGCTTCGTTCTGCACGATGAGCTCGCGCAGGTCGCGGCCATTGAGCTGGTTCAGCGTGTCGGCGGCGTTCGGAAACGCGGCCACCACCGGCGACGCCGGATCGGCGCCAGCGGACAACGACCCCGCCGCCGAGGACGCGTCCGGGGCCGCGGCATCGGCTTCGCCTTCGCCCGCCACCCGGGTGCCGGCGCCGAGCAGCGCGTCGAAGCGCGCCATCAGCCGTTCGGCGTCGCAACCCTCGGTGCGGGTGCAGCGAGACGACACGTCGAGCATGCGATCCATCGCGCGCTGCGCGGCGCGCCTGCCCGCGCGGCGTTCACCGGCGGCGGCGGCGGCGATGCCGCTGCGATAGGCCTTCGCGGCCGCTTCGAAGTCCGCGTCGAGGGATTCCAGCTCGGCCTCGGCGCCGGGGTCGGCCGTGGCGGCGGCCGCGGGAGTCATCAGCGCCCATGCGGCGAGCGGAACAAGGGCGAGAAAAAGCGGGAAAACACGTCGGGACACGAGCACGGCACCACGTCGAAGCGAGCCCGCAGACTACCGGCGCCCTGCCCCCCGCTCAACCGCCGCGGCCCCGCGTTTACACTCGGTGCGCCCTCCCAAGGACGCAAACCGTGACCGCCATCGCCGCAGACGCCCTCCTGCTTGGTTTTGCCGACGATCGCCCGATCACGCTGCCGCTGAAGTTCGGCAACCGCCACGGACTGATCGCCGGTGCCACCGGCACGGGCAAGACCGTCTCGGTGCTTCGCCTTGTCGAAGGGTTCGCCCGCGCGGGCGTGCCGGTCGTGATCGCCGACGTGAAGGGCGATGTCGCCGGCCTCGGCATGCCCGGCGCGATGAGCCCGAAGCTGCAGGCGCGGCTGGAGGCACTGGGGCTTGCCGCCGGCGGGCCGCACTTCGCGCTCGCCGCCCTGCCGGTGGCGTTCTGGGACCTTTTCGGCACGAACGGCCACCCGCTGCGGACCACGGTGAGCGAGATCGGGCCGACGCTGCTCTCCCGCATGCTCGAACTGTCCGACGCGCAGTCGGGCGTGCTCGACGTTGCTTTCGCCCTCGCCGATGCGGAAGGCCTGCTGCTGCTCGACATGGACGACCTGCGGGCGGTGCTGGGCTTCATCGGCGAGAACCGCGAGGTCGTCTCGAAGACCTACGGACTCGTCTCGCCGCAGAGCCTCGCCGCGCTGCAGCGCGCGCTGCTGAAGTTCGAGCAGGA
>ERZ1066117.511-NODE-511-length-29346-cov-29.374791_pt1 | contig 29346 bp, 22 predicted proteins | sample MGYA00382764_ERZ1066117 | MGnify/ENA primary metagenome ERZ1066117 (study PRJEB33369, sample SAMEA5778347) | biofilm metagenome | biome: Industrial cooling water; feature: Water cooling tower basin; material: Biofilm | place: United Arab Emirates | collected...
GCCGGCCGCCGACAAGCCGCCCGCGCCGCCGAACGCTGGCCCGCCGCGCCCGCCGCCGGTCGCCGAGAAGTCCGCCCCGCCGCGCCCGGCCCCGCCGCGCCCGGAGCCTCGCGCGGACGCCGGCGTGCGCCCGGACGGCAAGCGCAAGCGCGGCTGGTACGACGAGGTGTTCGCAGACTACTACGCCGCGATCGTCCCGCGCGACGCCGACGCGAGCGCCGAGCTGGACGCCGCGTTCGTGCAGCGCTGCCTCGAGCTGACGAGCGGCATGACTCTGCTCGACGTCGGCTGCGGCGACGGCCGCCACGCGATCGCGTTCGCCGCCCTCGGGCTCGACGTCACCGGCCTCGACAGCGCCATGCCGCAGCTGTTGCGCTCCGCCCGGCGCAACGAGTCGAGCCGCTTCAACTTCGACATCCTCCACGGCGACATGCGGGCCCTGCCGCGCGACCGCGCGTACGACGTCGTCACCTGCCTCGGGACCAGCCTCGGCTACTTCGAGACCGACGAGCAGAACCGACAGTGCCTTCAGGACATGGTCGAAGTGCTCAAGCCCGGCGGCAAGATCGCGGTCCAGGTGTTCAACCGCGACTTCCTGATGGGGGTCCTCCCGTGTCGGTCCTGGTGGCAGGGCCGCGGCTGCCTCGTCCTCGACGTCGCCGACATGCACTTCCTCTCCGGGCGCATGCGGATCCACCGGACGGTCGTCTTCGAGGACGGCCGGCAGTTCGAGCACCACATCTCGATCCGCGCCTACAGCGTCAGCGAGCTCGGCAAGATGCTGACGCAGGCGGGCGCGCGGGTGCTCGAGATCTCCGGCGGTCGCGAGACGCGCGGGCGCTTCTACGGCGCCTCGTCGCAGGACATCTGGATCTTCGCGCAGCGCGAAAGCTGAGGCTGCGACGCGCGGCCGCGGTGCGACAGCGATGTCAGCGGGAATGACATCGCTGTCCTGCGGGTTTCGATCTCCGTGAAGGCGCGCCGCGCTGCTGGAGGAAGATCACGCGAGCGTCGCGCGCGCAGGGCTGGACGACCTGACTTTGCGTCACCAGCTTGGGCCGAGCTCGTGGAACAGGCCTACAGCGCTCCGTCAAGCCTCTTTGGTACTCTGACATGTGAGGCTCGGCGCGTCAAAGGGACCGCTGTCGGTGCGAGTCCGCATCCGCGGATGCCGCTGAAACTTCCGACCCGGACCTGCGTAGGACCTCGAGCCGTTTCCCCGGAATCGGGGTCCAACTTCCCGTCCAACGTCTCGCATCGGGAGTGCTGATCCGGGCCAGGGGCCCGCGTCACTACCGAGATACGCATCGCCAGCCCTTGGCACCAGAAATTCCAAACCTAGCTTATCCCGCACTTCTCAACTTGTCTCTTGGCCTGATTCTTGATTGCAGATCCCCAACGAACGAGGTCGATCATGGCACGCCGTAAAGTTACCCGTGGAGCCCCCCCCAAGCTCGCTCGCGCCCGTCCGCGCACCTCGCCGGTGGCGGCGACTCCGCGCACGGTGGCGCCGGCTGCGGCGACCAAGCCCGTCCGCGTGCGCGAGACCAGCGAGGAGGCCGCCAACGACGAGTCGCCGAACTTCCTCGGCGTCTACTTCCGCGAGATGGCCGGCCTCGGCGTGATGAGCCCCGAGGAGGAGCTCAAGGTCGCGACGCGGATCGCCAACATGCGGCACGCCTACTGGACGGCGATGCTGGCCTACCCGCCGTTCGCCGAGCCGATCTGCGCGCTGATCGAGGCCCGCAGCCCGGCCGAGGACGTGCCGCGCGCCGAGCTCGACGCGCTGCGGACCGCGGCCCGCAACATCCGCGACCGCGAGACGCGGGCGACCCGCGGCGACTTCGACGCCGCCAGCCGCGCGCTCGTCGAGCGCATGGCCGACGTCGACCTCGACGGCGTCGTCTCCGACCTCGTGCTCGCCGACCTCGAGGCGCTCGAGGCCGGCCGCCGCGACGGCCTCAACATGCAGGTCAACCCGCCGCGCCAGGGCAGCAAGCCGTTCGAGGCCTACGCGCAGAAGGTCAAGCACGCCGCGCACGCGCTGCGGGCCGCCAAGAACGCGTTCGTCAAGGCGAACCTGCGCCTCGTCGTGTCGATCGCCCGCCGCTTCAACCACGGCCGCATGCCGCTCCAGGACCTGATCCAGGAGGGCAACATCGGCCTGATGAAGGCGGTCGACCGCTTCGATCACCGCAAGGGCTTCCGCTTCTCGACCTACGGCTCGTGGTGGATCCGCCACGCGATCAGCCGGGCGATCGCCGACAAGGGCCGCGAGGTCCGGCTGCCCGTCCACATGATCGACGCGCACCACAAGCTGACCAAGGCGCGCCGCGAGTTCGAGATGCTGCACGGCCGCGAGCCGGGCCTCGACGACCTCGCCAAGCACACCGGCCTGCCGTCGGAGAAGATCGAGCGGATGGGCACGGTGATCTTCGACCAGGCGATCAGCCTCGACCGCCCGGTCTCCGAGGAGGACGGCCGCCGCGTCGTCGACTTCCTCGAGGACGAGGAGGGCGTCGCCCCGGGCGAGAGCCTCGAGGCCGAGGCGCTCAGCGAGCAGGTCCGCGAGGTGATCACGCAGCTGCGGCCGATCGAGGCCGACATCCTGCGCAAGCGCTTCGGGCTCGACGACTCCGGCGACGAGCTGACCCTCAAGGAGATCGGCGAGCAGTACTCGCTCTCGCGCGAGCGGATCCGGCAGCTCCAGGAGCAGGCGCTCGGCAAGATCCGCCGCGAGCTCAAGCGCCGCGAGGTCGTCTGAGCGGGTAGGGCAGGCGGGCGACCCGCCGCCCCGACCGGCGCGCACGGTGGTAAGGTCCCGCCATGCGCGCCGGTTCGTTCTTTCTCGCGGCCGCGGCCGCCGCCGCGCTCGCCGCCTGTACGTCGACGCCGGACCCGAAGGACATGTCCGTCCAGCCACGCGAGGGCGACGGCGACGGCGGTCAGGTCGTCCGCCTGACCGGCGCGGGCTTCCTCGGCCACGGCCCGGTCGTCGTCCACGTCGGCCTGCGCTCGGCGCGGGCGGTCGTGATCGAGGACGACGCGCACCTCCGCTTCACCACGCCCGAGGCCGAGGCGTTCGGCCCGACCGACCTGCGCGTCGAGTTCAGCGACGGCACCGTCCACGAGCTGCCGGGCGCGTACACCTACGTGCAGGTCGACGGCAAGCCGCTGAAGCCGATCCCGTTCCGGCCCGGCGACGTGCCGGTGCCGACCGCCGCCGAGTGAGCGGCCGCGCCGCGCGGCTACTCCTGGCGGACGTGGAACAGCTGCTGGCCGATCAGCAGCAGGCTGCCGAACGGCACGACGCTGCCGCTGCGGACGCGCAGGTAGGTGCCGTTCGACGAGCCGCGGTCCTCGAGGAATACGCCGCTGTCGTCGCCGCCGATCCGGCAGTGCGTGCTCGACACGTAGCCGTCGGTCGGGAAGGTCAGGTCGCCGCGCTCGCGGCCGACGATGAACTCGGCGCCGACGATCGGCACGGCCTCGCACGCGCGGCCGCCGTCGACGAGCACGCTGATCCGGCCCCAGTAGCCCGGGTTCGGGCTGCCCATCCGCTCGGTGCCGTCGGGCATCGCCTCGGCCTCGGGCAGGTCCTCGTAGTAGAGCAGCTCCTGGCCGACGCGGAACGTGTCGCCGTGCTGCAGGTCGATCCGGCCCTCGATCTTGCGGTAGACGCCGTTGACCGGGCTGAGGTCGTCGACGCGGACGCCGTCGGGCGTGACCGTGAAGGCGCAGTGCTTCGGGTTGAGGTAGTAGTCGCCGTCGAACGGCGAGCCGGAGTCGCGGCCGAACGGGATCGGGCCGTCCTCGAGATCGATCGTGCCGCCGTCGCTGCCGTCCTCGCGCAGCAGGTGGAGGAAGGCCTTGAGCTTCGGGCGCGCGGCCGGGCGCGCGGTCACCGGGGCCGGGGCCGGCGTCACCGGAGCCGGGACGGCCGTGACCGGTGCGACCGGCGCGGGCGCGGGCGTGGGCGCGGGCGCGGCCCCGATCAGGCGGTTGCCGCAGCGGCCGCAGAACAAGAAGCCCGGCGGGTTGACCATCCCACACGCGCTGCAGCCGGCCGCCGAGGCCTCGACCGTCGGCGGCATCGCCGGCGCGGCCGGCTTGGGGGGCTGCGACACCGGGGCGATCGCGCCGGGTGACGGACGCGGCGCCGCGCTCACGCCGGGCCCCGTCGACGGGCGCGCCGCCGTCGACGACGGCGAGTTCGTCGAGGGCGTGATCACCGTACCGCCGGACGTCGACGGGACGGCCGGCGGTGTGATCACCGTGCCGGCCGCGGTCTGCCCGGCCCGCGGCGCGGCCGAGGCCGAGGCGCCGCCCGGCAGGCGCGCGCCGCACCCGAGGCAGAACTTGTAGTGATCCTGGTTCTCCTTGCCGCAGTTCGGACAGATGATCACAGGCGTGGCCCTTTTTGCTTACGAGATCTCGACGCGCAGGAGCTGCTGGCCGATGAAGATGTAGTCGCCGTGGAACAGCTCGACGGCGCCCTTGATCCGGACGAAGGTGCCGTTGCGCGAGCCCGTGTCGGTCAGGATGATGTGGTGCGAGTCGGAGGCCGCGTCGAGGCGGGCGTGGCGGCCCGAGATGAAGCGGTCGTTCGGGAAGTTCATGCTGCTGCCCTCGCGCCCGAGGGTCAGCGCGGTGCCGCTCGCCGAGACGATCCGGCCCTCGCCGCCGCCCGCGAGCAGCTGCACGACGCGGAAGCGCGCGTCGGGCCGCGGGCTGCTGTAGCTGTAGGTGTTGTTGGCGTCGGGCCCGGGCTCCTGGAACGGGGCGCTGTCGAGGCGCAGCAGCTGCTCGCCGACGAGGAAGCAGTCGCCGTGCTCGAGCTGGACCGGCGACTTGATCCGCACGAACACGCCGTTGACGCTGCCGAGGTCCTTCACGAACAGGCGGTTGCCCTGGACGGTGAAGAGCGCGTGCTCGGGGCTGAGGAAGAAGTCCTCGGCGAACCGGATCTCGCCGGCGGTGCGGCCGACGATGTGGTTGGTCGCGCTGAGGTGGTAGGTGAGGCCGTCGCCGCCCTCGCCCTTGATCACGACCAGGCGCGGGACGACCGGCTGCTGCTGGAGCGCCCCGAAGAACATGGTCTTCGCGGCAGGTTTGCCCTGCAGCGGGGCCTCGAGCGGGGCGCCGGTCGCGGCGTTGAAGCGCGGCTGGGCGGCCGTGACGACCGGCGGGCCCTTGACCGTCGAGGCCATCGACGGGGCGCCCGGGGCCTGCTGCATCTGCACGACCGGCAGCGGGACGGTCGGCATCGCCTGCTTCGCGGCCACGGGACCGGTCGGCGCGACCGGGGCCGCCGGGGCCGCCGGGGCGACCGGCCTGGCCTGGCTCGGCGCGCCGAGCAGCGGGTGCGCGCCGATGTTCGGCAGCACCGCCGACGGCGCGATCGGCTGTGGCGCCAGCACGGCGGCGCAGCGATCGCAGCTCACCGCGCGCAGCGGGTTGAGGTGGCCACACACCGAACAGGCAAGGCCCAGTTCCATGACCGTGAGATCCTCATCCGCGCCCGCCCTCCTTGTCAACGCGCGGACCGCCCGGAATCGCCGCGGGGCGCGGGCACCGGCTCACGGACGAGGGGGCGCAGGTCGAGGCAGTCGCGCTCGCCGCCCTCGCTGCAGGGGCGGCGCAGGCGGGCCTCCGACCACGCCTCCGCGCGCGTCCCCTCGGCGGCCCCGGCGAGCGCCTCCTGCAGCGCCGCGGCGTGGGGCGCGAGGCTGGCGGCGGACCTGGCCTCGATCGGCGGCGCGATCACCTGGGCGAGCCAGCGGTCGACGGCGATCTCCCAGCCGCTCGCGCGCAGGGGCGGGAGCGGCGGCAGCTCGGCCCGCGCGGGTGCCTCGGCGAGCAGGCGCGACAGGGCCGCGCCCGCCGCGTCGCGCGCGAGCCCGGCGACCCCGAGGTAGCGGCGCAGCAGCGCGGCGACGGCCGCGGACCGCCCGGCGTCGCTGCGGACCTGGCCGAAGCGCCAGGCGGCGATCGCGGCGACCACCGGGTCGCTCGCCTGCAAGTCCGGCGCGACGCGGTTCAATTGCTCGTCGACCGTCAGCGCCGCGCGGGCGAACGCGCAGACCCGGCGCGCCTGCGGGTTGGCGGCCGTCTGCGCGAGCCGGGCGACGCGCTCGCGGTCGGCCGGATCGCCGCCGCGCGCCAGCGTCGCGCACGCGAGCGCGACCATCAGCCCGTCGTGCTCGGGCGAGGCGAACCGCCGCAATTCGTTCGCGGCCGCCTTCGCGCTGCTGCGGGCGAGCGCCCACGCGGCCGCGTACCAGCTCTCGCGCGAGGGGTCGCCGGTCCGCAGCAGGTCGGCGAACACCGGCACCGCCTCGGGCTCGTCGAGCGCGCCGGCGGCCTGGATCGCGGCCGCGCGCGCCTGCTCGAACGCCGCGCGGACGGTCCGCGTCGCGTCGCGCGGCGGGGTCAGCTGCGAGCCCATGCGCGCGAGCGGCAGGGCGGTCTGCGGCAGCGCGAGCCGCCCGAGGTGCTCGGCCGCCCGCAGCCGCCCGGTGACCGGGCCGCGCGCGAGCGACTCGACGAGCGCGCGCCGCAGCGAGCCGACGCGTGTCGTCCGCTCGGCCTCGTCGCCGCCGGCCATCCACGTCTTGACGGTCGGCGTGCTGGTGCGGTCGAGCGCGTCGAGCAGCAGCGCGCGCGCCTCGTCGGCGCTCGGATCGCGGCGGGCGCGGGCGAGGGCGAGGTCGAGGATCGGGGCGATCGCGCCGCGGGCCTCGGCGAGGTCGAGCGCGCGGCGCCCGGCCTGCTCGACGACCTCGGGCGGGCCGCCGCGCTCGACGATCGCGCGCAGCATCGCCTCGGCGCGCTCGGGCCGGCCGCGGCTCAGCTCGAGCTCGGCGAGGCGCAGGCGCGCGAGCGCGTCGTTCGGGTCGCGCTGGACCAGGCCCTCGTACAGCTTGGCCGCCTCGTCGGGCTCGCCGCGGCGCTCGTACAGCTCGCCGATCCGCACGAGCACGCGGGCGCCCTCGGCCCCGCCGAGCTCGGCCTTCGACGCGGCCGTGAGCACGCGCTCGACGTCGCCTGACTCGAAGGCCACCTCGGCGAGCTCGGCCAGGACGTCGGCGCTGCGCTTCGGATCGAGGGCCATCAGCCGCTCGAGCGTCTCCATCGCCGCGTCGGCGCGGCCCGACCGGCGCTGGCTGAGCGCGAGCTCGGCGAGCCGCTCGGGGTCCTGCGGGCGCAGGCGGACCAGCCGGTCGTGGACCGCGGTCGCCTTGGCGTACTTCTCCTCGCGGGTGTACAGCTCGGCGAGCAAGAGACCTGCCTCGTAGGCCAGCTCCGGATCCTTGCCGTCGAGCTCCGCGAGCGCCTGCTTCTCGATCGCCTGGCGCTTGCTGGTGAACTGCGAGAGCGTGCCGCCGACGAGGATGTCGACGATCCGCGTCCGCGCCTCGTCGTGCAGCAGGCGATCCGCCGGGGCGCGGGTCAGCTCGAAGATCTGCTGCCAGGTCGTCAGCGCCTGGTGGGGCAGGCGGTCGTCGAGCTCGAGGATCGCGCGCAGCCGCAGGTACCGCGGGTCCTTCGGCGCGGCGGCGAGCGCCTTGTTGAGCGAGAGCACGGCCTCGGGCCGGCGGTGCTCGGCGAGGATCTCGGCGTGGCGCGCCCACCCGGCGTGGCCCGGGCGCACGAGGCCGGGGATCGTCGCCCACTCCTTCATCGCCTCGGGCTCGCGGCCCATCTGGAACAGCTGCTCGCCGAGCGCGGCGCGGGCGTCGGGGTCGCGCGGGCGGGCGCGCACGAGCTTCTGCGCGACCGCGAGGGCGCGATCGGGCTCGTCGTTGAGGTTGTAGAAGTCGAGCAGGCGCAGCAGCGCGTCGCCCTGCTTGCCGGCGGCGGCCTCGAGGTCGCCGGCGATCTTGAGCCCCTGCGCGCGCTTGCCGGCGCCGATCAGGCGGCCCGCGAGCTCGAGGCCGAGCTGCAGCCGCTCGGGGTTCTTGGCGCCGAGGCGGTCGAACTCGGCGAGCGCCGCGTCGGCCTCGCCGCCTGACTCGAGGGACATGACGAGCGCCGAGCGGGCCTCGGCGTCGTTCGGATCGACCGCGAGGGCGCGCCGCCAGGCCTCGACCGGATCGGCGCCGCCGGCCGTCTTCGCCCGCGCGAGCGCCCGCCAGCCGGCGCCGTCCTTCGCCTGGTCGGCGCGGCCGAGGAACGCCTCGATCTTCGGCGCGGCCGCGTCGGCGCCGCCCTGCTTCGCGGCTGCCTCGAGGACCAGGTTCCACGCGGCCTCGCGCTCGCCGCTGCCGGGGCGCGTCGCCTCGACCTGGGCCCACGCGAGTGCGCTCGCGCCCGCGGCGTCGCCGGTGGCGAGGCGGACGCGCGCCCACTCCTCGCGCAGCGCGAGCTGCTCGGGCGCGCGGAGGCCGGCGATCGCCCTGGCGTACGCGGCGTCGGCGAGCGCGGGCTGGCCGGCGCGGGCGGCCGCGCGGGCGACCTTCAGTTGCGCGGCGCCATTGTTCGGGCTCCTGGTCGCCAGCGCCTGGGCGAGCCGCAGCGCCTCGGGCCCGAGCTGGTGGCGATCGGCGAGCTCGAGCGCTTGCACGCGCAACGAGTCGTCGCCGCGCGCGTCGGCGGCGGCCTCGAGCGCGAGCACGGCGGCGCGGACGTCGCCCGCGGCCGTCAGCGCCTCGACCTGCAGCGCGAGGAGCTTGCCGCGCAGCTTGCCGGCGTTCGGCTGCAGCGCGGCGAGCCGGGTCGCCGCGGTCCGCGGGTCGCCGAGCAGGATCCTGGCGCGCGCGTCGAGGATCCCGAGCGCGAGGTCGTCGGGATCCCTGGCGAGCGCCGCCTCGATCTTCTTGGCCAGGCCGGCGCGGCCGATCGCGGCCTCGAGCGCGCGCCACTGGGCCTGGTCGAACGGCTGGGCGCGCAGCTTGGTGAACCGCTGCTGGACGAGCGCCGGATCGCTGGCGCTGCGCTCGAGGCTCCAGTCGTCGTCGGGCGCGGGCGCGGCGGCGGCGGGCGACGCGGCGAGCAGGGTCAGCGCGAGCGGGATCCACCGGGCGAAGGCGTGAGCCCCAGCACGCGTGCGGGCCGGACGCTGGCGCGGCGCGTGACGGGGCCCGGCGGCGGTCATCCTCGTCAGCGTAGCAGGTTTGTCCGCGCGGGCGCGGCGAGGCCGCGAGCGGTCCGAAAGGGCGCGAGGACCCGGCGCGCGCGCGCCCGGCCCACCGGCCGCGCGGGACCGTCGCCGCCGCGCGCGGGCCCCTTGACCGCCCTCGGCCGCGGTCTACATTGCCCGCCACACCGAAGAGCCATGCCGATCTACGCCTATCGTTGCCTGAAGTGTGAAGCGCAGCCCGAGTACCTGCAGAAGATGAGCGAGCCGCCGATCACCGTGTGCGAGGCTTGCGGGGGCGAGCTGGTCCGCAAGGTGACCGCGGCGGCGTTCCATCTCAAGGGAGGCGGCTGGTACAAGGACGGCTACGCCAGCACCAAGCCGGGGGAAGGCGCCGCGGACAAGGGCGGCGAGTCGAAGCCCGCGGGTGAGAGCGCGTCGTCGACCCCGGCCAAGTCCGAGTCGTCCGCGCCGTCGGACTCGTCGAGCAAGCCGTCGTCCTCGTCGCCCGCGAGCTCGACCGCGGGGGCCGCCGCGTGACCGCGCGCCGGATCGACGGCAAGGCCTGCGCGGCCCGCCTGCTCGCCGCGGTCGAGCAGCGGGTCACCCGCTGTCAGGCGGTCGGGACCACGCCCTGCCTCGCCGTCGTGCTCGTCGGCGACGATCCGGCCTCGCAAGTGTACGTGCGCAGCAAGGAGCGGCGGGCCGCCGAGGTCGGGATCGCGGCGCGCGACCATCGCCTGCCGGCGTCGACGACCACCGAGCAGCTGCTCGCGCTGGTGGCCGAGCTCAACGCCGACCCGGCGATCGACGGGATCCTGATCCAGCTGCCGCTGCCGCCGCAGTGCGACGCGCAGCGGATCCTGCTCGCGGTCGATCCGGCGAAGGACGTCGACGGGTTCCACCCCGACAACCTCGGGCGGCTGATGCTCGGCCAGCCGCGCTTCGTCGCGTGCACGCCGCTCGGCTGTATGTACTTGCTGAAGGACGCGGGGGTGCAGCTGGCGGGGGCCCGCGCGCTGGTGATCGGCCGGTCGACGATCGTCGGCAAGCCGATGGCGCAGCTGCTGGTCCAGGCCGACGCGACGGTGACGGTCGCGCACTCGCGCACGCGCGACCTCGCGGCCGAGGTCGCGCAGGCCGACGTCGTCGTCGCGGCGATCGGCCGCCCGGAGCTCGTCCGCGGCGCGTGGATCAAGGAGGGCGCGGCGGTGATCGACGTCGGCATGAACCGACTCGCCGACGGGCGGCTGGTCGGCGACGTCGAGTTCGCGGCCGCGGAGGCCCGCGCGTCGGCGATCACGCCGGTGCCCGGCGGGGTCGGGCCGATGACGATCGCGTGCCTGCTGCACAACGTCGTCCAGGCGGCCGAGCGCCGCGCGCAGCTCGCGTGAGCCGGGCCGGGCGCTCGCGGGCGACGGCGGCGTTCGCCGGGCTCGCGGCCCTCGGCTCGGCCGGGCGTTTGTCGTTACGCGGCCGGACCCGCCGGCTTGCTGTCCCCAAGGTCCTGTTCGCCGGGCCATGCGCGTGCGGACATGCTCGGTCGAGCATGCCCGTTCGGACCTACTCGGCGGCCTCGTCGTCGCTCGCGGGCGGGCGCTCGCGCAGCAGCGTCTCGAGCAGGCGGTCGAGCTCGTCGAGGCTGCCGTAGGGGACCTCGATCGTGCCGGCGCCCTTCTTCTTGGCGTCGGTGCGGACGGCGACCTTGACGCCGAGGGCGCGGCGGAGCCGGTCCTCGAGGTCGCGGACGATCACGGCGCGCTGCTTGGTCTCCGGGTCGGGCTCGGGCTCGCTCGCCGGCGGGCGGAGCAGGTCGCGGACCATGCGCTCGACCGCGCGGACGCTGAGGCCCTTCTCGATCGCCTCGTAGGCGAGCTGCAGCATGTCGGCGGGGCTCTCGAGCGCGAGCAGGGCGCGCGCGTGGCCCATGCCGAGGCGGCCGTCCTGCACGAGGTCCTGGACCTTCGGCGGCAGCTTGAGCAGGCGCAGCGCGTTGGCGACGGTGCTGCGATCCTTGCTGAGGCGCTCGGCGAGCTGCTCCTGCGTGTAGCCGCGGACGTCCATCAGCTGGCGGTAGGCCTGGGCCTCCTCGATCGGCGAGAGGTCGAGGCGCTGGAGGTTCTCGAGCACCGCGAGCTCGAGGCGGTCGCTCTCGGGCGTGTCGCGGACGACCGCGGGGATCTCGTGCAGGCCCGCGAGCTGGGCGGCCCGCCAGCGGCGCTCGCCGGCGATCAGCAGGTAGTGGCCGGGGTCGTGCGGGTGCGGCGAGACGACGACGGGCTGGAGGATCCCGTGCAGCTTGACGCTGTCGGCGAGCTCGCGCAAAAGCGCCGGCTCGAAGTGCTTGCGCGGCTGGTCGGGGTTCGGCGCGACGAGCTCGATCGGCAGCGTGCGCAGGGTCGGGCCCGCGGGGCCGGCCGGTTCGGCGGACGGCGCGGGGGCTTGCGGGACCTGCGGGATCAGGGCGCCGAGGCCGCGACCGAGGGCAGGGGGCCGTTTGGGCTGGTTCACGCGTCAGGCCTCGCTTCGATGCGGGACAGCAGCTCCTGGGCGAGGTCGAGGTAGGCGCGCGCGCCCTTGCTCTCGATGTCGTAGAGGAGGACGGGCTTGCCGTGGCTCGGGCTCTCGCTCAGGCGGACGTTGGGCGGGATCGCGGTGGTGAACACCTTCTCGGCGAAGTGCTGCCGGACCTCGGCGACGACCTGCTGCGCGAGGTTGGTCCGGCGGTCGAACATGCAGAAGACGATCCCCTCGATCGAGAGGTTGGGGTTGAGGGCGGCGCGCACGCGCTCGATCGTGCCGGTCAGCGCGCCGAGGCCCTCGAGCGAGAAGTACTTCGCCTGCATCGGGATCAGCACGGTGTCGGCGGCGACCAGGGCGTTCAGCGTCAGGAGGCCGAGCGACGGTGGGCAGTCGAGGATCACGAACTCCCAGTCGAGCGCGTCGCCGGCCTTGCGCAGGGCGGTCCGCAGCACCGACTCGCGGCCGGGCGCGTGCACGAGCTCGATCTCGGCGCCGGTCAGGTCGGGCGAGGCCGGGATCACCTGCAGCGTCGGCAGCTCGGTCGGGTGGACGACGTCCTTCAACGCGGCGGCGCCGAGCATCAGCTCGTAGGTGCCCTTGATCTCCTGTCCCCGGGGATAGCCGACCGAGGAGCTCGCGTTGCCCTGCGGGTCGAGGTCGACGAGCAGCACGCGCCGCTCGGCGGCGGCCAGGCTGGCCGCGAGGTTGACCGCGGTCGTCGTCTTGCCCTCGCCGCCCTTCTGGTTGCTGATCGCCACGATCCGCGGGCGCCGGCGCGCGGGCGGCTTCGATGCGGTCCCTCTCGTCACGTGAGCCTCTCCCTACCACGGCCGGAGCCGCGCCGCTCGATCTCCGCACGGCGCGGCGTAGGCTGAGGTCGGTTTCTTGCCTACATGTAAGATGAGGATCTACAAGGTGCGCATGAGCTACTTCCGGACCGCCTTCACCAGCTTCGAGGAGTTCCAGCGCGAGGCCCTCCGCTCCGACCGCGACGAGCTCGGCAAAGAGGAGCTCGAGCTGCTCTACGACCTCGAGGACAGCGACAACCTCGTCCGCCCGACGCAGCGCCCGAAGCGGCCGCGGAGGCGCGAGTAGGCGATGGCGGCGCTGACCGGGTCGCTGCCGGCGGTGCGCGTCCGCGCGCAGGCGGACACGCCGGGCGAGGGCATGGCGACGCTGATCCTCGGGGCGTCGAAGCTGGCGGTGTTCTGGTTCCTGAGCTGTATGGCGACTCAGAGCCCGGGCGTCGGTGCGGCGAAGGCCCAGCTGGCCGGCTCGTCGGGTGCCTCGGGCGCGGCGCGCACCAGCGCGGCCTCCTCGGCCGCCGGATCGGGCGCGGCGAGCGGGTCGGACCAGGCGCGGTAGGTCGTCCGGATCTCGCCGTGCTCGTCGCGGACGATGACCGGCTCGAGGTTGCCGAGACCGGCGTTGGCGAGCGCGGTGTCGTCGGTCTTGAGCACCAGCGCCTCGCCGATCGGTCCCTGGTACAAGGAACCGACGACCAGGGCCCTTCGGCCAGGTGCGAGGCAGGTGTTCGGCGCGCAGCCGCCGTCGCCGCCGAAGTAGAACAGCGGATCGGTGCCGGGGGCGTCGGGGACGGGGCTGTCGGCGACCGTCCATCCGGCGAGGTCGACGGTGCCGGGGCCGAGGTTGATCAGCTCGACGAACTCGGCGTGCTTCTCGAGCGTCGCCGGGCCCGGCGGGTTGACCAGGACCTCGGTGATCGCGACCACGGCCGGGAGCGGCGGCTCGCCGGTCGTGTCGTCGGCCGGGGTCGGCAGCTCGCCCGGCGAGGGGGCGCAGGTCGACCAGTCGGCGGCCGCGTCGCTGTCGAGGCCCGGATCGAGGCGGCAGAGCGAGCTGCCGCTGTCGGCCGCCGCGACCGGCATGCCGGTCCACAGCGCGTGGTCGTCGAACGGGGCCGGCTGGGCGGCGCCGTAGACCACGGCGTCGCCGAGGCCGCCGAGCTGGTCGCGCAGCGAGACGGCGCCGTCGGTGTTGCGCAGGCCTCCGCTGTCGGCGAAGCCGGCGCGGAGGACGCCGCCCTCGCGGATGACCGAGGGGACAGGTAGATCGGCGGCGACGGCCCAGCGGAGGATCACGAGGCGGTCGCCCGGTTCGAGGATCTGCTCGGCGAGGCCGAGGTCCCCGGCGCGCAGCTCGGGCCAGCCGCGTGCGAGCACGACGAGGCCGGCGAGCGGCACCGGATCGGCGCCGATGTGGGCGATCTCGACGAACTCGGGGCTGCCTGCGGCGCCGTCCTTGCCTGCGGGATCGGCGAGGACTTCGCTCACACGCAGGGCAGTGAGATCGATCGGCGGCGGGCCACCGGCGCTGTCCGTGAGGACAGGTCCTCCCGAGCCGCCGTCGCCGGTGGTCGCGTCGTCCGGCAGGCCGAGGTCGGGCGCGGGCAGCTCCCACTGCGGGGGCGCCGGCCAGGGCAGGGCGTCGGTGGTGGTCGGAGCCGCGTCGTCGGTGGTGCTGCCGCCGGTGGTCGAGTCGAACTCGCTCGAGGCGACGCCGGGCAGCGCCTCCCAGGCCGGGCAGGCGGACGAGAGAAAGAGGGTGGTGAGGATCGAAGTCGTGGGCTTCACGACTGGAGGTCGCGGCGAGCGCGGGCCTTCTTGCAGCGCCGACGCGAAGTTTCGTCGGCGGCGCGCGTGAGCGCCGGGCGCGACTCGAGTTGGGTGCGCCCGCTACCCGAGCGCGTAGTCCTTGAGCTTGCGGTAGAGGGTCGTGCGATCGATGCCGAGCAGGGCGGCGGCGCGGGCCTTGTTGCCGTCGGTCGCGGTGAGCGCGGCGAGGATCGCCTCGCGCTCGAGCTCGGCCAGCGGGCGCACCAGGCGGGCGTCGGGCGGCGCCTCGGCGGCGGCGACCGGGGCGGCGCGCAACAGCTCGGGCGGCAGGTCGTCGAGGTCGAGCACCGGGCCGTCGCCGAGCACCATCGCGCGCTCGATCACGTTGCGCAGCTCGCGGACGTTGCCGGGCCAGCGGTAGCGGGTCAACGCCTCGAGGGCGGCCGGCGAGAACTGGTCGATCCGCCGGCCGAGGCTCTCGCCGAACACCCGGGCGAAGTGCTCGGCGAGCAGCGGGATGTCGTCCCGGCGCTCGCGCAGCGGCGGGATCTGGGTCTGGATCACGCTGAGGCGGTAGAGCAGATCCTCGCGGAACCGGTCGTCCGCGACCATCTGCTGGAGGTTGCGGTGGGTCGCGGCGACCAGGCGGACGTCGACCGCGAGCTCCTTCGTGCCGCCGACGCGCGTCAGCGTGCGGTTCTCGAGCACCCGCAGCATGCGTGCCTGGGCGGGCAGGCTGAGCTCGCCGATCTCGTCCATGAAGAGAGTGCCGCCGTGCGCCCGCACGAACACACCGTCGTGCTGGGCGACCGCGCCGGTGAAGGCGCCCTTCTCGTGGCCGAACAGCTCGCTCTCGAGCAGGTTCTCCGGGATCGCGGCGCAGTTGATCGCCACGAGCGGCTTGCTGGCGCGCGGCGAGAGGGCGTGGATCATCCGCGCGGCGAGCTCCTTGCCGGTGCCGCTCTCGCCGAACAGCAGCACGGTCGACGGGGTCGCGGCGACCCGCTCGAGGAACACGTGGAGCCGCTGGATCGCCGGCGAGCGGCCGACGATGCCGGTGTCCGACCCACCTGACGGATGGGACAGCTTGGCGGCGGCCGTCAGCTGCTGGCGCTCGCGGGCGCTGTCGCCGCAGGCGCTGACGAGCTGCGCGGCGCAGACCAAAAGGAGCAGCGCCTGCTCGTCGTGGCCGCCGCGGACCGCCTCGCGCGGGCCCCACTCGGCGTAGAAGATCAGGTTCTCGGCCGGCGCGGCCATCGCCCCGACGATCCCGCGCAGCTGGACGCTGCGGCGGTCGGCGAGGTCGGGCTCGGCGAGCACGTCGCGGAGCAGGAAGCCGCGGCGCTCGCGGAGCACCCGCGCGAGCAGGGCCGGCGACAGCGCGAGGTCGACGGGGCCGGCGCTGGCGCTGCCGAGGATGTCGCTGCCGTCGGGGCTGAGCAGCAGGGCGCGGGTCGAGGGCAGGGCCTCGAGCGCCCACGCGGTCGCGGCCCGGAACACCGCCGGCAGCGAGCCGCAGCGCGCGAGCTTGTCGCCGAGGGTGGCGAGCGCGGCGAGCCGGCTGCGGTCGCCGGCGCCGGAGATCGCCCGGGCCGCGTCGAGCTCGACGGTGCCGCGCGCGACGCTCGCAGGCTCGGGCGCGGCGGCGAAGCCGAGGGTCGTGGCGCCGACGGTGAGGGCGCCGCCGGGCGCGAGCTCGTGGCCGGCGCGGACCGCCTGGCGCTGGCCCTGGACGACGCTCCAGACGGGGTTGACGCCGGCGACCTCGACGACGCGGAGGCAGCCGGCCGCGCGATCGAGCTTCAGCGTCAGGTGGTGGCGCGAGACCGCCCCGTCGGTCAACTGCAGCCCCTCGCCCTGGCCGCGGCCGATCGTCAGCGGGTCGTCGCCGAGCTCGATCTGGCGTCCGCGATCCGGCCCGGCCTGGACGATGAGCTGGAACGGACGCACGTTGCGGCGACTATATCATCGCCGCGTCGCGCGGCCGGGCGGCGCGCCGATTCTCACGGTACGCCGCCCGGCAAAACCGACGCGCGCATAGCGAAGTCGCCTGGTTGACAGCCTGGGGCCGAGTGTTACGTTTCCGGCACTTCTGTGACCGAAAGCACCCATCCAACGCCCTCTGGCCGCCGAGAAGACCCCCCGGACCTGCCGGAGGTCATCTCGCTCTTGCCCCTGCGCAACTCGGTCTTGTTCCCCGGCTCGATCATCCCGATCGATGTCGGGCGTCCGAAGTCCGTGAAGCTGATCGAGGAGGCGATCGCCAACGAGCGCCCGATCATCGGCATCGTCACCCAGCGAGAGGCCCGCGTCGAGGAGCCGTCGGAGTCCGACCTGCACGAGGTCGGCTGCGCCGCGCGGATCCTCAAGGTGATCAAGCTCGCGAAGGACAACTACAGCGTGATCCTGCAGGGCGTCATGCGGATCTCGATCGAGAAGATCGTGTCCGCCGAGCCGTTCCTGCGCGCCCGCGTCCACGAGCTGCCGGACGTCGACGCCGACGACGTCGAGGCGGCGGCGCTGGTCCAGAGCATCAAGGAGACGGCGAAGCGGCTGATCGCGCTGGTGCCCGAGCTGCCGCGCGAGGCGGCGGCGCTGCTCGACAGCGTCAGCGACCCGAGCCAGGTCGGCGACCTCGTGATCAGCAACCTCGACATCGAGGCCGGCGAGAAGCAGGAGGTCCTCGCGGCCAACAACGTCCGCGAGCGCCTGCGCAAGGTGCTGATGCTGCTGACCCGCCAGCTCGAGATCCTCAAGGTCCGCGAGCGCATCAACTCGCAGGTCCAGGAGGAGATGGGCCACTCGCAGCGCGAGTACGTGCTGCGCCAGCAGCTCAAGGCGATCAAGGGCGAGCTCGGCGAGATCGACGACGAGTCGGGCGACATCGAGGAGTTCCAGAAGAAGATCGCCGACGCGAAGATGCCCGAGGAGGCCGAGAAGGTCGCGCGCAAGCAGCTCGACCGGCTCAAGGCGATGCAGCCGTCGAGCGCCGAGTACACGGTCACGCGCACGTACCTCGAGTGGCTGGTCGACCTCCCGTGGGCGCTGTCGAGCGAGGACCAGCTCGACATCGCCACCGTCCGCAACGTGCTCAACGAGGACCACTACGACCTCGAGAAGGTCAAGAAGCGGATCCTCGAGTACATGGCGGTCCTCAAGCTCAACGCGAGCAAGAAGGGCCCGATCCTGTGCCTGCTCGGCCCGCCGGGGGTCGGCAAGACCTCGCTCGGCAAGAGCATCGCCCGCGCGATCGGCCGCAAGTTCGTCCGGATCAGCCTCGGCGGCGTCCGCGACGAGGCCGAGATCCGCGGCCACCGGCGGACCTACGTCGGCTCGCTGCCGGGCCGGATCATCCAGGGCATCAAGCGCGCCGGGACCAACAACCCGGTGATGATGCTCGACGAGATCGACAAGCTCGGCCACGACTTCCGCGGCGACCCGGGCTCGGCGCTGCTCGAGGTGCTCGACCCCGAGCAGAACTGGTCGTTCAGCGACCACTACCTCGAGGTCCCGTTCGACCTGTCGAAGGTGATGTTCATCGCCACGGCCAACTACCTCGACCCGATCCCGGCCGCGCTCAAGGACCGGCTCGAGATCCTGCGCCTGCCCGGCTACACCCGCCAGGAGTCGCTGGCGATCGCCCGCCGCTTCCTGCTGCCGAAGCAGATCGGCGAGCACGGCCTCGACAAGACCGACATCAAGGTCAGCTTCACCGACGACGCGCTGCTCGAGATGATCGACAGCTACACGCACGAGGCCGGCGTCCGCAACCTCGAGCGCGAGATCAGCTCGGTGATCCGCGGGATCGCCGTCAAGGTGGTCGAGGGCGAGCTCAAGGGCGAGGTCGTGATCGACAAGGACGTCGTGCCCGAGTACCTCGGCCCGCAGAAGTTCCTGCCCGAGGTCGCCGAGCGCACGGCCGAGCCCGGCGTGGCGACCGGCCTCGCCTGGACGCCCGTCGGCGGCGAGATCATGTTCGTCGAGGCGACGCAGATGCCCGGCAAGGGCGGGCTGATGTTGACCGGCCAGCTCGGCGACGTGATGAAGGAGTCGGCCCAGGCGGCGATGAGCTACGTCAAGAGCCACCTGCGCCAGCTCCACATCGAGAAGTCGGCGATCGAGAACACGGACATCCACGTCCACGTGCCCGCCGGCGGGATCCCGAAGGACGGGCCGTCCGCGGGCGTGGCGATGTTCGCGGCGATCACCTCGCTGCTGACCGGCACCTGCGTCCGCCCGGACGTGGCGATGACCGGCGAGATCACGCTGCGCGGCCTCGTGCTGCCGGTCGGCGGGATCAAAGAGAAGATGCTCGCCGCGCACCGCGCGGGCATCAAGCGGGTGATCTTGCCCGAGCGGAACCAGAAGGACGTCGTCGACGTACCGGAGGAGATCCGCCAGGAGATGACCATCCTCTACGTCAAGAACGTCCACGACGTCGCCGAGCACGTGTTCGAGCGCCCGGTCGTCTCGGCCGACGAGACCCCGGACGCGCCCCCCGCGGACGAGGCGGCGCGCGGCGAGGCGCCCGCCGTCGCTCCGGCGTGACCGCACAGACCTCGGCGACCGAAATTCCGGAGGCCCGGGTGGATTGACAGCATCCATCCGGGCCTTACGCTGCCGGCCGAAATTCAAGGGAAAGGACCAGAGTTACCAGCATGGGCAAGATCATTGGTATCGACCTCGGCACGACGAACTCCGTCGTCTGCGTGATGGAGGGCAACGAGCCGAAAGTCATTGCGAACGAGGAGGGCGGCCGGACGACCCCGTCGGTCGTCGCCTTCGAGCAGAACGGCAACGTCCTCGTCGGCCAGCAGGCGCGGCGCCAGGCGATCACGAACCCCGAGAACACCGTTTACTCGGTCAAGCGCTTCATGGGCATGAGCTTCGACGCCTCGCAGACCGAGATGTCGCGCGTGCCCTACAAAGTGGTTCGTGCCCCCAACGGCGACGCCCACATCTCGATCCGCGGCAAGCTGTACTCCCCGCCGGAGATCAGCGCGCGGATCCTGATGAAGCTCAAGAAGGCCGCCGAGGACTACCTCGGCGAGACCGTCAACGAGGCGGTGATCACCGTCCCGGCGTACTTCAACGACGCGCAGCGCCAGGCGACCAAGGACGCCGGCCGGATCGCCGGCCTCGACGTCAAGCGCATCGTCAACGAGCCGACCGCCGCCGCGCTCGCGTACGGCCTCGGCAAGGCGAAGGGCTCGAAGGACCAGATCATCGCCGTGTACGACCTCGGCGGCGGCACCTTCGACATCTCGATCCTCGAGGTCGCCGAGAACGTCGTCGAGGTCATGTCGACCAACGGCGACACGCACCTCGGCGGCGACGACTTCGACGACCGCATCATCAAGTGGCTGATCGCCGAGTTCAAGAAGGAGACCGGGATCGACGTCGGCAACGACAAGCTGGTCCTCCAGCGCCTCAAGGACGCGGCCGAGAAGGCGAAGATCGAGCTGTCGCAGGCGGTCGAGACCGAGATCAACCTGCCGTTCTTGACGGCGGACGCGACCGGCCCGAAGCACCTGCAGATCCGCCTGTCGCGCGCCAAGTTCGAGGCGATGATCGAGGACCTGGTCAAGAAGACGATCGAGCCGGTCCGCAAGGCGCTCGCCGACGCGAAGAAGAGCCCGGCCGACATCGACGAGGTCCTCCTGGTCGGCGGCTCGACCCGCGTGCCGATGGTCCAGAAGTACGTCAAGGAGTTCTTCGGCAAGGACCCGAACCGCTCGGTCAACCCGGACGAGGTCGTCGGCCTCGGCGCCGCGGTCCAGGCGGGCGTGCTCGCCGGCGACGTGCAGGACATCGTCCTCGTCGACGTCACGCCGCTCAGCCTCGGCATCGAGACCCTCGGCGGCGTCACCACCGTGCTGATCCCGCGCAACACGACGATCCCGACCCGCAAGACCGAGGTGTTCACCACCGCGGCCGACAACCAGAGCTCGGTCGAGGTCCACGTCGTCCAGGGCGAGCGCAGCATGGCGTCGGACAACCGCACGCTCGGCCGCTTCAGCCTCGGCGGCATCCCGCCGGCCCCGCGCGGCGTGCCGCAGATCGAGGTCACCTTCGACATCGACGCCAACGGCATCGTCAAGGTCGCCGCCAAGGACCGCGCCACGAGCAAGGAGGCCAACATCACGATCACCGCGAACAGCGGCCTCCGCCCGGAGGAGATCGAGCGGATGGTCAACGACGCCGCCAAGTTCGAGGCCGAGGACAAGAAGCGCCGCGAGCAGATCGAGAACCGCAACTCGCTCGAGGCGCTGATCATCCAGACCGAGAAGCTGCTGGCCGAGAACGGCGACAAGTTCCCGGCCGCCCCCAAGGCCGAGGTCGAGGAGGCGATCAAGGACGCCAAGGCGGCCTTCGACTCCAAGGACAACGACCGGATCGTCGCCGCCAAGGACAAGCTGATGAAGGCCTCGCACAAGCTCGCGCAGGCTGCATACGGCGCGACCGGCGGCGACCAGGCCGGCGGGCCGGGCGGGCCCGGTGGTCCGGGCGGGCCGGGCGGCCCGGGTGCCGGTGCGGCCGGCGGGGGCCAGCGCGGCGGCCAGCAGGGCGACGTGATCGACGCCGAGTTCGAAGAGAAGAACTAGTCGTTCGACCCCGCGCATGACGAGCCGGGCCCCGCGAAGGGCCCGGCTCGTCGCGCTTTCTCGCCGAGGTTTGGACACGCTGCGAGCGAGCGACTACAAGAGAGAGGATGCTGCGTCGTCGGCGACGGTCCGCGGTCGTGCTCGCGCTGGGGCTCGCGCTCGCGAGCTGCGCCGGCCCGAACCTGTGGACCGACGGCACGAGCGTCTCGACCGGCTTCACCAGCCGCGGCCGGATCCGGCGGCCGGCCAAGCTCGAGACGGCCGGGACCGGCTGGGTCGTGCCGGCCAAGTGGAAGGAGCGCGGCTTCCAGTACGGCGTCGAGGAGCTGGTGCTCGCGCTCGGCCGCGCCGCGAAGGCCGTCCGCGGCAAGCACAAGCAGGTCAGCGTCGGCATCGCCGACCTCAGCCCGCAGCGCGGCGGCAAGTCGAAGTGGCACAGCAGCCACCAGAGCGGCCGCGACGTCGACATCATCTTCTACAGCGTCGACGAGCAGGGCAAGCCGCTCGCGCCGCCGGACAACGACATGATCCGCTACGACGGCGAGGGCAAGCCGTACACCCGCGGCGCCGCCCCCGACGACCCGATCTGGGACAAGCGGCGCTTCGACGTCGCCCGCAACTGGTCGCTCGTCGAGGCGCTGCTGACCGACCCCGACATCCGTGTGCAGTGGATCTTCGTCTCGCAGCCGCTCGAGGACCTGCTGCTCGCGCACGCGGCCAGGCGCAAGAAGCCGCGCTGGCTCGTCGAGTACGCGCAGGCCGTCATGTACGACCCGCCCGACGCGCCGACCCACAGCGACCACTTCCACGTGCGGATCTACTGCCCCCGGGACGACCGCTTCCACGGCTGCGTCGACCGCGGGCCGGTGTGGCAGCACGAGAAGAAGACCTTCAAGTACGGCGGCCCCGAGCGCTACGATCCGATCGCCCGGCGCTCGCTCGCCGCGCTGCCGACCGTCGCGCTCGGCCCGGGCTGATCGGCCCTGCGTACGCCGTTCGTCGCGCGACCGAGGCCGGCTCGCCGCTCGTGATCCGGGCGTTCGTCGCCCGGCGTTCGTTGTTCGGCGTCCGTCGTTCGTCGCGCGACCGGCTCGCCGCTCGCCGCGACCGGCTCGCCGCGACCGGCTCGCGCCGCCTGCGTGGTCGATCGACGTCGCTCGGCCCGTCGCTGTCGGTCGCGTGAGCGTCCGCGCGCGCGGTCGGTGCGTCGCGCGTGGGGCCTCGAGGGCAGGGGTGGAGAGATCTCGAAGCCGGTGAGATCTGCTCACCGGCGTCGGCGCGCGCGCGTCCGCGATCGTTTCAGTAGATCGACACGCCGCGCCGCGCTCGCACCGACGCGAGCCGATCTGTGGACAACTTGTGGATCTCTCTGGGGATCCGCCTGTGGATAACTCGGTCCTTGTCGCTGCATCGAGGTCGCAGCACAGCTCCCCGGAGCGAGGCTCTGCTGCGGAATTCTCGGACGCGTGCGCGCGTCGCAGCGAGCTTCGACACCGTGTCGGGGAGGGGGGGTACTGAACGGCCTAGCAGAATGCGACGCGTCTGAAACTTGCCGTCGTCGCGAGAAACTGCTTCCTGGGATCTACTGAGTAGATTACATTGCCGACCTGCAAACGAACTTGATCGATCCAAAGGAAACGTAAGGCTCACCTCTCGCTTCGGCTACCGTCTGAACGATCTCCCGCCGGGCTCCGCAACCCAACCTCTCCCGGCCGCGACTCTCTCCGCAGCACCTCCCGCCATGCCGACCGCGCTCACCGAGGCCCAGATCCGCGACATCGAGGCGAGCAGCCCCGACGGGCTCAGCTCGCAGCAGCTCGTCGCCGTGTTCGAGGACGCCGGGATCAAGTTCAGCGAGGCCAACCTCCGCCGCTACGTGCAGCTCGGCCTGGTGCCGCGCTCGCGTCGCGTCGGCCAGAAGGGCAAGCACCTCGGCTCCCACGGCGTGTACCCGATCCGCGCGGTGCGTCGGATCAACACGATCAAGAAGCTGATGGGCGAGCGCTACACGATCGAGGAGATCCAGGCCAAGTTCCTCACCTTCAAGGACAGCATCGAGACGCTCGACGAGGCGCTCGAGGAGCTGCTGTCCGCGTTCACCGCCAAGATCGAGGCCGAGGAGCCGTCTCCCCGGCGCGATCAGCTCTACGGCGAGCTGCGCTCGCTGAAGTCCGCCGCCGACGCGCTGCTCGGCGGCGTCTACCGCCTCGAGAAGCTGCTGATCGCCGGCAGCGCGGCCGTCCGTCCGCGCGGCGGCGGAGCGGCCAGCCCGACCGAACTTCTGTAACTGTCTTAAAAGCCAGCACGTCCGCTCACGAACTTTCCGCGCCAATGGGGATTACCGGCGCCGCCTCGCCGCGGCCGCCGTCAGGGGATCATCATGCTCAAGAACCAGAACGACACCGAACTCGACCTCGACCACGAGCCCGGCGCCGACGCCGAGACCGACGCCGAGACCGACGCCGAGGCCGAGGAGGGCGCGGCCGACGAGGAGTGCGGCGACGATCCCCGCCCGATCGTCCGCCGCGCCCGCGCCAAGACGATCGCGATGAAGCGGTTGACCAAGGAGGAGCTGCGGATCGGCGCGCTGCTCTACCCCGAGCGCAGCTACTGGCGCCCCAAGAGCCGCGGCGAGTGTGCCAACGTCGCCCGGCCGTGCCCCTACGTCAGCTGCAAGCACCACCTCTACATCGACGTAAACCCGGCGACCGGCAGCATCAAGATCAACTTCCCCGACCTCGAGGTCTGGGAGCTGCGCCACTCGTGCGCCCTCGACGTCGCGCAGACCGGCGGGATCACGCTCGAGGAGGTCGGTGAGATCCTCAACCTGACCCGCGAACGGATCCGCCAGGTCGAGGTGCGCGGCCTGCTCAAGCTCAAGGAGGCGGGCGGCGAGGACCTGCTGTCGTACCTGGCGCGCGAGGAGGGCTGAGCCGGCCGACGGCGTGAGGCGGCGAGCCGGCGGCCGTGGGCCTGTCGCGCCGTGACCTCGGAGACCCCGTCGCAGTCCCCGCGGGGTTGACCGGGTCGCGGCGCCGGTGCTAACCGGGCGCCCGCATGACCGCGCTTCCGCCGATCCGCCGCGCCCTCGTCTCCGTCAGCGACAAGGCCAACCTCGACGTTCTGGCGCAGATCCTGATCGACTGCCAGGTCGAGGTGCTGTCGACCGGCGGCACCTACCAGGCGCTCGAGCAGCTCGGCGTCGCGGTCGTCAAGGTCAGCGAGTACACCGGCGCGCCCGAGATCCTCGGCGGGCGCGTCAAGACGCTGCACCCGAAGATCCACGGCGGGATCCTGGCGCTGCCGACCGCCGCGCACGAGGCCGAGCTGCGGCTCCACGGCATCGCGCCGATCGACCTCGTCGTCGTCAACCTCTACCCGTTCCGCGAGGTCGTCGCGCGCCCGGGCGCCAGCTTCGCCGACGCGGTCGAGAACATCGACATCGGCGGCCCGACGATGGTCCGCGCGGCCGCGAAGAACTGGCAGCGCGTCGCCGTCGTCGTCGATCCGGGCGACTACGCCGCGCTCGGCGAGGCGCTGCGGTCCAGCGGCCGCGCGCTGCCCGAGGCGCTGCGGCGCGCGCTCGCCCGCAAGGCCTTCGCGCACACGGCCGCCTACGACGCCGCGATCGCCGGCTACCTCGCGCGCTTCGACGACGCGGGGGGCGAGCGGCCGGCGGATGTCCTCCCGGACAGCCTGTTCGTCGCCGGCCACGCGACGGGCGAGCTGCGCTACGGCGAGAACCCGCACCAGCCGGCCCGCTTCTACCGCACCGAGCAGGCGGCCTCGGAGCCCGCGGGCCTGCACCGCGCGATCCAGCACCAGGGCAAGGCGCTCTCCTACAACAACCTGCTCGACGCCGACGCCGCGCTCGGCCTCGTCCGCGACCTGAGCCGGCTCGGCACCGCGGCCGCGGTGATCAAGCACGTGTCGCCGTGCGGCGCCGCGATCGGCGGCCCGAACGACGCGCTCGCCGACGTGTACCTGCGCGCGCGCGAGGCCGACGCCGAGAGCGCGTTCGGCGGGATCGTCGCGCTGTCGCGGCCGGTCGACCGCGCGACGGCGGAGCGGATCGCCGAGACCTTCCTCGAGGTCGTGATCGCCCCGGGCTTCAGCGACGAGGCGCTCGCGCTGCTGGCCGCGAAGAAGAACCTCCGCCTCCTGAGCCTGCCGGACATGCTCGTCGGGGCAGGTCCCGAGGGCCAGCCGCCGCTGCGGTTGCGGTCGATCGCCGGCGGCCTGCTCGCCCAGCGCGAGGACGTGGTCGCCGTGGCGGCCGCGCAGGGCCGGGTGGTCACCCGCCGCGCGCCGACGCCGGCCGAGCTGCGCGATCTCGAGCTGGCGCAGATCGTCGGCAAGTCGGTCCGCTCGAACGCGATCGTGCTGTGCAAGGACGGCGCGACGGTCGGGATCGGGGGCGGTCAGACCTCGCGCGTCGAGGCGTCCCGCCAGGCGAGCGCGCGCGCCGGCGCCCGCGCGCAGGGGGCCGCGCTCGCGTCCGACGCGTTCTTCCCGTTCCGCGACGGCGTCGACGCGGCCGCCGCGGCCGGCGTGACCGCGATCGTCCAGCCGGGCGGCTCGGTCCGCGACGACGAGGTGATCGCCGCCGCCGACGCGCACGGCCTGGCGATGGTGTTCACCGGCCAGCGCCACTTCCGCCACTGATCGGCGCTCTCTGCCCTCATGACCATGAACGAAAGGCAAGGTACGAACGTGCAGGCGCTGCGGATCCTGATCGTCGGCGGCGGCGGGCGCGAGCACGCGCTCGCGTGGCGCTGCCGCGCCGAGGGCCACGAGGTCCACGCCGCGCCCGGCAGCGAGGGCATCGCCGAGGACGCGACCTGCCACGCGGTCGCGGCGAGCGACCTCGCCGGCCTGGTCGCGCTCGCCGACCGGCTGCGGCCGGAGCTGGTGATCGTCGGCCCGGAGCAGCCGCTGGTCGACGGCCTCGCCGATCGCCTGCGCGCCGCCGGCCACGCGGTCCTCGGCCCGTCGGCGGCCGCGGCCGAGCTCGAGGGCAGCAAGGCGGCGGCCAAGGCCTTCATGGCGCGCCACGCGATCCCGACGGCGCGCCACGTCACCGCGACGAGCCTCGCCGACGCGCTCGCCGCCCTGTCGCAGTTCCCGGCGCCGCCGGTGGTCAAGGCCAGCGGGCTCGCGGCCGGCAAGGGCGTCACCGTGCCCGAGACGTTCGCCGAGGCGGAGGCCGCGATCCGCTCCTGCCTCGAGGGACATGTGTTCGGCGACGCCGGCGCCACCGTCGTGCTCGAGGAGCGGCTGCGCGGCGAGGAGGCGTCGCTGTTCGTGCTGACCGACGGCGAGCGCTGGTCGCTGCTGCCGCCGGCGCAGGACCACAAGCGGATCTTCGACGGCGACGCCGGGCCGAACACCGGCGGCATGGGGGCGTACTGCCCGGCGCCGATCTGCGACGCCGGGGTGCTCGCGCGCGCGGAGGCCGAGATCGTCGCGCCGACGCTCGCCGGCCTGCGCGCCGAGGGGCGCCCGTTCGTCGGCGTGCTGTTCGTCGGCCTGATGATCGACCGCGGGGTGCCGAAGGTGATCGAGTACAACTGCCGCCTCGGCGATCCCGAGGCCCAGCCGGTGCTGTTCGGCCTCGACACGCCGATCGCCCGCGACTTCCTGGCGGCCGCGCGCGGCGAGCTGGCGCCGCGCCGCTACGCCGCCCGGCCGGCCGCGAGCGTCGTGATCGCGGCCGCGGGCTACCCGGGCGACACCCGCCCCGGCGCGACGATCCGCGGCCTCGAGCGCGCCGCGGCGCTGCCCGACGTCAAGGTGTTCCACGCCGGCACCCGCCGCGGCCCGGACGGCTGGGAGACCCGCGGCGGCCGCGTGCTCGGCGTGTGCGCCCGCGGCGACGACCTGCGCGCCGCGCTCGCCCGCGCCTACGCGGCCGTCGACCGGATCACCGTCGAGGGCGGGCAGCACCGCCGCGACATCGGCGCGCGTGCGCTCCGCTAGGCGTGCGCGACGGCACGCCGGCGGGTCGGCGGGTGTCGGGAGGGGCGTGCGCGCCGCTCGGCCCTCCGCGTCGCCAGGCGCCCCCGGCTCGGACGGCGCCGGGGTGCCCGTCGCCCCCGCCGTTCGCTTCTGCTCGCCGCGGCGCGGCCCCGGCGTGGTATAGGGCGATCGATGGCACGCATTCGCCCCCTCCGCGGCTACCGCTACGACCTGCCCCGGCTCGGCGACGCCGGCCTGCTGCTCGCGCCCCCCTACGACGTCGTCGACGAGGCCGGGCGCGCGCGGATCGGCGCCCGCTCGCCGCACAATTGCATCCACACGATCCTGCCCCAGGGGACAGGTGACGCCAAGTACGCCGAGGGCGCGCGCCAGTTCGCCGCGCTGCAGGCCGAGGCGCTGGTCCGCGACGCGGCGCCGAGCTTCTACGTGTACCACCAGACCTTCACCAGCGAGGGCCGGCAGTTCACGCGCAAGGGCTTCATCGGCCTGATCGAGCTGACGCGCTTCGGCGCCGGCCCGGTGCTGCCGCACGAGCGCACGCTCTCGGGCCCGAAGGCCGACCGCCTCGCGCTGATGCGCGCCTGCGAGGCCCACCTCGAGCTCGTGTTCGGCATGTTCTCCGATCCGGAGCGCCGCTGGGAGGCTGTGGTCGGCCCGGCGCTCGGCGCCGCGGTGCTCGAGTGCGACTTCGACGGCGCGCACCACGTCCTCCACCGCGTCGACGACCCCGCGGCGACGGCTGCTCTTTCGGACATCCTCGCGGACCGCAGCATCTACATCGCCGACGGCCACCACCGCTACGAGACGATGTGCACCTTCCGCGCCGAGCTCGAGGCCGCGGGCAAGGGCGAGGTCGCCAAGTGGGGCCTGATCTACCTGTCGAACCTCGACGACCCCGGCCTCGTCGTCCTGCCGACGCACCGCCTGATCCACAGCGTCGCCGGCTTCGACCTCGCCGGCGCGCTCGCCCAGGTCGAGCCGTTCTTCACCATCACCCGCGAGCCGCTGCCGGACAGCGGCGCCGCCGTGCGCGCGCGCCTGGCCGACGCCGGCCGCCAGGGCGCGGCGTTCGGGCTCGCGGTCCCCGGCGCGGGCGAGCTCGTCGTGCTCGCGCTGCGGCCCGACTTCGACCCCGCGGCGGCTGGCCTCGGCCACCTCGCGGCGGCGCTGCATCGGCTCGACGTCGCGCTGCTGCACGAGCTGATCCTCGACCGCGGCCTGCACATCACCCGCGAGGCGCAGGCGCTGAACACCAACATCCGCTACTACAAGTCGACCGACGACGCGCTGGCGGTCGCCCGCGCCGGCGGCGACACGCAGCTGGTCTGCTTCATGAACCCGACGCCGGTCAGCGACGTCCGGGCGGTGTGCGACAGCGGCGAGGTGATGCCGCAGAAGAGCACCTTCTTCTACCCGAAGATCCCGACCGGCCTGGTCTTCCATGACCTCAAGGCCGGCGTCTGAGGGCGCCGCGGAGCGCGACCATGCCTCGCTCGCCCCTCGCCACGCCGGCGCTCGCCGCCGCCCGGGAGGACCGCCGGCCATGACGGTCCCGCGGCTGCCCGACGACGTCGAGGCCGTGCTGCCCCGCGGCGCGCGCGACCTGCTGCCCGCGGCCGCCAGGCGGCGCCGCCGGGTCACCGACGCGCTGCTGCGCACGTTCGACGCGTGGGGCTACGACCCGGTCGTCACCCCCGCGATCGAGTACTTCGCGGTGTTCGGCCGCTGGCTCGCCGAGCGCGACCGCCAGCGCTGCGTCCGCTTCATCGAGGCCGGGACCGGCGAGCTCGTCACGCTGCGCTCGGACATCACGCCGCAGATCGCCCGGCTCGCCGCGCAGCAGCTCGGCGACCGCCTGGCCGCCGGCGAGGCGGTGCGCCTCAGCTACGCGGCCGACGTCGTCCGCCTGTCCGAAGGGGCAGACGGTCAGGGCGAGCGCCACCAGGTCGGCGTCGAGCTGCTCGGCGACGACGACCCGGCCGCCGACGCCGAGCTGCTCGTCCTGTGCGACGAGGCGCTGCGGGCCGCCGGGGTCGCCGGGGCGCGGATCGAGCTCGCCGACGTCGCGATCGCCCGCGGCGTGTTCGAGCGGATCCCGCCGCCGTTCGACGCCGAGGCGCTGCACGGCCTGCTCGCGCGCAAGGACGCCGGCGGGGTCGAGCGCTTCGTCGCGGCGATGCCGGTCCGCGAGGCGGCGCGCCGCGGGCTCAAGCTGCTGTGCGAGCTGTTCGGCCCGCCGGAGATCCTGGGACAGGTCCCCGAGGACATCCGCGCGGCCTGGCCGTGGCTCGCCGAGCGGCTGGCGCGGATCGAGGCCGTGCTCGCGCTCGTGCGCGCACAGGCGCCCGAGCTCGCGGCGCGCCTGCTCGTCGACCTCGGCGAGGTCCGCGGCCACGACTACTATACGGGGCTGCGCCTGCGCGCGTGGGCGCCCGGCTCGTCGCGGCCGCTGGTCGTCGGCGGGCGCTACGCGGGCGGGGCCGGCTTCGCGGTCGAGCTCGACGCGCTCGAGGCCTCGCTCGACCACCACGGCGCGGCCGACTGCCTGCGGGCCGGCGGCGTGCTGGTCGCCACCGCGCGGCCG
>ERZ1066117.512-NODE-512-length-29331-cov-9.340996_pt1 | contig 29331 bp, 26 predicted proteins | sample MGYA00382764_ERZ1066117 | MGnify/ENA primary metagenome ERZ1066117 (study PRJEB33369, sample SAMEA5778347) | biofilm metagenome | biome: Industrial cooling water; feature: Water cooling tower basin; material: Biofilm | place: United Arab Emirates | collected...
CGAGGGCGACGATCTGGTGATCTACACCTTCGGCAACGGCGTGCCGATGAGCCTGAAAGCCGCGCGACAGATCGAAGCCGCCCAGGGCTGGAAGGTCCGCGTGGTCGACCTGCGCTGGCTGCTGCCGCTCAACGAAGCCTTCATCGTCGAACAGGCGAAAACCGCGAAGCGCGTCCTGGTCGTCGACGAGGGGCGTCGGAGCGCCGGCGTGGGCGAGGGCATCATCACCGCCCTGGTCGAGGGCGGCCTCGGCGCCACGCCGCTGGCCCGCGTCTGCGGCGCCGACACCTACACGCCGCTGGCCGGTGCCGCCTTCCTCGTCCTGCCGTCCGAAGCCGACATCGCCGCCGCGGCGGTCACGCTGGCCGCTGCGGGTTAAACTGCGCCGGCCGAGGAGCACCCGATGCCCGAGTCCCGCCCGCTGACCCTGCTGTTCGCCGACGTCAGCGGCAGCACGAAGCTGTTCGAGCAGCGCGGTGACGTGGTCGCGCGCCAGCTCATCGCGCAGATCCTCGAGGCCCTCGCGGCGGTGTGCCGCCGGTACGACGGCCGCGTCATCAAGACCATCGGCGACGAGATCATGTGCGCCATCCCGACCTCGATCGACGGGGTCGATGCGGCCGTCGCGATGCAGCGTCATGTCGCGTCCGATCCCTCCTGCGTCGCCAACCATCTGGCGATCCGTATCGGATTGCACCACGGCGAATGCCTGGTCGAGGACGACGGCGACGTCTACGGCGATGCGGTGAACACCGCGGCGCGCATGGCGAAGCTGGCGGGCCGCGAACAGATCGTGACCACGGCCGCCACGGTGGCGGGCGTGAAGCATGTGCAGGTGCGCTCACTGGGCACGGCGCAGGTGTCCGGCAAGCTCCACGCCATCGACATCGTCGACATCATCTGGCAGGAGAGTCCCGTCGGGATGACCACGGTGCAGAGCGCGCTCGGCCTCGGCGGCCCGGTGCCGCCGGACCACCGCCTCGTTCTCGAGTTCCGGGGGCGCACCATCGAGCTGACGCCGACCTCCCCGCCATTGACGCTGGGTCGCGATCCGGGCAGCAGCCTCGTCGTCGAGTCGGACTGCGTGAGCCGCAGCCACGCGGTCATCGAGTTCCAGCGCGGCCACTACGTCCTGACGGATCGCTCGACCAACGGCAGCTTTTTCCGCATCGAGGGCGACGACGAGCAGCGCGTCCACCGCGATGAAGTCAAACTCCGGCGGTCCGGGGTCATCAGCCTGGGGCGCGGGTCGGCGCTGGGCGCCGACCTCCTGATCTATTTCCGCTGCCCGTAAGGGCCGCGGTCAGTTCGCCGGGGCGGGCGTCGCGGCGGGCGTTGGCGCGGCCGCGCGCGGGGCGGCCGGGGGCACATAGCCGAACGAGTTGATCAGCAGGCGCTCGAGACCGTCGTACGTTGCGCGGTCCACTGCGACGAGGCGTTCCGTCCGCAGCTCGGTCATCACCGCAAAAGCCTCGGGGTCCTCGTGCAGCTTCAGCAGCGCGTCGGTCACCTTTTGCCGGACGTCCTGCGGGAGCTCCGGCGACGCGCTCAATACGCGACCCGGGACGTCCGCGCTGCGCCAGACTTCGGTGAGCGCGGGGTTCTCGCTGGCGAGATAGGCCGGGAGCAGGGTGGCCTCGACGTCGCCCGAGAACACCAGGTCCGGGCCGTCCGACCACTTGCTGCTGACGGCGCGGACCTCGGGCTGGGCGAGGGGATTCTTGAACGAGTCGAAGACCAGCACGTAGCCGAGGTTCGGTGCGCCAAGGCTGGCCACCGTGCGACCAACGATGCCGTCGCGGCCTTCCGCTGCGATCTCCGGGTCGGCGACGGCGATGGCATAGGCCGAGTTTTCCTGCGTCCTCGCCAGGGCGATGGCGCCACTGCGCTTGGCCCGGTAGTCGAAGAAATGGCCCTCTTCGAACACGAACTCCACCGCAGCGCCGGAGCGCAGCTGGCGCCAGTGTTCGTTGAAGTTGGGCGCGCTTCGAAGAATGAAACGATGGCCGGTGGTGCGGTTGAGGTAGGTGATCAGCGGGCCGTACACCTCGCGGAGCTGGTCGGCGGGGTAGGTCGGCTCGACGGTGAGCGTGTAGTTGGCGGCGGACGCCGCGGACGGGACACCGGCCAGCAGCCCGGCGAAGAGAACGACGCCCCAGGCGCCGCGGTACGCATTCGACATCACTCACTGCCTCCGGATCGCGGCGCCTCGCACGGCCCCCGCCGCGCTGCCCGCTACCACGCAGTCTAGAGCTTTTCCTCAGATCGGGCGCGCAAGGCCCGTCAACGGTGGTGAAGCCTGCACCGGTGCGTCGCCGCAAACGAAGGCGCCCGGGCCGGGCAGGGCGGCGACCGCGAGCGCCCCCCGTCGGTCGGCCGTGGTGGCGATGAGCTCGCCCACCGGGCGGCCGTCGGCGTCCAAGACGGCCGCATCGAGGTCGATGGCGTGGCCGTCGATCCACCACAGCTGGCGCTTGCTCTGGCCGAGGAAATGGGTGCGGGCGACGATTTCCTGGCCCGGATAGCAGCCCTTGCGGACGCTGAACGCCTTGAGGCGGTCGAGGGACAGCATGTGCGGCGTCCAGCCCTGTTCGGCCAAGGCCGCACCGCGTGGGAGGCCGTGACGCAGGTCGTCGTCCCGGGAGCGGGCGGTGGCGCTGGGGTCCACCACGTGGCCGTCGCGCGGCGCGATGCACCAGATGCGCCGGGCACCGTCGGCGGACAGGTCGAGGCACGTGGCACCGTCCTCCGCCGTCCACACGGCGTCCCGCCCACCGTCGCCGATCGCTTCCGTCGGCGTCGCCGCACCGTCGGTGCCCGCCGCGTCGGCCCAGCGTGCGAAAACGCCGAGGTCCTCGCGGACGCTGAGCTTGAGCTTGCTGCGGAACACGAAGCGCTGCAGGCCGTCGCGCACGGTCTCCGGCGGCGTGTCGGGCAGCACCATCCACAGCTCGCCGGGCGCCATGCGCACCAGCGCGAACAGCGCCTGCAGTCGCCCCTTCGCCGTGAGCCAGCCGCCCCACTGCCAGCGGCCGACGGCCAGGGCCGTGACGTCGTTCATCAGCTGCGACTGGGCGAAGGCCTCGGCATCCGGGCCCAGCAGGGACAGGATCGAGACGTCTCCCAGCAGGGCGCGTTCGGTGTTTTTCACGGTGTCGTGCTTGAACGTCGGGGAACGGGTGCTTAACATCCACGGATGCTTCCGCAGACGCACATTCTAGGCCGCCCCGAAGAGCAACGGGACGTGCCGGAACCGACGCACGCCGAGGCGACCGCATCGACCGTTCCGCCCTCCGTTGATGCCGGGCCCGGCGGTGCCACCGAGATCGGTGGCCGCGATGGCCCGGAGCCCACCCGCTTCGGCGACTGGGAAAAGAACGGCCGCTGCATCGACTTCTGACCGCAGGACGCGGTTTCCCCAACCGACACCCGAACGAGCGCAGCCCATGGCCACGCCACAACGCCCCTTGTCTCCTTTCATGATCGGGCCGTATTACCGGCCGCAGATCACCTCGATGATGTCGATCGCGCATCGCGCCACCGGGGTCGCGAACGCCTTCGGTGCGCTGCTGGTGGCGTGGTGGCTGGTCGCGCTGGCGAGCGGCGAAGCGGCGTATGCGCAGTTCGCCTCGGTCGCTGGCTCGGTGCCCGGACGGGTCGCGCTGTTCGGCTTTGGCGCCACCCTGGTGTACCACCTGCTCAACGGCGTGCGGCACCTGGTCTGGGACATGGGCAAGGGCTTCGACATCCCGGCGGTGTACCGCTCCGGCTATCTGGTCATCGGCCTCGCGATCGTGCTGACGGCGGGCCTCTGGTACGTCGGCCTCAGCGTCGGGGGTGTCGCGTGAGCCGCCTCCGCCATCCCTGGGCCGTGGCCCGCGGCCTCGGCAGCGCGAAGGAGGGCGTGGCCCACTGGTGGGCGCAGCGCGTTTCGGCGGTCGCCCTGCTGTTCCTGGTGCCGTGGTTCGTGATCACCGCGGTGTCGCTGATCGGCCTCGACCATGCGAACGCCCGCGCTTTCCTCGCCGAGCCGATGAACGCCACGCTGATGCTGGCCTTCGTGCTCGCGGTGATGTGGCATGCGCGCCTCGGCCTGCAGGTGGTCATCGAGGACTACATCCACACGCCGTGGCTGGAAATCGCGCTGCAGCTGCTCGTGAAGTTCGCCTACGCGCTTGCTGCCCTCGCGTCCGTCGTGGCCATCGGCCGCATCGCCTTCACCGCCTGAGCCTCCCATGACGACTCCGAACACGCCCAGTGCGTACAAGATCACCGAGCACCAGTACGACATGATCGTCGTCGGTGCGGGCGGCGCCGGCCTCCGCGCCACCTTCGGCCTCGCCGCCAAGGGCCTGCAGACGGCCTGCATCACCAAGGTCTTCCCGACCCGCTCGCATACCGTCGCGGCGCAGGGCGGCATCTCGGCCGCGCTCGCCAACATGGGCGAGGACGACTGGCGCTACCACTTCTTCGACACCGTCAAGGGCTCGGACTGGCTGGGCGACCAGGACGCCATCGAGTACATGTGCCGCGAGGCCATCCCCGCGATCATCGAACTCGAGCACTACGGCGTGCCGTTCTCGCGCACCGAGGAAGGCAAGATCTACCAGCGCCCGTTCGGCGGCATGACCACCCGCTACGGCGAGGGGCCGCCGGCCCAGCGCACCTGCGCCGCGGCCGACCGCACCGGCCACGCCATCCTGCACACGCTCTACCAGCAGTCGCTGGCGCACGACGCGCGCTTCTTCATCGAGTACTTCGCCCTCGACCTGATCATGGACGAGGAGGGCGTCTGCCGCGGCGTGATCGCCCTCGACATGGCCGAAGGCACGATCCACGTGTTCCGCGCCCACGGCGTGGTGCTGGCCACCGGCGGCTACGGCCGTGCCTACTTCTCGGCGACCTCGGCGCACACCTGCACCGGCGACGGCGGCGGCATGGCGCTGCGCGCCGGCCTGCCGCTGCAGGACATGGAGTTCGTGCAGTTCCACCCGACCGGCATCTACGGCGCGGGCTGCCTGATCACCGAAGGCGTGCGCGGCGAAGGCGGCATCCTGCGCAATGCGCAGGGCGAGCGCTTCATGGAGCGCTACGCGCCGAGCGTGAAGGACCTCGCCCCGCGCGACATGGTCAGCCGCTCGATGACGATCGAGATCCGCGAAGGACGCGGCGTGGGCGCCAACGGCGACCACATCCACCTCGACCTGACCCACCTCGACCCGAAGGTCATCCACGAGCGCCTCCCGGGCATCGCCGAGACGGCCAAGATCTTCGCCGGCGTCGACGTCGAGAAGCAGCCGATCCCGGTGCTGCCGACCGTCCACTACAACATGGGCGGCCTGCAGACGAACTACCACGGCGAAGTCGTCACGCTGAAGGACGGCAACCCGGACGCCGTCGTGCCGGGCCTGTACTCAATCGGCGAAGCGGCCTGCGTGTCGGTGCATGGCGCCAACCGCCTTGGCTCGAACTCGCTGCTCGACCTCGTGGTGTTCGGTCGCGCCGTCGCGAACCGCTGCGCCGAGACGATCAAGCCGGGCCAGCCGCACAAGCGCCTCGCCTCCGATGCGCTGGACAAGTCGCTCGCCAACCTCGACAAGCTGCGCTTCGCCAAGGGCGGCACGCCGACGGCCGACATCCGCCTGAACATGCAGCGCATCATGCAGAACGACGCCGCGGTGTTCCGCACCGGCGAGACGCTGCAGCAGGGCGTGTCGAAGATCCAGCAGGCCTTCAAGAGCTTCGAGGACGTCAAGGTCAGCGACCGCTCGCTGGTGTGGAACTCCGACCTGATCGAAACGCTGGAGCTGCAGAATCTGCTGTCGCAGGCGGTGGTCACGCTGGTCTCGGCGGAAAACCGCAAGGAATCGCGCGGCGCCCACGCCCGCGAGGACTTCGCCGAGCGCAACGACGCCGAGTGGATGAAGCACACCCTGTGCTGGATCGACGAGAAGGGCAACACGCGCATCGACTACCGTCCGGTGCACCTGAACACCCAGACCGACGCCGTGCAGAGCATTCCGCCGAAGGCGCGCAAGTACTGACATGAGCACGACGCGCGAAGGCGGCTTGCTGGCCTGGCAGTTCCGCGATTACGCGGAGCGCCACCAGGACAAGCTCAACCTGTGGTTGCACCTCTACGCGGTGCCGGCCTTCATCGCCGGCAGCCTCGCGGCGGTGCTGAACCTGCTCGCGCTCAGCCTCGTCGGCGTGCTCGCGTCTCTGGCCTTCGTCGTCGTCGCGTTCGCGATCCAGGCGCTTGGCCACCGGCGCGAGCGCTCGGCCCCGGTGCCGTTCGATGGCCCCGGCGATTTCCTGAAGCGGATCTTCGCCGAACAGTTCGTCACCTTTCCCCGTTTCGTCCTTTCCGGCGGCTGGATGCGCAACGTCACGCGCCCCGCCGGGCACCACTGACCCGAGGTCGCATCATCATGGCTGAGTTCTCACTTCCGCAGAATTCGAAAGTCGGCAAGGGCAAGCATTTCGCCGCGCCGGCCGGGGCGAAGAACGTCCGCAGCTTCAAGGTCTACCGGTGGAATCCGGACGACGGCGCGAACCCGAGCGTCGACACTTACGATGTCGATCTCGACAGCTGCGGCCCGATGGTCCTGGACGCGCTGATCAAGATCAAGAACGAGATCGATCCGACGCTGACCTTCCGCCGCTCCTGCCGCGAGGGCATCTGCGGCTCGTGCGCGATGAACATCGACGGCACGAACACGCTGGCCTGCACCAAGGCCATCGACGAGTGCGGCAAGAGGGACGTGCCGATCTACCCGCTCCCGCACATGCCGGTGATCAAGGACCTGGTGCCGGACCTGACGCACTTCTACGCGCAGTACGCGTCGATCCGCCCGTGGATGCGCACGCAGAGCGCGGCGCCGGCCAGCCGCGAGCGCCTGCAGTCGCCGGAGGACCGCAAGAAGCTCGACGGCCTGTACGAGTGCATCCTCTGCGCCTGCTGCTCGACCTCGTGCCCGAGCTACTGGTGGAACGGCGACCGCTACCTCGGCCCGGCGATCCTGCTGCAGGCCTACCGCTGGATCATCGACTCGCGCGACGAGGACACCGGTGCGCGCCTCGACGACCTCGAGGACCCGTTCAAGCTCTACCGTTGCCACACGATCATGAACTGCGCGCGGACCTGCCCGAAGGGCTTGAACCCCGCCAAGGCGATCGCCGAGATCAAGAAGCTCATGCTCGCGCGCCGGGGCGCCTGATGCTTCCCGCCTCGTCGCTGGCCTGGCCGATGCTGGCGATGGTGGCGCTGGTGTTCGGCGTCGCCGTGCGTCTGTTCCTCACCCGCATCCCCGAGATGAAGCGCCGCGGCATCCATCCGCAGGCGGTGGCGTCGGCGAAGCAGATGGCGGAGTCGATGGAAGACACCCGCGCCGCGGACCACTTCCGCAATCTGTTCGAGACGCCGGTGCTGTTCTACGCCGGTTGCCTTGCGGCGATGCACATCGGTTCCACCGGGTACGGCGTGCTCGTCGCGGCCTGGGTGTTCGTTGCCGCCCGCGTCCTGATGGCCTTCGAGGCCTGCGGTCGCAACAAGGTGATGCGGCGTTTCCAGGCCTTCCTCGCCGGCTGCGTGGCCCTGCTGGCGCTGTGGGCGCAGCTCGCGCTGCATTGGGCCGGGCTGCTCTGAGCGCGCGGCGGCACGGCACGCGCGACCCATGACGAGCGTCGATCCCACCGAACTGAAGAGGCTGAAGTGGCGCTGCCGCCGCGGCATGCGCGAGCTCGACCAGCTGATGGAGCGCTTCCTCGACCGCGCCTACGCGACGTCTTCCGACGACGAGCGCGCGCTTTTCCTCAAGCTTCTGGACACCGAAGACGACATCCTGTGGCGATGGTGCATGGGCCGCGAGCGCCCGGAGGACCCCGCCCTTGCCGGATTCGTCGATCGACTGCTCACCCTGCCGCCTTGAGTGGCGGCCGTCGCGTTGGCCCGCCGTCGCCGCGCAGGTCCTGTGGCCGCTCGGTGCCCTCGCGCTGCTGTCGACGTCGTGGCTTGCGGGCCTGCCCCCCGCAGCGTCGCTGCTGGCGTCGGCCGTCGCCGTGGGCATCGGCACGTGGAGGGCCGTCGTGATCCGTCGGACACCGGCGGCGACGCTGGTGCTGCATCCCGGGGGACGCGCCTGCTGGGTGCGCGAGGGCCTCGCCATCGCCGATGGCGCCGCCGTGGCGCATGAACAGTGGCCGGTGACGACCGTGCGCTTCAGGGACTGCGGCACCACGATCGTGTTCTGGCCGGATACCCTGTGCGACTCCAGCCGTCGCGACCTGCGGCGCTGGGCCCGCTCGGCGAGCTCGGCATCGCCGCTACCGCAGTTCTGGATGGGCTAAGCATGTTCCAACCCCTTCCGCTGTCGATCGGCCTGCGCTACCTGCGCGCGCGCCGCCGCGACCGGCGCATCAGCTTCACCTCCGCAGCCTCGATCCTCGGCATCGTCATCGGCGTCATGGCGCTGATCACCGTCATCGCCGTCATGAGCGGCTTCCAGCGCGAGATCCGCGATCGCCTGCTGGGCTCCGTGGCACACGTCACCTTCGTCGGCTATGGCGCCCCGCTCGAAGCGTGGCCCACCGTGCTCGAGACCGCCCGCGCCGACGCCCGCGTGGTCGGCGCCGCGCCCTACGTCCAGCGCGAGGGCCTGCTGAGCGGTGCGCGCACCAGCGCGGGACTCGTGATGGGCATCCGGCCCGAGGACGAGCGCGGCGTCTCGGAGCTGGCGACGCGGATGCGCGAGGGCTCGATCGATGACCTCGTCGACGGCGGGTTCGGCATCGTGCTGGGTGACCAGCTGGCGATCGCGCTGGGCGCCCGGGTCGGCGACCGCATCAACGTCACGCTCAACGAGTTCACCAGTACGCCGATCGGCGCGCTTCCGCGCTCGAAGCGCTTCACGGTGGTCGGCACGTTTTCGATGGGTGAGCACACCGCCGACAGCACGTTCGCGTTCATCGCGCTCGGCGATGCCCAGCGCCTGCTGCGCCTTGGGGACGCAGTCAGCGGCGTTCGCGTCAAGGTGGCCGACCTGTGGACGGCCGGCACCGTGGCGGACGAGCTTGCCGCGAGGATCGACGCGCCGGTCATGGCGAGCGACTGGATGCGCGACAACCGCAACTTCTTCAGCGCCCTCGCGCTCGAGCGGACGGTCATGTTCCTGCTGCTGTCCCTCGTCGTGACCATCGCCTCCTTCAACCTGGTCTCGTCGTTGGTCATGCTCGTGCAGGAGAAGCAGGCCGACATCGCCATCCTGCGCACGCTGGGCCTGTCGCCCCGGCAGGTGATGGGCGTGTTCATCGTGCAGGGCAGCGTGATCGGCCTCGTCGGCACCGCGCTCGGGGTGATCGGCGGCGTGCTGCTGGGCACCCACCTCGGTGCCGTCGTCCGCGCCATCGAAGGGCTGGTCGGCGTCACCTTGATGCCCGCCGACGTGTACTACATCACCGGCGTTCCGACCGCCGTCTACCCCGCGGACGTCGCGGCGGTCGCGGGCATGACCCTGGTGCTGAGCTTCCTCGCCACCCTGTACCCGGCCTGGCGCGCCTCGCGAACCGACCCGGCCACGGCGCTTCGCTATGAGTGATCCGATGACGACCGTGCTCGAGGCCCGGCGCCTCACGAAGACGTACCGCGAGGGCTCGCTCGAGACCCCGGTGTTCCATGACCTCGATCTCGCGGTGGAGCGCGGCGAGACCGTCGCGATCATCGGCGCGTCCGGTGCGGGCAAGAGCACGCTGCTGCACCTTCTCGGTGGGCTCGACACGCCGACGTCGGGCGAGGTCAGGGTGGCAGGCCAGTCGATGGCGCAGCTCGACGATGCCGCGCGCGGCCGGATCCGCAACCGTTCGCTGGGCTTCATCTACCAGTTCCATCACCTGCTGCCGGAGTTCACGGCGCTGGAGAACGTGATGCTGCCGCTGCTGGTTCGAGGCGACGCGGCGGGCGCGGCCCGCGCGCCGGCGCAGGCGCTGCTGGAGCGGGTCGGCCTGGGCCACCGGCTCCAGCACAAGCCCGGCGAGCTCTCGGGAGGCGAACGCCAGCGCTGCGCCGTCGCCCGCGCGCTCGTGGCCCAGCCCGCCTGCGTGTTGGGCGACGAGCCCACCGGCAACCTCGATGAACACTCGGCCGGCGTCGTCTTCGACCTGTTGCTGTCATTGAACCGCGCGCAGCGTACGGCGCTGGTGATGGTGACGCACGACCGCCGGCTCGCCCGTCGGCTCGATCGCGTGCTCGAACTGAAGGGCGGCCGGCTGCAGCCCTGGGTGCCGGACTGACATGCGCCCCGGGCAAGGACGCCCTCTCGCTCTCGACGCACCGTGGACGCTGGCGCTTTGCGCCGGCGTGATCCTGCAGCTGTCCGCGCCCACCTTGGTGCCGTCGGCGGTGGCCTGGGCGCTGCTGGCGGTCGGCTCGGCCTTCGTCCTCGCCCCGGCGCTCTTCGGCCGGCCCGCTCGCCCCGCCGTGGCGGTGCCCGTGGCCGGGACGCTCGGTTTCTCCGCGGATGCCGCGTCGATGCGCGGGATCGCCTGCTTCGGCGCGCTGCTCGTTGGCGCCTCACTCTGTGCGCTGCACGGCCACGCGGCCCTGTCGACGCGGCTGCCAGCCGCGCTGGACGGGACCCGCGTGCATGTGGAGGTTCGCGTGGATGGCCTGCCGGTGGCCCTGCCGCGCGGCGCGCGTTTCCACGCCGAGGTCCTGCGCGTCGTCGAGGGGCCGTCGGTGGCCGCGGCTGCCCTCGAGCGCCGGCGCCTCTCGCTTCGCTGGTACGGCGGCGGGCGTGGGCTGCGGCCTGGCGAGCGCTGGCGTCTGGCGGTTCGCCTTGCGTCGCTGTCGTCGGCGATGAACCCCGGCGACCCCGATCCGTCGCGGCGCGCCCTGGTGGATGGCGTGATCGGCGCCGGCGCCGTCGAGGGCAGCGTCCGGCCGATTCGTCTCGGCGCGTCCTCCGGCCTGCACGCGGTGCGTGACGCGGTGACCACGCGGATCGCCCAGGCGCTCGGCCCGGAGCCAGGGCGGTTCGTCGCTGCGCTCGCCGTTGGCGACACGCGTGGACTGTCCGATGCCGACTGGGAACGCCTGCGGCAGTTCGGACTGACGCATCTGATCGCCATCTCGGGATTCCACGTCGGCCTCGTCGCCGGCTTGGGGGTGCTGCTGGTGCGCGCCGCATGGTGGCTGTGGCCACCCTTGGCGCATCGCGCCCGGCGCGCACCCGCCGCGGCCGTCGGCGCGCTGGTCGTCGCGGCGCTGTACGCCGCTCTGGCGGGCCTCAGCCTGCCGACCGTGAGAACGGTGCTGATGATCGCGGCGGTGGCGCTGGTGGTCACGGCCCGGTCGCGAAGCGGGGCGGCGCAGCCGCTGCTCCTCGCGGTGGTGGCGATCGTCCTCACCGATCCTTTCGCCCTGTTGACGCCGGGATTCTGGCTCTCGTGCGGCGGCGTCGCGTGGCTGCTGTGGTGCCTGCCGGGCGCCTCCCGCGCCTTCGACCTGGGCTTGTTCCTGAAGGCGCAGTGGGTCGCCACGCTCGGGCTGCTTCCGCTCGCGGCCGCGTTCTTCATGGCGGTGCCGGTCGCGGGGCCCGTGGCGAACCTCGTCGCGATTCCATGGATCAGCCTGGTGGTGGTCCCGCTCAGCCTCCTCGGCACGATGCTGTCCCCGGTGTCCGACCTCGGGGCCTGGGCGGCATGGGCCCTTGCAGCCGGCGCCATGGATGCGCTGTGGTCCCTGCTCGCCGCCGTGCCGGCGTCGGTGGCGGCAACGCATGCGCTCCCCGAAGCGCCGCGATGGGCGATCGCGCTCGCGCTCGTCGGCGTGGCGATCGCGCTGCTGCCTCGCGGGCTGCCGGCGCGGCACGCCGGCTGGCTCCTGGTCCTTCCCCTGCTGTTTCCTGCGGTGCCCGTGCCGGTTCGGGGCGAGTTCGTCCTCACCGCATTCGCGCTGCCGCGCGGCGACGCCCTGCTGCTTCGCACCGCGACGGCCATCGTCCTCATCGATGCGGGACCCGCGGCGGTCGACCTGCCGAGGCGCTTGCGCGCGGTCGGCGTCGACCGCGTCGACCTTCGGATCGCCACGCGGCGAAGCGCCGGACGTGCCGGCGGCATCACGGGCGTCGACGCCGCGTTCCCACCCCGAGAGGTGTGGAGCGCACCGGGCGCCCACGGCGCGATCGTCTGCGAGGCCGGGCGGACGTGGAGACGCGATGGCGTCCAGATCGTCGCGGTCTCGCCGCTGCCCGGCGCCGGCGTCGATGCGGACCAGGCCTGCGTGCTGCGCGTCAGCGACGCCCAGGGTCGCGTCGTCTGGCTGAGCAGCGATGCCGGTCCCTGGGTGGCGCGCCGCGTCGCGGCGACCGTCCCCACGACGGCGGGTTGGGTCTTCGGTGCGCCGGCGGCGCTGGGCGACTGGCACGCCTCACTGCGCGCCGAGGGCGCCGTCGCCACGCGTGCGCCCGGGCCCGCCCTCGCTCGTCGATGGCCCGAGGGGCCGGAGCGCGTCGACCGGCGCGGCGCCGTGGATTGGTCGTCCAGCCGGACGGAGGTGCGCCCCACCCCGCGCGCGAATGGCGGACGGTGGTGGCAGAAGCCCGCAGGTTAGGCGCGGTTCGATCGTGGTGGCCGCCGGATGGGGCGGTCGGCGGCCGCGAGCGGCTATGCTGTTCGCCCCCTCACGAGGTTTCGCCATGCTTGAACTCGTCATCGCCGGCGGATGGGTCATGGTGCCGATCCTGCTGCTCGCGGTGGGTGCCATCGGCATCTCGATCGAACGCGCGTGGACCCTGCGCCGTCGGGAGGTGCTGCCGCCCGGGCTTGGCGACGAAGTGCGCCAGTGGGCGCGCGGGCGCCAGCTCGACCCGAAGCACATCGACGTGTTGAGGACGAATTCCCCGCTGGGGGCGCTGCTCGCCGCCGCGCTCGACGTGCGCCATCGCTCGCGCGAGCTCATCAAAGAGCGCGTCGAGGACGTCGGTCGCCACGTCCTGCACGATCTCGAGCGCTTCCTGCCGACGCTGGGCACGATCGCGGCCGTCGCGCCGCTGCTCGGCCTCCTGGGCACCGTGTTCGGGATGATCGCCATGTTCATGGGCATCCTCGAGGCCGGTGTCGGCGACGCCAACCGGCTCGCGGGCGGCATTGGCCAGGCGCTGATCTCCACGGCCGCCGGGCTGCTCGTCGCCATCCCCGCGCTCGTCATGCATCGCTGGTTCCGCGCGCGCGTGGCCGGCTACGTCGTCGAGATGGAGAAGGAAGCGATCGCCCTCGTCGATGCCATCGACGACCACGCCGTCAGCGGCAAGGCCAGGGGGAAGGGGGCCGCGGCGTGAGGCTGCAGCGCGCCACGGAGAGCGATGACCCCGAGATCAGCCTCGTGTCGCTGATCGACGTCATCTTCTGCATCATCGTGTTCCTCGTGGTCACCACGACGTTCGACGTGCGCACCTCCCTCCGTCTCCAGCTGCCGAGCGCGGGCGGCCCGACGATGGAGGCCTCCGACGACCCGCTGACGGTCGTGGTCGATGCCGAAGGACGGCTGTACCTCGGCACCGCGGAGCTGCCGAAGGATGACCGCGGCGCGCTCGTCGCCGCGCTGCAGCGCGTCGAGGGCGACCGCGCCACGATCCGCGTGGTGCTCCGCGCCGACGCGCGTGCGCCCCACCAGGCCGTCGTGACCGCGATGGACGCGCTGGGCCAGGCCGGATTCGCGCGCCTGTCGATCGCCACGATGCCGGAGGGCGGCGAGTGACCGAGGCCCCGGTGCCGGAGCCCTCCGGCTGGCTGACCTACCAGCGCCTGCTGCGCTGGACGCTGCCCTATCGCCTGCTGCTGGGCCTGGCCTTCGTCGGCATGGTGCTGGAGGCCGCGGCGGCCGGCGCGTTCACCGCGTTGATGCAGCCGATGATCGACGAAACCCTGGTGTCGCAGAGCGACGAGGCGCGCTGGGAGCTGCCCTTGGTGATCGTGGCGATCTTCCTCGTCCGCGGCATCGCCACCTTCGTCACCGACTACGGCATGGCCCGCGCCGGGCGCAGCGTAGTGCGCGACCTGCGGGTCGCGGTGCTCGACAAGATGCTGCGACTGCCCAGCGCCCGCTTCGATCGCGAGCCGGTCGGCTCGCTGGTGTCGCGCCTCAACTTCGACACCGAGCAGGTGGCGCACGCCAGCAGCGAGGCGCTGAAGGTGCTGATCACCGACACGCTGACGGTCATCGGCCTCGTCATCGTCATGCTGTGGCACAGCCCGACGGTGACCGCCGCCATCGCCATCGTGGTCCCGCTGATCGCGGTCATCGCCGCCTACGTCAGCAAGCGCTACCGCCGCCTCAACCGCCGCATCCAGGAAGGGGTGGGCGAGCTCGCCAGCGGCGCGGAGGAGATCATCGCGGGCCAGCAGGACATCAAGGTCTACGGGCGTCAGGCCCTCGAGGTGGCGCGATATCGCGTTCTGGCCAATGCGAACCTCGGGCTCAACATGAAGGTCGAGTCGACGCGTGCCGGGGCCTCATCGGTCATCCAGCTGCTCGCTGCGATCGCGCTCGCCGTGCTGCTGGCGGTCGCCAGCATGGAGGCCTCGAAGGGCCGGCTCTCGGCCGGCGCGTTCGTGGCCATCATGACGTCGATGATGGTGCTGATCCCGTCGCTCAAGCGCCTCGCCAACGTGCAGGCGCTGGTGCAGCGGGGCATCGCCGCGGCGGTGCGCCTGTTCGACCTGCTCGACGAGCCGGAGGAGGGCGATGTCGGCGCGCATGCGCCGGACCGCGCGCGGGGCGTCGTCGAGCTGCATGGCGTGGAGCTGCGCTACGCCGGCGCCGAGCAGGCGGCGCTCTCCGGCGTTTCCCTTCGCGCGGAGCCCGGCACGGTCACGGCGATCGTCGGACGCTCCGGTAGCGGCAAGACCACGCTGGCCCGCCTGCTGCCGCGGTTCTACGAGCCCAGCGGCGGGCGGATCACGCTGGACGGCGTTCCGCTGTCCGACTGGTCCTTGGCGGCGCTGCGCCGCCAGATCGCCATGGTGGGCCAGAAGGTCATGCTGTTCGACGACAGCGTGTCCGCGAACATCGCCTACGGCGCCGCGCGCGAGCCCACGCCGGACGCGATCCGCGCGGCGGCGGACGCCGCCAACGCCAGCGAGTTCATCGACCGGCTGCCCGACGGCATGGCCACGCGCATCGGCGAGAACGGCAACCGCCTTTCGGGCGGCCAGCGCCAACGCATCGCGATCGCCCGCGCCGTGCTGAAGGACGCGCCACTGCTGATCCTCGACGAGGCGACCGCCGCGCTCGACAACGAATCCGAGCGCCTGGTGCAGGCCGCGCTGGAGCGGCTGATCCCGAACCGCACGACCTTCGTGATCGCCCACCGGCTCTCGACCATCGAGCGCGCCGACCAGGTGCTGGTGATGGAGGCGGGGCGCATCGTCGAGGCGGGCTCGCACGCCGCGCTGCTGGCCCGCGGCGGCGTCTATGCGCAGCTGCACCGCGCGCAGTTCCGCGAGGCCTGAGCGCGGCATGCGCGCGGCGCTCGAACGCTTCCTGATGGCGCGTTGGTACGGCGGCGTTGACCCGGGCTACGCGCTTCGAACGCTCGCGAACGTCTATGCGGCGCTCATGCGCCTGCGCCGCGTCCTCTATCGCGCAGGGCTGCGTCGGCAGCATCGCCTGCCAGTGCCAGTGCTCGTCGTGGGAAACCGCACGGTCGGCGGCGCTGGAAAAACCCCGCTGGTCATCGCGCTCATCGAGGCACTGCGCGAGCGCGGCTGGCGGCCGGGCGTGATCAGCCGGGGCTATGGCCGACAGGGCAGGGGGCTGATGCGGGTCGATGCGGCGAGCACCGCCGCCGCCGTGGGTGACGAGCCGCTGCTCGTCCATCGCGCCACCGGGGCGCCGGTGGCCGTCGATGCCGACCGGGTGGCCGCGGCCCGCGCGCTGGTGGCGGAGGGCTGCGATCTGCTCGTCGCCGACGACGGTCTGCAGCACCTGCGGCTCGGACGGTCCCTCGAGATCGAGGTGCAGGACGCCCGCGGGCTCGGCAATGCGCGCGTGATGCCCGCGGGCCCGCTGCGCGAACCGCTGCCTCGGCGACCGGCGGATTTCCGCGTCGTCCACGGCCGCGACGCGGCGGATGACGAGGTGCCGATGCGCCTCGTGCTCGGCGACGCGCGCCGGCTCGACGCGCTGCGCGAAGCGCCCGACGCCAGCGCGCGCCCTCTGCGGGCCTTCGCCGGCCAGTCGGTGCATGCCGTGGCGGGCATCGGCCATCCGGCGCGCTTCTTCGCCGCGCTGCGCGAGTGCGGTGTGGCGCCGGTCGAGCACGCGTTCCCCGACCACCACCAGTTCGTGGCCGACGATTTCGCGGCGATGGCCGGTGCCCCGATCCTGATGACCGGCAAGGACGCGGTGAAGTGCCGCGGCCTCGGTTTGGCCGATGCCTGGGAGGTGCCGGTCCACGCCGTGCTTCCCGCCGGCTTCCTCGATACCGTCCACCATCGTCTCCGCACCTCGAGCACGCATGTCGACCCCTGAATTCATCGTCGCCGTGCCGGCGCGCTTCGCCGCGTCCCGGCTGCCCGGCAAGCCGCTGCGCCTGCTGGGCGGCGAGCCCATCGTCCGCCACGTGGTGCGCCGCGCGCTCTCCTCCGGAGCGGCCCAGGTGGTGCTCGCCACGGACGATGCCCGCATCGCGGCGGCCGTCGACGGCCTGGACGTGCGCGTCTGCATGACGCGCAGCGACCATCCCTCGGGCACCGACCGCCTCGCCGAATGCGCCCAGCAGTGCGGCTGGGCCGACGACGCGCTGGTCGTGAACCTGCAGGGCGACGAGCCCTTCGCGCCCATGGCCGCCGTCCAGGCCGTCGCCTCGGCGCTGGCCGCCAGCGCAGCGCCCATGGCCACGCTGGCCGCACCGATCACCGACACCGCCACGCTGTTCGATCCGAACGCGGTGAAGGTGGTCCTCGATGCGCACGGCCACGCGCTGTACTTCAGCCGCGCGCCGATCCCGTGGCACCGGGATCGCTATGCCGTCGACCGGGTGGCGGCACCGGACGATCCATGCCTCCGCCACATCGGTCTGTACGCCTACCGGGCCGGCTTCCTGAGGGTGTTCCAGTCCCTCCCTTCCGGTCGCCTGGAGCAGCTCGAGGCGCTGGAGCAGCTGCGCGTGCTCGAAGCGGGCCACCGCATCGCCGTGGCGTTGAGCCCGGCGGCCTTCCCCCCGGGCATCGACACCGAGGACGACCTGCGGCGTGCCGAAGCCGCACTCCGGGACGCATAATCGGGCCACTCCCCCAGGTGGCCCCCGCATGGCATCGACTTCGCCGACCGGCTCCGTCCGCAGCATCGCGCCCGAGCTCGACGGCAGCCTCCACTGGCTGAACACCGCGCCGGTGGCGCTGGCCGCGCTGCGCGGGCACCCCGTCGTCGTCCTGTTCTGGAACGCCGGCTCGGCGCATTGCCACAACGCCCTGCAGGCCGTCTCGGCCTTGGCCGCGCGCTTCCGGGAAAGCGCTGGATTCATCGCCGTGCACGTGCCGAAGTTCGACTTCGAGCGCGACGGCTCGGTGGCGCTCGACGCGCTGCACGGCGAAGGCGCGGCGCTGCCCCTCGCCAACGACGGCGACTGGGCCGCGTGGCAGCAGTTCGCGGTCAGCGCATGGCCCACCGCGGTCCTCGTCGATGCGCAGGGATGGGTGGTCGACCGCTTCGTCGGCGACCGCGCGATGGACGCGCTTGCCGCGGCGCTGGAGGCCGAGGTCGACGCCAATTTCGTTAACTCGCCCGGCCAGGTGGACGTCCCCCGCCTCGACGCGTCCGCCGGCCGCGGCGCGCTGCTCGCACCGTCCGGGCTGCTCGCCACGGCCTCGCGCCTGTACGTCGCCGACACCGGCAACCACCGCATCCTCGAATGCACCCACGACGGTCGCGTGCTCCGGCGGATCGGCAACGGCAATCGCGACTTCGTCGACGGCCTGGCGGATGTCGCCGGCTTCAACGCGCCGCGAGGGATGGCGCTGCTGCAGGACCGCCTCTACGTGGCCGACAGCGGCAACCACGCCGTCCGCCGGATCGACGTGCGGACCGGCGAAGTCGACACGCTGGTCGGCAGCGGCCGCTGCGGTGATCCGGTGCCGGGCGCGTTCCGGTTCGCCAAGGATTCGCCGCTCGACCGCCCGTGGTCGCTGGCCGTCGCCGACAACGCGCTGCTGGTCGGCATGGCCTCGGGCCACCAGGTCTGGTCGATCGAGCTGGGTACCCGAGTGCTCAGGCACATCTGCGGCAGCGGCGCGCTGGGTGACGCCGAAGGCAGCGCCAGCGAGGCGAGCTTCGCCCAGCCGGTGGCGCTGTGCGTCGCCGGCGAGCACCTGTTCGTGCTCGATGCGTCCTCGTCGTCGCTGCGGCAGGTGAAGCTGTCCGACGGCAGCGTCCGCACCCTGTTCGGGCGGGGCCTCTACGAGTTCGGCCTGAAGGACGGCGGCCAGCGCCACGCGCTGATGCAGGCGCCCTCGGCCTTGGCCCCGATGCAGAACGGGCTGGGCCTGTGGATCGCCGACGCGGGCAACGCCGCCCTGCGCCGCTGGGTGACGCGGAACCAGTCCCTCGCCACGGTGCCGCTGCCGGGTGCGCTGCATCGCCCGGCGGCCCTGGCCGCCTGGGGCAGCCAGGTGTGGATCGCGGATGCCGGCAACCACCTCGTCTGGCGCTTCGATGCCGACAGCGGCGAGATGCAGCGCCTGCCGGTCGGCGAATGAGCGGTGCGGCCCCCGGCGCCGCGCCTCCCGCCGCGCCACCCCAGCCTTTCGATCCCCGTGCGTTCGTCCGCGCCCTGACGACCGCGCCCGGCGTGTACCGGATGTTCGACGCCGACGGCGTCGTGCTGTACGTCGGCAAGGCGGCCTCGCTCAAGAAGCGGGTGGGCAGCTATTTCACCAAGCAGCACGCGCCGCGCATCGCGATGATGGTCTCGCGCATCGCCCGCATCGAGACGACCGTGACGCGCACGGCGAGCGAAGCGCTGATCCTCGAGAACCAGCTCATCAAGGCGCTGAAGCCGCGCTTCAACATCCTGATGCGCGACGACAAGAGCTACCCCTACGTGCTGCTCACGCAGGAGGCGTGGCCGCGGCTGGCCTACCACCGCGGCGCACGCGCGCAGGCGGGGCGCTACTTCGGTCCGTACACCGGCGCCTTGGCCGTGCGGGAAACGATGGACTTGATGTTCAAGCTGTTCCGCCTGCGCAGCTGCGAGGACAGCGTCTTCAGGAATCGAACGCGCCCGTGCCTGCAGCACCAGATCGGCCGCTGCAGCGCGCCGTGCGTGGGCCTGGTCGCCGCCAGCGACTATGCCGACGCCGTCCGCCGCGTCGGGCTGTTCCTCGACGGCCGCAGCAACGAGGTGGTCGGTGAGCTGGGGGCATCGATGGAGTCGGCGAGCGCCGCACTGGACTTCGAGCGCGCTGCCGCCCTGCGCGACCAGATCGCCGCGATCCGCAAGGTGCAGGCCAAGCAGTACGTCGATGGCGACCGCGCCGACCTCGATGTCATCGCCTGCGTGCAGCAGGCGGGGATCGCCGTGGTGATGGTGCTGAGCTTCCGCGAAGGCATGAACCTCGGCACGTCCTCCTACCCCATGCGCGTCGACCGCGACGTCTCCGAGGGCGACATCCTCGAGGCGTTCGTCACCCAGCACTACGCGGAGCGCAAGCCGCCACGCGAGATGGTGCTGAGCCATGCGCTCGACGATCCGGAGACGTTGGAGGCCGCGCTGGCGGAGCAGGCGGGGCACACCGTCGACATCAAGGCCAGCGTGCGCAGTGAGCGCGCGCGCTACCTCGAGATGGCGCTGCGCAATGCCCACCTGGCGCTGGCCACCGAGCAGGCCACGCGCGCCAGCCAGCAGGCGCGGCTCGACGACCTGCAGCAGCTGCTCGGCCTTCCCGCGCCGCCCCGGCGCATCGAGTGCTTCGACATCAGCCACACGATGGGCGAGGCCACCGTCGCCAGCAACGTCGTGTTCGGGCCTGAGGGCGCGCAGACCGCGAACTACCGGCGCTTCAACATCACCGGCATCGAGCCCGGCGACGACTATGCCGCCATGCGGCAGGCGCTGCTGCGTCGTTTCAAGCGCGGGGTGGAGGAGGGCGTGCTGCCCGACCTGCTGCTGATCGACGGCGGCATGGGCCAGCTCCGGCAGGCCCTCGACGTGCTCGACGAACTCGCCGTGCAGGGGGTGGCCGTCATCGGCGTGGCCAAGGGCGAGGCGCGCAAGGCCGGGGAGGAGCGGCTCGTGTTTCCCGACGGCCGCGAGCTCCGTCCCGGGGCGGCGTCGCCGGGCCTCCAGCTCGTGCAGCAGGCCCGCGACGAAGCGCACCGCTTCGCGATCACCGGCCACCGCAAGCGCCGCGCGAAGGCGCGCGACACCAGCCGCCTCGAGGACATCCCGGGCGTCGGGCCGCGGCGCCGGCAGGCGCTTCTCAAGCACTTCGGCGGCCTGAAGGGCTTGAAGGAGGCCGGCATCGAGGAGATCGCCCGCGCCGACGGCGTCAGTGCGGCGCTGGCCGAGCGCATCTATGCTTTCCTGCATGGCCTGCCCGGCGAGGGCGGCGCTGGAGCCTCGACTTGACGCTGACGATCCCCACCGCGCTGACCCTGTTCCGCATCGTCCTGATCCCGGTGATGGTGGTGGTGTTCTATGCGCCGATCGAGAACGCGCGCTTCTGGGCCGCGTTGATCTTCACCGTCGGTGCGCTCACCGACTGGCTCGACGGCTGGATCGCCCGGCGCTTCAACATGTTCTCGTCGTTCGGCGCGTTCCTCGATCCCGTGGCCGACAAGCTCGCGGTCGCGGCGGCGCTGTTCATCGTCGTGCAGGCGCATCCGACGGTCTGGCTCACCCTGCTGTCCGCGGTGATCGTCGGCCGCGAGATCACCATCTCCGCGCTGCGCGAATGGATGGCCGAGATCGGTGCACGCGGGGCCGTCGCCGTCGCCTGGGTCGGCAAGATCAAGACCATCGTGCAGATGGTGGCCATCGTGGCGCTGCTGATCGGCCCCAGCCTGTGGCTGGGCCCGCACCTGCCTGCGCTGCCCACCCTCCTGCTCGGCGAATGGCTGCTGGCCGTCGCCGCGGCGCTGACCCTGTGGTCCGGTGCCGACTACCTCCGGGCCGCGTGGCCGTCGTTCTCGAAGGACGCGCGCTGAACGACGCGGTGCGAACGCCGTCGATAGGCGTCACGGTGTTGACATCGTCGCCGGAATCACCATAATGCGCGTCTCCGGTGCGGGAATAGCTCAGTTGGTAGAGCACGACCTTGCCAAGGTCGGGGTCGCGAGTTCGAGTCTCGTTTCCCGCTCCACGTTATCCCCAAGACCCCGGTCCGCCGGGGTTTTGTTGTTTCAGCCCTCGGCACGACCGGGGCGTTCGAGTCACCGGCCTGGTGGCAGAGTGGTTATGCAGCGGACTGCAAATCCGCGTACGCCGGTTCAATTCCGACCCAGGCCTCCATCGATCCGAACGGATTCCAGACCGCGCCCCGAGCGCGGTTTTTTTTCGCCCGCACCGGGCACGTATCATCGCCAAGGGCCCGGGTGGTGAAACCGGTAGACACAGGGGACTTAAAATCCCTCGGCCGAGAGGCCATGCGGGTTCGAGTCCCGCCCCGGGCACCAGCGGGTGAGGGCCGAGTGCAGGCCGCGCTCCATTTGCGCTTGCAACAATCGGGGCGCGCGTTCAGGCTTGTGACGCCATCACGAGGACGGCCATGGCGGAAGCAACCTTGGAACTGATCGACGTCAGCCGACTCCGCGTTGGCGTGTTCGTGCAGGTCCCGCTGCGCGAAGGGGCGCATCCGTTCCAGAGCGACAGCTTCGTCATCCGCAGCGAAGCCCAGATCGAACAGATCCGCGGCCTCGGGCTCACGCAGGTCCGCTACTCCCGCTCGCGAAGCGAAGTCCAGCCGCTGGCGGAACTGGGCGTTTCGCCGAGTTGGTCGGCGCTCGGGGTTCCGGGATTCGACGACCCGGCGCCGCCCGGGGTCGGGCGCACGCCCGAGCCGGACACCGAGCCCGCGAGCGACGCGTCGGCCGGTGCGGCGGGGGCACCGCCGGACGCCGAGGCCTCGACGCCATCGCCACCTCCGCCTCCCGCACCGTCCCCCGCCGCGCAGCGCAAGGCGCTGCTGGCCGACCAGCAGGCCAGCCTCGACCGCTGCGAGCACCAGTTCAGCGAGACCTCTCGGCAGCTGCGCGCGATCTTCCAGAACGCCCGGGCGAATCCCCAACAGGCGAAGCAGGTCGCGACCGCCCAGGTCGAGGCGATGCTCGGCCACGTGGACGGGATGGAGGAAGTGGCCATCCGGCTTCTGTCGGAAAAGGCGGGACAGGAAACCACGCTCCACGCGATGAACGTCAGCGTGCTCTCGATCCTGCTGGGCCGCGCGCTGAAATTCGACTCGACCCAGCTGGCGCACGTCGGCCTCGGTGCGCTGCTGCACGACATCGGCAAGCTGGAGTTGCCGGATCGGTTGCGCTGGCGCGACGACCACGCACCGGCCGTCGAGCGCCGGCTGTTCCAGGGCCACGCCGCGCAGGGCGTCACGCTCGGCAAGAAGATGGGCCTGCCCGCCGAGGTCCTCGACATCATCGCCCAGCACCACGAGCACGCCGACGGCAGCGGTTATCCGTCGGGCTTGAAGGGCGAGCAGATCCGGCCGATGGCCCGCGTGGTCGGACTGGTCAACCAGTACGACAACCTCTGCAACCCCGGGAATCCCGCGCAGGCCCTGACGCCACACGACGCCCTGGCCCTGATCTTCGCCCGGCAGCGCGACGCTTTCGATGCGGCGGCGCTCGCGGCGTTCATCCGCATGATGGGCGTCTACCCGCCGGGCTCGGTGCTGCAGCTCAACGACGAGCGCTATGCGATCGTCGTGTCGGTCAACTCCGACCGGCCGCTGAAGCCGCGCATCCTGATCCACGAGCCCGCCGTCCCCTCCGACGAGGCGCTGGTGGTCGATCTCGAGCGCCATCCGGAGCTCGGCATCCAGCGGGCCATCAAGCCCGTCCAGCTGCCGCGCGCGGTGTTCGACTACCTCTCGCCGCGGAAGCGCATGTGCTATTTCTTCGAGCGCTCGCTGGCGGCGCCGAGGGACCTGGCTTCATGACGCCAGCCCTGCCGCAGGTGCTGATCGAGAGCGTCATCGAGGCCGTCTGGCTGGTGGACGCCGTGGACCTTCGCATCGTCGCGGTGAATCGCGCGGCTGAGGATCTCATCGGGCTGCCGCGGGACCAGCTCATCGGCCGGCCGGTCGTCGACTTCGCCTCGACGTCGCAGGACCTGTTCTTCTGGGAAGACGTGGCCGCCGGCCGCTCGCGCGCGATCCGCTCCGAGACGCTGCTCCGGCGCGGCAACGGGGACATCCGCCAGATCGAGCGCCGCGTCAGCCTCGTGCAGATCGACCGCAGCGCGGCGGTGTTCATGGTGGCGATGGTCGATCGCAGCGACCAGCGCACTGCCGAACAGCAGCTCGAGAACATCATCGCCGAGCTGCGCGCCACGCTCGAGTCGACCGCCGACGGCATCCTGGTGGTGGACATGGAGGGCGGCATCCGCGGCTTCAACCAGCGCTTCGCCGAGCTCTGGGACCTCCCCGAGGACCTGCTCAACCAACGCGACGACCCCGCCGTCTTCGCGTGGCTGTCGGGCCATGTCAGCGATGCGGACGCGTACCGCGAGCGCATGGGCCAGATCGCGCGCGCGCCGCTGCTCGAGGCGGATGACATCCTGGTCCTGCGCAGCGGGCGCGTGCTCGAGCGCGTGACCCTGCCGCAGTTCGCGCGCGGCCGCCCGATCGGCCGCGTGTTCTCGTTCCGCGACATCACCCAGCGCCTCGCCGACGAGGCGCGATTGACGCTCGCCGCCCGCGTGTTCGAGTCGAGCCTCGACGCGATCTTCGTCACCGACGCGCGTTTCCGGATCGTCGCCGCGAACCCCACCTTCGAACGCCAGACCGGGTGGCGGTCGGCCGACATCGAAGGCAAGCCCGCGGCCCGCCTGCTGTCGAGCGTCGCCTCACGCGCCGAGGCCCGGGCCATCCGCCACGCCCTGGTCCGCGACGGTTTCTGGCAGGGCGAGCTCCGCGCGCGACGCAGCGACGGATCGCCTTACCCCTGCCTGCTGTCCCTGGTCCGCGTGAGCAGCGACGCTGGCGGCACGCTGAACATGGTCGGTTTCGCGAAGGACCTGAGCGAAGCGATGGCCGCGCGCAAGCGCATCGAGGAGCTGGCCTTCACCGACCCGCTGACCGGCCTCCCGAACCGGGTGCTGCTGCGCGAGCGCTTCGAGATGGCGATCAGCTACGCGCGGCGCGAGCGCGGCACCTTCGCGGTGCTGTTCGTCGACCTCGACCGCTTCAAGCAGATCAACGACTCGCTGGGCCACGGCTTCGGCGACCGCGTGCTGGTCTGCGTCGCCGAACGGCTGCGCGAGTGCATCCGCCAGGTCGACACCGCGGCGCGGATCGGCGGCGACGAATTCATGCTGATCCTCGCCAACGTGGACGCCGCCGGGGCCGAGATCGCGGCGCGCCGGGTGCTGCACGCCATCGCGCAGCCGGTGCTCGTCGACGACATGAGCTTCAGCCTGACGGTGTCGATCGGCATCGCGATGTTCCCGGAGGATGGCGCCGACGCCGACGAGCTGACCAAGAACGCCGACAGCGCGATGTACGCGGTGAAGGAGCGCGGTCGCGCCGACCTGCGCTTCTACCAGCGGCAGATGAACATCGGGCTGCTGTCGCGGATGAAGCTCGACCATGCCCTGCGCCATGCCCTCGCCGACAGCGCTCTCGACGTGCATTACCAGCCGAAGTTCCGCATGGAGGACGGCCAGCTGATCGGCGGCGAGGCGCTCGTGCGGTGGACCGACCCCGAGCTGGGGGCGGTCTCGCCCGGCCGCTTCATCCCGGTGGCCGAGGAGAGCGGCGCCATCATCCCGCTTGGCCGCTTCGTGCTCGAAACCACGCTGGCCCAGCTCAGCGAGTGGTGGCGGGACGGCCTCTGCGTGCCGGTCGCCGTCAACGTTTCCGCGCTCCAGTTCCACCAGAGCGATTTCGTCGATTCGGTGGCCGAGGGCCTGCGGCGCCACGGGCTGCCGGGCGAGGCGCTGGAGCTCGAGCTCACCGAGTCGATCCTCATCGCCGACGTCGAAGACGCGATGCGGCGCCTGACCGCGCTCAGCGCCCTCGGCGTTCGGCTGGCGATCGACGACTTCGGCACCGGCTACTCCTCGCTGTCCTACCTGAAGCGCTTCCCGATCGAGCGCATCAAGATCGATCGCAGCTTCATCGCGGACCTCCCGGGCAGCGCCGAAAGCGAGGCCATCGTCGGCGCGATCATCCAGATGGGCCGGGCGCTGCGCCTGTCGGTGACGGCCGAGGGCGGCGACACCGACGCCCAGCGGGAGCTGCTCCGGGCCGCGGGCTGCCACGAGCTGCAGGGCTGGCTGATGGCGCCGGCGCTCACCGCCGCGGAGTTCTCGCGGCGTTTCGGGGCCACGCCCCCGGAGCTCAAGGCAGGGTGATCGGGCCGCAGGGGCCGGATTGGCATCGATTGTGAACGTCATGCGAAGCGAGTAGGGTGCGCGCCGACGCGGCCGTCGTGCCGTTCGCCCTCCCCCGAGAGACTTCGATGACTTCGATGACGTTCGCGCGCCGCCCGTTGGCGCTTGCCCTGCTGTTGGCCCTCTCCGCGGGCGCCGCCCACGCCCAGAACACCACCGCGAACCTCGCCGGTCGGGTGACGGCGGAGGGCACGACCGCCGTCGCCGGGGCGCAGGTCCTCATCCGGCACGAGCCGTCGGGCACCGTGGCCCAGGCGACGACCGACGCCCAGGGGCGCTATGCGGCGCGCGGTCTGCGCGTCGGCGGCCCCTACACCGTCACCGTGAGCAAGGACGGCCAGACCGAGACCGTCGAGAACGTCTTCCTCGCGCTGGCGCAGACGGAAACCGTCGATGCCACGCTGGAGGCGGCCACCACGCTCGACGCCGTGAACGTCACGGCTGCCGCGGGGTCCCCGGTGTTCTCCCCGGACGCGATGGGCGCGGGCACGCTGATCACCAACGAGCGCATCGAGTCGCTTCCCACCATCGAGCGCTCGATCCAGGACTTCGCGCGGCTCGATCCGCGCATCGCGCAGGCCGACAAGCAGTTCGGGTCGATCTCGGCCCTGGGCCAGAACAACCGCTTCAACCAGATCACCATCGACGGCGTCACGGTCAACGACACCTTCGGCCTGCAGGCCAACAACCTGCCGCTGCTGCGCCAGCCGGTGTCGATGGAGGCGATCGAGGAGATCAGCGTCGCGATCTCGCAGTACGACACGACGCAGAAGGGCTATACGGGCGCGGGCATCAACGCCGTCACGAAGTCCGGGACCAACGAGTTCAAGGGCAGCGTCTACTACGTCTTCCGCGACGGCGAATGGGGCCGCGAGCGTGACGACCGCGGCGTGTTCTTCAAGCCCTTCGAGGAGCAGTACACCCGCGGCGCCACCGTCGGCGGCCCGATCATCAAGGACCGGTTGTTCTTCTTCGCCGGCTACGAGGAGTTCAAGCGCACGTCGCCGGCGCCCGACCTCGGCTCGCTCGTCGGCGTCACCACGGCGCAGGGCGAGGAAGCGATCCGGATTGCCCAGCAGCGCTACGGCATCGATGCCGGCGGCATCGGCGCCGCCGCGCTCGACAACACGGTCGAGGAGCAGCTGCTCAAGCTGGACTGGAACATCACCGATTTCCATCGTGCCAGCCTCCGCTACACCAAGACCGAGCAGAACCAGATCGACCTCGCGCGGCTCGGTGGCAACCGCCTTTCGCTTTCGAGCGCCTGGTTCAACCGCCTGAATTCCTTCGAGAGCGTCGTCGGCCAGCTCTTCAGCGATTGGAGCGACAGCGTCTCGACCGAGTTCAAGCTGAGCCATCGCGAATTCCTCGCCCAGCCCGAGCCGTTCTCGCGCCTGCCGCAGGTGCAGATCAGCACCGGCAGCGGCCAGATCGCGCTCGGCACCGAGCAGTTCCGCCACGCCAACCTGCTCGAGACCGAGACCTGGAACGCCTACGGCGGCGCGACCTGGTACGTGGGCGACCACACCGTGCGCGGCGGGTTCGACTACGAGGCCAACGACGTCTACAACCTGTTCCTCGAGAGCTCGCTCGGCAACTACGGCTTCACGAGCCTCGCCAACTTCGACGCCGGCCGCTATTCGAGCTACCTGCTGCGCACGCCGTCGGCCGGCTTCACGCTGGACGACACCGCCGCGGTGTGGGAACTCAACAGCCTGGGCCTGTTCCTGCAGGACACCTGGGCCGTCAACGCCAACCTCAACATCACCTATGGCTTCCGCGTCGACGAAGCCGACGTGCCGGCGTCGCCGGTGTTCAACGCGGCCGCGTCCGCCCGCTTCGGTCGCCGCAACGACGCCACCATCGACGGCCAGCGCCTGTGGCAGCCCCGCTTCGGCTTCAACTACACGTTCGATGCCGAGCGCCCGACCCAGCTGCGCGGCGGTTTCGGCCTGTTCCAGGGCGCTGCCGCCAACGTCTGGCTGTCGAATCCGTTCACGAACAACGGCGTGACGGTCAGCGTGTTTGGCTGCGGCACGGCCGGCCTGCCGGCCTGCGCCGGCACGTTGCCGGCGTTCTCGGTGAATCCCGACAGCCAGCCGCGCCTGAACCTCGGCGGCGCCATTCCGCAGGACGTCGATTTCGTCGCCGACGACCTCGAGCAGCCGGCGGTGTGGAAAGCCAACCTGGCGTTCGAGCACGAGCTGCCGTGGTACGGCCTGGTCGCCAGCGCCGAAGTGATCGTGCTCTCGACCGAGACCGGCATCCACTACGAGCACCTGAACCTCGGGGCCCCGACGGGCCGCGCGCCCGATGGCCGCCCGATGTTCTGGAACGCCGCCGGCTTCGCGCCGACGAGCTGGAACCAGGCCGGCGTCGGCACCGGCGTGCAGGCGCGCTTCAATCGCGACCGCGCGTACCGCGAGGTGCTGCTGGCCCGAAAGACCGAGAAGGGCGGCGCGGAGAACTTCAGCCTGTCGCTCCAGAAGCCGATGGGCGAGGGCGACGCGTGGTACTGGCAGGTGGGCTACGCCTACGGCGACGCGCGTGACGTGAACCAGCTCGCGGGGTCGATCTCGGTCGAGAACTGGTCGTCGCGCACGGTCTTCGACCCGAACGAGGAGATCACCAGCCGCTCGAACTTCGCCATCCGCGACCGCTTCACGGCCGCAGCGTCGTTCCGCCACTTCTTCTTCGAGGGCTACAAGACCGAGATCGGCGCCTTCTACGAGGGCCGCAAGGGACGGCCCTTCAGCTACGTCTTCGACAACGACGCCAACGGCGACGGCATCGCCGGCAACGACCTGCTCTACATCCCGACCGGCCCCGGCGACGTGCTGTTCGGCTCGGCTGCCGAAGAAGCGGCGTTCTTCGCCTACATCAGCGCAAACGAGAACCTCAACGGCCGCCGCGGCCAGATCGCGGAGCGCAACGGCCAGTTCAGTTCGTGGGTGAACAGCGTCGACATGCGTATCAGCCAGGAGCTGCCGGGCTTCTTCGACGGCGACAAGGCCGAGCTGTGGCTCGACGTGCTCAACGTCGGCAACCTGATCAACAAGGACTGGGGCCACATCGACGAGGTGTTCGTGAACGGCTTCGGCCAGCCTCAGGGTCTTGGCGTCGTCGAGTACGGCGGCATCGACCCCACCACCGGCAAGTACGTCTACCGCTTCAACACGCCGGACGCGGAACTCCGCCGCGACACGGTCGGCCAGTCGCGCTGGGCGCTGCAGCTGGGCTTCCGCTACCGGTTCTGACCGGGGCGGGTTCAACTCCCGCCACCTCCACCGCCGTGCGGTGGAGGGGCGCAAAGAAAAACCCCGCCGAAAGGCGGGGTTTTCCGTTCAACAGATGGTGGAGGTGGCGGGAGTTGAACCCGCGTCCGAGAGCACTCCATGCCCGGCACTACATGCTTAGCTCACCGTTCGTTCTCGGCCTGCGGAAACACGGTGTGCGAAGCACGCCGCAGGACATACCCGCTAAGTCTCGTTTCCGGTTGGCGGGTCGCCGCCGGAAACCATCCCGTGATAGTGACCCTACATCCACGAGCACAGGCACAAGTGGGTTCGGGGCTTACGCCTTAAGCGGCGAGAGCGTAGACGTCGTCGTTGGCGTCTGAGTTTTTGCTGCTGGATTAACGAGGAAAGCCGCCCCCTCGGCATGCGCCAAGCAATTTCGCAACCCCCGTCGAAGCCAGGACACCCCCGGTTCG
>ERZ1066117.514-NODE-514-length-29087-cov-6.669985_pt1 | contig 29087 bp, 24 predicted proteins | sample MGYA00382764_ERZ1066117 | MGnify/ENA primary metagenome ERZ1066117 (study PRJEB33369, sample SAMEA5778347) | biofilm metagenome | biome: Industrial cooling water; feature: Water cooling tower basin; material: Biofilm | place: United Arab Emirates | collected...
GTGGTGGTGGCGGTGCCGGTTCGCTCACACCTGGGTTCGGTGGTGGTGGTGGCGGTGCCGGTTCGCTCACACCTGGGTTCGGTGGTGGTGGTGGTGGTGGTGCCGGTTCGCTCACACCTGGATTCGGTGGTGGTGGTGGTGGCGGTGCCGGTTCGCTCACACCTGGGTTCGGTGGTGGTGGTGGCGGCGGTGCCGGTTCGCTCACGCCTGGATTCGGTGGCGGCTGTATGTTGTTTTGTAGTTCTCTCTGAATTTGCCCGCCTTCTATCGGGGGTGCAACTTGTAGGGGATTGTCAACTGTAGGTGGATTGGGAGCGGGCGGATCTGGATTGGGATTAACTGAGGGAGGTTCAGATCCGGAACCTGGAGGCATTTGGACAAAAGCCGGATTTTCAATTGCGGCTTCGCTGGGGATGGGAGCCTGTGCCCGTACAGCGGTAGTCGTTTCAGCTTGAACTGCTGCGATCGCTGGATCGGGATTTGTCTTCGTACCCGACTCTGTCAGGTTTAATCCTCTCACCAGATCGCTGGTTTCGTAAAAAGTTCTCAGATCGAACTCATATACGCGCTCAATTCTATCCCTTACAATTACTGCTAACTGTCCAGCTTGCAAACCCTGGCGTTGGGAAGCATTTTGATTAGATACTTCAATATTGCTATCGGTTAAGGCTCCTACCAGCGTGGTTTGAGTTTCTGGTATGTAGCGCACGAATAAAGCCGAACCACGAATCCCAGCAGCTGCGTTGGGCGTCCGCACCCGCGTTGAGCCGCGTCCAGGTGGTATTAGTAATAGGACGGTGCCATTATTTAATCGCAAGTTGCGCGTGTTCGGTAAGAACTGAAATACTGCCTGTTCGCCGATTCGGGCTAAAGAGCCATCGTTGAAGCGCAATTCGGCTAGGGAGGCTCTCCCAGTTGCCACAGAATCTTCAGGAGCGAGCGGCTCTGATAACCGCGCGGGACGCCCCTGTTGATTTTTGGGCACAATCCGAACAATGTTGCGTAATTGCTGAATAATAGCCCTAGTTAGAGGAGTTTGACCGTTAGCCCGTTCAGAAAAGGGCAGGGTCATCGCGCTCCACAACATCAGGGTTAAGAGTATGACTAACTTGCGACTCATCGCTATTTAATGCAAGCTAGCATTTTGTGCTACTACACTTCCAAGATAGCCTTTATTTTGCTATATCGACACTGGGGATATCCCCCATATTTCCGTAAAAATACTTTGATTTTGCTGGTGAAGCTGAAAGGGATATAGTAAAAACGCTGATTTAGCGTTGAGAAATTAACAAATTTTTAAACCAGAGAGCCTAGATGAAGGAAACGGCAATCTATGCCAGAGTCGATGACAGGGAGGATACGCATCCTGTACAGTGGTGAAGATTTAACTAATGGGGAGTGTGAGTAGGCGACCAAATGCTGTTTCGCAACCAACTGGGTGTAAAACTTCAACGACTACGTTGGATATATCTCGCTGGCTGGATAGTGTTGGCTGTCAGTGGAGAAGCTTTGTTTTTTAGTCGATTGAGTGCTGCGGCTGCTAGTTGGGGAAATGATACCGAATTACTGGCAGTTGCAGATAAAACGCCCGATCAAACGGTAATTTCCTCTGAGGTTAGTTTATCTGAGTCAGCGATCGCCTCCCTCGCTGCTAGCTTAGGGCAGCCACGCCATCAAGCCCCACTCTTAGAAGATCTAGGGCAAGCAAGCGATACGAATCCCTGGAATGGTGTCTTGTTAGATGCCCAAGGCAATCTTCACTCGCTCAGCGCTCAATCTATTAACCAGCAACAAGCAACCCCTTTACAAAATTCTCAGGAAACTGTTGAAGGTTACCAATTGCCAACAGCGAACGATTTGGGAGGTTTTCCCCATAGAGGAGCCGCAGATTTGCTGCTTGAAACAGAGGACAGGGATACGTTGCCAAGCAACTCGCTGCGCGATCGCACTCCACAACCAGAGCCAATAGCAGCTGAGTCTCAATCTAAACAGGCAGAAGATGAATCGGAGACGGAACAGATCAATGGCGATCCGGATCTGGGGATTTTGCGCCTGCGACAACAGGACTTACCCCCACCCGTACCGTCACCCAAACCACCGCCACCTGCACCGCCGCGTCAAAGAACACCAGTATTAAACCTGCTGCCTCGGATCAGCTATTTCCAAACGAGTAATGTATTTTCCAGCGTCGATCCGGTGGGTGATAGTCTGATTTATCCGAGTTTAACGCTGTGGGCGGTGCCCCAAATCGGACGGAATACTTATTTAACCCCCTCGATTGAAGGTAGTTTGATTCGTTACATTAGAGAGCCGCAGTTTAATTACAATCTGTTAAGGTTTAGAACGGGTATCAGCCAACGCCTCAGCCGTCAAATGTTCGGTGAAATTGGTTGGACTAATCAACGGTTTTATCGCGCTGAGGTTGGAGATCGCTTTTTAAACGAGCATATGGCTTACCTGTCGTTGTCGCGACAAGATCGGTTAACGCAACGGCTAAGGCTGAATAGCTACTACGATTTTCGCGTCAGTTTTGCCGATCCGGATAGCCGCAGTCGGATTATCAACTCTTTGTACCTATCTTTGAGCTATTCTTTGCAAACCAACTTGCAACTTGCAATGGACTATCAGTTTGAGCGTGCGGATTTTACCGCGCGCGATCGCTATGACCAGTATCATCGCATTATGGGTCGCATAACTTACGGCGCCTTGCGCGATAGCCAGATTAGTTTCTCAGGTGGCACGACTATTGGGGGTTCTTCCGAGTCGTTCATTGATTTTGATAGTTTATTCTTCAGCATCACTTACAGCGTGAATTTTCCGATTTATTAATGGGTAATTGGTAATTGGTAATTGGTAATTGGTAATTGGGAGCAACTCCAATTTGTTGGCTGCGGATTTGATAGAAATCCTGTGAGTCAGGAATTATATGATGTCCGTTAGCTTAGGTTGTGTATAATTTTTGACGGGAGTAGGGGCGGGTTTTACCAGCCATGCTGTGGAATCACGAGTATTTTATTAAACCCGCCCCGGCTCAACTACCGATGCTACCGGACATGATATTACGCCTATAAACCGGGTTTCTCTAAAAAATTGTTGATTTTTCAAGAGATTATCTGCGAAAAAACCGGGTTTCTAGGAACGCCCTTCCGTAAGTACTGTGGATCAAACAAATTTGTTCTGCTCTTACATTTAGAACCTACCCATTACCAATTACCTATTACCAATTACCCATTACCAATCTGGTAAGAACACCAATCGCTCCAACTGCCTGCATAAAGTTTGCCGGTGTGAATTCCAGCGATTTCTAATGACAATAAATTGACGCAAGCTGTGACACCAGAACCGCAATAAACCATGATTTCTTTGGCGTCTTTTAAGGTTTCCCAGCGTTGTTGTTGTTCGGCTAGAGAGCGCAGTTGTGATTGAGAGTCGGTAACATCTTTCCAAGGATAGTTGACTGCTCCAGGAATATGTCCGGCAATCGGATCGATGGGTTCTCGTTCGCCGCGATAGCGTTCTGGTTCGCGCGAGTCTACTAAAATTACCTCTGGTAGGTCTTTTCTGGCTTTTACGGCTTCTATGTCTACTAGGAGATGCGATCGCAAGTCCGGTACAAATATCCCCGGTTCTAGGGGCGTAGGCAGGGCATCTGTCACCGGATATCCCCCAGCTTGCCATCCCGCAAAACCAGCATCAAGCAACGCAACTCGATCGTGTCCCATATAGCGTAGCAGCCACCACAAACGCGCGGCAAAGGCAAAGCGAGAATCATCGTAGGCGATAACTAAGGTTTCTTGGGAATTAATCCCAATAGAGGCTAATTTTTCGCCTAATTCAGCTAGATTGGGTAAGGGATGGCGTCCCCCATGACGCCCAACAGGAGAGGAAAGATCGCGATTGAGATCGAGATAATAAGCGCCTCTAATGTGACTTTGGAGATATTGTCTTTGTCCAAGTTCTGGATCGTCAAGGGAAAAGCGACAATCTACAACCACTACTTGCGGATCGTTCAAGTGTTCTGCAAGCCATTGGCGAGATATAACAAAAGCGTTCTCAGTCATATTTTTGTTCAAGGGAAAGAGATTTTTAAGCGCTGGCAAACTCAGTATGATAAAACTTAACTCAAATTATAGACATTAGTAGACAATTGTGGTAATTTATTCACAAATTGTCGGTCTTGATGTATGCAGCTAGTCGAAAAGCATATTATCTCTCGTCACCACTCGCTTTATCAAGAGCTAGACAATTTGTGCTTTCTCTCCAAAAATCTGTTCAATTACGCTAATTATTTAATCAGACAAAAGTTTATTAACACAGGAGAATACCTCGATTACTATCAAGTGCAAAAACTTTGTACTGGCACAGTTGATTATAACGCCCTGCCAGCCAAAGTTAGTCAGCAAACTTTATTAAGGCTTCACGAATGCTGGAAATCTTTTTTGAGGCAACAAAAGCCTATAAAGACCACAAAGAATTTTTTTTGCTCGCCCGCAATTACCTAAATATAAACACAAAACTTTAGGAAGAAATGTTGTCACCTATACAGCGCAGGCGATTTCTAGTTCTTGGTTGAAAAGAGGGATTATTCATTTATCCAAAACCCAAATTTTTATACCCACTAGGTACACGCGCTAGCTTTCTTGAGCTTTCTTGAGCTGAGGGAGCTGAGGGAGATAGGGAAATAGAACTAATGACTTCGCCATCTTGCTCAGTATCAGTAATGCTGTACCTCATAACAGCGAGAATCGCTGTAACGATCGTTCGATTCATCAAATACCACAGCACTCTCAAGGGTGGCTCGGGGAGATTTTAGATTAAGATTGTGGTATTCGGTGATAACTTTTTTGATTATTTGACGGTATTGTTCTATTCTATCCATTGCTCGATTCTGTTGCCTGTCTCCACTATCAATTTTAGATGCGCGCTAGCTTATCAACACAATTCGCTTCCTCCCAGAAGCGACTGGTAAAACCCGCCCCTACGAGAATATTAACCCTACGAATAGAGACGTTACATGTAACGTTTCTACTCCCGGACATGATATGAGATAAAAATGACTGGAATAGTTGCGATCGCGCAGCATAGGGTTACCCGTATCGCATCCTCCCAACCAATCTTTAAAATAGAGTTATGGAAAACACAGAGAGCTTCACTCCCCAACTCACAGAAGATGGTTCGTTTACCTTCTTTTCAACGCAGTTTGGCGAAATGTTTCACAGTCGCTATGGTGCAAAACAGGAAGCTGAAAAAAAATTTGTCGAACCAACCGAACTCAGGCATAAGGCTTTACAACCAAGTTTGAAATTGCTGGATGTTTGTTACGGATTGGGATATAATACCGCAGCGGCTTTAGAAACGATTTGGCAAGTTAATCCTGATTGCTGCGTAGAGTGGATGGGATTGGAATTAGATCCAGGCGTGCCTAATAGCGCGATCGCTCACCAGCTCCTCGATACCTGGAATCCATCGATTAGGGAAATTCTCACTAATTTGGCGACTGCTTACCAAGTTAAAACGAACAGACTGGAAGCTAAATTGCTGATCGGCGACGCTAGGATAACGATCCAGCAAGTTTATCAATCGGGTTTTCAAGCTGATGCAATTTTTCTCGATCCGTTTTCACCTCCTACTTGTCCTCAATTATGGACGGTAGAATTTTTGGGATTGGTCGCCAAATGCCTGAAGCCGGATGGTAAGCTAGCAACTTATTCCTGTTCCGCAGCAGTACGGACAGCACTAATGGCAGCCCGGTTGCAAATAGGTGCAACGCTACCAGTAGGAAGGCGAACTCCGGGCACAGTTGCGGGCTATACGAACGACTTACCGCCACTTTCGCTCCAAGAACAAGAGCATTTGCACACTAAAGCCGCCATTCCGTATCGCGATCCGAATTTGTCTGACACATCAGATGCGATCGCACAACGCCGTCAAACCGAGCAAAAAACTTGCGCTCTCGAACCTACCTCCCATTGGAAACAGCGGTGGTTAATGACTCAAAGTTAGAATCACAGCGGGCACGACAAGTAAAAAATGTGGCTCAATTTCAAAAAATTGTCAAAAAGTATATTTAAAATCTTGCAGTTGGCAGTCATTTTCTAGTACAAACAAAGTAGATCTACTTGGTTTTTCTATTCGCGGATTTGAGATGAGAGGGAGCGCTATGACAATTTGGGTGAACGAACAGATCGATCCGATGGGTCTTGTTTACTCTTGCATCGCCTCCTGCAACGAGAACCTGGCGAAAGATTGCCACGAGTCTTTCAAGCAAAATTTGACTGAAGGACAAAAAGCAGCGGGTTGGGTGGCGCGCTTGCGGACGGTTAATTCTTGGGATGAAGTTCCGGTGAACGCTTTAAAACTAAATTAATTTTTGGTTATGGCTTATCCACAACCTGTAAGTGTCAGACATGGACTTCCGATCCATTTAGTTGCCGACAATGGACAAGAAGTTCAAATTTCGGTTCATAGACCGAGTTTATTTATGGTGCAAAATCTAGAGCGGGTGATTCCTGATTGGAACTTGCCGGTTTTATGGGTGGCGGTGGTTTTGCAGCAAGCGAGGTACCAATTGGCAGAAAGTACACCCCATGTAGAACGAGAAAAAGAGCGGTTGCGGGAAAAATTTATGCGGTTTGGGTTTGATGTGGCGTTTAATTTGCGCGATCGCGGCTTTTTAAGCGACTTAATCGATCCTCGCACGGGATATCCCCTCCTTTCCCGTCCTGGAGAAATTCGTCACGACGATACGGCGGTAGTCAAAGCGCTGCTGGGATTTCCAGTAACGACGAATCTATGTTCGGTTTTAACCCATCCCTCTTGGGGTACTGCGGTTTATCCCAGCACGCTTTTTGCTTCGGCTTCGCCCAGAATTCTTAAGTCTGTGTTAAAAAATGTCGCGGTTCTGCATGGTTGGAAGCTGGCTAAACCCGCCGTAGAACTATCTATTGCGGGGCAAGGCAATCGGCGATGAGGATTTTAGATTTCAGATTTCAGATTTCAGATTTAAGAAAATGTTAGGAATCCTATCCTTGTTGTTCCATAATTAGATTGTAGATTTCGGATTGAAAAAAAATCTAAAATCTGCAATTCTTCAATCTGCAATTCATCAGTTGTGTTTGGGGCGACGCAGGGTTTTGGAATTGATCGGGCTAAGAAGTTTGTTGATGTCGCGCAGTTGTTCGGCGGTTCCCATACACATGAACAAATCTCTAGCCATAATAACAGTTTCGCCAGTCGGGCCGCCGATCAGGTGACCGTCGGCGCGGCGAATGGCTAAAACTAAGGCACCAGATTGCGATCGCAATCTCGCCTCGCGCAATGTTTGACCGACAAACGGACAAGTTGCTGGATCGATTAAAAATTCTTCCATGTAAAAAGCCCGATCCGCACCTGTAAGGATACCATCGACAAAGTCCATAACTTGGGGTCTGAGGGCGGCTGCTGCCATGCGCTTTCCGCCGGTAATATAAGGAGAAACGACAGCATCAGCACCGCCGCGCTGTAATTTTTGGATTGCTTCTTCGCTATTGGCGCGCGCGATCGCTCTAATAGTAGGATTGAGTGTTTTTGCAGAAAGTACTATATAAAGATTTTCTGCATCTCTGGGCAGCGCTGCAACTAAACAAATTGCCCGTTCAATTCCCACCGCCAGCAATACTTCATCTAAAGTCGCGTCGCCTTGAACTGCAACATAACCGTGTGCTTGCGCTTCCTGTACTTGTTCTAAGCCTAAGTCTATAATCACAAATTGGATGCCTTCGGCAGCAAATTCCACCGCGATTTGACGTCCAGTGCGCCCAAATCCGCAAATAATATAGTGTTGGTTGAACGATTCAATCAAGCGTTTTAATTGCCTCAGTCGTGTTCCTTCTTGAAAGTAACCTTGAATCAGAGCTTCTGTAAATCGGTTGACGATATAACCGATGACGATCACGCCCATTAAAATTAAGACGATGGTAAAAATCCGCCCGCGATGACCGAGAGGTTGGGTTTCTCCGTATCCCACGGTAGCGAGGGTAATTACGGTCATGTAAATGGCGTCAGACCATCCCCAGCCTTCTACCAACTTATACCACAGCGTGCCGGTGAGGAAGACACCAAATAGTGCGATCGCACCCGCCACTAGCTCTTTTTCGAGGCGAAGATATTTTTGTTCTAAGGTAGAATACACGAATATTGCTTGCCCATCTAAACAACCTATAAATAGGTAGAATAGCGGCTGCTGGTTGCTAATTGCTAATTGTTAATTGGTAATTGGTAATTGCTAATTGCTAATTGCTAATTGCTAATTCAGGACTTACGCACGACGATCCTAGAAACCGGGTTTCTGCCTGGATTTCTCATAGAAACCCGGTTTCTTTGCGTAAGTCCTGTAATTGCTAATAGGTAATTGCTAATTGGGATCGCAATATGGCAGCCTTCGTCGAGTAAATCTTCGACTAATTCTAAAGCTTCAATCCCGCCAAGTGCTGTTTCAATATCAAACTTATCTTCCAAAGCTTTGGACAGTTCTCTTCTCAAGCTATCGAGAACTGTAATCTCGTCATCAACGCAGATAATGACGGGTTTTTTCATAATTTTTCTAAACCGGATATAATCGCTCCTATTAAGTCTTTTTTCTCCCAAGGTTTAGCAATATAACGATGGAGAGCGGCATCTTTATTTGCTCTTTCAATCGCAGCTTCATCTGCTTGACCCGTGAGTAAAATTTTGACAACTTTGGGAAATTTTTTATGAACTTCGACTAAAAATTCATCCCCTTTCATTCCTGGCATCAGCCAATCGGATACGATGACGATTGTCTTAATCCCTTCTTCTTCAAGTTCTGCCAAAACTTCTAGCGCTTCCTCAGCACTTTCTGCCGCTTCATAGGTATACTTTTGCTCGAATTCGTCTTGCAATTGGCGGATAACGCTGTTTAAAATTAGGGCTTCGTCGTCAACGCACAAAATAGCAAATTTAGTCATTAATTTGTCTCAATTTTTAATGGGTGAGTTTTGGGGCTATCGGTTGGGCATTTTACCGCCCTATATATTTTTACCACAGGTTTATTGATTCGCTTCAAGCTTTTGCGTTTCGATAGCCACCCCTTCATAAATATCGGTCATTAACATTTGCACTCCTACCGAAGCAAAGGAAACTGTAGCAGATTCTCCCTCATATTCCTGAAATAACCATTGTCCTGATTCATTTTTCAGGTACTGCTCAACTAAAAACTCATATCGATCTACTAAAATATACTCGCGGAACTCAGGAATCGAGCGATAAAAGCGAAACTTATTTGTTCGATCAAAATCTTCTGTAGAGTTAGAAAGCACTTCTAGAATCAGGGTAGGATTGAGTACCTCATCGTTCCGTCCTTCATTAAAGACAGGTTTGCCAGAAATTACCATGACATCAGGGTAAGTTCCGCGCCGATATCGGGGAATCCACAACCGCAAATCGCTCATAAATGGTTCGGCATTCTTCCCCCGTAAAGCATATTTCAAGAAGGCATAGATACTGCCAGTTATCCGGTTATGATTAATAGTTCCACCTGTCATGGGTACAATTTCTCCATCGCGATATTCACTTCTGAATTCAGCAGTTTTTTCTAACTTTCGGTACTCTTCTGGAGTGTAGGTGCGTTGCGGCGTTTGAGTTAACATTTCTATCTCCTAGTTAGTTTATTTATAGTAACTCAAGTTGCTAGTTATGAGGTTAAGCGTTTTCGATCCCCCTAAATCCCCCTTGATAAGGGGGACTTTGAATCGGGTCTCCCCCTTGGATAAGGGGGGTTAGGGGGGATCGAACCGACAATATTTATAACTAGCAACTTGCGTTAGTAACGCTTCTCTAAAAGCGAGGCAGCATAGGTAGAGAAACGGTAAATGTAGTTTGACCGGGGACTGATTCAAAAGTAATATTTCCCTGATGTTTGGCGACAATTTTTCGCACGATATCGAGTCCCAAACCGCTGCCTTCGCCTGGGGGTTTAGTGGTAAAGAAGGGTTGGAAGATTTTATCTTTAATCTGATCGGGGATGCCTTTACCGCTGTCGGTAATGCCGATTTTGATGTAACCATCTTGTTGAATGGCTGTGACGGTGAGGGTTCCTTTATTATCCATCGCTTGTAGGGCATTATGGATTAAATTTGTCCATACTTGGTTGAGTTCGTCGAAGTAACAATCAATGGGTGGGAGTTCTTGGTAATGGCGGATTAATTCGACCCCATGTTTAATTTGATTGTGATAGAGGGTTAAAACCGCTTCTAAACCATCGAGAATATTGGCTTTGACGGTTTCGCCAGTTTGGTCGTAACGGGCGTAGGTTTTGAGGGCAAACACGACTTTGGCGGCGCGATCGCTTGCTGTAGTAATATCTCTAGTACTCTCTTGTAAGCGGGCAAATGAACGCACGATTTTGAGGAAACTATCGCTGTCAGGTTGTTGCAGCAGAGGGATGAGGGGTTCGAGGTTGTCGCGAATTCCTAAATCGAGGAGGAAGTTAGCCAAAGTGTCAGCATTGTGAATATTTTGTGCTTCCAGTTCGCTAGTGAGGGCTTTTCGTAATTGTCGCCGTTCGCGACCGGATATGGTGGTAGTATTGGTGAGCGATCGCGCTAACAATGTTAAAAATTGTTCTTCTCGTTCTGGGGTAAGTTCGCGGAATAAAGCAGGAAACTTACTCAGGTTTTCTGCGAGGAATTCGCTAATATAACCAACCGAAGAACGAATCGCACCCAAAGGCGTGTTAATTTCGTGCGCGACACCAGCAACAAGTTGACCTAATGCTGCCATTTTTTCCGATTGAATCAGTTCTTCTTGCGTGGTTTGAAGTTGTTGCAGCGTGCTGGCTAATTCCTCATTTTTTTGTTTGATTGCTTCTTCAGATTGTTTGCGATCGGTAATGTCATTCATGATCGCAGTAAACAGCAATCTATCTCGCAATTGCAGTCGAGAAATTGATGCTTCTGCGGGAAAAAGTTCGCCGTTTTTGCGCTGTCCTTGAATTTTGCCCCGTTCAGTTTTACCCATGCTGCGGAAGGGCGCTTGCTCGTGACCAAATTGACCAATATGATGCCGATGGCGATCGCGGACATTTGTTGGTAGTAAAATATCCAAAGTTTGACCGATAACTTCCTCTGCGGTGTAGCCAAACATGTGTTCGGCAGCTTGGTTAAACAGGCAAATTCGCTGGCTTTCATCCACTGAAACGATCGCGTCACCAGCAATCTGAAGAATCCCGGAGAATTTAGCCTGACTTTCCTGAAGTTCTTGGGTACGCTCCTCTACTATCTTTTCCAAATTGGCGTACAATTGAGCATTTTTAATCGAGATAGCTGCTTGTGAAGCTAACACTTTTAACACTTCTAGGCGGGCTAAATTAAATGCGCCTACTATCAAATTGTTTTCCAGATAAAGCAGAGCGATCGCCACTCCCTGATTTTGAATTGGCATACACAAAACCGACTTGGGTTGATGCCCAATAATATAAGAGTCACCAGCAAAAGTAGTGTCAGCCGTAGCATCATTAATTACCAAAGTTTTTTGAGTACGCCAGACATAATTAATTAGGGTGATAGGAATTTCCTGATAGTCAACAACAGCAGTAGAATGCAAGTTGCAGCCTTTACCGCTAACGCATTGAGCAGCGACGCACAAGGAATCTCCTTCCAGCAAAATCAAACAGCCTTTTTCTGCTCCCGCATTCTCAAGCATCACTTGCATTAAAGTGGAGAGCAACCCCTCGAGATGAATTTGTCCTGAGAGTGATTGAGAAGCTTTAATTACAGTCCCCAAATCCAGAATTTCTGAAACACCTGAACTGGTCGATGTTATAGTTCCATACATCATTTGAGCAAATGTCTCGTCTGTATTTAAGCCTGTTTTCTGGTTTAAAATCGGGGCGAGTAATTGGGGATAGCGCTTTTCTAAATCCTCAACTTTGGCTTTAGCACCCCAGCGTGCATAGGCATAGTAGGCATCAGTAAGATAGACTTGGGCAATTTTGTCTTTTCCCCATGCGAGATAGAATTTGGCAGCAAGTTCGTTAGCTACTGCTTCTTCGTTGATGTACTCGTTTTCTTTGGCTCCTTTTATGGCGCGATCGTAGCACTCCATCGCCTCCATATTTTCTCCCAAAACCCGATGCCGTTCCGCCTCGACTAGATAAAATTTGTGCAGATGATTCATTGGGGCATGATGCGCCCAAATTTTCATTTTTTCTTGATGTTCAGCTATTTTTTCTAAAATGTTACTTTGTTCGGATTTTTCCACTTTGGGGTAGAGCGCCAATTGAGCCAGATAATTATATACATTAAAGCCTGGATTTGCCACTGCTGCTGTCACTGTACCTAAATACTCTCCGGCACGTTGAGCGTGAGCGATCGCCTGCTCTAGTTCTTCAAATATATAGCAAAGAATGAGCTTGTTTAAGTAAAAATAATGCAGTCCATAGCCGTTATTATCCTCTAGATAAATCGGCAACAATCGATTTTCATTTACTGCCTCACCTACTAAATCGCAGGTGTTTTCAGACTCACCAATTAAATTTAAAGCTGTTTGGCGAGTGACTGCAACTAAATTGACACCCATTTTTTGCTGAAGCCGATCTAGATCTTGACTCCAGATAGCCATTTCCCGTTCGAGGGAAGTTAGTTCTTTGCCGATCAACAATGAATACTGACAAATTTTGAAAGCTGTATAGCCCGCCCATTCAAACTCGCCTGATTCTACCCCGCATTGATATCCCCATCGTAGCGGCTTCAGGATATTCCGGGCGCTTTCCTTCCAATGGATGATAAACCCTTCAACCATATCAAATGTTCGCGCCTGGATTGCCTTTGCATTAAACTTATCCAGCAAATTCAAGGCTAATTTACCAAATTCATAACCGGATTCAATGTCACCAATAATCCCGCACAAAATAACGCCATAAACTCCATAGGCAAAAGCCGACCAAGGAGAATTCCCGTATTGGATAGACAATTTGACTTTTTCTAATACTAGGAGGGGCATCAGTTCAGGGGCAGACACGTATACTGGAGCGAATAAACTTGATAAAATGCTCATCATTGCTAACTTTTGAGGATCGGTCATTTCTGGTAAATCGATCGCTGCTGATGGGTTTTTTCCCGCAGCACTTAATAGGACTGCTTTTAATCCCTGCTCAATATGTAACTGACTCGGATCTGCAGGAAAAGTTATTCCCAAAAGTTTTAAGGCTTGCAATCCAATCTCAATTCCTTCTCTTAGCCTGTTCTGTGAGGCATATGCTGTAATCTTTACTTCATAAACTTTGACTTTTTGCAGTATAGTTTTTGCCCGTTGCAAGACAAGTTCTGCGGCGATTTCCATTTGCTCGAAGTTGCCGTTCATATAGGCTACTTCTGTGTCTAATTCGTAAAGCGATAATGTTAGGTCGTACTGAGTTTGCCAGCAATCTGTAGCTAACAGTTCTATTCCCACCGTTAAATAGTTTTTGGCAGTGGCGTAAGCCGTTGAAGCTTTAGCTTTCCTGGCAGCAATTAAATTTAACTTTACCAGTTCTTCCCGTTCTATTTGAGTGGAAATTAACTCCACACTCATATTTAACTGATTGACAATATCAAAAATTTTCTCTTCTCTTTCTGCTTCAGGAATATTCCTTAATAAAAGTTGTCCAATTTTGAGATGGGTTAGCTGTTTTCGATCTTCAGGAATTAGAAAATATGCGGCTTGCTGCACGCGGTCATGCAAAAACCTGTAGGGAACTGATAAGTCATAAGTTTGTACCACTGGGACTGATTCCGCGTCCTGAAAAAACTTGTAAACTTCAGCAATCGGAATCACTAACCCTTCTTGCAAGGCTTTCCATAGGTCTGCCGCTGTTTAACTCTGAGATTTTTGATGGACAATTGCCAGGGTTGCTAAATCAAATTCGTTGCCAATGCAGGCGGCTAGTTTCAAAACTTCTTGAGTATTGACAGGTAACTTTTGCAACTGAGTCGCCATAAATTCGACGACATCATCGGTCAATGACAGCGCCGTCACTTGGGCAATGTCGCACTGCCAATAGCCGCTATTAAAATCAAATGTTATTAACCCATCTTCGTAAAGAGATTTGAGAAATTGGGTAGCAAAAAAAGAATTGCCCTGGGTTTTAGTAAACACCAATTCTGTCAAAGGAATTGCTCTTTCTGATGGGCAACTTAGGGTATCGGAAATTAAACTATTTAGGGAAGGTTGGTCTAGGGATGCTAAAGTAATTTGATTGACTATTGCTGATTCTTGGCGAATTTCATCCAAGGTCACCATTAGTGGATGGGTGGGAAACACTTCGTTATCGCGATACGCTCCTATTAACAACAGATAGCGGGTATTAGTCTCGCTCATCAACAATTGTATTAGCTTCAATGAAGCCGAGTCTGCCCACTGTAAATCATCTAAGAAAATTACTAAAGGATGCTCTTTTGTAGCAAAGACTCGGATAAATTTTGGAAATAATAGATTGAAACGATTTTGAGCAGAAATGCCTTCTATTGCTGGCACTTGTGGCTGCTTGCCAATCAGGTGTTCTAATTCTGGGATGACATCGATAATGATTTGACCATTCTCACCCAATGCTTCTAATATTTTCAGCTGCCATTTATGTACCTGGGTATCACTTTCTGTAAGTAATTGTCGAATTAAATTCTGAAATGCTTGCACCCAAGCAGAAAAAGGAATATCGCGCTTGAATTGGTCAAATTTACCTTTGATGAAGTAACCCCGTTGGCGGACAATCGGTTTATGAACTTCATTAACTACGGCGGTTTTACCAATCCCGGAAAAGCCAGCAACTAGCATGATTTCTTTCCCCCCTTTAGTAAGGGGGGGCAGGGGGGGATCGCTGATGCGATCGAATGCCTCTAATAAGGTTTTAATTTCGGTTTCTCTGCCGTAAAGTTTTTCGGGAATGACGAAGCGATCGCATACATCCCTCTCCCCTAAACTAAACTCAGTAATACTCCCTTTTTCTTGCCATTGCTGCCAACATTTTTCTAAGTCATATCGCAAGCCGAATGCACTTTGATACCGCAATTCAGCCGTCTTCGCCATCAATTTGATCGCGATGTCAGAAACCGCTTGAGGAATCGTTGGCACAATTTCTATCGGAGGAATTGGCTGGCGCGCAATGTGACAGTGAACTACCTCCATTGGATCGGTTGATTCAAATGGCAATCGACCTGTTAATAGTTGATAAAATGTCACTCCTAACGAGTAAAAATCTGTGCGATAATCGATGCCGCGATTCATCCTGCCAGTTTGTTCTGGGGATATATAAGCTAGGGTTCCTTCGAGGACGTTTGGGTTAGCAATTTCCTGAGTTTCTCTCGGCAATAAGGAGGCGATGCTAAAGTCAATTAATTTTATTTCTTTGGTTTCCGGTTTGATGATAATATTATGAGGCTTGATATCTTTATGAATTACTCGGTTGTGATAAAGTTCGGCTAAAATTTGCGCGATCGCTATCCCAAAGGGCAGAAATTCATCCAGACTCATTGACCTGTCCCCCAGGTATTCAGACAGGGATATTCCCCCCATATCTTCCATAACTAAGGCAAAACTATTGCCATAGTTTTCCAATACAATCGGTTTAACAATTCCTGCTAAATCGATATTTTTGGCGATGGTATACTGATTGCGAAACTGCACCAATTCGTTGAAAGTAGGATACTCGCTTTTCAGCAGTTTGATGACAACGGATTTTTGGTCTGACTCCGAAATGCCCCGATACACTATCGTTCTAGAGCCATCGTAAATTTGTTCGGTAATGCGATAATTAGGGATGATTGGGAAATTTCTGCTCATGGTTTGACTCGTGGTTGAAAGGAGGGTAAGAACGGAATAAAAAAAGTTTTATTCAGTTAGATTTATTTGATTTTTACTATTAAATAAATTGTGGAATTTATTTTCCGGTGTGTTTTGACAGCTGCTGTAAGATATAACTGAAACATCAGCGATCGCAAAGCTTCTGCGTTGCACCGATTCCCGCTCAGTAAATCGCTCTGACTAGAATAAGCAGATGCACCAAACTTCTCAGTATATTCAACTACGCAGAAACTGAAGGTAATAATTCCTATTTAATTATATTCTTTCGATTTACATACTATCCTGAAAAAATGTTAAATTCAAGTAATTTCAGTAAAATCGCGTAAAAGCTGGATTCAGTATAAAAACGGATATAATGCAGAAATTAGCGCCTAAAAGTCTCAAAATTGCCCGATTTTACGCTGCGATATAGCCTGACCCGAAAGGCGAGCGATCGCAAAATTACGTAAGCAATCAATGTATCGCAGTTAACTATGCTTTGATGCAAGCAATGGCTTTGGGCGATGGGATAGCTCAATCAAATAAATGATTTCGTAACATTATGATAGATAAAAATTCAATAATTACAGTAATATTACTACCACAAGATTAATAATTTGTGAAAAAAACTACAGAACCAAGCGCCAATAAATAATACAATTAATAGATCTGCTCAATGGGAAAACAGCCGTCTTCGATCTAAACCCAGCTAAAGCCAGATGTTTGAGCAGTTGAATTAGACAATATTGCAGTTAGCGAATTCAAAGGAACAGGTAGTGAGCGTAGAAACTTTAGTTGACAACCCCCAAATCCCGGCAGAATCAGCGCCAGTGCTGTCGTCAGCGTTCGATTCAGCCAATTTTGACCAATCGGTGATGTCCACCTACGCGCGTTTTTCCCTGGCATTGGAACGAGGCGAGGGTTGTCGCGTTTGGGATACTCAAGGACGAGAATATCTAGATTTTGTCGCCGGAATTGCCACTTGCACTTTAGGACACGCTCACCCAGCAATGGTTGAAACCGTAACCAGGCAAATTCAAACCTTGCATCACGTTTCTAACTTGTATTATGTCCCCGTACAAGGACAATTGGCGAAGTGGTTAATCGACCATTCTTGTGCCGAGCGGGCGTTTTTCTGCAATTCGGGTGCCGAAGCAAATGAAGGGGCGATTAAATTGGCGCGGAAATACGCCCACACGGTTCTAGATATCGAGTTTCCGGTAATTTTGACCGCGCACGCCAGTTTTCACGGGCGCACGCTAGCGACGATTACAGCCACGGGTCAGCCGAAGTATCAAAAGAATTTTGACCCGTTGATGCCGGGATTCCACTACGTGGAATATAACGATATTGAAGCGATTCGGAATGCGATCGCCGAAATCGATGAAGGCGATCGCCGCGTCTGTGCAATTATGCTGGAAGCTCTGCAAGGCGAAGGCGGCGTCCGTCCAGGAGAGCGCGAATATTTCCAACAAATACGTCAAATTTGCGACGAAACTGGCATTTTGCTCATTCTCGATGAAGTGCAAGTCGGAATGGGACGCACGGGCAAATATTGGGGCTATGAAAATCTGGGAATTGAACCGGATATTTTCACCAGTGCCAAAGGATTGGGCGGCGGGATTCCCATCGGCGCGACATTGTGCAAAGCCAAGTGCGATGTTTTCCAACCCGGAGATCACGCCAGCACCTTTGGCGGCAATCCTTTTGCTTGTGCGGTGGCATTGACGGTGTGTCAAACGCTGGAAAAAGAGAACCTGCTGCAAAATGTGCAAGCACGCGGCGAACAATTAAGAGATGGATTGAGAGCGATCGCATCCAAATACCCAGATAAAATCACCGAAGTACGCGGCTGGGGTTTAATTAACGGCATGGAATTAAACGCCGATATAACACTAACTTCAGCCGATATAGTCAAAGCAGCGATGGCAGAAGGCGTATTATTAGTACCAGCAGGGCCAAAAGTTGTCCGGTTTGTACCGCCTTTGATTGTCAGCGCCGAGGAAGTTACGCAAGCATTGCAAGCGGTGGAAAAAGCGATGGTTTCTTTGATAGCTTCAACAGTTGACAGTTGACAGTTGAGAGTTGAGAGTTGACGCAAAGAAACCGGGTTTCTGTGAAAAATCATTTCTGAAATGAAAGATCCTCGAAGAAACCCGGTTTCTAAGAGCGGGGAAAAAGGGAAAAGTTCTGCTCATACTCCCCCTTTCCCAATATCATGTCCGCCCAATTGCCCATAATAAAAAAACATCACTCTGTTGTTGCGTAGGGACACGGCATTATATATATCTCGCATAAACAATGGACGTCGATCTTGCCGTGTCCCGGCTGCTAATTATGGGTAATCGCCCGGATATGGTAAAAGAGATTTATAGTGACTAAGATGACGGAACAGCAAGGATCAAAGCAAGAGTCGCTATTAAAGAAGCGTAGAGAAGAGTTGGGACTGACTCAAAGAGATGTTGCTGTTGCCATTGATGTCTCTGTCCAAACGATCAGTAACTGGGAGACGGGACGCTATAAAGAAGCGAAACTGACTCTGGCTCAAGTCAAAGCTTTATGTAAGGTATTAAAGTGGAATGTAGACGATTTACCTGATGATTTTAGAGCGCCTGAGTCGTAAATTTGCTAAAAGCGCCAAACGATCAAGCAACCCGCTGCAACCAGAAACCGGGTTTTTTTGTATATCTCTGGCTTCCAAACCAACAATGTTTCTTAGAAACTCGATTTCTTTGCGTAATTTATCAGTACAAAAATTACCATTTCTACAAAAATCTATAATCTATACTATTAACCCAGATAAATTCAGCGATCGCGCTCTACATATGCTATTCACAAAACATCCTGTGTAAAAATACTGAGTTAGTCACGATATTGCGATTTATAAATCACGAATATCCTCTAGGCATTTCATCTTGTCTAAAACTATAATTAACCCAAATAGATTTTGATGTAATCCTGAACAAAAGTAAATAATTATTACCGTTTTTAGGGGAAAAATAATGATTGCGAGCCAGACGGTTGCTGAAACTAGAACTGACAATGCTGCTCAAATAATAATTAAAGATAGACGGGAATACAATAGTTGGGTTGCGAGTGAAACGCTAGAAGATTATGCCTTGCGCTACACTCCCAAATCTTTCCGCAAGTGGTCAGAGTTGCTGGTTGCCAATACAGCGATTGGTGGAATTTCTTTTTTAGCCTTAGAAGCGATTGGGGGTTCAATAGCGATCAGCTATGGTTTTGCCAATTCGTTCTGGGCGATTATTGTTGTGGGCGCGATTATTTTTCTGGCGGGTATTCCGATTTGTTACTACGCCTCGAAATATAACATCGATATGGATTTGCTAACGCGAGGCGCGGGATTCGGTTACATTGGCTCCACGATTACTTCGCTGATTTATGCTTCATTTACGTTTATATTTTTCGCCCTAGAAGCGGCAATCATGTCCCAGGCGCTAGAACTGTATTTTCACCTACCTTTGCCCATCGGTTATCTTGTTTGTTCTTTAATTATTATTCCTTTGGTATTCTTTGGGGTAACTCTGATTAACCAGATCCAATTATGGACGCAACCTTTATGGTTAATCTTGATGATTGCCCCTTATATTTTTGTGCTATATAAAGAACCTGCTGCGCTTTCTAATTGGTTCAGCTTTGCGGGAAAATCGACTAGCGGTGCTGCTTTCGATCCGCTTTTATTTGGTTCTGCGGCTACCGTATCTTTTTCTTTAATTGCCCAACTGGGAGAGCAAGTAGATTATCTGCGCTTTCTACCCGATAAAACCAAAAAAAATCGAACTTGGTGGTGGTTGGCTGTGATTTTAGCAGGCCCCGGCTGGATTATTTTGGGGGGAGCAAAACAGTTAGGTGGTGCTTTTCTCGCGTCTTTAGCTGTCAGTCATGGCGTCAGTTTTACCAAAGCAGTAGAACCAATTCAAATGTATCTAGCTGGGTATGAAGCGATATTTTCCAATCCAGGGATAGTTTTAACCGTCGGCACGCTGTTTGTGGTTATTTCTCAGATTAAAATTAACGTCACCAATGCTTATGCCGGTTCCTTAGCTTGGTCAAACTTCTTTTCCCGAGTAACGCACAGCCATCCGGGAAGAGTGGTATGGCTGGTGTTCAACGTAGCGATCGCGCTAGTGATGATGGAACTCGGCGTCTTTGCTACCCTAGAGAAGGTTTTGGGACTGTACTCGAATGTTGCGATCGCTTGGATTGGTGCCTTGGTGGCTGACTTAGCCATCAACAAACCCCTGGGAATCAGTCCCTCCTATATCGAATTTAAACGCGCTTATCTCTACAACATCAATCCTGTCGGATTTGGTTCCATGCTGGTGGGTTCCTTGGTTGCGATCGCTGCCTTCGTTGGTGCCTTTGGCCCCCTTGCTCAAGCTTACTCCCCTTTCATCGCCCTGGGTTTAGCCTTTATTTTAGCTCCAATTATCGCCATTTTGACTCAAGGGAAATACTACATCGCCAGAGAGAATGTTTTGCTCAAAAATACAATTGCTCATTCTCTGCAATGTGCAGTTTGTGGAGGAGAATACGAACCACAAGATATGGCCTATTGTCCAGTATATGACGGTCATATTTGCTCTTTATGTTGTAGTTTAAACAGTCGATGCCACGATATTTGCAAGCATTCACCGATTACCACAAACCGAACAAATAAAATCCAGATTCAAAGTATTTTAACGAAGAAAATATCCCCCCATATGGGATTAAGAGTATTAAAATTTATCAGAACTTTTTCTGTGTTATCAGCAACAGTAGGAGCCTGTTTAGGAATAATTTATTATCAAGAAATTTGGCTCTCTCCAGAAATGGCATTGCTTGCCAATGCACTTTTAGGAACCTTCCTCAAATTATATGCTGCCTTCCTAGTTTTGATTGGAATTGGCACTTGGTGGTTAGTGCTGGCGCAGGAAAGCCGCGAGTTAGCAGAAGCAGAACTCGACAAGCAAAATCTCCAGATGCAACAAGAAATTATAGAACGGAAGAAGACAGAGATTGCCTTGCGGAAGTCTGAATCAAAACTAATCAATCAAGCCAAAATCCTCCAGAAAACCTTGCACAACTTGAACCAGACCCAAGCGCAACTGATTCAAACGGAAAAAATGTCCAGTCTCGGTCAATTAGTCGCGGGTGTTGCTCACGAAATTAATAACCCAATCAACTTCATTTATGCGAATATCACTCATGTAACAGAATACAGTAATAATCTGCTTGAATTAATCAAGTTGTACCAACAATACTATCCCAATATCGATCCAGAAATTGAAAATTTACAGTCAGAAATAGATTTAGAGTTTTTGCGGGAAGATTTACCAAAAATGCTTGCTTCTATGAAAGTAGGAGCCAACCGCATCCGCGAAATTGTCTTAACATTGCGGAATTTCTCGCGCTTAGATGAAGCCGAAATGAAGCCGGTAAATATCCATGAAGGCATTGATAGCACGCTATTAATTTTGCAGCATCGCCTCAAAGCAAAATCCGAGCGAGGCGAAATTAAAATTATTAAAGCGTACAGGGATTTACCTCAGATCGAATGTTATGCTGGCAAGCTCAACCAGGTGTTTATGAATATCTTGAGCAATGCTATCGATGCTTTAGAACAAAAGCAAAAGGAAGCAGCAAAGGAAAAGCAATCTCTTCCTTCTCCCTGCCTGCTGATCGCTACTGAAATGATTGACAAAGATTGGGTCAGAATTAGTATCAAAGATAATGGGATAGGCATGTGTGAAACTGTAAAATCTAGACTGTTCGATCCATTTTTTACCACCAAACCAGTCGGTCAAGGAACGGGATTGGGATTATCCATCAGCTATCAAATTATTGTCGAGCATCACGGCGGTAAGTTGCGATGTGTATCCACGCCAAACAAAGGAACCGAGTTTCAGATTGAAATTCCGATTCGCCAAAGTTAAATTGCTAATTGCTAATTGCTAATTGTTAATTGGTCTATTACTAGGTTTGTTGGATTTAACTAGCAACTTAAGCAATTAGACTTTGACGAACCATCCCCGCCGATACATACCATAAGCGACAACCCACCAGAATAATAATGTCACTAGGGCAAATAATAACGATCCGTTCATCCCACCCGCCCAAGATGCGAAAATGTTTTCGTAAATCCAGGTAAAGGTGGATGAAGATTTTTCACCCGTGCCGATTGTGGTTTTAACTAAAATTTTGATCGCTAAAACTGAAGCAACGAAGAGAGCGATCGCATTCATCCCCATCACCGCAAAAGGTTTTCCCCAACGGCGAATTTTACGCACTTCGATTAATTCATAACAAGCTGCAAATACTAGCAACGCCCATCCGGCGGTAAACATAACGTATGAACTCGTCCACAGTTTTTTATTAATCGGAAAAACCGCATCCCATACAATGCCGATAACTAAACTGCCCAGACCAAACAATACCAAATCCATGCTCGTATTTGAATCCATCCGGCGCTGACGCAGCCATTCTCCGGTAAAATAACCTGATAAAACTGTAACTACGGCGGGTAAAGTACTAAAAAGCCCTTCCGGATCTCCCAGAGAATTGTAACCATCTGCCCGATATAAATGAGCCATTGGTATTATTAAACGGTCGATATAAGCGCCGAAGTTACCTTCCCGCGTTAACACATTGGCACCGTATCCAGGAACCGGAATCAGTGCCATCGCCATCCAATATCCCACGAGTAAGAATATTGCTAATCCCCATAGTGCTTTTCGCGGTAGCTTTAAAACGGCGAGGGATGTTAGGAAGTAGGCAACGCTGATGCGCTGCAATACACCCATGAGGCGGATTTTCTCCCAGTTATAATTCCAAAAACCGTTGAGGAATATACCCAAAGCGAACAGGATTAAACTGCGGCGCAATATCCGCCAGTAGACAGAAGCGGGAGGATTTGCCCCTGCTTCGACGTACTGAGAAAAAGAGAAAGCGATCGCTACCCCCACAATAAACAAAAAGAAGGGAAACACCAAATCCGCCACAGTACACCCATTCCAGTCCGCATGTGCCAAAAATGGATACACTCGATCCGCTACACCAGCCTGATTTACCAAAATCATGCCAGCGATCGCTATCCCCCGAAACGCATCCAGGGATATTAAGCGCGTAGATAGTTGATTTTGCTCTTGTGTCATAGGAAAGGAGACGACCGACAACCCGATCTTTATTGCGTCGCATCTTAACCTGTTATTAGCGTTTCCCAACAACTTCTGCATTCGGAGTGGTTCGTTTTGGCAGCAGTTTTTGCCTCTATCCCATAAACGATCGCGCTTCGTAAAAATACGTAACCGTATCTGAAACTACTCAACCTCGAGCTGTAGTTTCTGTATAGGGAAGCACGGCTAAAAGATGTGCTTGCTCAAAGCATCTCGAACGAAAACTAATATTTCTGTCTTGTCTAAGCTCTACTGTGGGGGATTGCCCCTCGCCGCGCGATCGCTTAGTTTTATGTTTTAGATCGCACATTTTGTGTGCGCGAAATCACTTAAAAAACCGATTGCGATCGCCAGCGATCTAACATCGCATCACACATGACAAGGGAGAAATTACGGATATTAGGAATATGGTCAGATAAAACTTCTATTGTTTGCGCTAGGATGTCAAGTTATAGTAATCTGAATCCTAATTTTTAAGCTTTTCAAGGCATTATTACCTAAAGCATCTACAAATTAAGAACTTGGAAAGCCCCGCCTGGGGCAAAGGTAGGAAAAATGTTTAATCCCACTCAATTACTCGTCAAAGACTTTGCCAACCAGTTGGGGGAAGGTTATCGTCGCACCTACGGAGGGCTGAAACCCGATTACGTAGATATACTGATCTGGACGGCTCATATGGCACTAGAAAATATCGCCACCAGCGACGCACTATATCACAATGTCGAACATACGATTTTGGTGACTTTGACGGGGCAGGAAATTCTTCAGGGCAAGCACATTCGCGAAGGCGGAGTATCTCCAGAAGATTGGCTGAATTTTATCATCTCCTTGTTGTGCCACGATATTGGTTATGTCAAGGGAGTCTGCCGCGCTGACAATTCGGGTGCCAGTTTATACGCCAAGGGAATCAACGGCGAGATGGTTGAATTGCCAGCAGGTTGTACCGATGCGAGTCTGACTCCTTATCACGTAGACCGCGGTAAGTTGTTTATCGATGAACGGTTTGGCGGTCACAAACTGATTGATACTGAAACCATCAAGCGCAATATCGAATTAACTCGTTTCCCGGTGCCGCCGGATGAGGGGCATCAAGATACGCTCAATTTTCCCGGTTTAGCTCGTGCGGCGGATTTAATCGGTCAGTTGGCTGATCCCCGCTACCTGCAAAAAATCAGCGCTTTGTTCTACGAATTTGAAGAAACGGGGGCGAATAAAGCGCTGAAATGCCAAAATCCGGGAGATTTGCGGCGAAATTATCCCAGTTTCTTCTGGAATGTGGCCTATACCTACATGGAAGATGCGTTGGACTATTTGGAAGTAACGCAAGAAGGTCAGCAGATTTTGGCTAACCTGTTTGCCAATGTGTTTCGCGTCGAACGCGATCTGCATCAAAGTACAAAGGGTTTGCCGGTTCAAAAGCAGAGATCTCGTCCTTTGTCTGAGGCGATTCATGACAGGGAACCGAGTTCTTCCCCTTTGCGTTTGATTCGGACTTAGGTTGAGCGATCGCTCAGTTTGAGTTTACCTGCTTAACTGCTACGGTGAGCGATCGCTTTTGACGCCTGTAAAAATACTGTTTTATTAACCGCAGAGGGATCGATTGAGGCAGAAACCCGGTTTTTCCAAAAAACCGGGTTTCTTTAAAGGATTAATTATCGTCATCGAAGTCTGAAAACATAGCTTCTAGGTCGCGGTATCCACTCAGTATACGAACAACCTCGATACCGTTTTCAATTGGACAAGGGCCGCTCTTTTGGGGTGAGGGTGCGATCGCTCGCTTTGAAAACAATGAATATCCCACCTGGGATACAATTCCCAGGCGGGATGGCGTACCGCGAGGTGCTTCGCGCTATCGCTCCCAATTCACTCCATAAACAATCTCAAATTCTGCTAAAGGTAGCATCTGCCGAAGAATTTTTAGATAAGCTTCGGCATCGTTTCGACGACGGAAACGGGCAATTAACCGTCTTTGCAGGTTGGGCAAATGGCGATAAATCTCCCAAGGACTCAGTTGCTTTTGGTAACTCATGGTTTTGTGGTATTAAACAAAATGAAACAATAAAAAGCAAGGGCAAGTTGGCAACCAGCGCTTTGCTTGGTTGCCTGCCCTTTTTCACCCTTTACATAGACATATTGTCTAGACTTGAAAGCTTTTTGTCAATAGGTCTAGACAGTTTGTCATAAACAGTGCATGATCAAGCGCAGAAAAGCCCTAGAAGAAGCAGGCGAGTCGCCGTTAAAGAAATTGAGAGAAGAGTTTGGTATGTCTCAGGAGGAGTTTGCCAGGGCGATTGGCACTTCGGCGAGAACGGTTAGCCGTTGGGAAGCGGGGGATAATATTCCTACGTTTACAATTGCTCAAATGAAGGCTTTGGATCGGTTGTTGCGATCGCGCGCCAAAACGTTGGACGATTTACCTGATGAGTTTGGCCCAACTGGGCAAGTATCATAATGGTCGCAGAACTGGTGGAGCTTCTATTCCCTCTCAGCCTTAAACAATGGAGGTAAAAAGCGTGGAAAGTTTAACCCAAATGCAGGCATTTGAAGCGATGGTGCTATTCCTCGACGACTATTATGAACGCACCAAGGCGGATGAAATTGGGGCATTGCTTGGTAGTTTACAAATTGTTGGAGATGGAATGCCAGCAGATCCCGCGGCGTGGGAAGATTGGATGAAATGTATCCAGAAAGTGCTGAGTGAAACTCCCTCACTTCTTAAGTAGGAAAGCTTAGCTAATTTCCAGGCTCAGCATCATACACACTAACCTGGGTTACCAGTCGCAATCTGACTCAAGTTGCTGACCTGGAAAAAATGAAGCATCTACTGTTTGAGCGAGTTCGTAAGGGCATTGTTGAGGAAAATCTTTATAACTCAAAGATGTTTCGCGCACAGCTAAATCTAAAGCATTCTGGTAAGCTTCTTCTAAAGCTTCAGGTAAATAAGGTTTCAAGCTAGGACTTTGGTTAAGCAGCTTTAAAATTTGACGCCTCTGTTCGCGAATTGTGGCAAACCAGCTTTTAGAACGTTTGTCGGATTGAAACTCCCACTTCAGCAAATGTCCTAATAAAATCCCTAAACGATTTTCAAGTTCCCGCCGCTCTTGTTTTCCCAAAGTCTCTATCTCGTCAGCTAAATTTGAGGCATCCAAACAGTTCCATTTTCCATCTCTGAGGAACTTCGCCTGCTCTTGCGTCCAAGCGTAATAATCTTTCTCGTACAATTCGCCAGACTCACTGGGTAAGCTGAGTTCCACAAGGCTTGCCTCACTCGCGCATAGTTCGATTGTGGCGTACTTTGAGATCTGCGAACACATGCCCACAGGTTAAAACCTGCGGCTATACAAACGAAGCCTGCCTACGCAGGCTATTAGTCCGCGCAGGCGGACTTTGTTCCTATAGCCGCAGGCTTCAGCCTGCGGCTATCATTCCAGCCAATCGATGCAAAAACAAAATAGGCACGATTCCTATACCGCATAATATACAAATTTTTGTAACAGAAAATACAAAATTATCTGAATTTAGCAGGTTTCATAAGTCGTATAAGCGAACAAAATCCCTAATTTTGTAAAAAAATGACTGTTAAAAAGAACCTAGTTGTCATCGGCAACGGCATGGTAGGACATAAGTTCCTAGAGCAGATGATAGCTAAGAATGCAACCCAAAAATGGAATTTGATAACCTTTTGCGAAGAACCGCGCGTCGCTTACGATAGAGTCAACCTCAGCGGTTTCTTTGCGGGAAAAACGGCGGCAGATTTATCTTTAGTCGAACCGGGATTATATCAAGAAAACGGTATTCAAATTTATATAGGCGATCGCGTAGTTGAAATTAACCGGGAAGATAAAACGGTTCTATCTGCCAATGGAGTAACGGTTAACTACGATAAAATTGTCCTGGCAACGGGTTCCTATCCTTTTGTGCCGCCGATTAAAGGCAAGGATGTGCCGGGAACTTTTGTTTATCGCACGATTGAAGATTTAGAGGCGATGTCTGCCTATGCCAAAACCTGTAAAACGGGTGTGGTTATCGGCGGCGGGTTACTCGGTTTAGAAGCAGCAAACGCGCTGAAAAATTTGGGTTTAGATACCCACGTGGTTGAATTTGCCCCGCGACTGATGCCGGTACAAATAGATGACGCGGGTGGCAGCATTCTTCGCCGCAAAATTGAAGAGTTGGGAATTGGGGTTCATCCGAGTAAATCGACGACGGAAATTGTCAGCGAAAACGGCAAGCTGGTGAAAATGCTGTTCGCCGATGGTTCGGAATTGGAAACAGATTTGATTCTGTTTTCCGCTGGAATTCGTCCCCGCGATGAACTGGCGAAACAATCCGGATTGGCGGTGGGAGAAAGAGGCGGGATTGTTATTAACGAATCTTGTCAAACTTCCGATTCAAATATTTACGCCATCGGCGAATGCGCGCTGTATCAAAATCGGATTTACGGATTGGTTGCCCCTGGTTATACAATGGCAGGCGTCGTTGCGGATATCCTCAGCGAAGGTACTCCCAGCAGCTTTACGGGTGCGGATATGTCTACCAAACTCAAACTTTTGGGGGTAGATGTTGCTAGCTTTGGCGACAATTTTGGTAAAACACCAGGTGCGAAAGAGATTGCGATCGCAGATACAATTAACGGCACTTACAAAAAGCTAGTTCTGAGTCAAGATGGCAAGTTGCTTTTGGGTGGAATTTTAGTCGGGGATGCTTCCGCTTACGGCACGTTGCTGCAATTCGTCCAAAACCAAATTACCCTCCCACCCTATCCAGAAGATTTATTACTACCCCCCCGCGAAGGCAAACCAGCAACCCCGGCGATGGGAGTGGAAAATCTACCCGATACGGCGCAAATCTGTTCGTGCAATAACGTCAGCAAAGGACAAATTTGTAATGCCATCCGCGAGAATCAACTCGTCGATGTTCCCAGCGTGAAAAAATGCACCAAAGCGGGAACGGGATGCGGCGGATGCGTACCCCTGGTGACAGATTTGCTCAAATCTGAAATGAAGAAAGCAGGGATAGAAGTGAAAAACCATCTCTGCGAACACTTCCCCCATTCTCGCCAAGAACTTTATCATTTGTTGCGGGTAAACCGGATTAAAACCTTTGACGAATTAATCGCCAAATTCGGCAAAGGAACTGGATGCGAAATTTGCAAACCCGCCGTCGGTTCGATGCTTGCTTCCACTTGGAACGAACATGTTTTAGAAACATCCCACGTGGGATTGCAAGACACCAACGATTACTTTTTGGCGAATATCCAAAAAGATGGAACTTATTCGGTTGTTCCGCGAGTACCAGGCGGGGAAATTACACCAGAACAGCTAATTGTTTTGGGAGAAGTTGCCAAAGAGTTCGGACTTTACACTAAAATTACCGGCGGACAGCGGATCGATTTATTTGGGGCGCGAGTCGATCAATTACCGTTAATTTGGCGGCGATTAGTTGATGCTGGATTTGAATCCGGACACGCTTACGGGAAGGCGTTGCGGACGGTAAAATCTTGCGTGGGTAGCACCTGGTGTCGCTTTGGCGTGCAAGATTCTACCAGTTTGGCAATCGAAATCGAATTGCGCTATCGGGGTTTGCGATCGCCTCACAAACTCAAATCCGCCGTCTCTGGTTGCATCCGCGAATGTGCGGAAGCCCAAGGTAAAGATTTTGGCATTATCGCCACTGAAAACGGTTGGAATTTATACGTCTGCGGCAACGGCGGTATGAAACCCCAACACGCGGTTTTGTTAGCAGCAGATATCGATAAGGAAACGCTGATTAAGTATTTAGATCGGTTCCTAGTTTTCTATATCCGCACCGCGGATCGATTGGAAAGAACGGCAACTTGGTTTAATAAATTAGAAGGAGGAATCGAATATCTGAAGCAGGTGATTGTTGAAGATTCCTTGGGAATTTGTGCCGAACTAGAATCACAGATGGAACACCTCGTCAAGACTTATCAATGCGAGTGGAAAGCGACGATTGAAAGTCCAGAAAAAATGAAGCGATTCCGGCATTTTGTTAACTCCGAGCAACCAGATCCCAGTTTGGTGTATGTGGAAGAGCGGGGACAAAAACGCCCCGCAACTGAAGCGGAAAAGTCATTAG